>Ga0206908_1044_pt1 | contig 24473 bp, 20 predicted proteins | sample Alteio_BWOrgHeat_78_FD_152979 | JGI IMG/M metagenome (GOLD analysis project Ga0206908, IMG submission 152979) | Enriched cells from forest soil in Barre Woods Harvard Forest LTER site, Petersham, Massachusetts, United States -... | ecosystem: Environmental > Terrestrial > Soil > Temperate forest >... | reverse complement strand
GAACATTCCTTCGAGAGCTCCGTCGAACATGTCTCGATACTTCTTGTCGGCAAGCAAGACGGCTTTCTCTGCGGCTTTGCTCTTCGCCTTAATTTCGGTGATGTCTTTAGTGAAGACCGAAACGCCGCTCGTTTTCCCATCAACAACGATCGGGTTAAAAGCCAGCTCTACGGTGCGGCCGTCAAACAGCGAGTACTCCGTGCGGAACGGGCCCTGCGAAAGAGCTCGCTCATAGCTGGGAGGCCAGAGCGCCGCCCTCCCGGGGGAAAGGAGGTCGTGCAGGCGCATCCCCACCGCCGGTTGGAAGCCAAAGGTGATCTCCACGTATTGCCGTAATGCGCTATTGAGCGCGGTCAACCGATAATCGAGATCTACGGCCCAGATGAATTCTTCCGTGCTGTCAATCAATGCCGAGAGACACGCTTCAGCTTGATTGGACATTTCAGCCTTTCGTGGAATCCACGGGTACTTTGTCTTTCGCAGCAGGAATGCGCCTTGAGGATGCAAGTGAGCAAACCGCACACCTGGCCCGCTTGCTCGCCCTATTCACACCGGTATTGCCATTCATCGGCACCGCCGGGATATTTCTTAAGCCGGCATCCGATTTTGCATAGGGTATTTAACCCATCACGAATCAGAATGAACCATGATGCTCACGGCCACTCATCGACAATTTGCATGAATAATTGAAAGGCATTTCGAAAGTCGCTCAACGAGACGAAGGTCTTGAACACGTAGGAAGAGGTCAATCAACTGTGCTCGCGCGACTCGCGTTTAGCACCGGGACATGCTTCGCTTGCGCCGAGGTCGAAGCGCCAAGGGAACGGACCTCCTCGGATGTTTGGCGACTTCTTGAGAAGTAGTGCCAGGATCAATGCCACGATTTCCGTCACGAGGCCGCCAGTTACTCGGCGGTGATGACAACCGAAACCAGGATGGTTGCGGGTCGTTTGAACCAAAGATGAACGCCTTGGTCATCAGGGTGCCCGAGGCGTTGGTTTTGGAGCACCTGCTCGGTGTTCGCTCTATCCCGAAGGGGCAAATTCAGTGCAATTCTCGCCGTATTTCTGGTGGCAGAGAAGCGCTTTCAGTTGCCCCAATTGGTGCTAGCTTTTTGTGCCAGTTTTGGCTTCGACAAATGACGCGGGAAAACTGTCTGTGCTAGTTCGTAAGCCTCTAATTTGCATCAACTTGCAGCGCCGAATCTCGGCCGATCACCATGATGCCGCGATCGAATCTCTTCGGGATTCTCGTAAATCACTGATTTTGTGTGGTTTCTTATGGTGCGCCCGGAAGGATTCGAACCTCCGGCCTACTGATTCGTAGTCAGTCGCTCTATCCAGCTGAGCTACGGGCGCACTTCTCGGTCCAGAAGAGCCTGAAGGAATTCAGGTTGAACCTGATTTAGATTATCAAGGATTACGGGATGGCGCAACGTCCCGCGCGCATCAATGCCCTCTATGCTTTAGGGGCAGGCGCGGCACCCTGCGTTGACGCTGCCGCGGGCTCCGGCGGCAGTGGCGGAATCAGCGAAACCTCTTCTACGATGTCGAGTCCCGCGCGCCGCACCAGCCCTGCCACAACCGGGCCCGAGAGCCGCGTGGCGTCGTACTCCACGCGCATGGTCCGAGCTTCGCGGTCGAAAGAAAGCTGCCGGATGCCGTACACCTCGCGCGCGCCCGCCAGCGCCAAAAGCACAGCCTCAGTGGGCTGCGCGGCATAGCGGAACACAATGTCTACGTTCGTCATGGCTTCAGGATACCAGCGCGGTTTGCGAACCGTGCGTGCATGCCGTCACAGGTTCTTCAGGAACGTGCGGATCTCGGGGTTCGACCAGTCCGGATCGCCGACGATCTTGCGGCGGATGATCCCATTGCGATCGATGATGTACGTCTCGGGCCAGCCATCCGTGTGATACAGCTTCGCGGCCTTCTGCTCGGGATCCATCACGTTGGGCGTATCGACGCCGAAGCGCTTGAGGAAACGCCGATACGAGCCTTCATCGGTATCGACGCTGACACCCACGATCTGAAGGTCGGGCCGGTCGCGATGCAACTGCTGCAGCGCCGGCGTCTCCTGGATGCAGGGTCCGCACCAGCTTGCCCAGAAGTTGAGCAGGACGACTTTACCGTGGTAGTTCGACAGGCGGATGGTGCTTGAGCCGTCGCTCACCGTGAAGTCGGGAGCCTTCTTGCCCACTTGCGCGGGGCGGTCGCCGCGATTGCAACCGGAGAGGAGCGCAAGCGACAGCAGGACAGTCAAAGTCAGGCGGGACATAAGGAAGCCGCGGGAGTTCACATCCTTATAATACGGAGCGGGAAGCCTTCAGAAAAAGGTCATCCGTCACACCATGGAAATACTGTGGCCGGGTTGCGGCGCAGGATGAGGAGAGGGACGCCGCGCATATGCCGAACGACCAGAATGACTTACCCGAGAGTGCAGCGCCCCGCGAGTGGAAACCCGTTCTCGGCCTCAGCGATGAACCGGTCGACCCATCCAAGCTCGCATACCACGGCCTGGTGGTATTTGATCAGCCCGAGCCCGATCCGCTGATCGAACTCACGGTCATCGTGCCGGCTCGAAACGAAGAGGACTGCCTCGGCGACTGCCTGCGCTCGCTCAAGGCGCAATCAGAAGACATCTTTCAGCTCGGCCGCGATTGGGAGCTCATCGTGGTCGATGATCACTCGACGGACCGCACAGCCGAGATCGCAAGCAGCTTTTCCGGAGTCACGGTTTTGAAGGCAGACAAGCTTCAGCCAGGCTGGACCGGGAAGGCAAACGCCATCTGGACGGCGGCCCGCAAGGCCCGCGGCCGCTGGCTGCTGTTTACTGACGCCGACACAATCCACGAGCCGAACGGCCTGCGCCATGGCATGCACGAGGCGGAGCGCCACAATGCCGGCATGCTCAGCTACTCACCGCGCCAGATTCTCACTGGAGTGGCGCAGCGCACGCTGATGCCGCTGGTGTTCTGCGAACTGGCGCTGGCCTATCCGCCGGCGAAGGTGTCGGATCCGAATCAGCGCGTCGCCGCCGCCAATGGCCAGTTTCTGCTGGTTGAGCGCGAGGCCTATCGGCGCATTGGTGGGCACGCAGCGGTGCGGGATCGCGTGCTTGAGGATGTGGAGCTCGCATTCATCGCGAAGAAACGCCGTATCGGCCTGCGCTTTCGCTATGCGGCGGACGCCGTTTCGACGCGCATGTACAGGAGCACGGCAGCGATGATCGAGGGCTGGACCAAGAACCTTGCGCTGCTCTTCGATAATGCGCTGACGCTTGCATTCTGGCGCGCTCTGGATTTTGTGCTGCTGTTTCTGCTGCCGATTCTTGCGGTCGAGATGTGGAGCGCGCGATTCAGCACGCATGGTCTGGAGTGGCTTGGCGCTGGATGGGTGCTTGCTTTGCTGTGGCTGCGCACGCTGGTCCGCTTCTATACGCGCGTCGCGAAGTCGAACTTTCCGTTTGTCGCTTGCCTCTTGTCGCCGCTGGGCCTGCCGTTGTTTGTCTTTCTGCTTTACTGGAGCTGGTTTCAGCATCGCGTGTTCAAGCAGGTGAGCTGGAAGGGTCGCATCTACAAACAATAGAGACGGGCACAAAGGCAAAGGCCGCGCTGAGGGGCGCGACCTTGCTGCGTCTGAATGTGCAATCTACCAGTACGAGACGTTCATGTTGTCGATGAACACGTTCGAGCCATAGCTGTAGCTGGTTCCGCCGTCCACCTGGAAGTTGGTGAGGATCGTCTTGCCCCAGCCCAGCGCGAATCCCGAGAATGTCTTCAGGTTGAGCGTCTGCTTGGCGCCATCCAGCGCCACCCACTGATAGGTCACATATCCCGAGTCGTCGCGATTGACAGCGATCTGCACGTGATGCCAGGCATTCACGCCCCAGTTCTTCGGGTTGCACTTGGCGCCGGTGTGAACCCACTGATCAATCGGTTTGGTCGCGCTGCCCTTGTTGGTGGTGAAGTCCCATGTGCCCGACCAGCCGTCGCACTGCATGCCCATGATCACGGTCCATCCGTTGGCGATCACCTGGTTCAGATCCATTTCCAGGTTTTCCACTCCCGTGGCCGTGTCCTTGATGTACACCCAGGTGTCGTAGACGAAATTGTGGGCCGAAGTATTGTCGCTGATGTGCGTCGAGTATCGCTGGCCGCCATAATCCGTATAGCTGGTGGCAAAATGGCGCGCATTACCGCCACGCGAGGGAGAGCCGGTCAGCGAGGAGCTCCCACTCGAACTGCCGCTGGTTCCGTCGTCGTGGATGCTGGCCCACGATCCGGATACCTGAATGTTGCTGAGGTTGGTGGCATTGGAGGGCACGGAGTCCGTAGTGCCGGATACGGTCACAGCCACACTGCTCGTACACGCTGCGCCGCTCTTGCCCCACGACTTCACATGAATCGTGTGTCCGCCGGTGCCGGTCGCTACCGCTGTTTTCAGCACGGTTCCGTTCACCGTTGTGGTCGACGAACTGTCGTCGACCGAGTACCCGATCGCCGAGACCGCCTGGCCTGAGCAACTGGAAGAGGATGCGGAGAGCGTGAAGGGAGAAGTGACTGTGCTCCCGCTGTTGGGCGCGCTCACGCCCGGGTTTCCTGAAGAGGAAGCGGACGAGCTTACGGTGACAGCCACATCGGTGACGCAGACCGCACCGCCCCTGCCCCACGCTTTCACGTGAAGGGTGTGTCCGCCATTCGCGGCGGAGACCGATTTCTGGAGAGACGTTCCGTTTTCGGTAACCGTGGCGGAACTGCTGTCAATCGAATAGCCCATCGAGGAGATGGATTGGTTCGAACAGCTCGAAGCGTTCGCCGTCAGTGTGAACGGAGATGAAACCGTGCTCTTGTTGTAGGGGCTGGTAACGGTTGGATTGGCCAGAGCGGGAACTGCCGCGGCAGCGGACAGAACCATGGGGAGAGAGAGCAAACGAAGGAGTTTCATCAGAGCCCTTCTAAATATCGGTGCGGCCTGTGACCGCGTTGAGGGTAGTCCATTGTTGTCTTTTTGGAACCCGATCAACTCCTTGAAGTTTCTCGAACTCGGGTTCACAGCCTGGGGGAGAACCAACTGTCTTCTGCGGATCCGCATCGTATCTATTAAGCGGATCGGCGAAGGCGGTTGGTGTCTTGCGCAGATCTTGCCATTCTGTGCCGAGACGCAGAGCTGCTCGGGCACAAGGGTTCCCTGTGCATCGCTCATAGGCGACGCCGGAGAACTCCGTTTCGGGGGCTGATCTGAGCGGCGGAAGCGCCTGGACTTTAAGACTCAGCAACCTCTATCTATCCGGCATGCACACGCCTGATGTGCACGTCGAAGGATGGCCATACGATCGAAGAAGAACGGCGGGATCTTTCTTAGGAGTAATAAGGAGCGGAATCCGCTCCCCCGCGCTCTCTTTTTCTGCCATCCAGGCAACTCACTTGAAAAGCAACATCGCCATGCTTACACGCGTAGGCGGGTCTCGCAACCCAAAATTTGCAAAGAAATCGCCTTTTCAGGCACCCCTGTAAATAGTTCGTGCATCCTGAAATTTCTACTCACGGTTTTGTAAAAATTACTCCGTCAAAGCTCCCAAGTGTGTCGCTTTTGCACGATCTGCTGCAACAAGCGGTCCACAACGTGGGACGACTCCTTTCCCGCATCGAGGTAATCCCACACCTGTCTGCCGCCTCCGCGGTGCTATCCGGGTGATACCCGCTTCCCCTAACATGGACGCAAGCAGTCGGATGCCTGTAACCTCCTTTGACCCTGGGGCATCTACCCTTTGAGGCCTTCATGATCTTTCTCACCCGGCGGGCGACGTTTTCCGCCTCGCATTACTACTGGAATGAGTCCTGGTCTGCGGAGAAGAACCAGGAGGTGTTCGGCCGTTGCGCCAATCGCAACGGACACGGGCACAACTACACGCTCGAAGTGACGGTGGCCGGCGAACCGGATCCCGTCACGGGCTTCGTTGTCGACCTCAAGTGGCTGAAAGACGTGATCGAGGAGGAAGTGCTGTCGGCGTGGGATCACCGGCACTTCAACCTGGAAGTGTCCGAATTCGCCCGTGTGATTCCCACTAGCGAGAACATCGCAATCGCCGCATGGCGCCGGCTGGAGCCGCCCATCTACGCGGCCCACGGCGCCCGGCTTGCCGCGGTGCGCGTTTACGAGACGCCGGAGATCTTTGCTGAATATCGTGGCCCCCAGGAACAGGTCCACGTTCCTGGGGCGAAATTCCGGGGCGGCCGATGAAGGCATATTTCGGCCGACGCTACGCGCTCAGCGCCAGCCATCGGCTGCATTCTGACGCGCTCACGCCGGAGCAGAACCGCGTCGTCTATGGCAAATGCAGCAATCCCCATGGCCACGGGCATAACTACGTGCTGGAAGTACTTGTATCTGGCGCCGTTGCGGAAGATACTGGGATGGTAATTAATCTTGTCGATCTTGATGCAGTGCTGCGCACGCAAGTGCTTGGGCGTTTTGACCACGCCAATCTCAACCTCGATCCGTTGTTTACCTCGCATGTCCCCACAACTGAGAATCTATGCAAGGCAGTGTTTGGCCTGCTGAAAGATGCAGTACCGGCGGAGGTCGCACTTGAGTACGTTCGCGTGGAAGAAACTGAGAATAACTTCTTCCAGTATTTTGGCGACGGCTCAGCGGAGGCGGCCTGATGACCCAGGGGAGGAATGCGAGTTCTTCGAACGCAAACAGCGGAAAGGACCGCCGAATGGCACAAACGGTACCCAGACCCGAGTCCATGGTAAACGCGTTGATGGACAAGGGATCGTTGAAGGACTACAGCACCCAGGAGCTTTATCGCGAGATCATTGCCCGGCTCGGTGAAGATCCCGATCGCGACGGGCTGGTTGCCACTCCCGAACGCGTCGAGAAGTCCATGGCCTATCTCACCAAGGGCTACCAGGAAGATCCCGCCGAGATTCTGCGCGGCGCGCTGTTCGATGTCGACTACGACGAGATGGTGATCGTCAAAGACGTCGAGATGTTCTCGCTCTGCGAGCACCACATGCTGCCGTTTTTCGGAAAGGTGCACGTTGCCTACATTCCCAAGGGCAAGGTGGTCGGCCTGAGCAAGATCGCGCGGCTGGTCGAGGTTTTTGCGCGCCGCCTGCAGGTGCAGGAGCGCATGACCCGGCAGATCGCCGATGCCATCAGAGACTCGATTTCGCCGCAAGGAGTAGGTGTGGTCATCGAGGCGCGTCATCTCTGCATGATGATGCGCGGCATCGAAAAACAGAACTCCTTCACCGTAACGTCGGCGATGGTCGGCTGCTTCCAGCGCAAGGAGACGCGGTCGGAGTTCCTGTCGCTGGTCCGCACCCCGGCACAGGGGTATATCTGAGTTCAACTGTGCCCATTCCGTTCGCGGCTGATTCGTGACGCCTCGCTGCCATCCGCCGCGAACAGGATGCGATAACCCGCCACACACGCAAGGACTGCTAGAGTAATCCAGTGAACGGGCTGTTCGTCATAGATAAACCATCCGGCATGACGTCGCACGACGTGGTCAGCCGGCTCCGCAAGATCGCCGGCGAGAAATCCATCGGCCATCTTGGCACGCTCGATCCCATGGCGACCGGCGTGCTGCCGCTGCTGGTGGGCAGGTATACGCGGCTCGCACAGTATTTCAGCTCCGCGGAAAAGTCCTACACCGGCACCATTCGCTTCGGCTTCGCCACCGACACTTACGACGCCGAAGGCGAACCCGCCGGCCCGTCGACGCAGCCGCAGCTCACGCTCGAGGCCATCCGCGAGGCGGCGCTGCCATTCCGAGGCGAACTTCAACAGATGCCGCCGCCGTTTTCAGCGAAGAAGATCGCCGGCACGCCGGCATACAAGCTGGCCCGCGCCGGAAAGCCTGTCGAACTCAAGCCTGCCCTCGTGGTCATCGACGCGTTCGAGATCACCGCGCTGGAAGGCGATCATGCCGCGTTTGCCATGAAGATCAGCGCCGGCGGCTACGTGCGCTCCGTCGCGCACGAACTCGGCCAGATCCTCGGCTGCGGGGCGCACCTCAGCAGCCTGCGCCGCACCCGCGCCGGCGTCTTCACGCTTGACGACGCCCATCCCCTCATTGACCTGCAGCCGCTTGCCGGAAATATCGCTGCGCTTGAAGCCATGAGCATCCACCCCAGGTGTCTGCTGCCTGAGATGCCCTCCGTCACTGCGGATCCACAGACCATCGGCCGTCTGCGCAATGGCGCGCAAGCCAACCTGCCGGAGTTCTCGCAGGCGTCGCTTGTGAAAGTCTTCGCCGGCCAGCGCGAGTTGTTCGGCATCGCCAGTCGCGTCGCCGGCACGCTCTTCCAGCCTGTTGTTGTCATGGGATGAACGGCAACAGGAACGTCGCTACCGCGTGCGGTATTCTTGTGAAAACCCTTCAATGATCTCGAAAATCATCCAACTCAGCGCCGTCGCCCTCGCGACCGGCTACATGATACTCCAGGTCCGCAAGCCATCGCGGTGGCTGGGCCGGCTCACGCTCAGAGAGATGAACAAGAGGCACTCTCCGCTGACGGACTGGGGTCTCAGCCATGTCGAGATCGGAGCGCAGGACACGATCCTCGATGTCGGCTGTGGCGGCGGCCGTACGATAAACAAACTCGCAAGCATTGCCAGTCACGGCAGCGTGTTCGGCGTCGATTATGCTCAGGGCAGCCTTGCCGCCTCACGCGATTACAACCGGGCACTCATCGCGGAGGGCCGCGTCCGGATCGAGCACTCATCCGTGTCGAAGCTGCCGTTTCCCACCGGCCAGTTCGATCTCGTCACCGCCATCGAAACGCAGTATTACTGGCCCGACCTGCCCGGCGACATGCGCGAGATTCTGCGCGTCCTCAAGCCCGGCGGCAAACTCGTGATCATCGCAGAGAGCTATAAAGGCGCGCGCCTCGATTGGATCGAAGGTCCACTGATGCGAGTGCTTCTGGGCTCATCGCGCCTGAGCCCGGCCGATCAGCGAGAGCTGTTTGCAAAAGCCGGCTACGTTGACGTTCAGGTCATTGAGGAACGCAACAAAGGTTGGATCTGCGTGATCGGAGCCAAGCCCGCGTCTGGGCAATAAAGAACAGAGTCGCCGGAATCTATTTCGGCTCCGCCCGCTCCTGGCCTTTCTCTTCCTTATGCAGAGCGAAATACTCGGTCTGTTCGCTGAGCAGGCGCTTGGCCTGATCGGCGATGTCGTCCCAGCCCTCGAGCGCTTCCTTGCGCGCTTCATCGAAGCCGGGTTCGCCGGGCAGAGCCTTCAGAATCAACTGCCACCTGGGCGCCGTGTCATTGAGCTTCTTCAACGACAGGCGCATGTCCGCCTTGCGCTCCGAGTACTGATCGAGGTTCGCCCCCAGCTCGTCCATGAGCGCGATGAAGTCCTGCAGCTCATCGTCCAGCCGCTTCGCGCGTGCAGCCGTTTTGGCGCGGTTGGTCAGGCCCTTGATCGTGTCCGCGCGTTCATCCAGAAACTGCGTATAGAGCTTGATCCGGCCGTCCGGATCGATTCCGGCTTCACGGATCTTCTCGACCTGCGCTTCCGTGAGGGTTTGGCGCCGCTCCTTTTGCCCCGCCGCGCCCCCCGCGAATAGCAACGTAAAGATGAGAACTAGAAGCCCAGCCCTGCTGGTCATGGCCATGCAACCCCCGACGGCTCCATTGAAGCATAGGTCGCCGCCGGCAGGGAACTGCCTGTCATGAATTCGTATTCGCAGGATGGGATAGGGCGGCCGGGAGCCGTCCACTTTTGAAGTCCTTACTTCTTGAAGACTTGAAGCATCGCTTCATTCTGCGCCTGGTTCAACTGGGCCAGCGTCTCCTGGACCAGCTCCTGGTCTTCGCTGTTGCCCGAATGCAGAAGTTCCGTCAGCCGGAATGCCGTGTGCCGCAACAGGATCTGCGCGTCTTTGAGTTTCTTGTCATTGACCGCCAAAGCGCCGTGGAGCTTGTGGGTAAACTCCTGCGCCTTCTTCAGCCAACCGCTCGCCTTATCCGCCTCGCCCGCGGCGTATTGCTGCGCACTGAATTCGATCATCTCGTGCACAAGCTGGGCATACAGGAAGCATTGTTCGCGGGGCTGAGCCTGCGCAGCTCGCTGCTCAAGGGCGGAAATCATCTGCTCATCGGGAGCCTTGTTGTCGAAGGACGCCCCGTAAGCAGGGATATAGAGTGCGCTCAACACTAGCAGAGAAATATATCGGGCGATGCGCATGACGAACCTCCCCTGACTCGGTTCGACTAAAGCCTTGAAATACAATGGGCCTGCATCAAAGGATGCAAATAAGACTGAATCGCTCCAAATGCCGGACCCGACTGAATATAGAAAGGCCTGGTGCACTCTTGAGCCGAGACTATAGGAGCTTTAAAGAGAGGATGCAACTGAAAAATGTTACAGCCACTCATTCGGACTCGTTAGACCGGCGGACTTGCTCCAATTGTTATGTATGTCTTTGCCCGTTTATTGCTTCTTCTCGAGCAGCAGAAGCCGCTGCCGGGCTTGCCATTCCTGATCTGGGAACTTGCCGGCCGATGCCTCTAAGAAGTGGTGATAGTACGTGATGGCAGAGTTCCGGTCGTGCAACATATCATAAGATGTCGCCCAGAGGAAGTACGTGGAAGGGTTGTCTGGAAGATACTTTGATCTCATGGTAAGAGCGTTTAGTGTGATCGAGTGATGCCCGGTCTTTGACGCTGAGTAGGCCAGTCCGGTCCACCCGTCAGGGTCCTCGGGCGCCAAATTCGTGGCTCTCGTGAACACGTCGAATGCTTCCGCAGACTTCAGTTGACGAATTAGATTCTGGCCGTGGGCAATCAGCAACTCCGGGTCGGCCGGGTGGGTGGCAAGCAGGGCGATGTAGAACTTGTCTGAGCCGGCAGCGTCTCCCGCTTCCGCAGTGACTTCCGCCAGCATCCGGGTAATGTTCTCGTCCTGCGGATGCGCTTCGTGCAGCTTCTGCAGCAGAGGCAGCGCCTCAGCCTTGTCCTGTGCCACAAGCGCGGTGGCCAGCTGCGCTGTCAGTGCGGGATCGTCCGGAGCCTGCTCCAGCGCCTTGCGCGCCAGGGTCTCCGCTTCGGCAAACTGCTTTTTGGCGATCAGGATGTGCGCAAGACCCGCCTCGGCCTGGATATTTTGCGGGTCCTTTTCCAGCACGCGCCGGTACGCCGCCTCGGCCGCATCCGGCTGATTCGCAGCCGCGGCCAGCTCTGCAGCAAGCAGCGTATCCCGCGGCGTTTCGGGCGTCAGCTTGAGCGCTTCCAGCAGGTCATTCGACGCCTTCGCCGGATCGTCGGCGCGATCAATCTGGGCCAGCGCCCGCCACGCGCGCGCCTTCGCCTCAGCCCCTGCCTCGCCCGGATCGAGTTGGGTGGCGGCCTCCAGCGCCGGCTTTGCGTCAATCAGTTTGCCCTGCCGTGCCCGCAGCAGCCCCAGCGACAACTGCGCCTCAAACGACTTCGGATCTGCCTTCACCGCGCGCTGATAAAACGCCGCCGCCTGGTCAACCTCATTCAGCGCATCCGCCGCATAGCCTGCGTCGAACAGCGCTCGTGCATCGTCAGGATGCGCCGCCAGGTAAGCCGCAAGCTTGCTCTCGGCGGTCTTCCAGTCTGACTTGACGATCGCCGCTTCGGCCTCCGCCACCTCGGGCGCCATCTGCGGTGCGGCCGGCTCCTGTTCGCTCTGGGACGCACTCTGAGAAGCGGCAGGAACGGTCTGACTCTGAACGGTGCAGGGAATTGCGACAGTAGCGATCAAAAACAGAAAAGCAGTTAAGCGCACGAAAGACCTCAGCATTGATTTTAGGCTCTTTGAGGTCTTAGACGCGTCCGCAACCAAAGCGCACATTCGTGTCCGCGGCACACGGCGCGCTCCTGGGTCCGCCCTCGAGATCTATCCGCGCGGCATCTACGATCTCGTCACGCAAATCGCGCGCGAGTACAACAACCCCATCATCGAAATCACCGAATGCGACTGCTGCTACATTGACTCGCCCAACGCATCCGGCCACATTCCCGACGATCGCCGCACTGCGTTCTTGCGCGGCATCCTCACCGAGTTGGCGCGCGCCATTCAGGATGGAGCGCGGGTGCGTGCCTTCCATGCGTGGAGCCTGCTCGATGACTTCGAATGGACCGACGGTTACAGCCAGCGCTACGGACTTACCTGGTGGACTTTCGCGATCAAAGGCGCATCGCTAAAAACTCTGGCCGTCGGTTATGCGCGCGTAGCTGCCACAGGCGCCTCGAAGACTAACTCGGCATAGCAACTGTCTGAAATTACAGAGCGCCTTGCGAAGCAATGTCATGAGACTCCAATGCATCTTGCCCGTTCAGCAGGCGCATCGAATTTTTCTGGAGCGAAAATCCATGACGGAAAACATCAAGGCAATACCGGTCAAAAAACCTTCGAAGGAAACACCGATAGTCATCGACAGCACCACGGACCCGCAGGAACAACGGCACAAGAAGATGGAGCGCATGGCCGACCGCGCTGCTCATAAAGCTAACAAAACGCAACAGGATTTCGATGAAGGCGCTAATCAGTTCTCCAACATCGGATCCAACTGAAACCCCTCCATCGTGTGGCGCATTTCGCACCTGGCTGAATGCGCCACGCACCCTAATGTACCCTCCGGATTTGCCCCCCTGTCACAATTACATACGCCCGCGCCACTCTAACGTGTTCACAACGAGAACGTTTCGCGCTACACTCTCTCAACTGGGTCCCCGAAACTGAACGTAAAAGCAACTTCCCGGAGCGCTGCCGCATCTATTCAGATGTGCCACTATAAGCGGTTCTCGCTCCGGCACAGCGCAGTTCGCAGGTGAACCTATGTTGTCCCTCATATCAAAACGAACAGGTGAACCTATGCCCGCTATGCCGCTCCATATGCCGCTTACGACGGCTTATCTTTGCCAGGATTGCAATTGCGTGAGCAACTGCTCGCGCCGGTGCCCAGCGTGCGCCTCTGAAGTACTGATGGGGTTGGCGGGCATTCTGAATCGCGAGGTCGTCGAAGAAGTTCCGCGTCAGGGCTACTCCTACGTAACCGCCATGGTGGCCTGAGCTCGACGCCCAATCTGCACAACACAGTTGTGGCTATTCAAGGGGGAGATACATCAGCCGCATTGGCTGATCGTGTGCGCACAAAAAGCGCCAGGCTAAGCGCCTGGCGCTTTCTGCTTCACGCCGCTTGTGGGGTGACCCTCTCGTCTCATCGCCGGACTTTGCAAATAGAACAGGCGCGGCGATAATCCGCGCCTGGTGCAGCAAAACGTCCGCCGCGAGGATTACGGTCCCATCAGCGTCGGTTCGCACGGGTCATAACCGAGCGACGACGGCGATGCCGGTGCCGGCGGCGCTGGCGGAGTCAACCATGGCTTGTTTGTGAAGTCGAAGAAGTCGAGCAGGTTCGGCTGGGCTGCGTCGCGCGCGGTCAGATGCGTTGAACTGCCGATGAATAGGCTCTCGACAAATTTGATCACCGCGGTGTGATCCATGGGCACGTGCGATACGTAATGCTTGCGCGTGAATGGCGAGATCACAATGTTGGGTAAGCGGAATCCGAGTTGCGCTCTGAACCCATACTGCGCAGCCGCATCCGTGCTGTGGCCGCCGGGCTGGGTCGTCGACGGCAAATCGCAGTGCGTCGAGGCCTTTCCGCCGGTTTCAAGGCATGGATTGTAGCTGTCAGGGTTCACAGAGATCGAGGAGATGTCCGTGATCGCGCCAAGCGACGTGTCCGTGAAGTCATTCGAGTGCCCCGCCACCGGTGGCACGTGATCGTACGGGCCGCCGCCTTCGTCATAGCTGAAGAAGAATGCTGAACTGCTCCACGACGGGCTCGTCATCAGCGCGTTAACGATCTTGGACACTGCGGCCTGTCCGGTCAAAACCGATTGGCCCGAGCCAGGGTGTTCGTCATTGAGCCCCGAGCCGCTTTCGATGAACGCAAATGCCGGAAGCGTGTTGTTCTTCACATCGGTGAAGTACTGCGTCAAGGGGGCGACGTGGTTGGGGTCGACGCAGAAAGAATTCGAAGTGTCGCCCACCACCGAAGACGGCTTCGTCGTTCCCGTGCAAGCCGCATGGCTGGGGTTGGAGTAGACGAAGTTGTACGAATAGCTGAACGTCAGGAATGTGGTATCAGGCAGATTCGCATTGCCCGATCCGCACGGATCATCGGCCGCACATGAGCCCTGTGTCACGGTGTAGTAGATCTTCCACGACACGCCGGCGCCTTGAAGCTCTTGGAAAATGTTGTTGATCGCCAGTTGCGGCAGGTGGTCGTTCCCTCCCGGATCGAACACAAGACCCTGCGTGGTTCCACCGGAGAACGTTGCAATGCGATTCGGAATACTCTTGCTGGCAATGGGCGAGAACCAGCGATCCGATAACGCGAACTGAGAAGCCATGTAGTAGTAGTAATTCAAGAAACTCTCATCGTAGTAACCCATGACGCGTTCGCCGGTTGTATCCGTGAACTTGCCCGAGCAGGTTCCCGAGGATTCGCAGTTCTTCGCGAAGCCTTCGGCGATATGCACGAAGCCGTCCATCTTGATGGCGCGCGTGGTGCTGAAATCCCAGCGGTTCACATCGCCGTAACTCTCCAGCCAGGCCGAACTGGCGTCGTCAATACAGGTGGTCCTCAGCTTGTAGAGCTCGTAAGACGTGCCCTCATCGTCCTGGTTGCTGATCTTGGTGAGTTTGTCGTCGATGCCGTCGATGGTGTAAGTCTTGCCATTGGCGCCCACGTCCCATCCATTGCCGTGACGATAGGGGTTCAGCATTCCGAAGTAGTTATCGAAACTGTGATTCTCCTGCAACATGAAAACGACATGCTTGATAAGGCTCGTACTCGTGGACGAGATTACAGTGACCGTCGTCTGGGCTGAGACAGTTGTGCTGCTGTTGCTCGCTTCAGCGGTGTAAGTAGTTGTGCTTGTCGGCTTCACTGAGACGCTACCGCCAGTCGTGGCAAGCGTGTAGGAGTTTCCATCGGACCCCGTCACAACCACCTTGGTCGCATTGCCCGCTTTTACGGTGAGCGTGTCAGAGTTTCCGCTGGAAATCGTGCTGTTCTGCTCACTGATTGAAACCGTGGGCTTCGCGGCGCCTACCGTGACGGTGGTCTTGGCGGTTGTTGTGCCGCTTCCGTTTGTTGCGCTGGCTGTATAAGTCGTGGTGGCAGTCGGCTTGACTGTGATCGTTCCACCCGAGTACGAAAGGGTGTACGAGCTTCCATCCGATCCGGTTACCTTACAGGATGCAGCACTGCCGGCCTTAACGGTGAGGACATCCGATTGTCCCGCGGAAATGGTGCTGTACTGGGCCGTGATGGTGAGCGTAGGGGCTGCAGCTTCAGCGTTTGGAACGACGACTGCTGTGATGCTAAACAACGCGAGGAGGAGTGTAGGGAAGGGAAACGTCTTCACAAGGCCTGCCTTCTAGTCCGTCTTTTAAGGAGAAGTTAAACAGAAATCCGGAGAAGAGACCGGAAGTAGTACGCTTGCTTGGATGCAACCTCTGCCGCCCCAGTTGGCGCGAGGCCCGCAAAGGGACAGGCTGCGTACAACGCGCGAAGGGGCAGTCACTTAGGCGCGATAGTTTAGAAGGAAACTCCCCGTCACCCGGAAAAGTTTTAGTTATTGGCCTGACTTAGGCTGCGGATAAGCCTCGAGACCCGCAACAAAAGTGCCCATCACTTTAGTCTGAAGAATCTCTGCGGCAGGCACTCGGTAAAGATCGCGATCCAGCACGATGAAGTCCGCATCATAGCCCGGCGCGAGCTTGCCCTTGCGCTGCTCAGCGAACTCGGCGTAGGCAGAACCCTGCGTATACGCGTAAAGCGCCTGCCCGCGCGTCAGCTTGTTTTGCGGATAGTACGATTTCGTTCCTGTCTCGTTCATGCGCGTCACCGCCGCATACAGCCCGCGAAACGGCGTGATCGGCTCGACGGGGTAATCCGTTCCGAATGCCAGCGGCACGCCCGCATCGAGGAAAGCCTTCCACGCATAGGAATACGCCGCGCGTTGCGGCCCCAGCCGTTCCTCCGCCCAGTTCATGTCGGTCAAAAGATGATTCGGCTGCATGCTCGCTATAACGCCCAACTCCTTGAACCGCGGAATATCCGCAGGATCGACGACCTGCGCGTGCTCAACGCGATTGCGCGCTGTATGCGAAACGCCGGCCTGCGCGAACGCATCCAGCGCCATCGCCGTCCCGCGGTCGCCTATCGCATGAAACCCCATCTGGAATCCAGCCTTCGCGCGCTCCACCGCCAGCTTGTTCAACTCATCCTGCGTGAACTGCGGCAGCCCGCTGTTGCCCGGCTCATCCGCATACGGCGCCTTCAGCGTCGCGGTGCGCGACCCTAGCGATCCATCCATGAAGCCCTTCAGCATGCCGGTGTGCAGCATCGGATCACTCTGATCCTGATGCGCGCGCATCCGCTTCAACTCATCGAGCGGCAGACGGAACGGAAGCCACTCGCTGATGCGAATATCCAGCTTGCCTTCCTTCTCCATCTCCTCGAACACCAGGAAGTCATCCCACTCGCTGAAGTCCTGCACGCTGGTCACGCCGTGGGCCAGCGCATCGGCGATGGCAAGTTCATCTCCACGGCGGCGCTCTTCGTGCGTAGGCGGCGGAATGACTCTGCTCACGAGGTCCTGGGCCGACTCGCGCAGAATCCCAGTGAGCTCGCCACGTGCATCGAGATCGATCGCGCCGCCTTCCGGCGCTTTGGTCTGCCCCGTGATGCCCGCAGCCTTCAGCGCGGTACTGTTGGCAATGGCGATGTGTCCGTCGATGCGGTCGAGAAATGCAGGATGATCGCCCGTGACCTTGTCGAGATCCTGCCGTGTGGGAAGCACTTTATTCGCCCACAGCGTGTGGTCCCAGTTGCCGCCGGTGAGCCAGTGGCCCGCGGGCGCCGCGTCTGCGAACTTCTTCACGCTCGCCAGCATCTCCGCAAGCGACTGCACACCGGTGAGATCGACGTTGAGCTTGGTCTGGCCCGCCCCGCCCAGGTGCGTGTGCGCATCGTTGAAGCCGGGGAAGATGCAATGACCAGTGTTCGCTGAGGCAAGGTCGCGCAGCTTCGTATGCGGCCCGGCCAGCCGCGTGATCTCTTCCGTTGTCCCCACGGCCAGCACTTTGCCGCCGCCTATCGCCATGGCCTGCACCACCTGGGGTTTGTCTTCGGCAAGACCACTGCCGGTGTAGATCACCGCGTCGAAGTAGATCACGTCAGGAACGATGGACTTGTTCTGCGCGGCGCCCGCGTGTGCCGGCGCGCGATGCGCAGCGGTCTGGCTCAACGTGAACGTGGGAACACCAAGGCCGAAAGCGAGCAGGAAGTAGGGACGCATCGGCGCAAGTGTAGCAGAGCATGGCCGCGCTATTGTTCTGCGGCCCACTCCAGCATCGCGGCCGTCAGCAGCAGAATCCGCCGCAGGCCCGTTTCGCGGTCCTTGGTCGAATACCACTCCGCCAGCGTATGTGCGCCGCCGCCATCCCCGCCCGCGCCCAGCGAGAGCGAAGGCACGCCCAGAGAGATCGGCACATTCGCATCGGTCGACCCAAGCCGTGAGCCTGAATTCAAAGCGAAGTGGCGGTCCACCGCACGCAGCGCCTCCAGGATCGGCGAGCCATCGGGCAGCAGCGCCGCCGGCCGATTGCCAATCATGTCGATCTTGTAGGTCAGGAGTCCGCGAACCCGGCCGCTCGGCGTAGTCCGCCCATTCCAGTGATCGACTGCGTCTTCCACCGCGCGATGCAGAGCCACTTCGAGCCGCACCAGCTCATCCGTGCTGGTCGAGCGAAGATCGACCGTCGCCACCGCGCTCTCGGGAATCGAATTGACGCTTGTCCCGCCGTGAATCGTGCCTACATTCAGCGTGGTCCGCGGCTCATCCGGCAGCGCCGTGGCCGCCAGGGCCGCAACCGCCGAACCCATCGCTGTAATCGGATTGGGCGTTCCTGAATCCGTAAAGCTGTGCCCGCCCGGCCCGCTGATGGTGATCTGGTAGCGCTTGCTCCCCAGCGCCTGCGTCACTGCTGAATCCGCGCCCGCGCCATCCAGCACGATATGCGCTGCGATGCGCCCTGCCAGGGCCTTCTGTTGGTACAGATGGCGTACGCCGCGCAGATCGCCTTCGCCTTCTTCGCCTACATTGCCCACGAAGAGCAGAGCCGCCGGCAATTCCGCTTTCGCCTTCACCAGCGCCTGCGCAATCGCCAGCATTCCCACCACGCCCGCGCCGTTGTCACACGCACCGGGCGCTTCAATGCGTTCGCTACCATCCACCATGCGCACTTGCGGCCGCAGAGGTGTGCCCGCAGGAAACACCGTATCGAGATGCGCCGACAGAACCACCACATGTCCGGTGCTCTCCGGGCTCAAGTGCGGCGAGGGCAGAAATCCCAGCACGTTGCCCACTTCATCCGTCGCCACGCCGTTAAGGCCGATCTCCCTGAATCGCGCCTCCAGCCACTCTGACCGCGCCTGCTCGCCAAACGGGGGCGCTGGAATCGTGCACAACTCCAGTTGCCAGTCCAGCATGGTCTTCGCATTGGCATGCAGCCACGCAAAGGCCGCGTGAATGGCTCGCTTGGCAGCCAGGGCAGTTACGCGGGAATAAGCGGAAAGCGCAGACGAGAGAGGCATACCCACAGTTCAGGTTAGCAGCACCGGCGAAGGTAGATGCCGGCCGGCTAAGCCTTGGCGGCGGCCCTTGTCTTTTTCTTTTCGTACATCGCGGCGTCCGCGGCCTTCAGCAACTCGTCGCTCGTCGCGCCATCTTCCGGATACACCGCGATGCCGATGCTCGCGGATCCGGCAAACGAGCGCTCGTCGATCTCCACCGGAGAGCTGAAGCAGGAAACCAGCCGCCGCGTGATCTCTTCCACAACGCGGCGATTGTGCGCATCCGGCACCAGGATCGCGAACTCATCGCCTCCCAGCCGCGCCAGCATGTCGGCCGGCCGCAATTGCCGCTTCATGCGCGCCGCAATCTCTTGGAGATAGAGATCGCCCACGTGGTGTCCGAAATCGTCGTTCACCCGCTTGAAATCGTCCAGGTCAATATAGATGAGGCCGAAGATCGACGCATCCGACCGCGCCCTTTCCATTTGCTGGTCCAATTCGCGGTCCAGCGAGAATCGGTTGTGCGCATCGGTCAATGCGTCGAATTCAGACCGGTAAGTCAGGTCGGCGTAGAGACGATTGGTTTCGATCGCCAACACCGCCAGGCGCACACCCATCTCCAGTGCCTGCGCCTCGGTTCCCGGCTTCGCCGCCTTTCCGCTGGCGGCATGGATATTTCCCAGCGTCGTACCGGCCTGGCCGGTCAGCTCTCGCGTCACAACCAGACCCGAAGACGATCCAGGCTTGCGTCCAAGCGTGGCGCCGCCCGCAACCTCAATCCAGCAGGCTGCTCCGTTCAGGCTCGATGAAACCAGTTCCGTGATCTGTTCCAGAACTTCGGCCAGCGGGCGCGCGTGGTTGATGCTTTCGAGGATTGCGCTGCGCCGCTGTTCCTGTTGCGCCATGGCGTCGGCCTGGCGATGCACCTTGCGCTCCTGGCTCCAGCCCCAGACCATGGCCAGCACGGCCACCAGCAGCAGCACGCCGGCCACGATAATCAGGTTCCGCACACTGAGCAGCGGCGGGTTGGCAACCATCACCAGGTCATCCGGAGACCGCAACAGAATTTTGAACGGCACATAACCGCCGGGAGTAATCGAACTCAGATCCGGAATTGTGCAGATTCCCGTAACCTGCACCCGTGCTCCCACCGGCAGCAGCGCCATCGGCCCGCCCGCATCGCGCCCCGGATGCCGCGCGACCGCCGAGAACAGCCGGCCGCCGGCATCCAGCACGTATTCATCCTGCGATGGCTCGCGTACCTTGGTGACCAGGCGTCCCTCAATCGAGACCAGGTCATTCTCGTGTCCCACCGGGCTGTTCGTGCTCCAGAACGCAAGCTGCTCCCACGTCGCGTTCAGCGGCTTCACCACTCCGGGGATGTGCAGGTCTTCGATCTCTCCATCCGCAAGCGTCAGAATGCGCTCGTGCTCCGCAGGGTAGCCGGTTGCGTCCGCCTGGTTGCCGATGGTCAGGTCGTCGCGCGTGTGCGTCTCGATCCACAGGCTCTTGGTTCCGTCCTGCAGCACCACCGCGGCCCCCGGCTCGTAGTAGGTGATGGTGCCGTGCACGCGCACCCGTTGCGACGTATCGGTCACCCGGTGTCCCTCGAGGATCCGGTCCATCGGCGTGACGGGCAATGCGGTCTTCGACGTCCCCTCGCGCTTCAGTACCCGGAGATCTTCCAGGCGCGCAACATAGATCACCGCGCCCGTTTGCTGCATTTTGTCGTCGAACTTGCCGGCCGCCGCCCCCGTCACTTCGACCTCTGTATCCAGCAGGCTCTCGAGTGCGGTCTTATCCGCCGAGTTGATATCGACCTCGAAATGTCCTCCGTCGGTCACCAGTTGCAGCCGTGCGGTCTGGATTCTTCCATCTTCAGGGCCGCCCAGGTCAGCCGATCGCACCCGCCCCCGCGCCTTCACCATGTGGCAATCAAGGTCGGCTCTCACCAGGTCCCAGAAGCTCGCCTCCACCGGCTTCGGCCGTTCTCCGTTGCCAGTCACCGTGATGGAGTCGCTGACTACAATCGGCCGAAAGCTGTTCTGCGTCTTGCCGTGCACTCGGATCCGATCGCCCGGCGCGTAATTGACATGCGACGGCGGGCGCACAAAAATCGCGTCCTCGCCCTCCTGTACGAAGAGCAGATTCTCATACCCTCTTGAGAAAATGACGGTCGCTTCGAAATCCACCGGAAGCGCCTGTTTCGCCTGCGCGTTGTCGAGCGCCGTTATCTGCTGCAGCGCCGTCAGCGGGCCTTGAGCCGCCGCCCATCCCGCCAGTGCCCAGCCGCCAACCAGGCCGCAGACGCAGAGTGCCCACAGTCTGCGCAACACAAAACGCAGCGCCGCGAAGCCCGGTGCACGGCGACCGGATTTGTGCTCACAAATTGGGAAACAAGGCCTGTGTCGATGGGTTGGCCCAGTGAGACCTTGATGCATAGATCGCCGCGGGAGTGTGTGTCTGTAGTGAATGCAGTCCATCCTATCGCGAAATTCAGGACTTTAACATTCCGTAAAACAGGCAGTCCGATGTTTCGCGTCGCGAAGCAAAGCTATGTCCGGCAGGCGTCATTCGGGAAACGCAGGCGCATTCAATTCCGGGTATTCCACCGAGTGCAGAAACAATCCCTGCGCCGGAGCGGTCGGCCCGGCCGCTGCCCGGTCCCGCGCCGCCATCATCGCCGGAATCTCCTCCACCCGCCGATACCCGCGTCCCACGTCGAGCATCGTTCCCGCCAGATTCCGAACCATGTGATGTAGAAACCCGTTCCCCCTTACGCGGTAGAGCAGCATCGTTCCCTCGTCGACCTGCTTCTGCTCCCACCAGGACTTATAAACGGTCCGCACCGCTCCCAGAGACGTCATATCCTCCTCGTCGCCAGCCTCCCCGGCAGCCGTTCGCGTAGCCTCATCCGGGTCCGTCGCCGCAAAGCTCAGAAAATCGTGGGTGCCCACAAACAGCGCGGCGGCCCGCTCCAACGCGCTGAAGTCGAGAGGCCACGGGTAGGCGTACACATACCGCGCCAGGAACGGCGGGCACGCCACGGCGTATTCCAAAACGCCCCGGCCTGACCCGGCCTGATCCGGCCCCGTCCTCCGCCTTTCCAGAAACACCCGGTACTCGTAAGTCTTCGCTACGGTCGAGTGCCGCGCATGGAACGACGCCGGAACCACCTTCGTCTCCAGCACCCGAATCGCCGGCGGCAGAGTCCGGTTCAACGCGCGCCGCAGATTGTCGGCGGGAATCGGCGCAGCCAGCGCAAAGCTTGCCACCTGCGCCAGTGCATGGACGCCTGCATCGGTGCGTCCCGACCCCTGCGGCAGCGGCGCTTCGCCCGTCACCCGCCCCAGGGCCGCCTGCAGTTCGCCCTGGATCGTCGCCCGCCCGGGCTGCACCTGCCAGCCGCTGTAGTCCGTCCCATCGTAGGAAACGATCAGCTTCCAGTTCTGCATGCCGCGGCCTGAGGCCCCGACCGCTCCATCTTCTGCCTGAAAATCGTCGATTGGGCGTGCTTCGTTCACGTTGGCCGAGGGTTCCTTGACCCGTTCTTAACGCTGGTTCCTGACTCGTTCCTAACAGGGTACTCGACCGTCGCGCCAAGCCGGTTCCCAACCCGTCGTCGGATATACTTAACTTTCGACATTCTTTCGATTTACTTGATTGCCTGGATTGCGGAACCGCCTGCGGAACTGACTGCGGAGTCAGACTGCGGAACGAATCACAACCTTGGCGCGTATTGTCCGATGTGAGGTGCTCGCGGCCCCCATAGGTGCTCCCCGGCGACTCGGTCGATGGGGTACTGAATGTTCGGCACTCGCGGCCCAATTCTTTTGGTCGGCGGGATGTTGATTGGAACGCGAATATCCACTGTGGGCAGCGAAAATTTGCGTCCGGGGCTTGTCCCCGTTCGTCTTTGTGAATGGCACCCCACATGCCTCAATTGATCGTGGAGAGGAATCATGCATTCTTTCGGTATAGGTGTGTTCAAGCGCCAGGTGGCAGCACCTAATCAGCGCGGAACCCTGCGCGCCGCAGCCGCTGTCATTTTGACGCTGATCTCGGGTGTCCCCTCGGGTTTTGCACAACAGTCCAATCCGGCCCAGCCCATGCAGGCGCCGGCTCTTCCTGTTGCTCCGGAACCCACGTCGCAGGTCCCATTGCGCCAGACCCAGCACGACTTCAGCATTCCCAAGGGCGACATCTTCCGCGGTCCCTGGAGGATGTACTCGCCCACCGATGTCACGGCCGCGAGTTTCGTCAACTCCGTCCGGCTCGATAACCTCGTCAAGGATGGCAAGATCTATCTCAGCCTTTCTGACGCCATCGCGCTGGCCATCGAGAACAACTACGATATCGCGATTGCCCGTTACAACCTCGACATCGCCGACACCGACGTGCTGCGCAGCAAGGCTGGATCGGCGCTGCGCGGCGTCAATTCAGGCGTCGTGACCAACACCCAGGGCGGCAGCGGCGCCACGCTCACCACTGGCGGCGGCCCGGGTGGCACCACCGGTGGCGCCGGCGGAGCCGCGTCAGGCGCGGGCGGTCTCGTCACCACCACGGAGAGCGCAGGTCCCCTGCCCGAAACCATCGACCCCGTGCTTACCGGAACCATCCAGTTGGAGCGCGCCAAGCAGCCGCAGACCAACACCCTGTTTTCCGGCGGTAAGTCGACTCTGTCAACTAACACGGATCAGTACAACTTCGCCTACAACCAGGGCTTTGTGACCGGCACGGCGCTGACAGTGGGCTTCAACAACAGCCGCGTCGCCACCGACAATCCCTTCAACAGCTATAGCCCGACGCTGCAATCCAGCTTCAAGGCGACGGCAACCCAGCACCTGCTGCAGGGCTTCGGCATCTTCATCAACAAGCGCTTCATGTACCAGGCGCAGAACAACCGCAAGATCACCGATTCCAGCTTCCGCCAGCAGATTCTCTACACCGTCAACCAGGTGGAGAACATCTACTGGGGCCTGGTCAGCGCCTATGAAGACGTGCAGGCCCACGAGCGCGCTCTCACCCAGAGTACCCAGCTCGAGAGCGACACCCGCAAGCAGCTCGACATCGGCACCATGGCGCCGCTTGACGTCGTGAATGCGCAGTCCACCGTCGCCACCGACAAGCAGGCCCTGATCAGCTCGCAGAACAACCTGCAGTATGAGCAGCTCATCATGAAGCAGGCCATTGCGCGTAACCTCAGCGAACCCGCGCTGGTCGCGGCGCCCATCATTCCCACCGATCGCATCAGCCTCGAGGAACTGCCGGAAGAGAAGCTGCCCGTGGACGAACTCGTGCAGACAGCCTTCAAGCAGCGGCCCGAGCTGGAGCAGGCCGTGCTTACGCTCCAGAACGACGCCATCGGCATGCGGGGCACACGCAACGCTCTCCTGCCTGTGCTGGATGTCCTCGCATTCTATAGCGGCAACGGAGTGGGCGGCGCACAGAGCCCTTACTTGAACTGCAATCCCAACTTCGGCGGTAAATTCGTCCCTTGCCCCCCCGGCCTCGTTCCAACCAAGGGCTACGGCGATGTGATGAACCAGCTTGTTGATTCAACGGGACCCGACAAGGGCGTTGGCTTCTCGCTGAACATCCCTCTGCGCAACCGTCCGGCGCAGGCTGACCAGGCACGCTCGGTGCTCGAATACCGCCAGTCGGAACTGCGCCTGGCACAGCTCTACACGCAGATCCGCATGCAGGTGGTCAACGCGCAATATGCTCTCACCAACGATCGCGCACTGGTCATCTCCTCCCGTGCCGCGCACGACTATGCCTCGCAGAGCCTCGATGCCGAACAGAAGAAGCTCCATCTCGGCGC
>Ga0206908_1043_pt1 | contig 24537 bp, 19 predicted proteins | sample Alteio_BWOrgHeat_78_FD_152979 | JGI IMG/M metagenome (GOLD analysis project Ga0206908, IMG submission 152979) | Enriched cells from forest soil in Barre Woods Harvard Forest LTER site, Petersham, Massachusetts, United States -... | ecosystem: Environmental > Terrestrial > Soil > Temperate forest >... | reverse complement strand
AGGTCAACGGCGAGCGCCGCGACGCCATCCGCCGCAATCACACGGGCACGCACTTGATTCATGCCGCGCTGCGGCAGGTACTGGGACCGCATGTGAAGCAGGCGGGTTCGCTGGTCGATCCGACGCGGCTCAGGTTCGATTTTTCGCACTTTGCGCAGGTGGCCGATGAAGAGCTTGCGGAGATCGAGAACATCGTTAACCGCGAGGTGCTCTCGAACGCGAAGGTGGAGACGCTCGAAGACGTGCCGATCGATGTGGCGGTGAATGAGTACCACGCCATGGCGTTGTTCGGCGAAAAGTACGGCGACAAGGTGAGGGTGGTGAAGCTGTCTGATGGCTTCTCGACCGAGCTTTGCGGCGGCATCCACACCAGCGCCACAGGCGAAATCGGCCTGCTGAAGCTGATGGGCGAAACCTCTGTCTCGTCGGGCGTACGCCGCGTAGAGGCCATCAGCGGCTTCGGTTCGCTGGACGGTTTCAGGCGGGATGCCGAGGTGGCCCACGTTGCCGCGCAGGTCGCCGGCAGCCCCGACATCAGCCTGGCCGAATCGCTCCGGGCCCGGCTCGGCGCCCAGGAAGATGAGCTCAAGCGGCTCCGCCGTGAACTCGATGAGATGCGCATGAAGTCGGCTGCCGGCGGACTTGATGAGGTGGTGTCGCAGGCTGTCGAGGTGAAGGGCGTGAAGCTGCTGCGGCATCGCGCCGACCAGCTTGACCGCGGGCAGCTCCGGACGCTTGTCGATAACCTGAAGCAGAAGGCCGGCGAAGGCGTTGTGGTTCTGGCTTCCGCGCAGCCGGAGGGCAAGGTTGCCATCATTGCCGGCGTCACGCCGGGGCTGACAACGCGTATCCAGGCCGGCAAGCTGGTGGGCGCGGTTGCCAAACTGGTTGGCGGATCCGGCGGCGGCAAGGCTGAGATCGCTGAAGCGGGCGGCAAGGATCAGGCGCAGATCGGGGCCGCGCTGGAGGCTGTGCCGAGGATTCTCGCTGACCTGCTGGGTTAAGCTGCCGATGAACTACAGGGTCTAGCATCGTGGTCTCCCATCCTTGCGACGGAAAGAAGTCGCAAGGATGGGGCACGGGAGGACCAGCGCCGGAGTCGGCGCTAATAGCGCCGGGTGTTGAAGGTGTATGTCACACCCGAGGTGAAGATCGGGTAGGTCTTGAGCCACGAGACATTGCTGTTCCACTTCGCGACTTGCGCATTCAGATTGTTCTGGAACTGAATTGCAATCGGATTGTTTGGGTCGGCGATGTTGGTGCAATGCGTCTGCGTCTCGTCAGTGCAGGCCCAGCCGTTGATGGCGGTTGTCACCTTGGGAGTTCCTACAAAGGCCACGCCGATCTCTACGGGAAATGACAAATGCCCGTTTCGCCGCAGGTGGTTGCCCCAACCGGTGGAGACCACGTAGCTCGGGGTTTTGGTATTCATGGCCAGGTGGCCAAGTCCGTGCAGCGGAATGGCGCCGGTGAAAGAGTTTGAATTCGCCGAGTAGTAGTTCTGTCCGTTCAGCGTGAGAGTGCCACCGCCCGGAATATTCGTCGTCGAGTCTAGACCATTGTGATTCACAAAGAGCAGGCCGCCACTCAGGCGGAACGCGAAGTGGAATGGATAGTAATCCACCATGCCCCCCGCCGATCCGAGGTTGAGCTTGGCGCTCGTCGGAACTCCGCTGATGGTAAGGCTGTTGGAGTATTTGAAGACGTTGCCGATGGCGCGGAGGTTCAAGTGCTGGTTCACGTTGGTAATGAGCTGCATCTCCATTCCCAGCAGCGAAGCTGCTCCCCCGACCGATACGCGTGAGAAGGGCGAAGGGCCATAGGGCGAGACCATTGGGGCGCGGGTCGGCTGAACCATTAGTCCAGATGCGGGGGACAAAGATCCGGGAAACAAAGTTGCGGGGGCGGACGGGAGAGCTGCCATGGCTTCGTCGGCTGAGGAATCCGGGCCCTGGGCAAAGGCCGTTCCAGAAGCGACCAGGAATACAACTGCGACCAGTGTGAAACTGCGCTTCACGTGCGAACTCCGTCTACTAACTGGATGCGGTTTTCTTGATCCCGGTTAGTTGCGGCGCTCTATCGAGAGGGCTGTGAGGGTTGGAGGGCTGCTGAACATCCCGCACTCGGAAAGCTGCATCACGTAAGCTGGGCAGATGGGTCCATCGAATCCCCGCGACTGGAACGCCCCTCGTCTGCGCGCGCAGATATTGAAGTGGTATGACGCGAACCAGCGCGATCTGCCCTGGCGGCAAAACAAGGATCCCTACTCGATCTGGGTTTCAGAGATCATGCTGCAGCAGACGCGCGTCGCCGTGGTGATCGACCGGCACAGGCAGTTTCTTGAACGGTTCCCCACAGTCGCTTCGCTGGCACGTGCCGCGGAGCAGGACGTTCTTGCGCTGTGGAGCGGTCTGGGCTATTACCGTCGCGCACGCATGCTGCACAAGGCGGCCATTTTTGTTGCGGAGAACTTCAAGGGCGAGCTGCCGTCTGGGTCGGCGGAGCTGCGCAAGTTGCCGGGTGTCGGAGCGTATACGGCGGCTGCGATTGCCAGCATTGCGCACAACGAGCGCATCGCCGTGGTGGACGGCAACGTGGAGCGCGTCGTTTGCCGTCTGGCCGGATGGGAAGCGACACCGGAGACGAGTGCCGCTGCGCTTCGCCGCCAGATCGAGGCACTCGCCAATCAGCTTGTGGACCCGCGACGCCCTGGCGATTTCAACCAGGCCATGATGGAGCTGGGCGCCACAGTTTGTTTGCCGCGCAATCCGCAGTGTCTTGTCTGCCCCATTGCCAGCCACTGCGCCACGCGTGGCGAGCACAAGACGACTCCCCGCGCGCGCATGCTCAGCCGCGAGATCGCCCACGCACTGTGCGTCCGCACGCGCAGGAACCAGCCTGAGGTCCTGCTCGAACAGCGCTCGGCGAGCGTGACGGTGATGCCCGGCATGTGGGAGCTTCCGGCCCTGACGAACGAGGTGGTTCCTGATGAACATCTGCGCATGGCTGTTCGGCACGCCATCATGCAGGTTAACTACTACGTGCGCATCCGCAGCGTGCTCGAAGATGAGGTCTTGACTCTCGCCGGTCCCGATTCCGGCAACCGCCGCTGGGTCCGTCTCGATGAGTTGGCGGCCTTGCCGCTCACCGGCCTGGCGCGCAAGGTGCTTACCCGCGCGCACCTGCTTAAGCCGCCCACTTCCCACGATCGGCGCAAGACTGCCGCGACGCTCCTTTGAAGTGCACCGCTCGGATTGATTAACATCGCAGGGTAGTTAAAAGGACAAGCCGATATGCGTTCCAGGCCCTGCTGTCTGACTCTTGCTCTCGCTCTCATCTCGTTGCCTGCGCTTCGCGCGCAGCAATCCTCTGTGCCGGCGATTCCAGGCCTGCCGTCTGCAGCACGCGCCGCGGCCGAGTCCATCGACTCAGAGAAGATTCGCGCCCACGTGCGGTTTCTGTCGCTGGATCTGCTGGAAGGACGCGGGCCGGGCACGCGCGGCGACCAGCTTGCCGCGGAGTACATCGCAACGCAATTCGCGCTGAACGGGTTGGAGCCCGCGGGCGATAACGGGACCTATTTCCAGAAGGTACCGCTGATGGCGGTGCATGCGGTTGAGGACAAGACGAAGTTCTCGTTTGTGCCGCAGAACGGGCAGGCTATCGACATCGCCTATGGCACGGAGATTGTGTCGAAGGATCAGACCGGCCAGGCGACAGCCGATATCGACGCGCCGATTGTGTTTGTGGGATATGGCATTGTTGCGCCCGAGTACAACTGGAACGACTACGCGGGGGCCGATCTGCACGGCAAGGTAGCGCTGGTGATTGTGAACGAGCCGCCTTCGAGTGACGAGAAGTTCTTCAAGGGCAAGGCGCTCACCTACTACGGCCGCTGGACTTACAAGTATGAGCAGGCGGCGCGGCTGGGTGCGGTGGGCGTGCTCATCATTCATCGAACCGACCTGGCGAGTTATGGCTGGGAGGTGGTGCGGAACTCGCAGGCGATCGAGAAGAGCTACCTGCAGGGCGATCCCGACGCCACGCTCCGCGCTGCTGCATGGATCCAGCATGACGTGGCGCAGAAGCTTCTCACCGCCGCCGGCCTGGGCAATGTGGACGACCAGATTGCCAAAGCGGGCAAGCCCGGCTTCAAGGCCGTGGAGCTGCCGGTGCGCTTGAAGGGCCACGTTGAAAGCCGCGTGCGGCGATACGACTCGACCAACGTAGTCGGCAGGGTGGCCGGAGCGGTTTCAAGCGGAAATGTGGTGCTGTACACCGCGCACTACGATCATCTTGGCATTGACCCGGACTCCAAGGGCGACAACATCTACAACGGCGCCGCCGACAACGGCACGGGGTGCGGCATCTTGCTGGAGATGGCGCGCGCGTTTGCGCAGTCGGCGCAGAAGCCGCCCCACGATATGTACTTTGCCTCAGTGACGGCGGAAGAACAGGGGCTGCTGGGGTCACAGTACCTGGGGATGCATCCGCCGGTGGCGGCGAAGGACATCACGCTGGACTTGAATTACGACATGATCCTGCCTATCGGCGTGCCGCGTTCCGCCAACCTGGGAGGAGCCGATCGGATCGACTTCTATCCCGCAGTGGAGTCGGTGGCGAAGGCGTTCGATATCCAGTTGCTGCCCGATCCGAATCCGATGGCGGGGCACTACTATCGCAGCGATCACTTCTCGCTGGCACGGGTGGGGATTCCGGCGTTCTCTGTGGACGGGGGCGAGCTGTTTGACGGGCATGACGAAGCGTGGGGCCACGCGCAGTTCGAAGACTACGTCGCTCACCACTACCACCAGCCTTCCGACGAGTACCGGGCGGACTGGGATTTCCGCGGGAATGCGAAGCTGGCGAGGTTCGGGTTCGTGCTGGGTTGGCTGGCGAGCGCGCAGCCGCACGCGGTGGAGTGGAAGGCCGGGGATGAGTTCGAGGGGCCGCGGAAGAAGAGCGAAGCCAAGTAGGGCTCTTTCTTGCGGAGTGCAGCAAAGCAGCAGGGCCGAAGGCGGTCCTGCTGCTACTTTTCAAATCTGTAGCCCCGGTTAGGGTCGTATTCGAACTTCACCAGCCCGTCGCGGTAGTCGATGTGCATGGTTACCAAATCAAGTGTCTTGGCGCCGATGAAGCCTGATATCTCAAGCCCGACGCCCTTGGATATGTTCGATGTATCAAACGCGGCAACGCCGTTCACCTTTTGGGAGAGATTCGCGAACCGGAAGGTGATGTTGTCGGCCGCGTAGACCTTCTCTACCTTTCCGCTGATTCCGCGGACCTGCATGTCGTTGTCGACGTGCACTTTGGTGACTTCGCGCGCGGCCTGAGGAGAGATGACTGTAGCCCAGGCGCCGGTATCGAGTATGAACAGGCGGATCTTCGAACCGTTGAGCGCTGCGGGAAGAATCAGGTTGTGGCCTACGCGGTACACCTTTGCATAGTCCTTCATCTCGGGCGCGACGTAACGATCCCATGGGCCGCGGGATGCATTCGCGGATGACGTCTCTGTGCGCGTCTTCCCAGGGTCCGCATTCGCGGGCTTGTCCTGAGCCTGCCCGGCATCGGCATCGTCCTCGGTCTCATCCGGAGAGTCATCGCCTGTATTCAATTCCGGCTTGACGGAAGGGGCCTCGCCAGGCCGCGGAGGCAGCGGGCCGAGCACGATTTTGCGCATCGGATAGTCAAGCGTGACGAGGAACTGCGAGAGCACATCCATTCCGATGAGGCCGTCGGCCTCCTCAAGGCCGTGCTTGCCGTCGAGTACCTGAACCGCGCAGTTCTGGAATTCGAGGCCGCCGATGCGGATGGAATCGGCGTAGGCGATGTATCCCGACTTGTTGCCCTGGTCGCCGATGCCGTACATTTCGGTTTGCGAGAAGGCGATGAGCCCGGCTTTCTGCGCGACGGCGCGGGTAACCACCAGACCGCCGGCGCCGGTGTCGATCTCGAGCCTGGCGTCGCGGTTGTTCAGCTTGACGTCAAGTCCGAACGCACGGATGTGGGTAGGGTCATACATGAGCCTGGTCATCGGCACTTCAGTCGCGGTGACCGGAGAGACGAGCCGGCAGGGCTTGCGCGGCTGGCTGCTTTGCCTCTTCCAGTCGTCAAGCGCCATGTGGAGATGCCGGAGATCGTCTTCATCGTCGCCTGCCGGCTGCTTCAGGTATGCCTCGAGCTCGGCGATGCGCGCCTTGAGCGGCAACGTCATCATCCATTCCTGGCGAATCTCGGGATCGGAGGGATCCAGCTGGTGGGCCTCGACGACGAATCGCCGCTCACTGGCATAGAGCGAGTTGATGCGGGAGATATCAGCCAGCAGAAGCTTCGTCCGTGGATTGCATGGATCGAGCTTTTGAGAGGCAACGGCTGTGCCGGCGGCTTCCCAGATGACTCCCTCGCGCAGTTCAACCTCGCCGCGGAGCGTGAGGAGAGCAGGATTCTGCGGTGCGGTGGCAAGGGAGCCCTTCACCGCGTCGGCGGCTTCCTGCACCTTCTGCTGGCGGAGAAGTGCGTGAACGAGCCCCGCAGTGAGATGCGGGTCGCCGGGGTGGCCGGCCAGCGCGGCGCGGTACAGGTTTTCCGCGTCAGAATTCTGCCCGGAAAGCAGAGCCTTGTCGGCATCGGATTGCGGCTGGGGCTGCAATATGGGACACGATATGGCAGAGCCCAAGCGCGCGTTTGCGCACAAGGCAAGGCCCAATGCGGTAGAGAGAACGTAGCGGAGAAGGGTCCTCCGGGGAAGATAACTCATAAGACTGGCTCGATGGTTTCCTAGCTTACCATTGAACCTCTTCTGTCGGGATGTCTTTGCGAGCCGGCGAATCAGTAATAATCCGCGCAGCTCAGGTAATAGCCGCACTGGGTGCAGACGAGCTTGCAGCGATGTCCCGTGAGTCGGGCGCTGCAGGTGGGGCAGATCTGGCTGTGGTGATCGACGGGTTCGTCGAGCGCGCAGGCGGCAGTGCTCTGTGAAAAATCAGCAAAGCCGGGGACAAAATCCGGGTCGAGAGCGGCGGGGCGCTGCGGCAGCATTTTGAGAGGTTAGCATGGAAGAGAGGGCTCTGTGATCGCGAACAAACGCGGCAGGTGCCCCAGGCATCAACTCCCGGGTTGAATTCGGCGCGCCGTCCACGGCTTCCCCGGGGACTGAATACGGATCGGGGCGCGCCTCACCCGGCGTCAACCTCACGCACGAAACCCCCACCAAGGAGGATTGGAATGGCAAGCAAGGCAAGCGCGGTCTGGACCGGATCGCTTAAGGAAGGCAAGGGCACCATCTCGACGGCTACTGGCGTGCTCTCGAACGCCAACTACTCGTTCGCAACCCGATTTGAGGGCGCCGACTCCGGCACCACTCCGGAAGAGCTGATTGCAGCAGCGCACGCAAGCTGCTTCTCGATGGCGCTGGGTGCGCAGCTCGGCGGCGCGGGCCTGACTCCGGACAAGATCGAGACCCACGCAGCCGTGACCCTGGCCAAGACCGATGGCGGTTTCGCGATCACCAAGATCGCCCTGACCACCACGGCCAGCGTTCCCGGCGCCACCCAGGAGCAGTTCGACAAGGCCGCAGCGGACGCCAAGGCGGGCTGTCCCATCTCGAAGCTGTTCGCCAACAACACCCAGATCGACCTCGACGCGAAGCTGGTCTAAGCCGTACGCATCAGCTGGCACCAGGGCCGGTTCGCCTCGCGCGGACCGGCCCTTTTACCATGGGCGCGCTGGCACGCTGCACTCGCATCGAGATGGTGCGCAGAGCTATTAAAACTCCGTTATAGATCGCCGTGAACGCGGCGGCGCCGCTTGCGATCGGGCGCGACTCATGCTACAAACAATTTGAGTGATGAATCGCCGCGCACAATTCGCTTCCATCTTCGTGGCGTCCAGGCTCTCCGCCTGTTGTTGTCGTTAGTCGCTCGCTCCGGTCCCGCGCGGGACTGTTGAATTCCCTCTAACAACCTACGTATCCAGGAGGCATTTCCCTATGCCGCAGTTGCCTGCATCTTCCAAGTTCCGCCTCTCCGTCGACAGCTGGGCAGTGATCGCCGCCCTGCTTGCAGCCCTGCTGGTCCGCGCCGGCGTTCTCAAAGTCGTCTCGTGGTGAGCATTCCCCGAAAGGAGGCACTTCAATGGCTGACTCAATAGCACTGCCACAGCCACAAGCCTTGTCGTTCCCACGCCGCGCGCTGGCGCTCGTTCCCGGAGTTCTGCTCCTGGCCGCGGTGGGATACTCGGGCAAGTTCATTGAGCAATTTGTCGCGCACTACGGCAAGGCGCATCACCTGGTGTTGCCCAACATCGAGTACGTGCTCTGGGCGATTCTCATCGGGCTTGTTATCTCGAACACGGTCGGCGTGCCGGCGGTATTCCGCGCCGGTGTGGCGACCTACGAGTTCTGGCTGAAGGCGGGAATTGTGCTGCTGGGCGCGCGCTTTCTGCTCGGGGATGTTCTGCGCCTGGGTGGCATCTCGCTGGTGCTGGTCGTCATCGAGATCGCATTGTCTCTGACATTCATGACGCTGCTGGGCCGAGCCTTCGGGCTGAAGCCCAAGCTCATCACGCTGCTCGCGGTGGGATCGTCCATCTGCGGTGTCTCGGCCATCATCGCGACGCAGGGCGCCATCGATGCCGATGAGGAGGACTCGTCTTACGCGATCGCCGCAATCCTGGCGCTGGGTGCGATATCGCTGTTTCTGTTTCCGTTGATCGGTCACACGCTGCACCTGAGCGATCACGGATATGGACTGTGGGCCGGGTTGGCCGTCGACAACACCGCGGAAGCTTCTGCCGCCGGCGCGCTCTACTCCGATGCTGCGGGGAAAGTAGCCGTGCTTGCCAAGACCTGCCGCAACGCCATGATCGGCTTTGTGGTCCTGGGCTACGCGCTCTACTGGGCTTCAAAGGGCCAGGCCGGCAAGGTGGGCAACAAGGCCGCGTTCCTCTGGAGCAAGTTCCCCAAATTTGTGCTGGGCTTCCTGCTCATCTCGGTGCTGGCGTCCGCGGCGTTCTTCACCAAGCCGCAGATTGCGGCGATCGGCAACCTGTCGCGCTGGGCGTTTCTGCTGACGTTTGCGGGCGTAGGGTTGCGTACAAATCTGCGCGAGCTAGGCAAGCCGGGAGCAAAGCCGTTCCTGGTTGGAGCCATCGGCGAAGTGGCCATTGCGGTACTCACGCTTGGACTCATTTATGGAGCGACGCGCTTTGTGAATCTCTGACAGGCACGTCGCAGTTTGAAGCGAAGTTGCAACAGGGCACCGGTGGCGAAGTGGTCAACGCTCAGGTCTGCAAAACCTGCATTCGCGGGTTCGATTCCCGCCCGGTGCTCCAATTCTTAGAACGGGATTTCGCCTGCTGGCGGGGACGCCCGCAAGACGGCGCAAGTTTGACACTCCCCGCGGCATCTGAGAACATTGAAATTACTGCCGGTCCGGGCAGTCCTCGCCCTGGACTCGACCCGTGCCGAAGTGGCGGAATTGGCAGACGCGCATGGTTCAGGTCCATGTACTCGCAAGGGTGTGGGGGTTCGAGTGCCTTCTTCGGCACCAAATCTTAGAATCAGTAGCTTAGAGCGGTTTTACGAATCGCCTTACATTTTGCGGCCGTTCACTGGCGTAGGCTGGAATCCAGCCCCAAAAACGGCCACCCCGACCTACAAGCTTCCTAGAATCCATCGATCATTCATGGTCTGCCATCGTGGGCTCCTGGCCGGCAGCACCCAAACCCCCTGGCCACCAATTCCAATCGCCTGCGACGCGAAGAAGAGCGGGGCCGATCACAATGCGGACGATGGTCGCGTCAATCAATACGGCGACGGCCAGCGTAAATCCGATCATCTTGACCACCAGGAAATCGCCGAAGGTAAAAGCTGCGAATACCACGATCATGATTGCCGCGGCGCTTGTGATCAGGCCTGCGGTCCTGGCAAGGCCTTCGGGAATCGCATCCATTTCGCTCATCCCGCTCTTCCTTGCTTCGAGGACCCGTGCGACGAGGAATACTTCGTAGTCCATGCTCAGTCCGAAGACGATGGCGAAGGCGACAATTGGGACCAGGGGGAACACGCTGCCGGTTCCTCCAGGAACTCCCAGGAATTGGCTGCCGTGTCCCTCTTGGAAGACGAAGACCAATGCTCCGATGGAGGCCGCCACCGAGAGCAGGTTCAGGACGATGGCCTTGACAGCGGCGAAGACCGACCGAAACCCGGCCAGTAGCGCAAGCAGAGTTCCTCCCACCACCAATGCTGTTACCGACGGAAAGCGCTTGACGACAATTGCCTCGTAGTCGGCGTTGAGTGCAGGGATACCCCCGATCAAAAGCGTTGCGCCCGGTATTCCGGTAAGCGCGGGCGCACCGGTCTTTCTGAGATCCCGAACCCACTTGACCTGTTCGCGCAGGGAGACGGAGGTTGCCGGCACGACCTCAAGCAGTGCTGCTCGTCCGTCACTGCTCAGAAATGTTCGACGCGTCTCGCGCGAGAGGCTACCGAGGGACGAGCGGTCGCTCTCCGCAATCGTGGTGATTGAAATGACTCGGGCGCAGCGCGGATCGCTCGCGAGTTGCTTGCTGAAATGATCGACCGCATTCCAACCAGCGTCTGTTTGCGCGATCGAGTCCTCTGGGAGTTCGACCATGACACGCAAGGACTCAACGATGCCGGAGCGATCCATCCGCTCCAGTGCGTTGAGCGCGCTGACCGATTCCGCTGCCTGCGGAAGCCAATTGACACGGGGGACACTGGTATCGAGCCGCCTGACCTGACCTGCGAGCAGAAGCAGAGGAACACCCGCCAGAATGAGTGCCATCCAGGGATGCGCCACGATCAGCTTTCCCCATTTCCGCCAGCGATTTCCCGTGATTGCGGCCCGACGCGCATCCAACTTTGCCGTAAACGGCAATTTGCCAAAATCAATCCGCGGACCGAGCCAGGCAAGCACCACCGGTACGAGAGTGTTCGTGAGCAAAACACTGATTCCGGCCACCAGGACTCCCGCAATGCCGATGGAACGGATTTCGCTGATCGGAACAGTCAGGAGCGCGAGGAATCCAATAGCCACAGTTGAAGCCGAGATCAAGAGCGTGCGACCGGCCTGACGCGCTGCGAGGACCGAGGCTTCAGGGCCGTCGAATCCGGCGGCAATTGCTTCGCGGAACCGGCTAACCATAAGGAGTGCATAGTCGATTCCCAAGCCCAGGCCGAGCATGGTGGCTAGATTCTGGACCAGAATGGACAGGTGCCAGCGCTGGGCCAGGAAGGACGTGATCGCCAGGGTGGTCGCGATGGCAAGCTGGCCAACTGCAAGGGGGATCAGCGCGGCGACGAAGCTGCCGAAGGCCACCACCAGAAGAGCAAGTGTCGCAGGGATCACCAGGCTCTCGCCGCGCCGCACGTCAGCGGCGCTCGATTTTCGAATATCGAAATTCAGCGGGATCTCGCCGGTGAGCTCGAGCTTCACCGCGGGATACCGGCCACGGAGTTGATTTTCAAGCGAGCCTGCAAGCTGGTGAAGCTTTGGAACGAGCGACTCCACGGGTCCCTCTGTCGAGGCGAGTCCGATCAAAACAAATGTTCCACCCTTGCCCAGAAAGATGGGATCGCGCAAATCGAGGTATGAGACTACTCCGGAAACGCCGGATTCCTCTTTCAGCCTCGACTCGATCGTCTCTAGCGCTTGTCCCCCTTCGTCCGAATCCGCGGATGGGAGCCCCTGAACCACAAGCACGACGCGGTCAACGAACGGCGATCGAAAACGAGTGGACAGCTCCTGGCGGACCGTTTCGGCCTGGCTCCCCTCGACTCGTGTGGCGGTCTCGAGATGGCGCTCCGCGTGAAACGAGAAGGGCAGCACTGCGAGGACTGCTATCAAGACGACACCTGAGACCCAGAAGCGGCGCGCATGCATGGCACTTATCATGTCATAGAAGATCGTCGACCCGTGAATTCTCGGGCTTCGAAGGATGGCAGAGGCCGAAACAAGTGCCTTCTCCGAAACGGATTCGTCATGGCTGCCCTTCGGACCGGGAATATACACTTGCGCTGGGTGCCCCTGCTTCGGTATGCGAATCAGCTATGCTCCGCCCGATGGTTGAAGGAGGATTCCATTCGTACTTTCCTGTTGCTCGGCTTGCTTGCCGCCATCCAGCCTGGGGCGTCCGATCCCCGCATTGGCGCCTGGACTCTCATCTCTGCTCAATCCAGCCTGGATCCTCCTAACCGGCTCTCTCTGACGCCCGGACATGACGCAGTGCATGTTGTCATGAGCGGCGAAAACCACATCGATTTCACCGCGACCTCGAACGGGCACCAATCGCCTGCACCGGGCAATCTGGCGTTCAATCAAGTTGAGCTACACAGGATTGACAAAAGGCAGGTTGAGGTCCGAGAGAAAAAGAATGGAGTTCTGGTAGGAACGGTCCGCGAAAAGATTTCGACTGATGGAAACGAGCTAACAAGTACTACCGTTGCCAAGAACCACCCCGATCAGATCACCGTGTGGACGCGAACCGGGGGGACAAAAGTTGCCCGAGACCCGTTCGCGGGTGAGTGGACCGAGGACCTCAGCAGGACGCGTATGCGGCAGGGTCTGGTGCTCAAAATTGAGACGGACGCAAGCGGCGCGGTCCATTTCCTGGGAGACTTCAGCTATACCGCTCGCTTTGACGGAAAGCAGTACGACCTCAAGAACTCGCGCAATGACACCGTGGTGCTCGAACTTGTCGATGCGCACACGGTCGACTCCGTTTACCAGCGCGACAATCAAGTGACCCAAAAAGACAGGTGGGTACTCTCCGCAGATGGGAAGCAGTTGACGCTCACCACTACGGGGACGTTGGAAACCGGTCAACGGATTACAGAGAAACTCCTCTTCAAGAAGCAGTAGCCGTAGCCGATAAGGCATCCGTGCAGTTCAGCAGACTGCTGGCCGTTGTCGCGACCTTTATCTCACGCGGAGCGATCGAAATGATCCCCTTACGATGCATCAGCTTCAAGATGCCATTGACCGTGTCCTCGAGGGATGGATCCGCCTGGCCGAATACAGAGGCATCCCGTGCGTTTTGATAGGTCGAGCTGTCATACCGTTTGAACTCCATCGCTGAGATGTTGTCCACGGAACCCACCAGAAAATCCAGCAGCGGGAAGAGAAGATCTTCCTTCCGACATCTCCGTACAAGCTCGGGGACGAAATCGGGCAGGCTGAATATCTCGAATTGCCGGCCAGTCGCCTTGGTAATCAGCCCGGTGATGTCCATCATGTTCGAATAGTCGTCCCGGACCACATGGTATGTCTGGTTCGCCGTACCTGGTGTGGTGGAGATTGCCACGATGTTGTTGGCCACAATGTCGGCCGGCACAAAGCTGACCTGGTTGAGCGTATCGACGCCAATGCCGTGGTTCACCATGAAGGCCACCAGGCGGACGGCGATATCAAAGTTGTTGCCTCCGCCGCTAACGGAGGGACTGACGAGAGCCGGCCGGAAAATCCGCGTGGAAAGTCCGCGGCTGCGTGCATCAAAGACGACCTGTTCCGCGACCCATTTTGATTGGCTATAGCCGAAATCCAGAAGCTCCATATTCGCGTTCTGGTCGGTCTCATAAAGGACAGACTTTACAGCCCAGCCAAACACGAAGGTCGTCGAGACATAATTGAATTCCTTTGGCCTTCCTTCAAAAGCGAGACGTATAACCTCATTGGTTCCGAGTACATTCGTCTCCCGCATGCGGTCGTAATTGAACAGATAGTTGACGGTCGCGCCGTTGTGGAAGATCGTGTCTATTTGATCCGCGAAGTAGTCCCACATCTCCTGCGTCAGACCGAGGCCCGGCTGGCCAAGATCGCCGCAGACAGGAATAACGCGGGCCTCGAACTGCTCTATCAGCCGGGCATCGCAGGAGCCCATGGAGTCCATGGCAGCCATCAACCGTTGCATGCCCTGCTTCTCGTCGGAAGACCGGACGAGCACATGAATTTTGGCCTTGGTCTGCTCGAGCAGGCTTTTGATCAGGAACGGCCCGATGAAACCCGTGCCTCCCGTGAGCAGTACCTGATTCAGGACCGGAATCTGCCCCAGGGGTGAGGGCACCGGCGGCTCGAAGGTGAGCTTGCGGTCCTTGTTCATCAGCGCTTTCTCCGCGACGTTCTGCTCGTCACGGAAAGCGGCAAGGGAATGACGCAGATGAGCCAAGGCCTCTTCGGGAGCCCGTTCCAGCTGTTCGGCGAGGGCGAACAATTCGGCTACGGTGACCCGCTGAATGACCCCGATATCGACCTGCCGCGCAAGCATCTCGGCGCCTCTTTCCTTCAGAAGCTCCTTGAGCTCGTGCATGAATACAACAAGGTCGAGGGAATCGAGGCCGGCATCGACAAGGTTGTAGGATTCATTGCCCGTCAGGTTATACCTGGCCTTCAATTCGGCGAAAGGCGTGTGCGCATCGGGATCCGGTATGGCGTCCCCGGCATTCTTCTCGCTCGAAAAGTCGGAGAGGACGGTGAACTGGCCGTCCAGCCACATCTGCTTGGTCTTGTGACGCATGATTTTACCCGAGCTGGTTCGGGGAATCGCACGCGGCGCGATGAGGGAAACCACCGCGACCTCCACATTGAGATAGTTCCGGACCGCGGTGGCGATCTTTCGAGCATCGGGGAGCGCCCTGGGGTTTTTGACTTCGGCAATGACTGCCAGACCAGGTTCGCCGTCCTCCTGAATCTGGAAGGCGGCAACGCAATTGTGCCGGATCAGACCGGAGGCTTTCTCGACAGCGTTCTCAATATCCTGCGGGTAATAATTCTGGCCGCGCAGGATAATCATGTCCTTGATGCGGCCGCAGACGTAGAGTTCGCCGTCATGGAAAAACCCCATGTCGCCGGTGCGGAGGAAGCCGTCGTCATAGGGTGTGTCGTCGACCAGCCGTGCGCGAAACTGCTTCAGCGTGAGTTCAGTGTTGTTCCAGTAACCGCGGCACTTACCGCTTCCGGCAAGCCAGATTTCGCCGACGCGCCCGGGCTTCAGGACGAAGTGTCCTTCCGGGTCCACAATCTTGACCTCGAGTCCCGCGAGCGGATTGCCGCAACTGATAATCTGCGCGGAGCCTCCGATTTCAGAAACTTCGGTCGTCACGCTGGCCTTGCCCATGGCCAGGGCTCGCTTATTGACGGAAGCGATGTTGCGTCCGCCCATCGAAACGGCCAGAGTATTCTCGGCCAACCCATAGGCGACATAGAAACTCTCCGACTTGAGCCCGTAGGGCTGAAACGCCTCCAGGAACCGCGTGTACGTATCCGGTTTCACGGGTTCGGCTGCACACATCAAGACTCGGAGCGAGTTGAGATCGCAACTCTCAAGGCTGTCTTTCGAGAGCCTCCCGGCCCGCAGGCAATAGTCGTAGGCGAAATTGGGGGCGGCTGTCGCGGTGGCCCGGTAGGTCGTGATGGTTTCGAACCACAGGATCGGGCGCTGAATGAAGTCCATGGGAGCGAAGCCGTAGGTTGTGCCCCCTTTCAGTGCCGGATAGAGATAGCACCCGATGAGGCCCATATCGTGATACTGCGGGAGCCACGAAACAACAACCGGCTCAGGATGATCGATGACCAGGTCATAGGTGTTCAGAATGTTTTCGTGCGTCACGATCACGCCCTTCGGCTCCATCGTTGAGCCGGACGTGTACTGGAGAAACAGAATCTCCGAGGTATCGAAAGCCGGTTGGTGCGAGATCGTATCCACGAAGTTTTCCGTGGGAATCCATGGAAGGCCGGAGATATAGTCCACGTCTACGCCGGACGCCGAGACCCCGCTCCTGGCGAGATTCGTCTTGAGAGAGGCTTGATGGTCCTGGCTCGTCAGGATCGCAGCTGCGTTGCAATCCTTTGCGATATGCACCATCTTGTACAGGGCGCTCTGGAAGCCACGCGAGCTGGGAGGATAGACGGGCACAGGGATCAGTCCAGCCCGCACGCACCCGAAAAAGGCGCAGATCATTTCGAGCCCCGGCGGGTAAGCGAGCAAAAGACGGTCCCCCGCCGCAAAACGACCCTCTTTCCGCAAATGCCCGGCAATGGCCTTCGTTCGGTGCTGAAACGACGCGTAGGTGTAGCTCTCGATCGGATCGCCGTGCAAATCAAGAAACGAATAAAGGAGCCTGTCTGGGTGGTCAACTGCCAGCCGGTCCATTTGGTCCAACAAGGACGACATCATCAATCAGCGATCCTCCGGGGTCGTGGAAACTGAATTGCGGTCGACGGTGAGAGTTCTGCCAGTCTCTTCCGAAACATGGCGTTGCTCGGTGCACCGGGAGGGAAAGTTCCCACATCGTCGCCGCGGTACCCAAGGAAGCGTGCAGAGCCTCTGGCTTCTCTCGGTCGATGCAATCGACTCCATCTCTTACGATTCAAGGGTGGAACCATAGTACCAAAGCAGGTGGAGAATGCCATGCTCAATCGATTCGACGGGGAAGACTCTACCTCCAGGTGTGTCCGGCGCCCACTCTTTCCTTCATTGTTATTCTGTGCTCTCGCTCTAAAGGTTGCGAGCCCAAACCCGCTTTAAATCAGGCCCCCACGAATGAGACGAATGGAATGCGAGGTTCTCAATTATGATGACGGCGGAGGCGCAGGTGATGTTTGAACCCGAAGCGGTGCTCACCCCCGAGCCCTACATGGCCGATCTGGTACCGTCTGAAGCCGCGTCACGGCAGTCTTTCGATCCGGCAGCAGGGGCGACCTCCTTTCCCAAGATCTTACGCCGTCGCCTGGACAAGTTTTTCGCCGATCAGAAGATCTCCCCGAAAGCCAACACCATGATGTGGGCCAAGATCGCGATTGGTCTGGCCGTCCTGGCGGGCAGCTGGATTGCTTTGTATCTGTTCCGGTCCGGCCCATGGACGTTTGTTGCTCTCTACCTATTAGGTGGCCTCGCGCAGACATTCCTACTGCTCAATATTGCTCATGACAGTAATCACAACGCCATCTCGTCTCGACCGTTGGTGAACAAGACTCTGAACTATGTATTCGATCTTTGCGGCATCAACTCGTATATGTGGCGGATCCTCCACCATCGCGGCCACCACTCCTGCATCAATCTCCAGGGCGAAGATGACGCGCTTTCGGGACGCGGCATCTTTCGGTTTACGCCCCATGAATCCCGAACGCCATGGCACCGCTTCCAGCACATCTATGCGCTCTTCGTTTACGCATTGTTTTCTCTCGACTATGTGTTCTTCCGAGACTTTCAGTGCTTTCTCTTCCCCACCCACGATTACCTGAAGCGCACCCGTCACTCTCTGAGCGAATGGGCTATTCTCTTTGCGGGTAAAGTCTTTTACGTCACCTACATGCTTGTCCTGCCGGTGTTAGTGCTGGGGAAATCGCCCCTGTTGGTTGCGGGTGCGTTTCTTCTGGTTCATTTGGTCGTTGGTCTGAGCGTGACACTCGTTTTCCAGACAACCCACACTATTGACAGCACCTACTTTCCATCCGACCGGGGCGAGTTCGAGAATGGCGTGTATCACATCTTCGCGACCACGGCCGATTACGCGACTGAAAATCCGATTGTGGGCTGGCTCGCCGGTGGATTGAATCATCACATTGTCCATCATCTCTGTCCTTACGTGTGCCACACCCACTACGCCCCGTTGACCCGGATTGTGAGGGAAACCGCCGCGGAGTTTGGGGTTCCCTACCGGCAGCACCCCACGATGGCCCGGGCAATCTGGCATCATCTGATACTTTTGAAACAACTTGGGAATGAAGACTAATTGTGAGCGTCTCATCTATTTGCCCGCATCAGCCCAGCCGCTTCATCGAAGCGATATGAGGTTTCGCACGCTCGCCGGCGCTTCTCAGGACGGACGGCCATGACCTTATCCTCATCCATTCCCACTGTGTCGAGAGCGCGATGCTTCGCGGATTCGCCCGCGATGGCCGACAATCCAGCCGCCGTGCTGTCGAAGTACCACGAAGCCTTTGGCGATACCTTCCGGTTCTACCTGGGCGGCCTCAAGGAGGCGATCGTTACGATCGATCCTGAGGTTATTCAGCACGTGCTGAAGACCAATGCAGAGAACTACCAGAAATCTGAAATCCAGGTAAAGCGGATGGGCCACTTTCTGGGAAAGGGTCTTCTGACGACGCACGGGGAACCATGGCGCACCCAGCGGCGTCTCATCCAGACAGGTTTCAAAGAACTGGCTATGCTGTCTTCGATTATGCAGGACTCCCTTGCCGAGTCGCTGCGGGATTTCGACAGCCAGATCCGCGTTGGCCCGGTCGATGTTTACGCTCACCTCATGAAGATGACCTTCGCGATGGTCGCCCGTTCCTTGTTTGGCGCCCGGTTGAAGGACGAAGACATCAACCTTGTGAGCGATACTATCGGCACAGTTCAGGAATTCATTGTCCGGCAGACGCTGCAACCCTATCTGAATCCCTGGTTTGCCGTCTCGGGAGAATTGCGCAAGCACGACGATATGCGCACACGTGCCGACGCGGTTCTGCTCGAATACATCAGGAAACGCCGCCACGAGCCGCCCGGCCACGATTTGCTGCAGACCTTGATGGATGCGCGTTACAGCGATGGCGAAGGCATGAGTGACGAACTTGTCCTCAGCGAGAGCATGCAACTGCTGGTTGCAGGGCATGAAACGTCGTCGAACGGGCTATCTTGGCTTCTCTATCTCTTGAGCACGCATCCTGATTGGCTGGAAAGGGTACGGCAGGAGTTCTATTCCGTGCTGGGCGATGCGCCTCTGGGTCACGCCGACGTTCTCAAGTTTGAATACACGACACAGGTGATCTATGAGGCGCTCCGCCTCTACCCGCCGTTCTGGATGATCGACCGCATGGCAGTCGCGGACGACAGCATAGGAGATATCGTCATACCTCGCGGTGCGACGGTCATCGTTTACGTATATGGTGCACACCACGCTTCGCGCTATTGGCAAAACCCGGAGAGTTTCAATCCGGAGCGCTTCACCAAAGAGGAAATGAAACTGCGCACGCCCTTCACTTTTCTTCCCTTTGGTGGAGGACCACGCGTCTGCATCGGCCAGCACTATGCGATGCTGCAGATCCTCATGATCTTGAGCGACCTGATAAGACGGTACGATTTCGATTTGGTTCCCGACCAGAGGATCGAACCCCAGCCAATGGTCATCCTACGGCCGAAGCACGGGATCCGCATGACCTTCACCAACGCCACGGCACCCAACCCATCCATCGCCCTTACCTAGGCGCGGCGGCGCCTGCGGATCGGAATGGTGAGCTACCTCGCCGTCGACGCCGTGGGGAAGTCGCGTACCTGCTAAGACTTTCCCGCGCGGCTTTCAGAGAAATACTGATCGATCCCGCTGGCAGCCTCCTTCAGGCCCCGGTCGAGATTGACACCTAGTGCAGCGACGATCGCCGACATCTCCTTGCCTTGTACCGGCTCGGATTGGGAATAGAAATGTGACCAGACGATTTTGCCGGACTTCCGGTCATAGAGTTCGAATTCGATCGAAACGAGTCCGGTGATGCTCGGGCCGTCCACCTCCTCGAAGTCATAGAGCCGGCCCCGGACGATAAATTGCCCATCCGCGTTGCTTCCAGCGCTCGCCACGGACTGGTATTTTCCTGACCCTTTGAGTAGACGAATCAGGCTGCTCTGCACCATCGCGACCGGTGGCTCAACCCAGTGGCTGTACTGGTAGGTGCCAACCTCGTTGGCGCCGACGCGATACGCGATCGCCGATCCCTTGAACATGTCAGGACCGTTGAAGTTCGCAACCAGAAGAGTCACCGATTCAGCACTCGTCGAAAGCGACGGAGCCGTGGAGGATGGAATCGTGTAATACCGGATGGGCTTGGGGCTGCCGCATCCCAAAAGCAACAAGGCGAACAGTGATAGAAGAGTGGATCCATTTCTTCGATTCATCGCGATCTTCCTCCGTGCATCCTGGAGCTGTCTCAAGGTCCCTGTCGAATTCCACGCCCGTCGCACTCAGCACCAACAAAAGGCGTGATGGTTCATCGTTGACCACTATGCTTAGTTCGCCTGCGAGCCGGGTTTGCGATCCTTCACGTTGTTTCCGCGGATAAGGAACGATGGATTGTTCTTCAATGTCTCAGTCAGCTCTCTCATATTCTCGGTAGTCGCGCGGATATTCAGCAAAGTCTCATCGATATTGTCTGCGTTGTGGTCGGTCGAGTTCTTAATCTGCTGCATGAGTGCTGAAGCCGTGGAAAGTGTCTGCTTCAATTCGACAACGATTGTGCGGATGTCCTCATTGTTCGCAACCAACACCGAATCGAGGTGTGACAGGGCATCATTCGCCTGATTCATGGTTGTTTTGAGGTTGTCCAGCAGCGGCAAGAGCTGGGCCGTGGCGTTCTGTACATTGGTCAGACTAGCCGAAATCTTCGGCCTGTCTTCAGAGAGCATTGAGTTCACGTTTGCCAGGCTGCTGCTTAACTGGGCACGGTTCTTGTCGTTCAGCAAGTCGTTGACGCGAGCTGTCGTGACTTGCAGTTCTATCAGGCGCTGGTTCAGATTCTGCAGAACCTGATTCGCAACGGGCTCGAGATTGCCTATCACATCGCCAAGGTCGCCTAGCCCAATCGTCTCGGCGGACTTCAATTCGCTACCCGGAGGAGCGTGGGGAGCGCCCTTTGTCCCCGTGCCCAACTCCACGAAGTTATCCGAGAGCGCCCCGAGAGCGGCAATCTTGGCGATGCTGTCGGTCTTTACGGGAATGTCGCGTTGCACGGTGAAGTCGATCTCGATTCGAGTCGAGTCGCCTGGGTCGACGCGGACGGTCTTGACCTTGCCTGCATTCATTCCTGCGTATCGGACCATTGCCCCTGGCAATAGTCCACCGGCAGACTTGAAATAGGTGTGGTACGGAACGCCGCCAGAAGAAAAGGTCCCCGACACGGCCAACACCGTCCCAATCAGCAGCGCCGCTGCAATGCAGACGAAGACGCCCACCGCTGCTTCCTCACGCTTACCCTTCATAGCATCCTCATTCTCAGTGACTCCACGATCTCAACTGGCCGTGGCCTTGCCCCCACCGGTGAGCATCTGCAGATAATCGAGTTCTTCAGTAACTTCAGGTTCCGGGACCCGGTCGAGGAATTGACGTACGCGCGGGTGCGTGCTCGCTTTGAACTCTTCCTTGGTCCCCTGCGTCACAATATGGCCTCGGTCGACATATACCATCCGATCGGCGATCAGAAAGGCGCTGGACAGTTCGTGGGTCACGACGACCATCGTTAGTGCGTATGCCTTCTTGAGGTTCAGAATCAGTTCGTCAAGCCCCGCTGCAATGATCGGATCCAGTCCTGCTGACGGCTCGTCGAAGAAAAGAATCTCGGGGTCCATTGCCAGTGCACGGGCCACAGCCGCACGCTTTTTCATTCCGCCACTGAGTTGCGACGGCATGTAGTCTTCAAAAGCGCTGAGACCGACCTGCCCGAGCTTGATGCGCACCATGATCTGGATAGTCGAGTCTTCGAGATTGGTATGTTCGCGCAGCGGCAGGGCAACGTTCTCGCCCACTGTCATTGAGCCGAACAGGGCAGAGCCTTGAAACGACATCCCCATCCTTTTTCGAATCGAGTCCATTTCGCGCTCGGAGAGATTGGCGGTATTCACGCCCCCTATCCAGACTTCTCCCGAGGTAGGCTTTTCCAGACCCACGAGGGTCCTTAGCAGGGTGCTTTTTCCCGAGCCCGATCCGCCCAGGATTGCCACGGTTTCTCCTCGTGGCACGTCGAAGGTGATCCCGTGGAGAATCTCACGCTCGCCGTAACTTACACGAAGGTTGACGACCGAAATTGCAGCCTCACTCGCGCCAGCATCCTTCATCTTGAGCATCTCCCATCGCTCACCTTTGGTATCCAGACCGCAGCCGCTGAAGTCCGGAACGCGCCGGTATCTTTACGTTCTCCGTACTCCAGAGTCAGCTCGGATTTATGAAATAGAACAAGGCTGTGAACACGAGATCGACCACAATCACAAGCGCGATGGAGGTGACGACGGCGGATGTTGTCGAACGCCCAACCTCCTCGGCACCCGCGCCAGTTGAAAAGCCTTCCTTGCATCCGACAGCGGTGATGACAAGTCCGAACAACACACTCTTGATGAGACCGGTATAAATGTCGCGGGCGACAATTGAATCCAGGGTGGCCCGAAAATAAGAGCTGATGGTGAAGCCAGCGCCGGCGACGCCGAAAACGCATCCACCGACAACCCCCATGAAGTCAGCCCAGACTGTCAGGCATGGCACCATGACCAGCATGGCCAGAAACTTTGGCGCTACGAGGAAGGCAACCGGATCGAAAGCCATGGTTCGAAGGGCGTCCACTTCCTCAGTGACCTTCTTGGTGCCTATCTCCGCGGCAAAGGCCGATCCCGATCGCCCTATGACGACGATGGCGGTAAGCAGAGGGCCAAGTTCGCGAAGAATCGAGACTGCGACTGCGCCGGCTACAAACTGCATCGCACCCAGTTGCCGCAGCTCATAGGCGCTCTGCAGAGCCATGATGAGGCCCACGAAGAAGGTAATGAGCGACACGATGGGGATGGCTTCGACCCCTACCGCCATGGCCTGATGGAAGGCTCGCTGTGGCCGGAATCGCTGGCCGCGGAAAGGGCCTACGAAAGTGACGTAAGCGGACCGGCCTGCGAGGGTCGCGAGGCCTCCGATGTACGCCAGGCCGTTGATCGTCCACTCGCCGACCGCGCCCGGTATAGTCTCGAGTTTTCCTGGCATCTTCATTACCCGTTCCATGCGATGCTGGGGCGGTCTTCCCACTCGCCGCTCCCAGATGAAATAGCAATTGTTCGACTCGGCTTCAGGCGTCCAGCGCCTGTAATTCGGTCTCGCAGATTTCAAAGACTCCGGTCAAGCGCGTGAGCTGCAGCACCTGCAGAACGGCTCCCGTCACTCCAAAAAGTATGACCCGCTTCTTGGACCTCCGACCCTCCTGGAGAACCTCCAACAGAGACGCGATGCCTGAACTGTCGATGTACTTCACTGCCGTCATGCTGACAGCCACGCGCTGCGCCTCTTTCAGAGACCCCAGGAGTGCTTGCCGCAACGCCGGTGAAGTGCCCAGATCGATTTCTCCCACCACATCGAAAATCACTGCGTCTCGCTCACTTCGCGTTGAAAACCTTAGCTGTCTCTCCATGTGTGTCCTCCGCTGGCTCGCATCGAGAGCCTTTTCCCCTCATGTTTGAGCGATTCACAATGCTTGACCCTAATGGCTCGATTCCACTGAGCCCTCTCCGGGCGCGCTCCCCCACGGGCATGCCCCTTACTTACCGGGCAGGCGCTTGACGAGCTTCAGTTGATTTCCCGTTGCAACCTTCTCATAACACACTTCATCCATGACAGCCTTGATCAAATGTGTCCCGCGTCCGCTTAGTGCAACTTCATCCAGAGGCTGGCCGCAGATCCTTGCCAGATCGGGCGGCTCTCCTTGATCAAGCAGCGTAAACTCCATTTGCTTCTCGTTGACCAGGCACTCGAACTCGATCTCTTTGTCGTGGCGATTCCCGTAGGCGTGGCGAATGACGTTAGCCAATGCCTCATCGACGGCGAGAGTGACTGCAAGACACTCCTCATTGGTCAAACCATAGATCGCGCCCAGCTCACCGACCGCGGCGCGGACGACAGGCAGGAACCGTGGGTGGCTGGGCAAAGCCAGTCTCAAGTTAAAGCTCATTTTTGCTCGGCAAAGACTGCCCCAATGGAAGCACCAAATCTACCAGTCGTCAAGCGAACAACCTGACGCTGGATGAGGCCCACAAGATTGGTCATGAGGCAGGCACCAAAGCCATGGGCTCAACTCGGACACATCCGCAATACATACGGGGCACTTGCCAGGCAATTCCACTAGCAAAAACATCAGTCAACACGCCAAGGATGTTATCAACCGGTACAAAAGTTTCATTCCTGGGGATTCGTTTGCCCTCTAGCCCTTCACGTGAAGGGCAATCATCGTAATGTCGTCGTCCAGATCCTCACCCAGGCCACGTGTCGACCAGCGTGCCAAGTCATCCATCAGCCGGTCCGCAAGCTGATCTGCAGAACCGCCCTGTTCGGAGCCAAGGAACTGCCGAAATCGCTCGTCGCCATATTGAACGTCTGCTGCATCGACCGTCTCCGGGATTCCATCCGTATACAGCAGGCACCAATCGCCGACCGCAAGCGGCCGTTCTACGGCAGCATAGGTAGCAGCCTCAAATGTGCCGAGGAACAAGCCGTTTTCGAGGACGTCCCGAACACCCTCGCCCGATTCGCTCCACATCAGCAGCGGAGGATGTCCCGCGCCTGCATAGGTGAGGGTTCGCTTCACCATGTCAACGTAAACGTAGGCCGCGGTGACGTAGTGATGCTGGAATTTGCCACACAATGCGCGATTAAGTCCGAGCAGCACCTCGGCCGGACTAGCCGCATTGTTGACCTGCGCAGCGAGTGCGATTTTCAACATGGAGGCAATGAGTGCTGCGGGCATTCCATGACCAGACACGTCGGCTACCAGGATTCCTATATGTTTG
>Ga0206908_1042_pt1 | contig 24931 bp, 12 predicted proteins | sample Alteio_BWOrgHeat_78_FD_152979 | JGI IMG/M metagenome (GOLD analysis project Ga0206908, IMG submission 152979) | Enriched cells from forest soil in Barre Woods Harvard Forest LTER site, Petersham, Massachusetts, United States -... | ecosystem: Environmental > Terrestrial > Soil > Temperate forest >... | reverse complement strand
CTGTTCATACGTTTGCTTCGGCAGGGACGTATAATGTAATATTGATTGTATCCAATTGCAATGGGTCAGATACAATTATGAAGCAGGTAACAATTGATGCATATGTGTCAATGTGCGTTGATTCTGCTTCAACAAAAAAAACAGGTACACTGTATGATTCGGGAGGACCTACAGGAAATTATTCAAAAAATGAAAACTGTTTATTTACAATTGAACCACCTTGCGCGTATGAAATTGATTTTACTTTTTCCGATGTACATCTGGCAAGAGGAGATTCTATTTATTATAACAATGCACTCCCTGTAAGAAATCCGTTCTTTGCATTTGAATGGAATGGCTATTCGGGTACGAGATGGCAATTCAAATCTGGAAAGATGTACATATTGCTCGTTTCAGATACAGGAAGTACTTCAAGTGGATTTCAATTATCATGGACTTCAAAGAATGACACTATAACACCCAAAGCCGGATCGATTTTAGCTCCCGCAACTGCCAAGGTCAATGAGCTTGTCTCCATTTGTGATTCCGTCCATTTTATACATTCATGGGATCTGGGTGATGGGACAAAAACCCCTTTTCAATGGATGGATTCCAATATCACCTGCTGTCCGAATGGAGCCTCGGAAAACTGTATGGTTCACAGTTATAAGCTACCTGGTGTATATACTATAAAATTGCTGGTCAGAAATTGTTTAGGTGTCGACAGCGTTACGCAGCAAATCATCATTGAGGATCCAACAGGAATACAAGGACATGAACTATCCGGAATTCATATTTTTCCGAACCCGGCAAATAAAAAAATAAATATTCAATTCGATCAAACAGATAATAAAATTGTGACTGTAGAATTATTAAATGCAATTGGTGAACGGGTTTTATTTAAGGAAATAAATAAAATTAATTCAGGCAGCAATAGTACGGCTATAGATGTTTCGATGTTAGCCTCCGGAAGTTATTACGTGATTGCAAAAGCAGGAGACGCTTTGTTGAGAGAGAAGTTGTTTATTATAAGATAAACTAACCATTCCCCAGAGGAGACATTCTGGCCCATATAAAGGTGATTCATTAATTAATGAATTTTTTTAATAAGCCAATTGAACTACAAAACCGCACATCAGGGCAACAAAAAAGCCTTTACGAATTTCGTAAAGGCTTAATTTTCAGGTGTGGTACCCACTGGAATCGAACCAGTGACACAAGGATTTTCAGTCCTTTGCTCTACCAACTGAGCTAGGGTACCATTTTACTTCAACTCTTTGCTCTACCTCCCGATAACTATCGGGATGAGCTAGGGTACCCCGTTGAAGGCTGCAAATCTAAACATTATTTGTATTTCAGCAAAAAATCAGCGTTATTCTTTTCTATCTTAGATGTAAATACATACTCTTTCAATGATAGCGCTGCTAAAAAAAACTCTGTTTATTTTTCTGATTATTTCAGCAAACAGCCTGCTGGCGCAGGATACAATCATTAAAAACAACAATCAGAAGATTCCGTGTAAAATAATTGAGATAGGAACTACTGAAATAAAATACAAATTCAGCAACCTGCCGGATGGTCCGCTGATCATTATCGATAAAAATGAGGTTTATAAAGTGAAATTGCAGGGTTCTACAGAGGTTTTGATCAACGAAAACAGAGCACAACCAAGGCGCAGGCGGCATGAAGAAGAACAAACGGATGATCATTACAAAAAAGAAGAGTTTGTGCCTGAAAGAACACAAGCGATCAAATTTGAACTGCTCCATCCCCTAATTGGTAGTCTCGCTTTTGCCTACGAACGGGTCCTTACGAATGAATTGAGCGGGGAAGTTAAGATTGGGATTATTGGAGCGGGAATTTCCACTCCGGATAACACAACTAATCTAAATAATAATGTATCCGGCTTATTTTTTAAAGCAGCTCCCAAATTACTACTCTACCGTTTAGCTGAAGGACATAAAAAATATCAGTACAAACCTTTATTTGGTCCTTACCTGAAAGCGGAACTGATCTATTCCAATTTTACCAGAAACAATCTGTATTATACTAATTACAGCTATAATCCTTATGTAAGCAGCTCAGGCAGCTATTCCGCCACAACTAATGCATATGGTGTTGGAATTATTTTTGGCGTAGAGACATTGATTGCCAACCTGATTACATTCGAATTTTATGTGGGTGGCGGTTATGCATGGGCAACCACAAGCAATCCTCCCGCATCCACGGGTTTAAGTTCTAACTCAAATTACAACACACCCAATTTTATGTATAGCCACATTTACCTTGGTGATGGCATTCCTGCAATGATTTCTGGTGGACTGGCTATTGGATACGCCTTTTAAAAACCGTCCGTTCTCATTCAGAAAATTTGCAAAGTCGACAAAAATCTTACGTCGTATTTTGATTCAATAGCTTGTTTTCAAAATAATGATTGATATCATCACTTTAATTGAAAACATTTTTGTTTTTTTACATATGTAACGTAACCTAAATATTAAAAGGTTAACCTTGCGTTGTCATTATGCCCATTAAAAAATCTGACAGGGATCGTTTACTAAACGGCATTTCCAAAGCTGCCGATGAGTTACTCACTAACCGTGACCTGGATGAGGCTATTCTAAATGTTTTAAAAATTCTGGGAGAAGCAGCTTTGGCCGATCGCGTTTCCATATTTGAAAATGTCCGGGGAGAAAACGAACCGGCCTTTAAACTTCGGTTTGAGTGGCCTTCAAAAATCAATTACGACACCGGGAAAAGCGGATTAATGTCTTATAACATATTTCCGACTTTCTATGAAACATTGAGTGAAAATCGTTTATTTTTAAAAAACACGAAAGAATTACAATCCGGTTACCGCAAACAAATGGAAGAGTTTGGCACTCAATCGATAATAAGTTTACCGATTTATATTTCGAATGAATTCTGGGGAGGATTAAATTTTTCTTACTTCCATGCGGATCACAACTGGACAGAGTATGAAAAATCTATTTTGCAGACAGGCGCTGCAATTATTGGCAGTGCAATTATCCGTAAAAAATCAGAAGAAACTGCAAGAGAAACAGAAGAACTGTACAGGCAGATGGTAGAGGATGCCAGTGATATCATTTACAGAAGTGATTACAAGGGGTATTTTACTTATGTAAATCCGGTGACAGCACGCATTATGCGAATGTCTGCAAACGATATTATTGGCCGGCATTTCACAGAACTAATTAATCCTGAATACAGAAAAAAAGCATTCGATTTTTACCAGGAGCAATTTTCTAAAAGGACTCCATTTACTTATTTTGAATTTCCAGCGATCAATACAAGAGGAGAAGACATCTGGGTCGGACAAAATGTTAAATTACTTTGTGAGAATGATCGTGTAGCGGGTTTTCATGCCGTGGCACGGGATATTACTGACAGAAAAAATGCAGAAGAAAAAATAAAACTAAGCGAAGAAAAATTCAGAAGCATTATTGAAAACATGCAGCTTGGCCTCGTTGAACTTGATGAGTACGATAATGTGATAGATGCACATGAGCGTTTTTGTGAAATGACCGGATACAGCCAGGAAGAGCTCAAAGGAAAAAACACGTTGATGCTTTTCACCGGGGAAAAATATAAATCTAAAGTCAGTCTGCAGAATATCCGGAAAATTGCCGGACTCAAAAGCGTGTTCGAAATACAGGTGAAGAGAAAAAATGGAGAAGTTATCTGGGTGCTGATCAGTGAAACACCACTTCAGGATAAAGACCGCAATATTATTGGCTCCATTGGTATTTATCTGGATATTACCGAACGTAAAAATGCGGAGCAGGAATTGATCCGTGCAAAGGAACTTGCAGAGCATTCTAAAAAAGCAGAAGAACAGTTCCTGGCAAATATGAGCCATGAGATCCGTACACCAATGAATGCGATTGTGGGTCTGACCGATATACTGATGGATGCGTCGCTTTCACCCGGACAAAAAGAATGTGTGAGTGCAATAAAAATTTCTGCGGGAAATTTACTTGCTGTCATCAACGACATACTCGATTTTTCAAAAATTGAATCGGGGAAAGTCATTATTGAAAGTGCCCCATTTGAATTGGATGATTTGTTGAATGGAATTGTACAAACACTGCATTTTACCGCAAACAATAAAAACATTTCGCTCTCTTATTCTATTGATGAAAATATTCCTCCCGTTTTATTGGGGGATACTGTACGACTAAGACAAATCCTTCTGAACCTTTCCGGAAACTCAATTAAGTTTACAGAAAAAGGTGAGGTGAAAATTCAGGCTGCTTTGCAGGAAATTGACGAAGATCAATATGTAGTTATATTCAGTGTAGTGGATACCGGCATTGGAATTCCGGAAGATAAACAATCTGCAATCTTTGATAGTTTCACCCAGGCCAGCGGAGATACAACGCGCAAATATGGTGGCACCGGGTTAGGCCTCACCATTGCCAAGGAACTTATTGGACTCATGAACGGATCCATATTTGTGAAAAGTAAGGTAAATGAAGGCTCTACATTTTATGTAACGATCCCTTTTAAAAAAGGAGACACTCTTACCGATGTCAATGAAAAGAAAAAACAGGCATTTACTTACCAGGAATTAAGCGGGACAAGAGTATTACTTGTTGAAGACAATGTGATGAACCAGTTTCTTGCAAAAAAAATATTGCAGAGCTGGAATTTTCAGATTGACGTTGCCGACAATGGAAATATTGCAATTGAAAAAATCAGGCAGGCTGATTTTGACATAATACTTATGGATATTCAGATGCCGGAAAAAGATGGTTTTGAAACAACCGATTACATCCGAAAGCAAATGCCTGCTCCGAAATCTTCATTACCGATCATTGCTATTACTGCCCATGCGCTTATTGGTGAAGCTGAAAAATGTATAGCTGCAGGGATGAATGATTATGTATCCAAACCTTTCAACAAAACGGTGTTATACGAAAAGATCAACAAGCTAGTTGATGGTTCTGTAGTTAAAGCCAAATTAAAAAACACCAACCAGCATATTGATCTCGCTTATCTTGAAAAAACTGTTGAGGGGAACATTAAATTCATGACTGATGTCATCAATTTATTTCTACAGCAAATGCCGGACATGCTGGACGAGATGAATCAGAACTGCGAACAAAAAGAATGGGATAAGCTGCGTGCTACAGCTCATAAAGTGAGACCTTCCATTGAACTAATGGGCATACACTCCACAAAAGAAATTTTACTCGAAATAGAAAAACTTGCAATTGAAAAAAAATCACTTGACCTTTTATCCGGTATGGTGAAGCAAGTGAACACAACATGTTACGCAGCAATGGAAGAATTAAAAATGGAATTAAAAAAAATTTCTTAACCAGAATCGTATGAATTGCATAATAATTGATGACGATGAAATTTCAAGAAGAGTCCTGGAAGAATTCATTTTAAAAAGCGGATTCCTTACTCTCACCAATTCATTTTCAAATCCGCTGGAAGCTTTAACGTTCTTGTCCGGGAATAAAACGGATCTTATCTTTCTGGATATTGAAATGCCCGACATGAATGGAATGGATTTTATTGATGCTATTAACAAACAAATGCCGCAGGTTATTTTAATTACTTCACATAAAGAATTTGCGATTCACGCTTTTGAACACAATGTGACGGATTATATTGTGAAACCTTTGAATTACGCGCGCTTTTTCAAAGCGGTCACAAAGGCAAAAGAGTTAGCAGCATTGTGAGTGTAAAAAAAACGGATATCCAATGGGTGGAAGCACTTGGTGACTATATAACACTCAATACTAAAAAAGGGAAATACACCATTCATTCAACGATGAAAACAATTGAAGATAAATTACCCTCCAAAGATTTTATCCGCGTTCACCGTTCGTTTATTGTCCGAAAAGATATTATTGATTCAATTGATGACAATTGTATTGCAGTAGGCGAAACACTTATTCCGATTGGAAAATCCTACAAAGAAACCGTTATCAAGAACCTGAATGTCATGTAATACCGCTTACACTTATATAATAGTCCAAGGCTGCCCACGCGTGGCATAACACCATCGAGCGTTTCAAATCTTTTATTGGACTATTTTGAAACGCAAGATACTGTAACCAGTCGATTGGATACATGAGTTAATAAAAGCCCGGAAGTTTCCGGGTTTTTCATTTTTGAAGGCAAAACTCCCATTTCCCTTTAACCCCGTAAACGATCCATTTACCGAAAAAGCGCTTACCTCCAACGAATTTGAATCAAATTAAGGCTTTTGTGTGCGTAGAACTAATCAAAACAACGCACAATGAAAACTTCTACTCCAAATCCCCAAAAGTCGTATAGACTTAGTTTATTAAGTCTGGCATCTACACTCCTTATTTCAAGCCTTTCATTTTCTGCAGTGAATACAATCAGCACTTCAGGAACATGGGAAAATCCGCTAAACTGGGCATTAGGCCATTTGCCATTAAACAGTGAGGACGTTGTTATAACAGGTAACGTTACCGTTACTATTAATTCTGCAGTAGTTTGCGGCAGCCTTACTATAGGTGACAACATGGGACAAAGTCCTACACTTACCATAAACGGTTCAAACAGCCTTAGCGTTTCTGCTTCAAACGGGGGAACCGGAAACCTGATTATCAATCCCTCAAATAAAAACAAAACGTATACAATCAATATCGGAGCAGGATCAATGTCGGTTGCTGGCAGTCTTTTATTCGGATCTTCAGGAACAAACCAGATAGATGTTGCGAACGGGACTTTAAATTTCAGCAATACAAATGGTGTTACCTGGAACGATGCAATTCTTTCCATGACAGGAACATCAAATGTAACTTTCGCCGGTATAGTTGAATTAAATGGAGGAACAATCCAAAACACAACCACAGCTGCAACATTATCTTTTAATAATGGGTTGGTCTTTAATGGCGGAACATTCACAAGTTTCACAGGAGAAACAATAAACTTCAGTGGAGACCTGACTGCAAATGCCGATTTAACTTTTGATCCTGCCAGTACATCTGTTTTTAAAGCAAACGGGAGTATCACAGCAACCGAAGCAATCGTTTTTGGTAATGTAAAAATCAACAGCGGAGTTTCAACAACAGCTGCAGGAAATTTTTCGGTCGCTGGTAACTGGACAAATAACGGCGGAACATTTATTCCCGGAACAAATACAATTACATTTGACGGAACAGCAAACCAGGCTATCAATGGAACAGCAACTTCGCAAATATTCTACAATGTAATTCTTGCACTCACAGCAGGTAAAGCCCTAAGTGTAGCAGGCAGCACAACTACCTTAACAGTTCAGGACTTTACTGAAATTACAGGAAATTTTTCTGCCGGAACTGCGACTACTTTACATATTAATGGGAACACAACAATTACTGCAAGAACATTCAGCAGCGGAACAAATACCTATATGAGCGGCAACTTCAGCAATGCAGGAACGTATACTGCTTCTGCAGGAAATACGCTGACTTTTAATGGTTCAAATGCTGCTGTAGTAAATGGAAGCGGGACTTATACAATAAAAAATGTAGGTCTTAATAAATCAACGAAAACAACTGCAGTCGATATTCAATCAGCAAATTTTATTACAGGCATCGACGCCGGAAATGTTTACAATTTCACTTTTACACAAGGTACCTGGAAATACAACAATACAGCAACCTTAACAGATTGTCACAACAGCGGTGCTGCAGGTTCACTTACAATTCCTTTCAATGTAATTATTGAATCAGACGCAGGAACAATGAACCTGTGCAAAAGCGGAACAATGGCTTCCGGAACTCAATCCAATGTTATTTTATCCGGAAAATTAACTATGAATGGCGGAACTGTTAATGTGACATCAGCTACAACCAAAACGGATCTGCAATATAAAGTAAACGGCGGAACACCTCAACTATATATTTCATCAGGGATCTTAAATATGAATGCAGGTTTTAATTACAATTCTTCAACAGATTATATAGATTTTAATATGTCGGGAGGAACAGTTAATATGGCGTTGGGATCGACACCAACCAACAATCCTACTTTCGTGGTTAACGATGTAAACGGAGGAAGCACGAATATGTCAGCTGGATTAATTGTAATCCAGGAAGCAACCAACGGTGTATTTTCTGATATTGATCTGGGCGCATCCAATCTCAACAGTTATTCTGTAACCGGCGGAACCATTCAATTTGGAAATGCATCTACTGCAGCCAATACCGTGTTTGCTTTCCAGGCTTACCCAAATAATACCTATCCTAATTTTGTGTTGAATGCAGGTACTGCTAAAAAAGTTCAACCCTTAAACAATGCAGATTTCCAGGTGATGAGTATCACCATTAATGCAAACATGACTTTTGATATTGCAGACTACCTGACCAGTGCAACCACAAAAAATATGACTATTAATTCAAGTGACGGAACAAATGCTTTTTATAATGCCGGAACATTTACTCAACGTAACAGCACCGTTATTTTTAGCGGAAGTGTAAGCCAGAACATTACCGGTACAGTCAGCACAACTTTTGACAATCTGACAATTGCTAATACAGGAGGCTGCATTCCACTGGGAATTTCAACAACTGTAACTGGTGTTTTAACCTTAACAAACGGACTTATCACAACAACTTCATCAGACATACTTACGCTTACAAGTACAGCTTCTGCAACAAGCGGAAATGCTGGTTCATTTGTGAACGGACCGATGATTAAAACCGGTAACACTGCCTTTGTATTTCCGGTTGGAAAAGGAACAAAATGGGCAAGAGTTGGTATCAGTGCTCCTGCTACTTCTACAAACCAGGTGACTGCAGAATATTTTAATACTCCTTATACCAATACAACATCCATTACTTCTCCATTGACAAATGTAAGTACAATGGAGTACTGGGTAGTTTCAGAAAGTGTAACTGCAAATTCACTGAAAGTAACTCTGTATTGGGAAAATGCAGCTGCAAGCGGCATTGAGACATATGACAATACATTAAGAGTTGCACACTGGAATGGTACTACATGGGGAGATATGGGACAAAACAGCATTACTGCTTCAGGTGCTGGAAATGTTACTTCAAATACGGTTTCAAATTTCAGTCCGTTTACATTTGGTTCTACAAGTCCTTCACACAACCCATTGCCGATTCAACTGCTTTCATTTACAGCAAAAGTTGTTACTCAAAATAAAGTACAACTGAACTGGATCACTGCAACAGAAACAATGAATCACTTTTTCACAGTGGAACGTTCGGCTGATGGCAGCAGCTGGGAACAAGTATATGTAATGCAAGGTGCGGGTACAACAACTAAACAACATTCTTATATCAATTATGATAACGCGCCTTTAAGCGGAACATCTTTTTACAGGTTGAAACAAACTGATTTTGACGAACACTTCACTTATTCCCAATTACAAATGGTGAATATTGAATCTCCGGTTGTCAACAAAGAAATAAACGTATATCCGAATCCTGCAAATATTTCTGCTGGTGAAAATATCAATGTTCAACTGAGCGGATTTGAAAAAGAAAATGCTGCAAGCATTGAATTATATGACTTATCAGGAAGGTTAATTTTAAGTGAGACAGTTAATACCAGTGTTAACGGAGATGCACTTTTTACTGTTCAGAATAACAATTCAATAACCTCAGGTATTTACCTGATTCATGTGAATTGCAATGGAAAAATCATTTCCAAAAAATTAGTGATCAACTAAGATAATTTCCCGCAGGTTTCTCAGTAAGTAAAGGTGTGAAGAGGTGGAGAGAAATTTGCGGGAATAATTACAGTTGGAAAATTCGATCAAAAATAACTCGGGGGAGGATAGCCAAGATTCTCCCTGACCTTCGCCAACACAGGCCTTGCAATATCTTTTGCTTTTTCAGCACCATCCCGTAATTTCGTTTCAAGCTCGTGAGGATTATTCATATAGTGATTGTACAAATCGCGTTCTTTCGCAAAACGGGTAATGATCAGATCATACAAGGCCTGTTTAGCGTGCCCATAACCATAACCACCCTTAAGATAATTCGCGCGCATTTCAGCAATCTGATTCTCATTTGCCAATAATTTATACAATGCAAAAACGTTACAGGTGTCAGGATTCTTAGGCTGCTCAAGAGGAGTTGCATCTGTGACAATTGTCTTTACCACTTTTAATAAATCCTTTTCAGGTAAAAATATATTGATAAAATTATTCCTCGACTTACTCATTTTCTCTCCATCGGTTCCAGGAACGATCATCACCCGTTCGTCAATCTTTGCTTCGGGAATTACAAAAGTCTGACCCATTTTACTGTTGAATGAATGTGCAATGTCCCTGGTTATTTCCAGGTGTTGTAGCTGATCTTTTCCAACCGGAATCAGGTTGGCTTCATACAATAAAATATCCGCTGCCATTAAAACCGGGTATGCAAATATTCCTGCATTTACATCTGAGAGGCGGTCAGCTTTATCCTTAAACGAATGTGCATTGGCCAGCATAGGATATGGCGCAAAACAATTTAAGTACCAGGCCAGCTCACATACTTCAGTCACGTCACTTTGCCTATAAAAGAGATTGTTTGCTGTATCAAAACCAAAAGCCAGCCATGTTGCGGCAACAGCACGGGTGGTATTTTTCATCAGGGCTGCATCTTTAACCTGTGTAAGTGTATGCAGGTCGGCAATAAAAAAAAGCGATTGATTTTCAGCCTTCTTCGACAATTCCAGTGCCGGTATAATAGCGCCTAAAATATTTCCCAGGTGAGGGATATTGGTACTTTGAATTCCAGTTAAAATACGTGACATAAAAAAGGCCCCTCCAAACCTCCCCTGAGGGAGGCTTCTAATAATTATTATATGTAATGATTTCTTTTATTGTCATAAATATACAATTTATATAAATTTAAAAGTTTCCTCCCCTCCGGGGAGGTTAGGTGGGGCTTTTATGACTATTTTTGATACCCCTAATGAATTATCTGCTGATCATACCACGAACGCTCTGGAAGACTTTATTTCTCCTGAACTTTGTTTTAGGGTTGATCATATTATATCCTCTATTTTACATTTTTTTATCACGGGAAGAATGGTTTCCGAAAGCTATGTTTCTTAAACGTGTATGGGGAAGATGGATCTTAATTGTGCCCGGACTTTTTGTTTCGATAAAAGGAAAAAACCATCTCGATTCAGCAAAAAAACCATGTGTGTATTGCGCCAATCACGGCTCGTATCTCGATATTGTAATCAGCTATATACTTATGCCGGATTATTTTGTTTTCATAGGAAAATCGGAATTGATGAAAGCTCCTTTGTTCGGAATATTTTTTAAAAAAGGAATGGACATAGCTGTTGAACGTTCCAGCAGAATAGGATCGCACCAGGCTTTTTTACGCGCTGGTAAAGAACTCGAAAAAGGACATAGCGTATGCATGTTCCCGGAAGGCACCATTTCTTCCGACGGAAGTTTACGGCATTTTAAAAACGGAGCATTTAAATTAGCCATTGAAAAACAGGTTCCGATTGTTCCGATTACATTTGTAAACAACTGGAAACTCCTGCAGAACGGAGGTTTTTTCAAATCATATGGCAGACCGGGAATTGCGAAGATAATTGTACACAAACCAATAAGCACGGCTGGACTTACAGCAGACGATTATGTATCTTTGACGAAGGAAACGAGAGACGCAATTTTGGAGGGAATGGAGAAGCAGGAGATATGAGACGTGAGACAGGAGACAGGAGACAATAGACAATAGACAATAGACAATAGACAATAGACAATAGACAATAGATAGTAAAACAATTTAACAGTTTAACAATTTAGAACAATTTAACCTTTATTTTTTAATGAAGATCGATACAGCCACAGTAGATAAGTTAGCAGACCTTGCAAAACTTGAATTCGATACAGAAGGAAAAGAATCAATCGTAAAAGATCTGAATCGCATTTTAACTTTTATTGATAAGCTGAATGAACTTGACACAACTAATGTTGAGCCATTGATTTACATGAGTGACGAAACAAATATTTTACGCGAGGATGAAATTCGTCATGATATAAGTCAACAGGATGCCCTGAAAAACGGACCAAAACACGATTCAGATTATTTCAAAATGCCGAAGGTAATTGACAAGTAATTATTTTGTTTTCTTATAGTGATAGAAGGTAACTTTGAATTCCACACGCCTGTTCTGCGCATACTGTTCTTCAGTACAAACAATCTCTCCCCCGCATTCAACAGCAGGTTCTGATTCGCCTAAAGCAATACCATTTAAATACCGAACATCAACACCCTTTTCAATAGCGAGATAGTTCTTTATTTTTTGCACGCGGTTAGCTGATAAAAATAAATTGTAGCGTTCCCCTGCCCTGCTGTCTGTATTTCCACGAATTTCCAGCACCGCCCCTTTTGTATTTTTCAGGTACTCTGCAATTTGATCCAATTCTGGAATGGCATCTTTAGGGACATCCGATTTTCCTGTCTCATAATAAATAGTAGCAAATTGCCCTGTTCCTGCCGGCAGATCAAATTTCTTTTCCTGAGTTTTTGGGGCAACGCCAACAAATAATTTTTTGCCCAATAATTTCAAATTATTTTCACTGTCATCCGCTTCTTCTGTCGACAATGCCTTCATATCCGAAGGAAGTAAGACAAATTTAAACTTATTCTTTTTACCTAACTCATGAACGGTAACCCCTGCTTCATCCGCAAGAATCAACCTTTTGGCAGCTTTTAATTTTGCATCCGCCTCATCCATTTTGATAATGAACTTTTGATCGGGGGAAAGATCGGTAAACATAAAGCGACCGAAATTATCCGTTGTTGTGGTTTTAATCAGTTTATCTTTTTCATCAAACAAATTCACTTTTGAATGCACTAACGGTTCTGTTTTAACAGAATCACCGACCAGGAAACGGCCTTTTAATACCAGCTTCATATTTCCCTCATTCTCATTTGTAGGAGTAAATATTTTGCGATCAGCGGAAAGCAATTCATATTGAAAAACACCCTCCGTTGATGCTGTGAATTCATGCGCATTATTTCCCTTATCATCCGTTAAAAGTAATTTCATATTTCCTGCCAGGCTCGCATCTGAATCGTCCATTTTAACGAGGTATTTTTGATCCGCAGGCAGGTTTTTGAAAACAAATTGCCCGTTGGCATCTGTTGTAGCAGAATCAAGCACTTCTCCTTTTTCATTCACTAATGTGACTTTTTTATTGGCAAGCGTTTTATCCGTTCCGTCTTTCGTCATTAGCTTTCCGAAAAGATCAGTCCGCAATTTAACATCCTCCACTTCCATAAGCGACTGCGACTTCAGATCACTTGCCAATAATTGAAATTTAAATTTGCCTTTACTATCCACCCTGATGTCTTTAACTCCATTACCAGATCCATCAGATAACAATAAATGTTTGATATTAGAAAGCTTAGCGTCTTTCTCATCCACTGCTACATAATAATTCTGGTCAGCCGGTAATTTCTTGAACACAAAATTTCCATCTGCATCGGTATATCCTGTTTGCACAATTTCTCCTTTTTCATTCAGCAGGTTGACTTTAACATTCGCAATTGCTTTTCCAGTTCCATCTCCATTGCTGATCTTTCCTTTCATGCTAAATTTCAATTGAGAATCATCAACACTCATTAATGAATATGAAGCTTTGTCAGCCGCTAAATATTCGTAACGGAATGCATTTGATTTGCCCTTTTCCATTTCGCCTACAACTTTTCCTTTATCATCGGCCAAAAGTATTTTCGGAAGTTTAGCGAGCTTAGGATCACCTTCATCAACCCTTACCATAAAATTTCTGTCTGCTGGCAATTGACTGAATTTAAAATTTCCGTCTGCGTCAGTATAAACAGTTTGAACCACTTCACCTTTTTCATTGACAAGATCCACTTTAACATTATTCAGTGGCTTGTTAGCTCCGATTCCGGAAAGTAATTTACCGGACATACTCATTTGTAACTTTACATCATCTTCCTTAGTCAACGCCAGTTTCGACTGATCGGATGGAAGCAATGTAAATTTAAATCCTTTGTCGGTTGTTACTGTTGAAGTAATCACATCTCCTTTTTTATTCAATACACTTATCTTGACATTAGGTGGCAACAACTGGACCGTTGCTTCATCCATTTTTACAAAATATTTTTCATCAGCTGGTAATTCAGTAAACACAAAAGCACCGACTGAATTTGTGATCGTAGTTTTAATGACTTCACCGGCTTCATTTACAAGATCGATCTTTGCGTTTGCCAGAGCCTTTCCATTTTCACCATACAAAATACTCCCTGAAAGAGAAGGCAGGCCGCTATCATTTTCATCCAGCAAAGGAAGTGCATTGGGATCTGCGGGTAAACTCTGGAAGACAAATTTTTGTCCTTTTTCATTTACAACTGTCACACGCACAATTTTATTTTCATTGTTTGCGAGGTAATATTTTTTACGAAGCAAGAATGCAGGATCCGTTTCATCCATTTTAACAATATACTTCAGATCAGGAGAAAGATTTTCAAATTTGAAAAAGCCCATGCTATCGGAAGTCGTAAAGTTGATGACAGTGCCGTCTTCAGTCATCAGTATCACTTTCATGTTTTTAGCCGGATCGTCCACATTCTGACTCAGCAATAATTTTCCGCTTACATCAATTGCTTTATTCGTAACCGTGAATGAATAAATATCATCCGATCCAACTCCACCAACCCGGTCGGAAGAAAAATAACCACTCTGCGCATCTTCAGAAAAACAAATTCCGAAATCATCGGTTGCGGAGTTAAGAGGTAAACCAAGATTGACCACATTTCCCCATTTCCCTTTGTCAAATGTTGCTGAAAAAATATCCAAACCACCAAAGCCGGGCTGACCATCCGAAGAAAAATAAAGTATTCCATCTTTCCGTACATATGGAAAAGATTCATTTCCGGAAGTGTTTATTTCTGATCCCAGGTTTTCTGGTTTTTCCCATTTACCACCATTTCTCCTGCACATCCAGAGATCATTACCTCCATAACCGCCGGGCATATTGGATGTAAAATACAAAATGTCCCCATCTGGCGAAACGGCAGGATGCTCAACTGTATAGCTGTCATCATTGTATACAAACTCCTTTGGCGTTTCCCAGTTTTTCTCCGCTTTGTTTCCTTTTTTGGCTTCAGCAATTAAAATTTTAGGGCGGTTAATAAAATCTTTTCCTTTGGAATAATTGTAAACACGGGTGATGTAAAGCGTATTGTTTTTATCTATAAAAATGGGACCATCATGGTAATCTGAATTTATGGGCGAAGGAAAAGCGCGTGGCTTACTGTAGGTTGTATTAGTTTTTTCCTGAGTTGGAATTGTATAGTACACATCCAGGAAAGGTTCGCTGTTCATTCCGTTGGATTGAAAATTAACCAGATCCTTACCACGTTCGGCAGTAAAAATAAGTTTGTTTTTATAAAGAAGGGGACAAAACTCTGCGTCTTTTGTATTCAATTCCTTTACATTTTTCACTTCAAAACGGGCGGGCCTGGTGAGCCAGATTCTAATATCATCGCAGGAGCGGATGGAAACTGTAGAATTTTTATCCCCGGGAACCAATTCGGCATATTTCAGAAATTGTGTTTTTGCCTCTGCCGGTTTATTGTCATTTTTAAGCATCAGCCCGTAGTAAAAAAAATTCAGGGGATCAACACCTTGTTTCTGAACAACAACTTTATAAATCTGCTCTGCCTGCGGATACATTCTCAGTAAACGGTAACAATCAGCAAGTCGCTGTAAAGCCACACTATTATTACTATCCCGTTTCACAATTTTTTTGTAAAGTGGAATTGCTTTTACGTATTCATAATTATTGAAGTAATCTGTTGCCTGATTTAACTGTCCGAAAACGCATACTGCGCAGAGAAGCGCCGATAGAAATAAATGGAAGCGTTTTGACATAAAGAAATTAAGAATTAAAAATTAAAAATGAAGAATTAGAATAACCATTGATCATTTTATTTTTAATTTTTTCATTATTAATTTTTAATTATACTTCTAAAAATACCGTGGTGAAATCATTTTTGATCTTCCAAATACTGCAAAATCATAACTCATCATGAATTCATGTGAGCCCTGGCCAATGCCTGCTATCGGAGTAAATCCCCAATCGAAAGAGTAACCAATTTTTAATTTTTCAGTGACAACTACCTGGGTTAAAAATACAATGCCAAAACTTGTGCGGTACGAAACCCCTACCCATACACGGTTTTGAAAAAGTGCATTCAGATTTATGTCGGCATTAACAGGTGAGTTCTCCGCTGTTCTTAATGCAAATGAAGGATTCAAAATAACAGAACTTGAAATATCAAATGCTTTCCCCACGGTTAAAAAAGCGTGCGGCACATACGAGGCATTATCTCCATTAGGAGCTGTTGTTGAAGTTATGCGGCCATTAAAAAGATGCGTTGCACTTAGTCCGATATACATATCCCTGGTGTAATAATACAAACCCGCGTCTGCAGAAGGAACAATATAGGATGTCCGGTTTTGCGTATACACATTATCAGCCTGATCATAATGATCTATTGCATTCCAGTTGTACACATACTGAAACATACCAGCACGTAAACCCATGACCAGCTTACCTTTCGGCAAAGTAATCTTATACGAATATGAACCAAAAATACCTGCAGTCTTAACAGGACCAATCTGATCAGTTACAACATGCAGACCTAGTCCGATTTTCTTTTTACTCAACGGCGCATGCACACTTAGGGTCTGGGTTCTTGGCGCTCCGTCAATACCAACCCATTGATTCCTCAACATCAACGTTGCACTCACCGCGTCCTTGCTTCCGCCAAAAGCAGGATTAATAACGTATTGATTAAACATGTACATACTGTACTGTGGATCCTGCTGGGCGAAAACGCAATTAAGAATTAAGAATAATGAATTAAGAATTAACAACCGTTTCCAGATGGCTGATAACTCAAAATATTTTACAAAATTCTTCATTCTAATTCTTGATTTTCAATTACACTCTAGCGTGTAAGTTCCACCCAACCTTTTTCGGTTTTGTTGTTATACTTTATCACATAAAAATAGGTTCCGTCCGGAAGAATTTCACCACGGTGATTTTCTCCTTTCCAGACTACAGTTGTATTATCATAATTTTTTCCGCTCCATACAGAATCCCCCCAACGATTAAACACTTCTATTTCGGAACTGAACTGTTCAATACCAGTAATCCTCCAGTATTCATTTTGTCCATCGCCATTTGGTGTAAGGCCTTTGTATATTTTTATTTCTCCGCATTTCACATTTTCTTCCGAAACAATAACATTATAAGCTGCTATGGCTCCGAGCGAATCCGTAACCTGCACACTGTAAGTGCCAGCAACAAGGTTATCGGCTTTTGAAGTAACTTGTCCATCCGACCAATTATATGTGTAAGGCGCAGTCCCGCCGCTTGCAAAAGCAATCGCACTTCCATCGTTATTACCGACACAAGAAACGGAGACTACCGTAGCGGCCACACTCAACACAGAAAACGTCTGCAAGCCATCAGGTTGCTGAAAGCCCTGTGTGAGCCAGAAATTAAACGAAGAACCATCTCCTGTAAAAACAACCGGCTCACCAATGGAGTAAGAAACAGTTCCCCATGAAACAGAAGAAAGCTGGCCACTGGCATCAAGCAGGCTTCTGTCGAACTGGACCTGGGCGTTTATAGTTGTAAAAAAAAACGTCAACACAAAAACCAGCGTTAAATTTTTGACTATATATTTAAATGGATTACTCATTGGATCTTGTGGTTATAAAACATTTTATGGTTTATAAACTACAAATTGAAATATTTCATCCGTAGGTGCTCCTGACGTATTGTAAGTCTGAATTTGCAAGTTTCCGCTTACACTGTTAGTAGCTGCCGATCCGGGATTGGACACCAGCGTAGCAACCGTTATATAACTTGAATAAAAATAAGACTCGCCGGCAATTGTTATTGTGTATAGCCCTGTGCTTGAATGAACCACAGTAATATTTCCTGTTGAAGTAGCTATACTTCCTGATGCTAAAATATTACCGTACGCAATAGGTACCAGGTTTGACGTACCGGTTGAGACTCTGTTTACCTCTGTGCCCACGTTGACCGGACCAGTAGAATTTAGTGCCCCACCGGCAGTTATATTTCCACTCGCATTCACATCCCCTCCCACATCCAGTTTAGAACCAGGGCTGGTTGAATTGATACCTACATTCCCATTAGCATCAATAAATAGACGATAAGCGGAAGCGGCATTATCATAAATATACATATTTTGAATTCCGGTATTTGCATTGTCTGTACCTATTGAAAATTTATCAGTACCTGATTTTGAAAATGTGAGTTCAGACTGATACCCCGCCCCACTAATATTATTCAAGCGCAAATGAAAAAATCCGGAATTAGCCACTTCCAGTTTCCCTCCTGCAACGGGGCTGGTTGTGCCAATTCCAACAGAACCACCATTTAAAACAACCAGCCGCGTAGTTCCTCCTAATTGAAGGTTCCAATCTCCGTTATTATTTACATAATGATTTCCTTTGTTAAGCCCCCCCACCAGGTATCCATAATTTGCATTCGCCGTAGTATTGATGGCGTTAATGTAAATACTCGACCAGGCAACATCACTTCCTTCAACCAATAGCGGGACCTGATCAGCAGCTGAATTGTATACATGAAGTTTTCTGGAAGGAGTTGCTGTGCCAATACCTAGACGTGAATTTGTATTGTCCCAAAAGAAAGCCGCATTGTTCTGGTTATAAGTTCCACTCGCCCCTGCAAAAACCACAGAACCCTGAGTAAAGGTTGTGCCTGTACCAGTTCCCCCATTTGTCACGGGAATGGTTGCAGTAGTTCCAAGAATACCCCCCGCTGTATTGGTTACAATACCTGCAGTAGTAAATTTAGGAAGTGCCACAGAATTGAATAAACCACCAATTGTTACGGTTCCTGTCGAGGTGCCGGAGTTAATATTGGTTCCAAAATTGGAACTCGTGTTTATATTGACAATCGCACCTGTAGATGTTATTCCAGCATTGAAGGTTCCAAGGTTGCTCCACGATTTTGCACCCGCAACTGTTTGTGTGTTTGTAAGATCAACAAAATTCTGGGTATTAGAACCGGTTCCTCCATTGGCTATCGGCAATACACCTGTTACTTTGGTCGTAAGGTCAATGGTTCCATTTGTTATATCTGAATTTACAATTTGAGTCCATGTGGGGTTACCTGCAGCGTTACCATGCAATAGTGTTGTTGTTGATCCCTGGTTCTGAAATAGTGCAGAAGAAAGTATCGGAGTAAAGTAAGCAGGTGCAGCACTCGCTCCTGTATTATTTCCAAATAGAGAATAAGCACCAGCATTTGAAAGTGTAAACGATAAAGCTGGTGTAGTTGCTGGTGTTGCTACAGCTGTTGTAAAAAGCGGAGCCAAACTACCCGAACTGAATAATGTTACCGTTCCTGTACTTGCCGGCGACCAGGATAAGACGCCAGTACCTGTATTTGTTAATACGCCTGCAATATTAGCGCTTGGAAAATTAACCGGCACTCCATTTAACTTTACAATATTCCCGTTGTTATCGACTTGGAATTTTCCTGACACATCCAACACCTGCGAAGGACTGATTGTTCCAATGCCTACATTCCCGCCTGCTGGTTGAAGCGACAAAGCCCTTTTTACTGAATTGTCATCCACCTCTATCGCAGCATACCTGCTCGTTCCATTGGCATCCGTTTTAATTCCGAATCGAAGACTTAATGGAATCGCATCTGTACTGGCCACTTCAAAAATATTTTCAAATGTTGCCGTACTCGCAGTTGCATTTGCTCCTCTTACATCCAGTTTTGTCAATGGGCTGGTTGTACCAATAGAGACATTACCCGGATTCGCACCATCTATGTACATTCTGTCCAGCCCACCAATTCTTATTTTAAGTGCATTATTGCTATTGTCCTGTGTAAATTCAACACTGTTAAAAATCGACTTTCCCCTGAGAACAAGTGAAGAACCTTCTGTTCCCGCTGTTCCGCTGCCAAGCGCATCAATCAATAACCTGGTGAAACCGCTTGAACTATAGACGTGAAGTTTTTGAGCGGGTGCAGAAGTTCCTATTCCAACAAAATCTGTAAGTGTTGTTTGATAAATATTTGGCGAAGTGTAACTCCAGGGATTTGTTGCGGCCACAGCAGCACCATTGCCTGATGAGGAAGTCATTTGAAACCTGCCACTTCCATCATATACAATGGTGACCTCCTGTCCTGTAATAATATCATTCGCATTCAGTGCCGTACCTGATGTACTTACTATGGTCGCGACCCCAAGACCGTTTATACTTATTGTTGCGGGACCTGTAATGGTTTGATTCGATCTGAATGTAATGGATTGTCCAGGCTGATAGGCGGTCATATTCCCTGGAAAGGAAAGGGAAAAGACATTAGCTCCCCCAGTGGAAACCAGATCTGCCTGAGGAAAAACATACAGACATATCAAGCATGCCGCAAAAGTGAAAATACTTTGTATTGTATTTTTCATTTATAAACGATTTAACTTTTAGATCTCATTTTATCTTAATAACACTCTTGCCAACCGCCCACCCGATACAGTTTCAAGAAAAACTCCTATTGAAGCTCCTGCAGAAGGTGAAACTGTGCTGTGGGCGCCACCATTACCATTTACACAATGCTGCCCCCTCACAGATCCTCCAGTGTCTGTTAATACCAATACAACTCCCGAAACTGCTACTCGTGCTATACTGCCACCGGGGGCATTATCCAGGGCAACGCCTACAATAGAATTATCGGAAGCAGTGGGAGAAATATATACACTGTTATCATTCCCAGGATCAACAGCTACAATGTTATAGGCTGATAAACCACCCATCGTTTTTAAATACACTACAACCGGCGCATTGCCCGTGTTTGTTCCGTCACCAAGACCCACATCTCCATTCACCTGCAATGTGGACTTCAGAGTGGTTTGGCCAATACCAACATTATATACTCCGCCGGCACCATTGGTTCCATCGATTGTCATTACATCATTACCAACAGAATAATCACGGAATACCAGTTTATTCTGACCCGCACCTGCGCCGTTATTTGTTGAAGATATCGTCCATGCTTTCAGACCATTCAGCATCAAGGAAGACCCGTAGTTTGCGGGAACTGTATTCGTTATCCTCACAGCTCCAGCAAGCGTCCCGTCTGTAACTACTTCCAAAACACTTTGAGGTATATTTGTTCCTATGCCGACTTTATCTGTAATTGTGGTCGGATAAATATTAGGAGAAGATTCCGTCCATGCTGAGCTGCCACTACCACTTCCACCCAACGCATTCCATGCACCTCCCTGATAATAATAAAAACCTATTCCCACAGGGACAGCAACTCCCATATCCGTTTGATAAATCAACAGACCATTTGTAGGGGAGGGAATACCCGAGCGTTGTGCATTTGTCATTCTCGGAATTAACAAACCGCTACTTGTGGAATTGATATCCAGAATCGCAGATGGGCTGTTTGATCCAATACCCACATTTCCATCATTACCAATTGTCATTCGTTCAGAAGTACCGGGAATTCCATTTTGTGTGGTGCCGAATACAAGTCTTGCGCCAAGGTTGGTTGAACTCATGTAATCTTCCGTTGCAACTGCAGAAATCATAGCATTCGGACTATGATTCAATCCCAGGCCTGTAGCGTATCCCTGGAAACCCAATATCCCAATTTGGTCGGTGGCACTTAGATTACCTCCTGTTACACGTTGACGACCAATTGTAATTCCGCCTTGCGGATTATTATCCGACACTTGCACCAATCCTAACGAGGCTTTAAAATCACCCTGTACCATCAGCAATGCGCCAGGCGCAGTTGTTCCGATACCCAGATTACCACTGCTAGTGACCCTCATCTTTTCTGTTCCGTTTGTATAAATAGGGAAATCATTTGCATCGTTTGTTCCGATAAATTTCAATGCACCATTGGAGTTACCATTTAAATTCCAACCACCGCTTCCGGATCCTGCACTCAGCAATGTCCAAACAGGAACTGCTGGAGTCCCCGAATTGTAATAAAAACCAGAAGTTCCGTCAGTCTGATAAGCCAGCGTTGCGGTTGGAGGAGTGACAATGGCTGTCAATTGCGCGTTGGTCATTCGGGGCAGCAATACTCCGCTGCTGGTGGAAGTCAGATCTAGCAAGGCAGCAGGGCTTGTTGTTCCAACTCCCACGTGCCCGTTTACATCGATATCCATACGAACCTGTCCAGCTGTAAAATCCTCAATCATCATATCCTGTGCAGCTCCTGTGCTAGCTTTCCCAATAAACCATTCATGCCCTGCAGTTTTAATATGTAAACCGGTTTTGAAAGAACCACCCATATTCTCGATCAGCAATTCCATGGGATCACTTGCCGTTTTCAAATGCAGAAAAGCCAAAGGAGCGGAAGTGCCAATACCGGTATTTCCCAATTGCGTAACACGTATTCTTTCTATTCCATTTGTATTAATTGCAAAATCGGTGAGATCATTTGTACCAATGTAATCGAATGCTCCGTTGGAATTACCGTTTAAATTCCAACTGCTTCCGCTGGCAGGAGCCTGTGGTTCCCACATGGATGTACTATTGTTCCAGGTCAGTACCTGACCCGGCGATGGCGCCGCAGAAGACAAACTCCTGTTCTGTAGCTTGACTACCGTTGTTGAACTTTGTGTTCCCATTACATCTCCGCCAAGCGAGCCTGTAAAGCCAGATGATGTTCCGGTCACGTTTCCGTTTAGATTGGCCGTTATGGTACCTGCTGAAAAATTTCCGCTTGCATCACGCTTTACAATTGTTCCTGCGTTATTAACATTGGTTGCTCCATTTGCCAAAAGTTCAGCACTATGAATATTTGCTGCTGAAGACCCTCCAACAGAATTAACGGTATTAGAAGTTAAGGCACCTGTTACATCACCACCCATTGACCCGGCTACATCATTCATAGTGATGGCAGACCAGGCCGGAGCAGCTGCCCCCGTTGATTTCAGAAAACCCGCTGAACCACCCAGGCGTAAAGGCGTACCCGCAACACCTCCATATATTATATCGCCATTGCTGGTCATAGGATTGGACAAAGCTGTTCCGTTACCGATAATATCCCAGGTTGTTCCATTATCCCTGTAAATTATTTTGGTATCTACTGCAACGTATATTCTACCCACAGTTCCTGCTGCACCTTTGGATCCATCGAGTCCGGACAAGATACCAGGTGTTCCTCCCAGGTTTACAACAGCATCAGCAATACCATAGCCTGCAAGGGTTGTCGGATTTACTCCTGATGTGACGCGACCCTGTGCATCGGTTGTAACCTTAGTGTATGTGCCTGCAGTACCTGTATTCTTTAAGGTTAACACACCATTACTTGCCATTGACGCATCTCCGGTCATCGAAACTGCATTAGCAAAGTTACCCGCACCACCTACAAATATTTGTCCGGCGTTAAGAACAGAGGTTAGTTTATTGTTGAAGGTACTCCAGTCAGCAGCTACTAAATATCCATTATTGATGGAGCTAGCCATCGGAATTGAAATAACCGGAGTTGTTGTATTATTTGTGACTGTTATCGGCGCAGACCCTGTTACATTAGTTACCGTTCCGGATCCTACGGTTGTCCATATAGGGGTTGAAGCACCCTGAGAGGTCAGCACCTGACCAAAAGTTCCCGAAACTCCATTTGGCAACAATACTCCGCTAAACGCTATATTACCTGTTACATCAAGTTTTTGCGCAGGGGAAGTAGAACCGATCCCGACATTTCCGCCTCCGCCTTGTAAAATAAAAGGTTTTGTTGTGCCTCCCCAAGTACCGGCCTGAATATAACCCATTCCGCCCGTCGTAGACCATCCATAGGTGACCAGTTCATTTGCATTGCCGGTTTTCGTAACAACTACAGGATCACTAGCCGATTGTGTTACAACAATGCTCCCTCCTTTTACTTCAAGTTTGTCCCCTGGTGAAGTAGTTCCTATTCCAACATTAATCCCATCACTATATAAATTCGATGTTGCTGCCCATGCGGAACCATTATAATACAATGTTTGTCCGGTAGTACCAGTTACCCCAAATGAGCCGGTCGGACCAGTTGCGCCTGCATTACCTGTTGGACCGGTTGATCCTGCTACGCCTACTCCTGTGGGGCCAGTGGCGCCCGCATTACCTGTTGGACCAGTTGCACCTGCGACTCCTATACCTGTCGGGCCGGTGGCGCCTGCTGAACCAGTGTTTCCTGTTGGGCCGGTTGATCCTGCTACACCTACTCCTGTTGGACCAGTAGCGCCTGCATTACCTGTCGGACCTGTTGATCCTGCTATGCCTACTCCTGTTGGACCAGTGGCACCTGCATTACCTGTTGGACCAGTGGCACCTGCTATGCCTGCACCGGTCGGACCGGTAGCGCCTGCTGAACCGTTGTTTCCTGTCGGACCAGTTGCTCCTACTGAACCATTATTTCCCGTTGGACCAGTGGCACCTGCTACGCCTACACCTGTCGGGCCGGTGGCGCCTGCTGATCCATTATTACCCGTTGGACCAGTTGCACCCGCTACACCTGCACCTGTCGGACCAGTTGCTCCTACTGAACCATTATTTCCCGTTGGACCGGTTGGACCTGCTACGCCTATTCCTGTTGGGCCAGTGGCGCCTCCATTACCCGTTGGACCGGTGGCACCCGCAACGCCTACTCCTGTCGGACCAGTTGGACCCGCTACACCTGCACCTGTCGGACCAGTTGCTCCTACTGAACCATTATTTCCTGTTGGGCCGGTGGCGCCTGCTGAACCGTTATTTCCCGTTGGGCCAGTTGCTCCTGCAACGCCCACTCCTGTCGGACCAGTCGCGCCTACTGAACCATTATTTCCCGTTGGACCGGTTGCGCCTGCCACGCCTACACCTGTTGGACCGGTCGCGCCTGCCGAACCGTTATTTCCCGTTGGACCGGTTGGACCCGCGACTCCTACAC
>Ga0206908_1041_pt1 | contig 25277 bp, 20 predicted proteins | sample Alteio_BWOrgHeat_78_FD_152979 | JGI IMG/M metagenome (GOLD analysis project Ga0206908, IMG submission 152979) | Enriched cells from forest soil in Barre Woods Harvard Forest LTER site, Petersham, Massachusetts, United States -... | ecosystem: Environmental > Terrestrial > Soil > Temperate forest >... | reverse complement strand
TTTTTATTTACACCGTATCACGCTAATAATGATTCAATTGCTTTGCGTAATTCGCTTTGCCATAAACCTAACTGACATATCGCATAAAGAGGATATGATCGTACTTTTTCATGATCAGAATAGTTTTGTGTTGAAAAACGAATACCATAAGGTGATTTTTGATGGGATTCAAGAAAAATCTGCATGCTCTTACGTGTGCGTCCCTGTCTGCTTTTTACTTCAATAGGTATGGCATGCTCTTCTTGTTGTACCAAATAATCAATTTCGGCATTACTATTGCGTGTTGCGCGATGCCAATAATACAGCGCTGGTCTATTTGAAGGATCTGAGCAGGTTAAAATCTCTTGCCCAACAAACGCTTCAACCAGTGCTCCTTTATTAACAAATTCAGTAAGTGGGTCTATGTACCATCCTGAGGTTTTTAAACCAAGCATTGTTTGTGCGAGTGCAACATCAAGGAAAATTACTTTATAATCGAGCGGATCAATCCGGGCTCCCAATGGAATACCCTGTCCTGCTGAGGCATATACTTTTTGAGCAACACCGGCGGTAACCAAAAGATCTGATGCAGGAGCAAGTTCTCGTTTTCTGAATTCTCCTTCAATCATTCTATATTTAAATTGTTGACCAAGTTGTAGTGGAATATTTTCAAAAATGAGTTCAACATATTTTATTTGTAACCGCTTTGCGTATTTACCAAAATCTTGTCGATAGGTAGCAAGAATAGAGCGATGAAAGTCAGGGCATTTTAAAGGATCTTTAACTTCTTGCCAACAATGTACCGCTTGTGGCATTCCTCCAATAGCAAGATATTCTCCAACCAGTCCTAATAATTTATTATGAATTACATCACTTGCTACCTTCATGCTGGTATTGGTAACTATTTCTTCAATCAGAACATCTGCTTCGAGTGCGCATAAAAATTCAATGAATGAAAGCGGTTGCATATAAAAACTATCTACCCTACCGACTGGAATACCAATTTCTTCAATTGCAAAATCAAGCAATGAACCTGCTGCTATAACATGTAGTTCTGGCATCATTTCATAAAAATAACGTAAAGCTAATAATGCACGCGGCACTGCTTGAATTTCATCAATAAATAAGAGTGTCTTTCCTGGAATGATGGGTTTTAATGTCAAGGCAGAAAGTTCTCGAACGATTCTTTCCGGTTCCAGATCTTTTTCAAAAATTATGTGAGCTGCTGGTTGTAGTTCTAAATTGATTTCAAAAAAGTTGGAAAATGAAGCGCCTAATTTACGTACCGCATATGTTTTACCTACCTGACGAGCTCCTCGCAAAAGTAAGGGTTTGCGATAGCGGTCTGTTTTCCATTTACTTAAATAATAATCGATAATGCGTTTCATTCGGCAGTCCCAGGATATTTTGGTTAAAAAGCAAGGTTAAAATCTCTATTTTTGGTCGAAATGCAATGTTAAAACTACACCTTTTTGGTCGAAATGCAAGGTCAAAATGAGTTATTTTTGGTTGAAATGCAAGGTTAACTTACTATGCCTACTATAAAATATTGCCTGCCCTTCGTAGCTTTAGCGAAGTAGGGCGCACATACTGGAGAAAAATCAAAGCATAATTATTTGCCTACTATGCCTTTTTAGTTGTATATATAGGTACAGTATTTTTTTTCTTGCTATGAAAACAGGGAGAATTCTTATGAAGCATTACACACTACGATTATGTTTTTTAATGATATCTGCTCTACCTCACATGACAATAGCCATGAAACTTGCAGTAAACCTTAATGTCCCCGTTTATATAAAAAACTCATCAGTAGGACTTGTTAATAATACCTATGATATTTATGTACAAGTGGTGTCATCTATAAAAACATCACAGTCTTTTTGTAGAGAAATATTCATTCCTTATGGTCACAATCAAGAAATAGGTACGTTAGCCCATATAAAAGATATAAAAATAAGAGGAAGTAGCATTGTAAGTGGTTGGACGTGTAACAAGGAATTTTTAGATCGAGTTAAGCAGGATGCCGTCAAAGGTATAAATACGAGTGAAGGGAACTTATTGTTTACCGTGAGCGCTGGATTGCTTGGTTTTTATCTTTCATATTATAATTGGCGTCCAAATGACTTGCTTCGTTTAGGGCTTCAGCGTAGTAGAGACTCAAGTGAATTCATATTGCGAACAAGCCATATTGATGCGCCGCATCCAACGGACGATTTTAAGTTGGTTGGGTGATACTAAAAAATTACGCTACAATTTTTTCCATAAAAACTGCATTATGTATCAGATATGATTGTGTGTTGATTATTTGAGATTAATAGTTGTTCCTAATGAAGTCTAATTGTTGATGCATTTGCTTATATAGTGCTAATCGCGCTTGATGTAGACGTTCTAGTTGATCGACATATGACTCATAAGGGTCTATATGGGATAAATGTTTTTCTGTGACCAAATAACCTTCAAGAGCTTCTTTTAAATTATTTTGAGTTATAAGTGTGATTTCTTCATCCTCTTTTTTATACTTCTCTTGTGATTCAAGCATTTTTTTCATGTGTAGTGTAAGACAGCGGAAGTTCCTTCCTGTGATGACAGGGGCATTTTCAAGAAATTGTATAAGCCATTCATGTGAAACTTCGGGGTGAAGTTTAGTGTTATTATTGATAAGTTTACTGGTGAATATAATTCTTTTGAGTTCTGAATTTATTGGTTCTTCGATGCTTACGTGTATTCCAACTAACCTATCTTTAAGTCGTTCGGCAAGTTTAGTTCCTCTGTCCATAATACTAATAAAGAAAATATTCTTATTGAATCTTTGCCGATCTAAAAAATCACAAATTAAATCTGAGGCAAAAACAGTATCATCAGAAGAACACTTTGTGTATTCAAGTATTTTATTAAGTTGATCGATAATAAGGAGTATTGGTTTCTCTAGATCAACTATTTTTTTTAAATATGTTCGTAAACAGACACCTGTTTGATTACGATATTCTCCCATAAATTCACGACTACTAACATATTCATATGACCAGTTTGATGTTGAGCATAATTTATATGCTATTGCTTTGGCTAAAATAGTTTTTCCAGTTCCATGATCTCCAATAAAACATGCCGCTCTAGAGCCAAAATCTTCTGTGTTAAATTTAGTTAGACGTTTGAAAATCCATTTAGCTTCTTTGGGTGCAGCATTAAAAATAGTTTCTAAATCATTAATATCTATGCCTTCAAAGTTAAGCTCAGGTGTGATGATAGTTGGATTTGGTTCAACTGTAGAACTGTTATTTACATCGTTAGCAAAACACATGGGTTTAAAATCTAAAGGATATTGCCGTTTGACTGGTTCTTTCATAGGCGGATCCATGGGAAGAATTACTGCAAAAGAAAAGAACAGGAAAGACATAAGGTAAATATAAGGTGAGTAAGACATGTTGAGCTCCCCAGGAAATTATCTTTAAAATGATTTTACTTTATTTTGCATCTTCGTTAATGATCTCTTGTTTTTCAAGTTCGGATTCAATTTCTTCGACAGTAGGCAGACTACCCTTCAGTTCTTTTGGTAATTTCTCCATAATTTGCACCTCGTAGCTTGCTACTCCTATGGGACTTGCGCTTCTGCGCAAAGCATATTCAACGGTAAGTTTTTTCTTGCTCTTGCAAAGTAGAAGGCCAATAGTAGGATTATCTCCTTCTGATCGTAGAGTGTCATCAACAGCAGATAGATAGAAGTTAATTTGTCCGGCATCGCGGGGATCAAATGCCCGTGCTTTTAGTTCGACAACAATGTAGCAATGTAATTTTGTATGATAAAAAAGTAGATCAATGTAATAATCTTGCTCGTCTACTACAAGATGGACTTGTTGCCCAATAAATGCAAATCCATGTCCAAGCTCAAGAAGAAATTTTTGAATATGGTTAATGAGCGCTTTTTCCATATCTCGTTCTTGATAATTTTCCTGTAAAGCGAGGAAATCAAATAGGTAAGGATCTTTTAGAGTTTGTTGGGCAAGATCTGATTGAGGTGAGGGTAATCTTTCTTGAAAGTTAGTAAGAGCCTTACCTTTTCTGTTAAATAAGTCTGCTTGTATCCATGTCTCAAGCGTGCTACGGCTCCAGCTATTTTCTAGGGTTTTTTGTGCGTACCAGATTCGTTGATCATAGTTTTTTATTTTTTCCAGTAAAACTGCATTATGGCCCCATGGAATGCTGAATATGACAAGGTCTTCAATTTGTCCCACAGCTTGTGGGATTTTTTCATATGCTATAAAAAAGGCTTTCATTCTAAAGACATTTGTTCTCGAAAATCCACCTATATCGGGAAATGCCTTTTGAAGGTCTTCTGCTAACTTTTCGACGACACCAGTACCCCAGCCATTAGCTTCTTGTTTTTCTGCGATGATTTTGCCAATAGCCCAATATAATTTAAGCATTTCCTTGTTAACTGAAAATACCGCTTTGATTTGCGCTTCTTTGATCTGTTTTTTTAAGCTAGATAATACTTGGACGTATTCTTTTGTTGGAATGGTTCTGGTCTTTATAGGAGTCTTTTTATTTTTCATTTTAGACGTATCCGAAAATTAAATGATGCATAAATAAGATGAGCTTCTTCTTTTCAATAAAGGCTAAAAAGCCAGTAAACACGAAATAGAAGAAGCTCAATGCATATAATACCAGATAATTTGTGGAATGAAATAAAAAATATAACTGCTTGAATTACGGCTTGGCCCAAAAGACGTGTGTTTATTTTCTCTATTGATTATGATAGTTGGTAGCTATTTTTAATCAACGTCTTCATAATCTAAGTCTTGGTGAAGCTCAGGTCTTGCTGGTTCTGGTATCTGATTATTTATTCGATTATTTAGTTGGCGTAATTCTTCTAATAAGTGACGCGCAGCGTTTCCATATTCTATTACTTCTGGTTGATATACATGGTTTTCTAACTCTTCAGCTATTAAACCAAACAGGTGGTTATTTACCGGATTAGAATTGAAAGGATTATTTTCATCCATATTTGGTTGATTTTGTTCGAGATTTAATAGATCAATATCATCTTGATTAAGATCAGCTCCATTTTCGGTCAACTCTTGAATAAAATTGCGCCACTCTTCTCGTTCTTGTTCTTGATCTAAAATTCTTTGAAGTGTAGTTCTTGCATTATTACCGCCTTGTCCTGCTTGATTGAGCGCATTATGATTTACGGCTTGATTAGGATTATCTAGAACTACTGGACGAAGATTACGTCCAGGCTGAAATCTAACCGGTGCTTGTTGTCTTGGTTGTGCCTGATTATCAGTTCCGGTTGCTGTATTTTCTATATTATGATTGAGATGAGCTAGATTATCATAGTCAAGCGGAGTTGCGTCATCTATGAGGATTATTGGATTTAGTCTTTGTACAACTTCCTGTTGGTCGTTTACTACTGGGTTTATTCCTAATTGCTGTCCTAATCGTTGTAGTGGCGTTGCATTATTATTTTGAATTCCTAGTTGTTGTCCTAATCGTTGTAGCGGCGTTGCATTATTATTTTGAATTCCTAATTGTTGTCCTAATCGTTGTAGCGGCGTTGAATTATTATTTTGATTGTCATTTCTGTCTTGCCATAGTCTTGGAATATGAATAGGTCTTTGTGCATTTGGCAATTGTGGTATGTCAATGGGTTCCCTTCTGCGGGCAGCATTTAACAAATCAGGGATTCTGAACTGATTTCCATTAACATTCATATTTGGATCGCCTTGTTCTGCTTGATTAACAGATCGTTGATTAAATATTCTTTCACAGACACTAGAATTGCATGCTGTTGAACCATAGGTAGCTAAACAACTCCAACAAAATTGATGGCGACATTGTTTACAGGTCATGTGATTACAGCCACCATTTTTTTGAATTAACTTATTACACTTTGGGCATTGCTTTGTATTACTTTTTATCCATTCCTGAGTTTCTTGATTAGCTTGATCATGATTTTCTGATAATTCTCGAATTTTTTTTGCTTGCTCACAGGTCATTTCTGGCGCGTGTCGCACAAGACAATGTGAGCAATATACATGCTTACAAGATGGACAGGCGTATTTCTGTTTTACATTGTAATCATTGATAAATTGATATGTGCAATTAGGAGTTGGACATTGTTTTATATTTTTTTCATGCTTTGTTAGATATTCCTGCGCAGCAATATCGCAGAATAGTTTAAATAGATCTGGATTAAGCGTATGAATGTCTTGTTTGCTTATCGGTTGTGCACAGTCTCTATTTGGACACTTGATATTCGCAGTAGTTTTTTCTTGGAGTGATGTGTTGATTACACCGATCAAACAATCAGCACATGATTTATTATAGCCACAACAAGATAATGGTTTGGCGAAATCGTATATCGATTTATCTTCAAGACAAACATCACATGTTTTTTGTGGTTCCATGGCGATGATGTTTATTCCGTTTGCGAATAGCATGATACTGAGTAACATATATTTTTTCATAATAAACCTCTTTGTTTGTGATTAAAAACAGGTGGAAAAACAGCTAAAATTATCTATTTATATTATTGCACAGTTTGAAATTATTTACAAGGAGTATTAGAAAATAACGATCTGATCGATAAAATGGTAAAAATAAGCTTAGAAAACAAGCCGCAATGATATTAACCTGTTGCTGGATTGCCGCGTTCGCTTTCGCGAACTCGCAATGACGATCAGTAGGTTATCATTACGGCTTGATCTATTATTCAATAAATGAGCTCTTATTTCTTGTTAATCGACTCAAGAAATTCACGATTGGTTTTATGCTTTTTCATCTTCTCAATCAAGAATTCCATTCCTTCCAAGGTGTTCATAGTAGCAAGGAATTTCTGCAATACCCATACCTTGTTAAGTTCTTCTTCACTGAGCAGTAAATCATCACGGCGTGTACCAGATACCAATAAATCGAACGCAGGGAATATACGACGGTTTGATAACTTACGCGTCATATGCATTTCCATGTTACCGGTACCTTTGAATTCTTCATAAATAACTTCATCCATACGTGAACCGGTATCAATCATTGAGGTAGCTAAAATAGTTAATGAACCACCTTCTTCAATATTTCGTGCGGCACCAAAAAAGCGTTTTGGTCGCTGAAGTGCATTTGCATCAATACCACCCGTCAATACTTTACCTGATGCTGGTGCAATGGTGTTATATGCACGCGCAAGACGGGTAATAGAATCAAGTAAGATAATGACATCATTACCGGTTTCAACCATCCGTTTTGCTTTTTCCAAAACTATTTCAGCAACCTGTACGTGACGTTCAGCTGCCTCATCAAACGTGGAACTGATAACTTCAGCTGAAGAACCTGGTGTCATGGTGCTTTGCACCGCACGCTTCATATCAGTTACTTCTTCTGGCCGTTCATCTACCAGCAACACGATCAAATGTGATTCGGGATTGTTGATAATGAATCCTTTTGCAAGTTCTTTGAGCAATAAGGTTTTACCAACTTTTGGTGGCGCAACAATGAGCCCACGTTGACCCTTTCCAACAGGGGTAAAAATATCCATGATACGAGTGGACAATGCATTTGGATCATATTCCAAATTAAATTTTGCAGTTGGATGAACTGGGGAAAGGCGATCAAAATGTTCACGATCCGCGCTTAAAGCAGGATCAGCATTATTTATTTTGTTAACTTTGAGTAAGGCAAAATATTTTTCACCTTCTTTTGGTTTACGGATAACACCACTCAGGGTATCTCCGGTACGCAATGAAAAGCGTCTAATTTGAGAAGGAGAAACGTATACATCATCAGGACCAGATACATAATCATACCCAGCAGAGCGTAAGAAACCAAAGCCATCAGGTAGTTTTTCTAGAACGCCAACTACTTCCATCTCAAGATCAGGATGTTGTTCAACAAAGCGAATTTTTTCAACGAGTGCATCTTTTTTCATTAATCCGGCACCAATAATGCCAAGGCGACGTGCATAGATATTCAGTTCAAACAAATTGAGCTCTTCTAAAGCATGCGGTCTTTGTTCTTGCACAGGTTGTGGTTCACGTCTTACGGGGTCAGCAGATCGTGTTGCCTGAGGACGATGCTCTCTTGGTTTGTACTCTTTTTTGACCACTTCTTGTGGCCGGCTCACCTTTGTTGCATCGTTAGTTACTGATTGAGCAACAGAGCGCGGTTTTTTTTCTGCCGAAGGTGCTATATCTGCAGCACCATTGTGAGGCGCTCCAGTTGGCTGTTCTGATTGCTCAGTTGATTGCGCTTCTTGTATTTTCTTTTCTTGATCGTTCATTGAAACCTCTTATTTATATTGTATGACGACATGCCATACAAACTCCTTAGATAGGGAAATGTACATAGTTTTTAGACTTATATTTACACAGATAGACTAATTTTTTATTTTTAATTCTTTTTAATAAGATCATATACCACACAGTAATCTTAATGTACGTTATCTATATTTCAAATTACTCTTCCCTGTCCGACGTAGTTTTAACATAGTCGGATTGATTTGGGATGAACAAGGATTAGTTCAAAAAAGCGAACAGAACATAGTACATATGAGTAAAAGAAAGTTGCTATAGCTTTAAATTATAGAGTTATTAATACATTATAAAAGAGCTGAAACTATAGCAATAATAATTTTATATTTAATTAACGACACATGAGTATTATTAATTTTTAGGTAAAAGACGCATAAAGCTATGGCGGGCACGGCAAGGCTACAGCGAGTAGGTCTTTTTTATTTAATCGCGGTGAAATAACATCATTATTGGACTTGCAATATAGATTGAGGAATAAGTACCAAATACAATACCCACAAGCAATGCAAGTGAAAAATCACGCAATGCTTCGCCACCAAAAATAAACATTGATCCTACGGTCATAGCAGTTGTGATACTGGTCAAAATGGTACGTGTCAATGTCTGGTTTATGCTGTGATTTACAATGTATGTCATAGTATGGTTAGCATTAGTTTTCATGTTATCGCGAATACGGGAGAAAATTACAATGGTGTCATTAACCGAATAACCGAGTATTGCTAAAATTGCACCAATAACGTTTACTGATATTTCTCGACCAAAAAATAGAAAAACTGCGAGCATCACGAGTGCATCGTGTGCAAGTGCCACTACAGCACCGAATGCGAATCCAAATGACCAAAAACGTATTGCTACATAGGCAAGCATCGCAATCATTGCATATAAAACAGCCCATACTGAATTCCAACGTAATGATTCACCAACACCAGGTCCAACTGCTTCGGTTTGCTCAATACTGATTGAAGCGCCGCCAACTTCTGCTTGAAGGTCTGCACGCAGACGTTCTGCAATTCCTTGAATGTCATTAGAAAATTCTTTTACGCGAACTAACACTTCATGGGAAGAAAAGTCGCGCGTTACAACACCTGCCCAACCTTTATTTTCTAAGATTGTTTTGACCTGTGCAGCATCGAGTGATTGAGGACTGTTCTTTTGTAGAGTTTCTTCGCTCATACCTTGTGCGGCTGGTAAACTACCCGGCTGGTTGAATTTAAATAAAACTTGTGTGCCTCCAGTGAATTCAACGCTGTAGGTGAAAACTTCACCAATTGTTGACCACCGATAGAACGAATACCCAATAAATGCACTGATAAGCAAAAATGAAAAAGATGCAGTAATAGCGCGATACTTCATAACATTTACCATAAAGACTCTCCGATAAGGTTCATATAAGCGTTATTTGATTTATTGGGATTTTGTAACAAGATTTGCATAAATAGGCAAGCAATATTATTTTTTTATACAACTGAAACGTATTTACGTCCCTTGAGACCATAATGAAATTTAATGTGTCCTGCGCCCATAGCAAAAAGCGTATCATCGCTACCGCGACCGACCAGTTTGCCTGGATGAACGCGTGTTCCACGCTGACGTACGATAATTTCACCACCTGTAACAGTTTGGCCATCAAATAATTTAATGCCTAGTCGCTTACTGTGACTCTCGCGACCATTCGAAGTCGAGCCGCCGGATTTACTTGTTGCCACCCTGGTTCCTCAAAGATATAAGATTAATTTTTGTTTCTTTTTTTGATTTTACGGACTTGTTTAAATAAGGGACCTGGCAAGGTCTTTTTTCCTTATTTAGCTATAAATATGCCCCAAATCCTGGCCAAAGTCAACAGCGGATAGAAATTGCCTTAATTTGCCTCTTTTCCCTCTTTGCTCTAGAGAATCCCGCATGTAAAACGGTTGAATCATCATACTCATCTTTGATATCACAAATGGACATTCCTTTGCGCTGAAGATTTCGGTTTAAATGTCCCATAGGTGAACAGTAGCCAAAGTCGCTGTGCCAGCTATGATGATTAATGCGAACAATAACTTATTCATGAAAAAGAATCCTAAAGAATATTAAAATAAGGAGCAATCTGGATAAAAGACTAAACAGCTTTGGTATTGAAGATATGGTTTTATGACTTCTTCTATTTTTTGACCACCTAAGTGAAGGGCTGTTGATCCATAACCGTGGTGGGACTTCATAGCAATATAATCTTCCACTTTGTCACCTGCAGCATCTAAAAGAAGCTTTACTATTTCTATATTGCGATTGCTTGCAGCATTATGTAAAGCTGTATCGTCAAAATAATCTTTTACTTTAAGTAATGAATATACGTTGTTGCCGGCAGCATCTAAAAGAAGTTTAACAATTTCTACATGGCTCTTACGGGCAGCGCAATGCAAAGCTGTTTGACCTCCTCCATAACCACTGTGAGGGCAGCAGAGATTCTTCATAATAAGTAATGACCATCTATTCTCACCAGCTATATCTAAAAGAAACTTTAATGCTGCTGTATTATCGCACCTTGCAGCATAATGCAAAGCTGTATCTCCATAATGCAAAACTATGTCTTCATAATGACCCTGTGCATTATATGATAAATCCTTTGGCGATCTTTTTTTATTCTTAGCTTTAATATCACAAATAGATCTTCCATAAGGAAAAAATTGGTTGAATAATGTACGAGCTAAATTATAGCCACATGATTCAATCAATTTATTAATACATTGCACAAGGTTCTCAGGATCTTTGCAACTTTCTTTTATTTGAAATGGAAGATTTGTAAGCTCAACATTACTCGCCTTAAGTTGAAGTGAAAAAATATATCTGGCAATATCTGGCAGCAATCTTTCTGAAAGCTGGCAATATATGTAAGGTAAGGTAATTGGATATAATTGTTCTCTTTGAGGTTTCATACCATGCAATGGACTTATACTGGTTATGGTGACTAACATAAGTAATAATTTATTCATAAAAAGTGCTCCGTATAAAAAGATACTTAAAATAAGCAGCAACCGGCACAAAATGCTAAGCAGCTTGAATTTTGAAGATATGATTTCATGACTTTTGGTACTTCTTTAATAGCACGGTCAAATGCTGTGCTTCCACAATAACCCGGTGTTTTTATTGCCATGTAATCTTGCACCTTATCATCAGCAGCTTTTAAAAGCATCTCTACCACTTTTACATGACCCTCTTCTGCAGCAAAATGAAGAGCTGTTCTGCCATAAGTATCTGTTATAGTAAGTAATGTCCATAGGTTGTTACCAGCAGTATCTAAAAGAAGCTTTACTATTTTTATATTGCCGTTTTTTGCAGCATGATGCAAAGCTATTAGGCTATTAGTACCTTTCATAGTAAGTAACGTCCATGCATCATTACCAGCAGAATCTAAGAAAAACTTAGTAATTTTTCTATAACCAAAAAATGCAGCATGATGAAAAGCTGTCCAATTATATTGGTCTTTAATGTCACAAATAGATTTTTCATGAGGGAGAAAGTATTTGAATAATTCAAGAGCTAAATTATAGCCACATGAAGAAATTAATGTCCTAACAAATCCTACAAACTTGTGACGCTCCTCACAGCTTTGTTTCATCTTGAGTGAAAGTTTTGCGAGATTGATATTGCTTGCTTTAAGTTGAAGCGAGAAAATGTATTGAGTTATTTCACGAGGTAAGACTTCTGAAAAGTGGTGATATGTTTGGGACAAGGTGATAGGAGATGGTTTTTCTTCCGTCTTCGTTTCACTTCGACGTGACATCATCACGCCATAGCACGTTTCGCGCAACGGCAGATTCGATTCCATACCATGCAATAATGTTGTGTTCATTATGATGACTAACATAAGTAATAACTTGTTCATAAAAATTGCTCCGTATAAAAAATATTAAAATAAGCAGCAGTTGGGACAAAATGTTAAACAGCTTGAATTTTTAAGATATGGTTTCATGACTTCTTGTACTTTTGGTTTAGCTCTATCAAATGCTGTTTCTCTCCGGAGGAGACCACGTATATCCATAAGAACTTGTGCTTTATCACCAGCAGCATCTAAAAGAAGTTTTACTGTTTCTCTGCTGCCTTTCCATGCAGCCCAATGCAAAGCAGTCCAGTTATCACCATCTTTCATAGTGAGTAATATCCATACCCTATCACGAGCTGTATCTAAAAGTAGCTTGACTATGTTCGCATGGCCATCAGCTGCAGCAAAATGCAATGCTGTCCGGCTATAACCCTTCATGGTAAGCAACGTTCCTACATTATCACCAGCAAGATCTAAAAGGAGTTTAACGATTTCTATATTGTCTTTCGATGCAGCATAATGTAAAGCTGTCTTTTTTCCATTCTTTTTGTCTTTAATATCACAAATAGATATCTTTGCATAAGTAAAGAATTGTTTGCATAACTCAGTAGCTAAATTATATCCACATGATTCAATTAACGCTGTAATTAATTTTACAAAGATATCAGGATCTTTACAGCTTTGTTTTATCTCAAGTGAAAGCTGTGCAAGGTCAATGCCACATACTTTAAGTTGAAGGCAGAAAATCTGTTGAGTAATTTCTGGAAGCAGTACTTCATGTGCGAGATAATAATAGGTTTGAGCGAATGTAATGGGAGATGATTTAAGCTCGGAAGACGTGAGAGGCATGCAATCTGGTCGATCAACGACAAGATCCAATTTCTTTTCGAGTTCCATACCGTGCAATGATGCTGTGCCTGTTATGATGATTAATGCGAGTAATAACTTGTTCATGAAATGCCCTTCTTTAATTTAGAGCTTTATTTTTTAGTTAAACTAGATCTAATCTTAAGTTACCATATCGGCATATTTGGTCAACAGGATTAAAGGCATGAGAATAAGGCAAAGTTTATATTAAAATTCTAACGTAAATTAATGATAGGGGGTGCTAGAATTGAAAAATCTAAGCCTAACCTGTTTTTAGATTAGGCCTAGATTTTGATAGCAACTACTTTCTGCGTGAAAATAAATAAGCAATGATACTTGCTCCTATCAACCAGGCCCAACGTATTATTTTTGCTGCGTTAAGATCTGTGTAAAACTCTGCGAGCAATGAAGGTCCAAACATAGCACACAAAAGAATGGGCGCTATATATTTTTCCCTCTTTGCTCAAGCTATTTACCCCCTCGACGGGCGGCGGGTCTGTTTTTTTTTGAGATACCACTCCATGACCCATCTCACTTCTGGGGTAGCGAGTAAAAATGCTGTGACTCCCCGTTCCGTTTTGATAGTCAGGTAATCTTGTACTTTATCGCCAGCAGCATTTAAAAAAAACTTTACCATTTCTTTGTTGTTTTCTTTTGCCGCTTCATGCAAAGGAGTCAATCCATCCTTACCCGTAGTAAGTAGTGTCCATGTTTTATCGCCAGCAGCATCTATAAAAAGGTTCGCTTTTTGTAAGTTTTCCTGGTTGCTGAAATATATGTCTTTGTGTGCAACATAATGCAAAACTGTCGTGCCATTAGCATCCTTCATGGCGAGTAATTTCCATGCATTGTCACCAGCAGCGTCTAAAAGAAGTTTAACAAGTTCTATGGGACGCAGTTGCTTCACGGCTTTATGCAATGCGGTTTCATGAGTGTCTTTTGAACCCGTTAATGTCTGAGCCGTTAATAGCTTCCATACCTTGTTGCCAGCAATCCGTAGGTAAAGTTTAATAGTTTTTGGATTTTCATTATAGGTAGAGCATCCGGCATGTAAAACAGTCGCGTTATTCTCATTTTTGATATCATAAATGGACATTCCTCTGCTCTGAAGATTTCGGTTTAAATGTTCCATAGCAGAAAGGTAGCCACAATCGTTAACATAATTATTTATCCATTCGTTTACGTCTGTGGCTTTAGTTTGATACCATTCGTAATCCAAAGTTCGATACCATTCGTCATCCAAGTAAAAAAGATCGCTATTAATCAAGCATGATCCTGGTTGCAGCGAAAAAATATAGCCAGCAATATCTGAATTCATATTCTCTGAAAAATAATGATATATCTGTGGCAAGGTGATTGGAGGGAGTGTTGAATAATCGATAGTTGCGTCATTGTTTTGCTTGTCCACCGAAGTATTGACGAAGGAGGATTCAACTATGTCATTCAATGATTCCATACCATGCAATAGTCCTGCACTGATTACTATGGCTGATATGAGTAATAACTTATTCATGAAACGCCCTTTTTTTAAGTTAGATCTCTATTTTTTTAATTAAACCAGATCTAATTCTTAAGTTACCATATTGGCATATCTGGTCAATGAGGGTAAGAGTATTGAAGTAAAGCAAAGTTAATATTAAAAATTCTAACGTAAATTAACGAAAAGTATCTGAATGACAGTGTAGACCATCATTCAGATACTTTTTTTAAAGTTATTCTCTTGATTTGTACAACCAATCAAGAGCTGCTTTACTCAGCATTATAGCTGGATGAGGCTTCAATGCTTTTTTATAAAAAGCAACACCGCGATATCGTCCTTCTCCGATGCATTTGAACCCGAATTTTAGATAATAACTGTAGAGGCTTCGTTGAGTTTTATAGCTTTCAAAACCAGTGGTACTTAACGTGATATAATTCGCTGATTGATTTTGACAATCTTCCAATGCATAGTTGAGCAAAGCGGTGCCAATTCCTTTGCCTTGATATTCATCATCAATCGCAAGCCAGTTGATATTTGCGCTTGGTCCAAATGAATATGGGATACATGTGTAATACCATGGTTGGTATTTGTACCCGATATAGTAGTTAATAAAGCCAACTGCCTTACCATCTATCAAATATACCTTGCTTGTAGTCGATTTATCTGAACTAAGAGTCGGCATAATCTCTTGATTCAAAAGTTCTGATCGATTTTCTTCTGTAACATCCGATGTCAATTTATGCATGTTTTTGAAAGCTATTGGAGCAATTGATGTTGCATCACGATTAGCTTCGTAATCCTGTATTCCACCAGATTGTTGAATATCTTGAATCTCTTTTGAGTAAGGTCTAGAAAAAGTGGCATACAATGCTTTTGTTTTTTGCATACAAAGTTTATGCATTTTTTGAGAGATATGCATTGTTTGAGTTGCTTGCTCAATACTCATAATGCATATTGTTGAAAGTATAAAAAGTATAGTTCTCATCTTCATAAAAAATCCTTGTGCGGTTTTTTCCGCATAAAAAATTATTAAAAATTAATATTCAAATTCTTGGCATAGCAAAAATAGTTTTTACTACGTCAAATAGTATCTAACGTAAGCGCTTGAATGAGGATAAAGAAAATAGATTATATAAACTACAAATTCGGTAGTTCATCAAACGAGTACGTTGTAAAAAATAATGATTATAAAATTGGTAATAACACAGAGACTGTGCATAAAGAGTGCAGTACCAGAGAGACTGGGACCACTACAAAAGAGAGCAGGGAAATGATAGATACGTGAGAAAGATTAAAAGATGGTGCAGAAAACGCATGATTGTGTTTGGCACTTTCAGGGTGGAGCATTCCACTGTTACTATGCGTGTCATATTGAGCCAGATTTTGCCGCTTAGGTTGCGTACAAAAAGTCATGAGACACTCCTTAAAAAAGGGGTTTGTTAATAATATCATACAATCTTACCGTAACAATAAAAAAACAAATTTGCAAGTGGTCAATGTTTAAAATGAGTCTCCAAAATAGAAAGTTCCGGTTTTTAAGGTAAAAATAGGGGCAATCATAATCCCTATCCAAGAAAATCACGCAATTTGGAAGTTTGACTTCCAAATTACATAATTTTGTTAAAAATAACGATCAGATCGATCAATTGAAGGCTGTTAAAATTAAAAAAGAGGGTATAATAAAGCTTGTTTTTAAAATTAAAGTCGGTAATTATGGAATTATACCTTCCAAATTACGGGGAAAATCTATGTTAAAAAGATCCTATTTTTTTGAACAAATTAAATTCCAGCACAAGATTCACTCTGTGTGTTACTTATTGGGGCCGCGACAAGTTGGCAAGACAACATTAGCTCGTCATTATGCTGAGCTATATCCAAAAGTAGATTTTATTGATTTAGAAAATCCCATTGATGTTGCACGATTACAAAATCCTATGTTAACACTGTCCAATCTTGATAGTGATCTTGTCATCATTGATGAAATTCAGAGAATACCTGAACTGTTTCCCATTTTGCGTGTGCTTGTTGATGAAAGGCCGCGCAAATTTTTAATTTTAGGTAGTGCATCGCGTGATTTGTTACGACAATCATCAGAAACGCTAGCGGGTAGAATTGGCTATATCGAACTGACTCCTTTTTCAGTCGCTGAAACGCATGAGCAAAGGGAATTATGGTTGCGAGGGGGTTTCCCAAGGTCATATACGGCGCACACCATTGAAGAAAGTTATGCATGGCGACAAACATATATTTCCACGTTTATGGAGCGTGATATACCCAATCTTGGTTTTAATATTCCAGCAGCACAAATGAGACGTCTATGGATGATGCTTGCGCATAATCATGGTAATCTGCTGAACTATTCCGCTATTGGTGCAGCATTGGGTATTACGCATCATACGGTACGAAATTACGTAGAAATTTTAGCAGGTACATTTATGGTTCGCATTTTGGAACCATGGTTTGAAAATATCAGTAAGCGACAAGTAAAAACACCAAAAATTTATGTGCGAGATAGCGGTTTATTGCATGCGCTTTTAGGAATTACAAATCAAGATCAGTTAAATGTGTATCCTCAGCTTGGTGTTTCATGGGAAGGTTTTGCACTCGAAGAAGTTATTGACGTCAATCATGCACAACCGGAAGAATGTTATTTCTGGGGGATTCAAAGTGGTGCCGAGCTTGATCTTTTGATTATAAAAAATGGTAAACGTATTGGTTTTGAAATTAAATATGCTGATGCACCGACAATAACTAAATCGATGACTACTGCTTTAGAGATGTTAAACCTAGATCATTTGTATGTTATTTACCCCCAAAAGACCTCATATCCTCTTGCTGATAAAATTTCTGTGCAAGGATTGGATAGCATAGTAAATGTATTTTAAATGTATCCGCTAGACTAGCTTTTTTACTGCTGTTCTTCTGTTTTGCAAAGCCCACATAATCCAGAATACCAAGATTTTTTTGTCTCTTGCGGATCATCCGATAATGACGATGGAGCTATTTGTGAATTATTGCGTGAAGGCTCTTGTGAATTATTTGGAGAAGGGTCTTGTGAGTTATTACGTGAAGATTCTCCAAATTTTTTACTAATGATATGTTCTTTACAACAGTTTTCTTTATCTTCTGAATGTGAAAAATATTTTTCCAACATGTAATAACAACAACGAATTGAGTTCGCTTCTGATGAGCTTATATCTAACATTGTATCATTTAAAGATGCTAGGAATTTATCCAATGCAAGGTCATAAACAGTTTTTCCGGCATTATTCAATGTTATTTTTGACACACAATTTTTTTTCACTGCTGTATGTAACTTACCAGCAGCATGTTTCTCTACAAGAATATGGGCTAAGGTATTGCCATCTTTATTTACTATCGTTTGATACTGATTAGATAAGTTATCTTGCGTTGAAAATGGCGTTAATAAGTCTTCATCCATAGTAAACTCAGAATTCGATGCTTCTTCATGTTCAAGTTGAAGCTCTATTATCGTTTTTATGTATAATTCCTTACGTTCTTGAAAGGCAGCATTTGTTTTATAATGTTCAATAATGCTCTTAAGTATACCATATGCACTATTTCTTTTATTTTCCTCTGTACTTGGAGATAATTGTTCGGTACAGAATGTGATAAAATCTTCACATTCCTTTATTGAATGGTGACCTATATTTCCCTCGTCTATAAGCCACTGTATTATTTTCTGATCTGTTTTTTTGAGAGCCTCTTGAAAAAATCCATTGTTTTGATCATCTTTTGTGCAATGAATATATTCGATACCGTTATCACTATGGGTCGCCCAATTAGCCGTATGGGCTAGACGATTCATTGTTTCAGATTCAAAAGCGTTACCATTTTTATATTTTTCTAAAGCTACTCTTAGTTGCGCTTTACAAGCATCATCAATACGTTTTTCTGATTCTTTATAATCTGGTTTCAGTTCCATGCAATGTAGTGTAACGCTCGTAAACAAAAGACAGAAAGATACTACTATATTCTTCATTTGATACCCTTTTTTTAATAAAAGTATGTAAAAATTGTTGGCTCATTTTAACAATTTGACATGAAAAAACAAGGATTGATTAATGCGTTAGCATCAAATGAAGAATATACTTTTTTTAAATTATATGTTCTTTACAACATTGACTAAAAGGTTTATTTTCTTGCTTTTTTTGTAGATTCAAAAGCATGTAATAACAACATCTTTTATTGCTATCTTCTTTGGGAATTGCGGGGATATTAAAATCTTTATTCTCTATACATTGATCAAAAAGTCCGCTTGATGCTTCAAGGAAAATTTCTTCTGCTGTTTCAAGAGGGCTCTTTAAATCTTTATTTTTTGCAAATGTAATATGTTTTTTTTCTATGAATTTATACAACATGGTAGCCAAATGGTGACGTACCAATATATGAGCAAAGGTATTTCCATTTTCATCAGATACTTCTTGATAGATTTCGGGTAAGTTTTGCCCATCAAAATGTTTCAATATATCTTCAGATAAGATTAGGTCAGAAGGGTGCTTTACATGCTCGAGTTGTAGCGCTACTATTTTTTTTAAAAATTTTCGTTGATCATTATCATTAAAATGAATTTTATCGTAGCCAGCAATTAATGTAGTAAATATCTTGTAAGCATCTTTTTTATCTTCTTCTTTATTAGCTTCTTGAACACGTGGTTGTAGTTGATCAATACAAAGATCAATAGGTTCTTTACCTGCTTTATTTGGCATACTGAATGGATGCATCATATGCTTAATGAGCCATTCTACCATTACTAGATCATTGTTTTTTACTGCGATATGTACAAAAGTATTTCCTTCATCATCGCATACATTCTTATGTAGACATTCGCTCATAAAGGATAAATCTCTGTTATTTGTTATCCGGGCGAATCTATCTGGGATATCGAGCATCTCGGAACGTGCTTGTTGGGAACATCCTTTCACGTATCCTGTTACACATTTTTTGTATTCTACTAAACGATTAGCTAAATAAATCTTAAAACGATCTTTTATTATTTTTTCGGCATCTATATCCGTGCCAACTTCCATACCATGCACAGCAAAACTGGTCAAAAGCACAGAGCAAAGGAACTGTATATTCTTCATATGAATCCTTTTTTTGGTAAGAAGGTGAAAGAAATATTTTGGGTAGCGTAAACTATTCAAAATAATAAAAACAAGTAAATTTCATTTATAAAGAATTACTTGTTTTTATTAAGGAAAATTAAGACTTTAGTGAAAAAATTGTTTTAAAATAGAGAAGGTATTTCATTATAAGTAAGCCAAAAAAGTGATGTTGCTATGTAATCTTTTATCTCTTGTGGTAGTTCAATCTCGTAAGAAATATATTGACTGAGAGGTATTTTTTTTACGATTGATTGTGTAGATGCTTTCAACTTTCTGAAAAATTCAAATTCTTTGTCTTGTACTGTTGGTTTAAACTGATGGGCTAATAATGTTGCGATAAACTCTTTTTTATCTTCAAATGATGCTGAATCTGCCATGATTGTTATGCCGAATGCAGAACAGGATCCTATCTGTTCCTTATGATAAAGTCGTATGTAAAATTCTCCTTTTCCCATAAGCGCATTATAAAAATCAGCCTTAGTTTTTGCCGTGTAAATAGCATAAAAAAAAGTAGAAACTCTCGGGCTTAATCCTATTTCACGAGCTGCATTATACCGAGCAAGTAACTCTTTTTTAACTGCGGCTATATCACGTTCATATTTGCTGCAAAGAGAGTTGCTTGTTATTTCCATACAACTTCCTATGGCGGAATAACATAAAAAAAATAAGAACAAAAAATTAATTTTTTTATTCAACATATGTAAAGTTCCTTTTTTTTATCGCGTATTCTCATTGATTCAAAATCTTATTCTCAGCATAGGTGTTGGTGAAATGCAATAAGATTTTATAAATGCTGAAAAAGAATCAACAGGATTCATATCGTCTTACTGAAAAAATATCTGTTCACGGATTAGAGTTGCAAAAGTGTTTTAAGCTGAAAATGAATGGGGTCACCCTTTGTTTGTTGGCATATATTTCTGCATCATTTCTTTTATTTTTTGAGGAGCGCAGTCAAATGCTGTACCGCCATGTGTACCTTTGATAGTGAGTAATGTATATGCCTTGTCATCAGCAAGATCTAAAACAAGTTTTACAGCTTCTTTATCTTGGGCGAATACGGTATGATGCAATGTTGTGTTGTCTTTAGCATCTACTCGCATAGTAAGCAGTTTCAATGCATCGTCACCAGCGATTTTTGCAAGTAATTGGGCAACTTCTGGGAAGCCGCATGTTATAGCATAGAATAGAGAAGTTTTCTTACGTTGATCGTCTTGAATGGGGCAAAGTGATATCTTTGCATGAGCAAAAAGATACTCACATAACTCGCTTGCTAATGGATAGCCACAGGATTTAACCAACTCGTCAGTACAGGCAACAAGAAATGTATTGCATTCCTGCGAAATATTTAGCAGAAATTTTTTAAGATCAACATTATTGCATAACTTCAGGTGAAGTAAAAAAATCTGCTGAGCAATATCTGGAACCAATTCTAAATCATGTGAAAGATAATAATAGGTTTGAGCGAATGTGAAGGGAGATGGTTTCTTTTGTAGCTCCATGCAGTGCAATGATGCGGTATGTATTGTTATGGCTAATGCGAGTAATAACTTATTCATGAAAAATGCCTCTGTGGTTAAATGGATTGATTTTGAAGCTTCAATTACTTACTCACTTCTTTCCAATCATTACCCACACGAGTAGTGACCACCAAAGGCACATCCCAATCAACAATTTTTTCAAGCACCGCTTGCACTAGGTTGCGTGCTTGCTCTTGTTGTTCCCAATCAGCTGAAATGAGCAGTTCATCATGAATCTGCAAAAGCATCTGGGCATCAATATGCTGTTTTTTAAACTGCTTTTCTAGTTTGATCATCCCTTGTTTAATGATCTCTGCTGCAGTACCTTGTGCAACGGTATTAATTGCTATGCGACATGCTTCATCATAGAGTGATTGGTTTTTTTCATAAATATTTGGCACATAACGGCGTCTGCCCCAGTGCGTTTGTACATAACCATGTGCATGAGCAAAATCGATAACCCCTTTCATCCACGCAGATACGCCGGGATATTGTGCAAAATAGGTATCGATATATTTTTTTGCTTCTTTGAACGGTATACCCAAATCTTTTGATAATCCATAGGGCGTTAATCCATACAACACGCTAAAATTGATACGTTTACCAATTTGTCTTTGTTCATGAGAAACTTGCTCGAGCGGCACCTCAAATAAGCGTGCTGCGGTTTCAGCATGAATGTCATGCCCTGCATAAAATGCGTTCATTAAGTTAGCATCACGTGAAAGATACGCGAGTACGCGCAGTTCAATTTGTGAGTAGTCTGCAGAAATAAAAACATGCTTATTTTTTGGTTTGAAAGCGGCACGTATTTGGATGCCATAACCAGAGCTTCCACCTGCGGGAATGTTTTGCATGTTTGGGTCTGAGCTTGCAAGTCGTCCCGTTGCCACATTGGTTTGACTGAAATCGGTATGAATACGTTTAGTTTTAGGATTTATGTAGGTTGGTAATGCATCAATGTAGGTGCTTTTTAATTTGGCAAGTTCGCGGTATTTGATAATTAATGCAGGTACGGGGTGCATTTCAGCAAGTATGGTGAGTACTTCTTGATCGGTTGAATAACTGGTGCCTTTTGCGCTCTTTTTTTGTGGTGGCAATTGTAAGTCAAAAAAAAGTAGATGTTCAACCTGTTTGGGTGAATTTAAATTAATGTTGGCATCTTTGTCCGGTACAAATTGTTTAATCTCCTTTTCAAGAATGTCGAGTGCTTTGATCACTTGTGCATCAAGATCGGTAAGCATTGCAGTGTCAAGATAGATCCCTTCTTTTTCCATTGCGTAGAGCACGTGTATCAATGGATGTTCAATCGTTTCATAGAGTGCGTTCAGTGCTGGTTCTTTAGCGAGCTCTGCGTGTAATACGGTAACCAATTTATAGGTTTGCCGAGCATCAGCAGCAGCATATAGGGTGGCAAGTTCAAGTGGCACTTGAGAAAAATTTTTGTAGTTGTTTTGTTTGACCACTTCAGCAAAGTTCAACATAGGTTCATTAAAATAGTGTTCAGACATATCTTTGAGTGATGGTCGTTGCCAATCTTTGAGCACTAGATGTGCCGCAACCATGGTATCAAAAACTAAGCCTTCTATTTCTATGCCATGACTGGACATGACCAATTCATCATACTTTGCATGTTGCATATATTTTTTGTACGTAGGGTCTTTTAAAATAGGTCCCAATACATCGAGTATTTGTGCACAAGTAAGTTGTTGTTCACCCGTTGTGTGTCCACAGGGCACATAATATGCGGCCGTATCAGGATCCACGCAAAATGACATACCAACTAGAGAAACTTCTAATGCTTGAAGGCCAGTTGTTTCTGTGTCAAAAGCAAATGCTGTGTGTTTTTTGAGCAATGTTGCAAGCTCCTGTAACTGCTCGAGTGTGGTGACTGCTTTAAGATTGCATTGTTTCCAGTATGCAATTTTATCTTCTATGTTTTTTTTTTGCGCTTCTTTGGAGGCGCCAAGATCTTGGAGCATGCTTTTGAAATTGAGTTCTTGAAATAAGGGACGTGCATTGGCCCAATTTTGTGGATCAAACAGAAGATCTTGTTGGGTAAGTCCTGTTGGGTTGTATTGGAGCAGAAAGAGATCGCGACTTAAAAATGCGTTTGCCTTATTTTCTTCAAGCGCGCTACGCATGCGGCCTGTTTTTACTTGATTAAGATGCGCATAGAGATCTTCAAGTGAATCAAATTGCGTTATCAAATCGAGTGCACCCTTTTTGCCAATACCGCGCACACCGGGAATATTGTCTGATGTGTCGCCGAGCAATGCGTAATAAAAGGGTAACTTTGCAACGGGAATTTCATGTTTTGCTTCAAATTTTTGTTTGTCTATAATCACATAGTTGAATGGATCAAAAATTATCACCTGATCGCTCAGCATTTGTCCCATATCTTTGTCAAGTGTAATGACCATGGCGTTGTAACCACGCTCGGTGCACTCTTTGGCAAGTGAGTACATGATATCATCAGCTTCTATACCTTTGTGCGCAACCTGTTTCATGCCGATTAAATCTGCAAATTGTACGATGTATTCTTTTTGATCAAACAGATCGCTTGGTGGTGCCTGGCGAGTGGCTTTATATTCTGGATACATTTCATGACGAGTTGTTTTGCCTTTACTATCCCATACCAGTGCAACATAATGCGGTTTAAAGGTGTCGATTATTTTTTTCATCATGCGGCAAAATCCATAAACCGCTTGGACGGGTATTCCTTGAAGGGTATGTAAAGGCTGAAGGCTGTAGTATGCACGATATAAAAAGGATGATCCATCAATTAAGAGTACGGTTTTTTTGGGGTCGATTTGCATACATAAGTCCTTTTGAGAGTGGATTATTTTGATCTTTGGTTACTTGAATTAATGTATCATAAGATAGCGGGTAAACCAAATCCATCCCGCATAGTCATTGCGAGTTTACGAAGCAATCCAGCCATCAATTTTTTTTATCTTATTTTCTAATCATCAAACGAGTTCGCAAGTATTCACGCACCTCAGCAGGAAACGTAAAATATGTTCTTCCATCTGCTTGTTCTTGTGATTCGTTTTCATCTACCAGATTAAAATCATTTGGCAAAGCAATTATAAAATTTTGCCCTGCTTGTGTTGCGCGATATGCGCGGGTAATAAAATCAGCTTGAGGAATGGTAAAGTTATGTTCAATACCTAAAAGAGGCGCTAATTTTGGTGCTTGTAAGTTAATGCAAAGTGGCCATATTTTTACTCCATGATTAATAGTTCCAGTTATTACATTATTACCATCTATTGCAACGAAACTTATTGGAGATCTATCCCAAGCATCAGTTACGTATGAAAATGTATATAATAACTGACCCGTATGTATGTCCCATATTTTTACTTTATCATCATGTGTTGTTATTGCCTTATTATCATCTAGTGCAACTGCATGTACATAACGAGGATCCTCAATAGTGAGCAAAACTTGACCGGTATGTGTATCATATATCGTCGCAATATTGCTATTTAATGTTACTACTTTATTACAACTTACTGCTACTTTGTTTTTTGAAAGTACATATTTATAAGGCACTGGAAGGGCATGTAAAAATTGACTAGTATTTGCATTCCACTTCTTTACAATAGCACGGTTTGATACGGCAATAACTTCATCATCATTTGTTGCAACGGCAATTATAGAAGAAAGGTTTTTATGTGTTTCGAGAATTTCTCTCGTATTTATATTACATACTCTGGAGCTCCCATCATCTGAATATATAACTATTTTATTACCACATATGATTTCTGGTTTGCTCTGATGGAAATAATCATCTGGCACTGAAAGATCATGCAAAAAATCACCGGTAGTTATATTCCATACTTTTACCGTGCCATCAGCAGATCCAGTTATTACTTTATTATCTGTTATAGCTATTGCACTAATTGCGCCTGTATGTCCTGCAAGTGTGTATTCATATTCGCCGGTATCTATATTCCATATCTTTGCTGTGTTATCACCTGACCCCGTAATTACTTTATGACCAGCTATTGCTAATGAAATAATAGCATCAGTATGTCCATTAGGCCCTGCAAGGGTATGTAATAATTCACCCGTATCGATATTCCATATTGTTGTTTCAATTGGAGCAACAATTCTAGCGATGTTAGGATAATACGACGAAGCAGTTACCAGATAATGATCATTCATGGCTATCGAATTAAGGTGATTATGCGGTAAAAT
>Ga0206908_1040_pt1 | contig 25320 bp, 27 predicted proteins | sample Alteio_BWOrgHeat_78_FD_152979 | JGI IMG/M metagenome (GOLD analysis project Ga0206908, IMG submission 152979) | Enriched cells from forest soil in Barre Woods Harvard Forest LTER site, Petersham, Massachusetts, United States -... | ecosystem: Environmental > Terrestrial > Soil > Temperate forest >... | reverse complement strand
ATGAGACCATCAAATTCAATACCTTCAACCCGATGCAGTGAAACTGCTTGTGCTGCAACTTCCATGAGTACAATTTCAACACCATGGTCTACGCATTGACGTAAAAATTGATGCAAATAATCTGGTAACGGTGTTGCGAATGGAGTCGGTAAATCATGACCATCAATACTATTTTTTATCGAGCTAATTAATGCAGTTTTATAGCCGGCAGTTCGGAATAGATGCTCAAGTAAAAAAGTGGTAGTAGTTTTTCCCTTGGTGCCTGTTACACCGATAATACGTAACTTTTTAGCTGGATTTCCAGCAGCTTGCGCACTCATCTGAGCAAGCGCTAAGCGTGCATTGTCAACACGCTCTAAGCGCACCGCATTTTCTTGTATTGTCTGTTCAATGGCAGTTGATAGTTGTGCTTTATGCTCAACTACTATGGTTGTAGCACCACGTCTGATGGCTTCAGGAATGAATTGTACACCATCCAAACTCATTCCTTGAATTGCAACAAAGGTAGATTTTGGACCAACGTTGTCAGTGTGACAGGCAACGGGAAAATGAATGGGGAAATTAATCGCATCACTCATGGGGGTGATATTCCTAATTTTTTTGTGCGAATACCTGCAATCCCTTGTTGATGACCGGGATAAGGTACACAATAGCAAAGAGGTTTAGGAACAACATAACGCCAACAGTGACTTCTGCAGAATACCAGACCAATGGCACTTCAGCTATTGCGCCGATAAATCCAGAAGCAAGGAAAAAGAGGGTAAATAATGATTCATAGCGTCCGCCAGTAAGGCTTAACCATACAACACGCGTAATATATGCATATGCTACCAAGACACCAACACCAAAAGTGACAGAAAGGAAGCTGACAATCCAACCACCAATTGATCCAAATACGGTATTAAAAGAAGCGATAGTGAGCGCTGTACTGTTCAATCCAGAATCCCATACACCACTTGCTACAATGCATAATGCGACAATAAAAGCAACAATGGTACTGACAAATGTACTAATCATACCCATCAAACCATCTCTTACCGGCTCTGTGCTACCAGTAGCACTAAACATGATAGCAGCGGTACCAAGTCCCGATTCACTAGCAAAAATAACGCGTGACATACCAAAACGAAGCGCTTGTTGCACCGTAAAACCAATAAGCCCACCAGCTATTGAAGTGGTTTGGAAAGCGCTATTAAAAATCAGTAATAAAGCATTCCAGATATTGCTGTAATGATAACCTAAGACTATGAATGTTGAAACAAAGAAAACAATCACCTTAATGGAAACAATTTTTTCAGATAAGGTTGCTATACGCTGAGCGCCACCATAAATAACATACAAGATGAAAAGTGATAATGCACATGCGGTAACAATAGCAGGAACATTCCACGTTGTGTTTAAACTTAATGCTATTGAATTTGTTTGTAAGGCGCCACCACTTGCTAAACTAAAGAAAAAACAAGCGAATGTGTAGATAGGGGTAAGAATATGGCCGCCAATGACACTTTTCATGTATAGCATTGGTCCACCAAGAAGACTTTTTGTTTTGTTGTGACTGCCAAAGTAGATAGCAAGATACACTTCAGCAAATCGTACTGCCATTAAAATAAGACCAAAGATTAACATCCAGAATGCGGCGCCTGGGCCACCATTAAAAATAGCGGTTGCAACACCAGCAATGCTGCCATTTCCCAAGTTAGAGCTTAAGGTACCAATAAATGCTTGGAAAGGAGTCATATCGCCAGCCTTTACCGCTTTTCCTGGCATAATAATTGCTTTCCATGCGCGTAGAAAATAACGAAATTGAACAAATTTAAACATAACGGTACACATGATACTTGCTGCCGCAACGTATATGACAAGGGGCCAGCCAAGTATTAATTCAATGTATTGTTGTATGATGGGTAACAAGTTATTCATAATAGCCTTTCTTGTTGATAAGTTATTAAAAAAAAGTACGTTATTTACAATGGTTTCTGGCTTAGTATACTACAATTAAAGAATTATGCATTATCTAATCATTATGGTGAAATCAATGAAAATAGTTGCATTGGATGTAGGTGATCGGTGGACGGGAATAGCAATTTCTGATTCGCTTGGCATGTTTGCACGTCCATATAAAACGGTAAGTGCAATCGTTTTGCCTGAAGAGTTAGCTGCTATTATTACGGCTGAAGCAATAAATACTGTTGTGGTAGGGCTACCTAAAACACTTCGCGGAACTGAAAGTGAACAGACATTAAAAATTAAAGCATATGTTGAACTTTTAAAAAATAAATTTCCAAAGGTTACGTGGATTTTTTGGGATGAGCGAATGACTAGTAAACAAGCGGAATCAATTAAAAAAATAAAGAATAAAGAAGATAAATTGCAGTCTCATGCTATTGCCGCAGCGCTTGTTTTGGGGTCATATTTAGATTATCTAGAGTTTCAAAAAAGATTTTAGATTCAACCTTTTATTTGTCGTATTGACAATGGGAAGACTTCTGCTGTAACATACTCTTATGAGAGAGTAGTTTCTGTAAATTTTTTAGAGAAGCGAATGTGTAGCTTTATATAAACTCGATATCCACCATGATGTAAATACCATTATATTTGCTACCAATAAAAAAGGGAGAGCGTAGATGAAGTGCACAAAATGCGGTGGATTGATGGTATTGCAATCTTTTTTTGATCATTTTCTTAACTTTGAAGGGTGGAAATGCCTTAATTGTGGTAAGATAGTGGTCAAAAAGGAAAAGACGCTCGAATATGATTCCTTTAGTATGTTTTACCAACAACAAAAATGCAAAAACAGAAATTAACAGACCAATTTTTTTTAGCTATTCAAGCTACCTATGACAATTTTGAAATAGGATTATTCAATCAGACAACCTGTATCGATACGGTACAGGAAGATAAGACACGCGTGAGTAAAGATTTTATCTCATTTCTTGAATCTTTATTGCGTCGTAACCAAGTCAATTTAGAAAAAATTAATTTTATCGCAGTGAACCAAGGTCCGGGTTTATTTTCTGCGTTGCGCTCTGTTATCGTATCCGCTAATGGTCTTAACTTTGCGTGTCAAATTCCTCTTATTGGCATAGATGGGCTTAAGGCGCTTCTTTCTGAATACACAAATCCGGATTTTCCAATAACCGTTGCATTATTGAATGCCTTTAATAAGGAAGTTTATTATGGGATCGAACATAATGATGAAATTATATATGCGGGTTATAACACGATATCAGCGGTATTGGATATGATTCATTCTCGGTATCCGGGAGACATGATACGATTTATAGGAAATGGTACTGAATTGTATCGCGCAAACATTAGTGCTCAGTTTTCAGACAATGTATTTATACCAGATTCATTGCCCCAAGCAGTATCAATCGAGCACATTGGTGTGTTGAGTTTGCAAAAGTGGAGTCAGCAAGAAATTAGTAATCAACTTTTTCCCCTTTACTTAAAACAACACCCGGTGCAAATTGCTCTGGAAAAAAAGACCGTGGATTTTTAGATGCTTGCTTGATGAGATCTTGTTCAATAGGACGCCGTTTTAATGCAAACATGGTATTCGTATAATCTTTTATTTTTTTACGTTTATGTAATATGCCAACACTGGCGCTAAATAAGACTAGAATAATCAATAAAAAGACTATTCCTCGTCGCTCTTGTTCCATCGCCCTATCCTTTTTTTACGTGATTAACTGCCCCCCTCTACCCTTCTATATTCTGACATCATTAATATAATAATTATTAAATGTAAAAAGCAATAAAAGTAGAAATACTATTTGCATCTTATTGGCAAATGTGTCACAAAATAGATCTAAAAATCGCGCTACTTAAAGCAGCAGCCTGACATGCGCGTAAGATGGTGGGTGTCAGTGCACAAAACGTTATACCTGCTTGCTGTAATTGTTTTTTTTCTGTCGGAGTCAAGTCTCCTTCTGGTCCAATCATAAGTGATATAGTGTCTGGTTTTTGTTCATGTGCTCTGGTTATTTGCTCTATGAGCGGGATTCCTTCCGGATCAAAAAATATCTTTAATCCAGATTCTTTTTGTAACAATTGTACACATTGAACAAAACTGATTGGGGCACGTAATAGGGGAATAGCAAAATTCTTTGATTGTTCTGCCGCTGAAATCATCGTGCGTTCAGCGCGTAATAATTCATGCGGCGTTAAGGTGCGCTGTGTTTTTTCTGTTATAACCAATTGAATAGTGTTTGTTCCTACTTCAACTAATGAATAAAGTGCAGAATCGAAGGCTTCTCGTTTTAATAACGGCAAAAAGAAGGTGGTATGCGGCTTTAATATTTTATTAGGATTTGCGGCAATTATATGGGTTATTAATTCTTTTTTCCCAGTGATCGGACCCAATTCCACTAATGCATTATGGTGACGATCAAATAATACAAGCTGCTCACCTTCTTGTAGCCTTAAGACACGGGTAATGCGATGTATAACATCTTGATCGGTCAAAACTAATCCGTCTACGTCTTGTCTCGCCATAGCATTTATGCCACGGCGGATTTCACTACGACGTGATTTTTCCTTGTTTGTCACGCCGTAACCTAGTGAAGGCGGATTTTCCAAATCAGAAGTTAGCGTATCTTGGTATACCGCAAATTCATGTCTGTTCTTTGTTTTCTGTTTCATCTCGTGTTCGTCATTGCGATCCGACTTTGTTAAAACTACGTCGGACTTACGGCTTAGCCTGCCGTGCCCACCGAAGCCTTCTACTTCGCTCTTCAAGCTACGAAGAACAGGTTGGCGAAGGTTGGGCGAAGCAATCCAGCATAAATAAATTCATTATCTTTTGTTAGATGCCTTTTTTGTTGCGTTATTGCCTGCTAAGGTATTTTGTAAACTGGTAAGTATAGTGGTAAGTAATTGTTGAAATGAAAGGCTTACTGAAATCGCATAGCTAGCGATACTTGCAAGTATTATTTTCCATTGTGGTTGCGCTTCTATGTTGGAAAGATCATTTTGCACTGCTCCTGATTGAGCAAGTTCTTCTACCATATTATCGAGATCGTTTGCTACTACGGGAACCTCTATCTCTACGGTTGTTATGGCATTGTCAATTGATTGATTAGATATTGATATGTCGGTAGTCACTTCTACTGCGTTACCTGCCGCATTTTCTCCTACATTGATATAGACACCACTTATTTCACCAGTGGTACCAGGTATATCGCGGGATCGTTTGATTTCTTGTTCTTTTCCTGTTGTACCTTCTGAAATATCATTATCTATTACTTCATCATATTGTTCAGTAAATTCAGAAGATTCTGCGTGAAGATTTGATGTGCAATAAGCGCCACATACGAGTAATGTTGTTAAGCACATGCTGTTGAAACATTTCATAAGGGATCCTTTTTTTTAAGTGATAGATGATTTTGTACATTAGTGGGTGTAAGCATATCGCATTTTTAGATCTTGGGGAAGGCAGAATTAATAAAAAAATTTTGAGTCATCAAAGGTATTATAAAAAAAGAATTGGTTCGTCGATCGTCATTGCGAGCGAATGTAATGAGCGCGGCAATCCAGCATTTGTAATTTTAACGTGAGTTCGATCTAAGAAAACTATAAAAAAAGAATCCATTACAGTAAACTTCTTTAAAAAATTACGACAAATTAAAAAGAGGGTACCGTAATGGATTTAACAACAATTTTCTATCATACAGATGAATTTTGCAAGTTATTTGAAAAAGAAGTGAAGGTGCGTATTTTGACGTCAGGCCTTAATAAGCGTAACAGGAAAATTGGTTTAGAATTGGGTGAAATTATGACAATATTGATTTATTATCATCAATCTGGATTCAAAACATTCAAGGATTTTTATATAAGGTCTGCTGAATTAAAACCAGCATTTCCAACTATGCCTAGTTATAATCGTTTTATAGAACTGCAACAAAAAGCACTTTTTCCTTTAATTGTTTTTGCAAAATTACATGGTCAATATGCTTGTAACGGATTTTCGTTTATAGATAGTTTTTCGTTAGAAGTAAGTCATCCTAGACGAATACATTCTCATAAAGTATTTCGTGGTTTAGCTGAACGAGGGAAAACAAGTATTGGATGGTTTTTTGGGTTCAAATTACACGTAGTTATCAATGTGTATGGAGAGGTTATAGATTTTTTAATAACACCGGGAAATATAGCTGATAATGATACTAAAACAATAGAAACGCTCATGCAAAACATATTTGGTAAAGTATATGGCGATAAGGGGTACCTACTTAACAAAGAGTTGTATGAAAAATTATATTATGGTGGTGTACAAATCATAACTAAAATCCGTAAGAATATGAAAAATATTTTAATGGATATATCAGATAAACTCATGTTAAAAAAACGTGGTCTAGTAGAATCAGTAGGTGCTATTTTCAAAGAAGATTGCAATATGGAGCATTCAAGATATCGTAATCCTATGACCTTATTTATCAACGTTTGCTCAGGATTAATGGCTTATGCCTTCCGAGAAAAAAAACCATCTCTTATGCCAAAAGGATATGTGATTGCTTAGATCGAACTCACGTTAATTTTATCACTTAATAATGATTTATTCATGCTGGTTTGCTTCGCTTCGCCCTGCCCGTCGGAGCTTTAGCGAAGGCGTCGCAATGACGATCTGAGCGATATTTTTTCACTCCATTAGTTGTTTTTGGTACGTATATATGCTAATTTTATACCCAATATTTTACATCCAAGACACATTATTTTTACTAGGAAAAACTACTATGTATCGATTTGATAAAAAACATTTATTGCTACTATTATTGTTAAGTTCCTTTTCTGTCAAGACAATGGGAAAAAAACTGATCTATCTAAAACTTTTAAGCGAAAGTTTGATTGATTCTTTTTGTGGTGAAGCATGTTGCATGGAAAGCCCACAAAAGCATTTAGAAGCAGTTCAACGTAATAACGATACTGATCTTCCCGTTTTAACTTCACATAGAAATATTGATGGCGATACAGTTCTTCATCTTGCATGTAGAGAAGGTGATATCGATAGTATTATGAAAATTTGTCATGCAGAAGCAGAACAAGAAAGCTCCTATCTATCTGAAATGTTGCTTAAGACAGGCGTCACCCGAGATTATTTCAAAGATATATTTGGATGTAATCTCAATGGACTTTCACCTCTGCATATAGCATCAGCATATGGTCATGCAGACGTTATCGATACTTTGCTATCAATATATCGACAATCAGGAAAAGATCCATGGCAGTTTATTTCAAATAAAAACTACCAGAACGGTTATACAGCACTCCATTGTGCCGCGGAAGAAGGTCATATAGACGCTGCGCAAGCATTAATTAACGCATCTGGTGATCAGGCATTAGAACTTATTGAGCATGTTTGCTCTGAAGAATATAGTTATACAGCATTAGATCTCGCAGTAATCCGTGGCCACGCAGATATTGTTCGTCTCTTGTTAAAGACAGTTGGTGATAATGCATCCCAGCTTGTCTCTGAATACTATGACACTCAAGGTCTGACAACGATTAGTCTGGCTATATACCATGGGCATATTGATGTTATCAGTACACTTATTGAAATAATTGGCAACGATGTATTAGATGATTTAACTATAGAAAAAGACGATCGCGGTAGAGTATATTTACGTACAGAAAAGAATACTCTATTACATTTAGCCGAAACAAAATTGGCTGCCTTAAAAGAAGCATATCTTCAAAATCAATCAGAAGTAGATTGTACTATTTGCGGCGAGACAAAAAGTGGCGCTGATTTTCATATTATGGAATGCTGCAATATAGATCAGATTAACTCAGGTAATGGATGTATTTTTTGCAAAGAATGTTTAACTAATTACACGACTTATTGTGTAAAGGATGAGAAAAGCACACTTGAGTTAAAGTGTCCAAATAGAGAATGTCTTAAAAGAATGGAATACCTAGATATATACAAACTTACAAAAGATGAATATCCAGAATTATATGAAGCGTATTGTGATGTTACCTTTAATGAAAATTTAAATACGGATCAGACTATAAAGCGATGTAGAACTCCTGATTGTCATCATGTTTTTGAGAATAAAGATAATATTAAAAAAGATTACCAGTGTCCAGAGTGTAAAATTATATTCTGTTCTGCCTGTTTATTTAAACATAAGGTACATATAACATGCAGCCAAGCAGCAAGAGATAGAAGGGAAACAGAGGATCAGGCATCTTTAAAATGGATAACGAAAAATACAAAAACATGTCCTCAATGCAAAGTATCGGTTCAAAAAAATAAAGGCTGTAATCACATGACATGTAATTCATGTCGCTATGAGTTTTGCTGGTATTGTAAGGCTAAGTATAGAACAACTGCGTGTCATTCCAGTTTCTGTGAACGGAAAAAGAAAGAGACTGGCAATGGCCATATCCCTTGGTCGTAGACGTTACCATACATAGCTTTTTTAAAACACTCGCGAAGAAAAAAATGAACCACATAAAAACTTTAGTTTTAAGTGTATTGTGCACGATCAACTTCCTGTCTCATGGCATGGAAATAATATCGAAGAAAGAAGCTCAATCAAATACAGACGAAATAAAAGTACAGTCTGATTTGTACGCTATGGTCAAGTCTTATTGTAGAATGGGTCGTGTAATCACTGATCGTTGTTCTACCGATACATCTCATGAACTCTTAAATAAATGGCATAACAATTTAAAAGAATCCCATCAAGCATCACTTAAAACTATACAAACATTAGTTAATAATGGAGCAGAAAAAGATCAAGCTCTTGGAGCTGCAGCGCTTTATGGTAACTATGAAATGGTAAAATTTTTAGTTGAAGCTGGCGCTCAGGTAAATACAAAAAACGAATTTGGCATTACTCCGCTTATATATGCTTGCGATAATGAACATATTGCCATAGCAAAATATTTCATTGAAATGGGTGCTGATGTAAATATGATAAAGAATAATGGCCACATTCCATTGCTTGGGGCTATTCGCGGTAACAATACTGAATTAATTGATCTATTGACTAAGGCTGGTGCAACTATCAACACGCGAGATCAATCCAATAAAACACCACTCATACACGCTTGTGCAAATGGTTGCTCCAAAGATATGGATAAAATTATGCGTAAAAGGATGAGTTCCGTATTCAATGGACCACTTGTACACGATTGTGTAGAGAGTTATTGTTATTCCATAGCAAAAAATTTGATTAAGGCAGGTGCTGATGTGAATGCGATAGACAATGATGGTAATACCGCGCTTACATTGGCTATTGAAAAGAAAAATATTGGGCTTATTGTAGCCTTAATTAATGCAAAGGCTAACTTAGATGTGTGTGATCAAGAAACGCTTCTTAAGTTAGCAATTAAATCTCCTGATATTACCTTAGTACAAGCATTAATTGATAACAATGGCATACAAAAAGATGAGGCCCTCTTATTAGCGATCGATACCCAGCGTAATCCCCGTATAGCAAAAATAAAAGCATTGCTTAAAGCTGGTGCACACGTGAATGTACGTAATAAAAAAGGCGAATTACTGCTTATCGCTGCAATTAAAAATCACGACGTTGAATTGGTTGAAGTATTAATTGAGAATGATTTTGATCAATTGGAGGATGGTCTTTTATGTGCTGCAAATATTCATGTGCGTAGCCTTCATGGTTATGATGAAGCTCACGAGCGCAATAGAAGTATTATAAATCTTTTAATTAATGCTGGTGCTTATGTAAACATACAAGATAAGAGTAAAGCAACTCCTCTTATGCTTGCTTGTTATAGGAACTATACCGCTATAGCACAATATTTAATTAAACATGGCGCTGATGTAAATATAGCAGACAACAGTGGCGATACACCGCTTACCGTTGCTATTAGAAATAAGAATATTGAACTTATCAAAGCGCTCATGAATGCCAAAGCTGATATACCAGATGCATCTTACATACAAGTTCTTGAATGGGCGGTTCAAAGACAAGAACATGATATGTCATGTCAGATAGTTACCTCAGTAGCAAAACATGCGATTAGAAAAAAGATTGAAATGATGTTTATGGGTTATAACCAAGCAGAGAGTTACCTGTCAGAACTACCCAAAGAAATACTAAAAATGATCTCCATTATTACTCTTGTTCATCCAGAATATTCTATTGATACTTCTACTGTTGCGCGTTTACATCCTCAGGTGCTTGTTGATACTATTCCCTTAAAAACATTATCCATGTTGATTAAAAATGGCACATTAGATAGAAAAACAATTTTTATAGCATGGAAAGACAAACTTGCGACTATTGCTCGTATATTACGGATGGAAACAGCATTGGAGACGAGCAAAATTAAAGACTTTGCCCTCCGTACTTTGAACAAAATTAATACTATACTGTAGTAATCACATTCCACTTTTGCAAAAAATGAGTGCTAAAATTTTCATAGTGAACTTCTTCTGAAATCTTTAATCTACTTTTTCATATGTTTCTTTAAAACATTCGACAAGATATTGCTGAGAATTTTCGTATATCATTTCCAATGAACCATTTTCAGATAATCTATAGAGAGGACTATCTGATGCGCTCTCTGCGCTTAACCCAAAAGCAACTCTTCCATTTTGGTCTCTGATCTGTTCAACGCCATGCACTATAGCAACTAATTTATGAATATCATTAACAAGCATCTCTAATGCTTTACCAAAATTAACAATAAAGTAGCCTTCTTTAGGAAGTATGCCTCCCCATACGCCATGTAGTTGAGCAATAAGCCCTGGTTTATGTGTGCTTAATAACGTGATGAATCCAAAATCTTTATGCGGTGAAAGTCCAACAAGAGTTTTTTCAGGTCGATAATGGTTAAACAAAACATGGTATAAGCCATTATTGTCAGTAACTTTCCCTGTGCCTATACCGCGTTGATTAATATCAAGATGAGGAATTACTAAATCGAGTACTCTTTTTAATAATTGTGCAGATAATAGATTCATGTATGTAGCAAGCTCAACCATTTCTTGTGGCAGAAGCTCTTGCCAAAAGTTACGCTCAGCATAAAACGATTCTACCTGTGCATGTTCACGGTTATGATAGCCAGTAAATCCTGGAAATTTTTGATTTTTTATTTCTTCATTTTTATAAAAACTATTGCTAAAACTAAGCGCTGCAGGAATAAGGCTTTTACATGCACTTGGCATTTCAACATAAAATATCCCATCCTGTGCACCGCAAATCAATTTTCTTTCTAACTCAATAGTATCATCTGCTAATTCCTGCTGTGAAATAGTAACAATAGAATTGCTATGATCAGGTCGTTGTTTTGGAATTTCCATGCCAAGACAAACAATGGGTAAAAGTAGAATAAAAGAATGGGTTGTTGTAGTGATAGTGACATGTTTCATACAAATCCCTTGTATTACAGAAGTGGATTATCTACTTTTTTAATTTCTTCTTCTGCTAATGACTTCAACTGTCTTAGTAGATTATAAACTTGCAAAAATTCTTGTTTTACTTCAGTTGTTTTATAAAGATCAGACTCAAATAATGCGCTTATTATTTCAAGATTTTCTTTTGCTTGAAGATGACTGAAGTTATAAATACACTCATTTTCATATGTATGAGAATATGATCTTGGTGATCTTAATTTATTAAGCTGCGCATATATTTCTTGAATATGATTTTCATAATAATCAGCAAGAGAATCTCTGTAATTCATCTGTATGCGCGTTAATATAATGTGTATTTTTGGAATCAAAGGAAATTGCTGGTCCCACATGCCTCTGCCTGTAACTTCAATTTCTCTATATTTTTCCATTGCCTGTATAAGATTAACTTCGGCAGTTACATATGCGAATACTAACACAAGCAATCTAAACCATTTTTGATTATTATTCATCAGTTTTACCTTATTATGATTGATTTAATTAAACTATACTCAAGTTATCACATTGCTAGAATCAGTCAATTGGGCAAGCCCAGAAATTCAAAGCAGAGATGATTGAATTTTCTAATAAAAATTGTTTTTCAATGCAATCCTCTATTTCCACTTTTTTCCCATACCCACATGGTTAGTTAAGAAATTCTAATGGGAGATATAGTTATTATTTTGACAAAGATAAAGGATTATATTACGATTCAAGAAATTAACAATTATGTTTTTTTATCATATCTCAATAAGGACAATAAATGGAAGTTAAGTCACTGCTCATCACACGTTTTGTATCGACAATTACCCTATGCACTCTAATCATGCTTAATGGTAATGCATATGGCATGAAACCATCTGCCGACGCGCAGAATGCGCTATGGCGTGATGTCACGTCGCAGCAAAGCGAAGACGGACAACAAAAAACATGTGATCTTTGTTTGGAAGATAAATCAATATATGATTTCACCAAGCCATTATCATGCTGTAAACACGATGCTTCATGTACCGATTGTTTGTGTGAACTGATCAATACCTCACTACAAGAAAAAACTATTGCTCACATATTATGCCCAAATAGAAACTGTGCACAACCAATTACTGAACAAGATATTCGTGCAATTACAGAAACACATCCAGACCTATACAAATTATTCTGCGAAATTGCTGCATATGAATGCATACATAATGAAAAGCACATAAAACAATGTCCAACACCAGATTGTTCATATTCGTTTATCAATGATCAAACAGTAAAACAAAAATTTACCTGTCCACAATGTAAGCATATTTATTGTTCTAGTTGTTTGATGCGCCATGCGCCGGAAATGACTTGTGAACACGCAAAAAGAGAACGAGAATTAGCAGAAAATCCTGATCTTGCCAATGAGGCAACTCAAAAATGGATAGCGGAAAATACAAAGAAATGCCCAGCATGTCATAAATTCATTCAAAAAAATGGTGGCTGTAATCACATGACATGTAGGCAATGTAATCATGAATTTTGTTGGACATGTGGAGCTACATATCGCACAACAAGATGCAATTCTGTTTACTGTGAAACAACGAATCAACAACCTATTAATCAATTAGTAGGGCAAGTACAGCCGAGAGCACGTAATCAACAGGTACAACCAAGAGTGAACATATTAGAAGAATTGGCTGCTGCTGATATAGGTGTTGCGGATATATTGGATGATGCTTGGATAGCCAATATGGAAAGAAGAAGGGGAAGAGCTCCTGTACCGGATGATGCGCAGATTACATAACGATGCAACAATTAACAATTATATTTTTCTGATAACAACAAGGAAACAAAATGGATTTCAAATTAACTAATCTTTCTTGTCTCGCGGCAAAAATTGTCGCATTATGTACCGTTGTTCTTATGAAGAATAACTATTGCATGGAACGATATTATGAAATCCCTGGGGATGTGATAGAACAAATCGCCGCATATTATCCACACAAGAATAAGTTCACGGCATTAAATAGAACTTGGAATACATTTTGTTCTAGAAAAAATGCTGACAATATATTGCGACATTCGCCCCTTATATTAAGCTCAAATGACAAGCAATACTTTCTTAACTACTATGCATATACTGGTAATATACCTATTGTTACAAACTTACTGAACAATGGCGCGGACATAAACCATATAAATGCTCTTGGTATGACCCCATTATTATGTGCTTGTGATAATCTTAACAATGAGGGAATGATCAGTTTACTCATTAAATCTGGCGCTCAGCCCATTAAGGAGTTGCCAGTCCTATCTCCTTTGCATAAAGCGGTATACTATGGCAAGATAAATATAGTTAAATCCCTCATTGTCATATTCAAAGAATATATCAACAAGCAACAGAATGATATTACACCTCTCATAACAGCATCCGGTTGGGGTAATAGTGATATTGCGCAAACGCTAGTTGAGCATGGAGCAAATATTAACATGAAAGACAAGGATGGTAATACTCCTTTGCATAGCGCATGTCGTTATGGACATTTTGAGGTTGCAAGACTATTGCTTGAACATGGAGCAAATATCAATGAAATAACCAAAAATAATAGACATACCCCTTTAGTTCTTGCTTGTATGAAGGGGCACTTTGATATTGTGCAATTGTTACTTAATAGCAAGGCGAACGTTGATGTATTGACTCAAGCTAAATGTACACCTTTACATATTGTGTGCGATTATGGCTACTCTGATATAGTACAGTTGTTACTCAATCATGGGGTAAAAAACGTTAATGCTGAGGGTCAAGATGGTTGGATGCCCTTACATTTTGCTTGTCAGAATGGTCATCTTACTGCTGTACAATTACTACTTACTCATGGAGCTGATGCGTATAAGGAAGACAAGGCAGGTAATACGCCTCTCCAAATAGCATATAAAAATAAACATGCTTCTCTTGTGAAATTTTTTGCGGAGAACATGAGTAAGGATTTGAATACATAAAATTTTTGATGCGGGACATCAAGAGTATTATAAAAAAAGAATTGGTTCGTCGATCGTCATTGCGCCCCAGCCTTCGCTAAAAGCTACGGCGGGCAGGCTAATCCAGCATTTGTAATTTTATCACTTAATAATGATTTATTTATGCTGGTTTGCTTCGCTTTGCTCGCAATGACGATCTGAGTAAATTACTCATTTTTTATTTGTAGATGCCCCTCACTTTTGAAATTTCTTTCAATGTTTTTAATCTATTTTTTTTCTGGTAGGGAGATGTGGGTAATGCATAGTCTCAATGACGATCTGGGGAGCAATGTTTTTTTGTACTCCATTAATTGTTTTTTGTGTGTATATATGCTAACTTTACGCCCAACATTTTACATTCAATACACATTTTTTATCAGGAGTAACCAAATGACACACAAAAAAATCTTATTACTTGCCTTGAGCGTTTCATTGCACAGTGCAATTATGGGCATGGAAACCGAAACAATAGATGCACAAGTAAGATTAGAAACAGAATTAGAAACACATGCTCAAAACTTGGTTAAAAATATATTCACTCTCATGTCACCTGAAAAACGGGATGAACATGTATCACCATTAATACATTGGTTAGTGCAAAAGAGAAATGAGATTTCTGATCCTGCAGAATGGAGTAATTTAGTCAAAAAGTTAGAAGAGAGCATTAAACTACCTCAAGGTGATCCTGGTTCAAATCCGGGTGCTTTGTTTTTCATATGTATCCCACAAGGTACAAAAAATGCGATAATAGCGAATGCATCTGAACTCCAACCAAATCAAAATGTTACAGAATTGATTGAGAAAATTAATAATAATATTGCTGATTTTTATAATCCCAAATTTCTTTCACAATTCTGCTGAAAACGTTTTTTCGATTTTTTAACCTATTTTTTTAACACTAATTGTCCGTACATCAGAATCATCTTGCTGAATTTCAAAATACTGGCCAGGAGCATAGGTAAGTACCAGTTCCTTATCATGAGAAATAATCAATACTGTTATATCAAGCTCTTGTGCAAGTTTTTGCAGGCATTGTATCACCATGTGCGCGTTTTTTGGGTCCAGCGCAGCAGTTGGTTCATCAAGCAGCAATAGTTTTGTTGGTTTTTGTAAGGCCATTACAATGGCTAAAATCTGTTTTTGGCCGCCGGATAATTGTTCTGCGCGTTTTGTTTTATCGATATTGAATTCTTGTATGATGGCAAGTTCTTTTGCGTGAGGTAGCTTTTTTAATCCTGGATAAGTAGGTAAGTTTGCACATTGCAAGTTTTGTTCAACCGAAAATTGATCTGCAATCATGGTGTCAACTTGCTGTACTACCGTTTTGATTTGCTGTGTAAAGCGCGTGTCTACCTGATTATTTTCTACTTTTGTTACTTCATTATCAAGACTAAAAGTGCCACTTAATTGTGCGTGTGAATCTAGATGTCCTTGTAAAATATTAAAAAATGTTGATTTGCCAGAACCATTTTTACCTTGCAAAAAATGGAGCATGCCAGGAGCGCAGTGCAATGACACCTCTTTAAAAAATGGTTTTGCCTGTGCAGAAAAAGCGAAATTCATATGTTCAATGCGCAGTCCATTTGTTTGTAATGACATAATTATACTCCCAAATGATCTATATGTTTTTTGGTTTGTTTACGGTAAGTAATTGCTAAAATACAGAGCGTCACAACTGCTTGTACGGTGGTAAAATATTTTAAATTAAACCCGATTTTTAATAACAGTTGTTGCAAGCTAAAATATGCAGCACCACCAACCAAAGGAGTTCCTATAGAAATGGGTCCTTTTTGTTGCGTGATAACTTTTCCCAAAATGAGTGCGGTGATGCATAACAGTGCTTTTCCAAAACCCATATTAATATCTGCAAAGCCATTAGATTGCGCAAATAAATAGCCACTTAATCCAGCAAGTGCGTTACTGATTATGATGCCCAAAATAAAAACATAGCGTATTGCTATGCCGTAATGTTGAAAAAAGTAGGGATTGTTACCATAAATTGCAAAAGCATAACCAAGTTGTTTCTTAAAAAGCAGATATATCAACAATGAAACTACTATTCCTATGCATGATAGTATGATCAATTCAGGATGCTTGGAAAAGCCACCGGTTATTAATGGGTTTACGTAAGAACTTAATGATAAATAACTACCGGCTATTAGCTGATTGATACCATAAAATATCCCAAAGGTGATAATACTTGAAAGCAAATGTGGCATACCAACATATTGCGTTAACAGACTTGAAGTAGTTCCTACCAGAGCTCCGCCGAATAAACTAGCAGCTATAACGATTATCAATTGTATACTTATGGGTAATGTACCGATATAGGGAATAGATTGCGCACCAATAATTGCGCCACATACATAAGCACTTTCTATGCTTAAATCAGGAACTTTCATGAGTGAAATACTGATGTAAGAACCAAGGAGTAATGGTACGTGTATCAGAAACTGTTCGAATACGATTAATACTATTTCTAACATCATATAATAATACTCCCTTCTTGCACTAACTGATCAAGTGCTTCTTTGGTAAGATGTAGGCCTTGTTTGTCCATAGTCTTTGTATTTATTTTAAGATATTGCTTTTGTGGCCCAAACACTGAGATTGAAGCAGGCGACTGTTTTTCTTCTAGGATACGTTTTGCAAGGTGAGCACTCAGCATACCATAATCATATTCACGCACACCAAAGGATAACGCTGCACCTTTATCTCCTGAATTAAGGTCAGATGCATAGAGGGTGATACCATGTCTTCCACACAACGTAATTAGGCTATCTATCCCAGAGCAGACCGTATGATCAGTAAGCATGAGCACCACATCAATACCGTTTAAAAAGCTTGGTACTTTTTGTGCAATTTCATTGGGATGAGCAACCTCAATAGTGTGTAAGGTAATATCTTTTGCACGTAATACCCGTTCAAATTCTTCTTTAGTTGTTTCTAATCCGGTACCATGCGCAGGATCATAGACAAGAAGTATATTTTTTACCGTTGGCTTTACGCGTAATAATGCATCTACTTGCTGTTCGTACAGCGTAGTTGCCGTAACACCAGTTACGTGTCCCCCAGGTGCTTGCAATGATGCGATAATACCCATTGCAATAGGATCATCAATGGCAGAAAATATCTGTGGAACCAGAGATTGTCTTTTCTTGCTTAATTCAAAAATAGTCTGTGAACATTTTGCGCCAATAGTAAAAACCAGATCATAATTGTGTTGTATAATTTCATCAGCTTGCGCACGTAAAAGTGTGCTGTTACCATTAGCATTGTACTCATCAAATGCATAACATTTTTTGCTTGCGTCTGTGATTGTTTCTGTGAATCCACGGACAATTTCATCCATTGCTGGATGTACTGCCGGAACAAAGATAGCAACACGATAATCAGCGTTTTTTGAGCATGTTGTTTTGTACTTGGTAAAATATACGATTCCTGCAATGGTTATTAATGAGAGTATGCCAAAACCAACAAGAGAGATTTGTTTTTTATTCATCATAGTCCTTATTAAAATTAGTTATATAAAATTAGAGTAACGAATGTAGATAAACGTACTGCAATACTACTATTGCTATACCGCTTATTGCTACATAAAAAAAATTGATTAAAGGGGAAAAAAAGATTAGTGGCACCAACGCCAAGAGAAAGAAGTGCTTTGAGCAGAGAAGGATAATGAGTAATTACGTGAAGATGATGAATTTGGGCGGAATAATGACTGGCCCTTGCTTGGGCTGGCATCATACGATTGCACATTGTGTGCTGTACTCACAGATAAATAGATCATGTGTATATTCCCACAATTACAGGTTGAAAACTCTTTATCAGTAATAATGGTAGCATATAATTTCAGATAAGTCACCCTACCCCTCCCTATTTTTTTAACAAGGGCATTTTATACTAAAGTTATAGTGAATTATAAGAATAGCATATTATTTAATGCTCAGAATGATGCATTTTTGATGACCACCAGAGTAAAAAACTAGCAATTATTGCATTGATGACTATTAAATAAAAGTTAGTTTTTTGGGTTAATTCCATACCAAAAATCTGTATTGGTAGCGTGTTGCCGAATGCGAAAATTATATAGATGATGGTAAGGTAGGCTTCTCCGCCAGCTAAGAAGAGTAAAAGATGGTGTTTCCAACAGGAATTGCGAGGTTTATTTGAATTCATATGATTTTCCTTTTTTTGTATGATTTTACCTAAAAAATAGGTTACAAGATTTTCTGGTAGCGATACAAGAGAAAATAAAACAGAGAAACCTTGCTTGCACAAATCAGTTTATATAAACTTTGGATTTGTATTTGAACTTGATAAAAAATAGGTACTCATGAATGTTAATCAGCTTATAGCAAAACTTACCAATCTTTTTCATCAATCTTTTTCTGATCTCACCTTGTGTCAGCAATATGCTTGGTGGATGCTTGAAGCAATCACTCAGCATGATCAAGCTCATTTAGTTGCATCTGGTGACATCACCCTTACGCCGCAACAAGAAGCGCAGATTGATGATTGGTGCATTAAAATTATTCAACAGCATATGCCGATTGCCTATTTACTGGGTGCAGTGCCATTTAATGATATTGAAATAGTGGTGCATCCCCCTACTTTGATACCACGTCCAGAAACAGAAGAATGGACGGTGCAATTGATTGCTGATCTACAAAAAATTAAATATAAGTCTATTACCATTATTGAGCCCTGCACTGGCACTGGGTGCATTGCATTGGCACTTGCACATGCATTACCGCAAGCGATGGTATGGGCCACCGATATTTCTTTGCAAGCACTTGCACTGGCGCATAAAAACGCACGGCACAACAACGTAGATAATGTTACCTTTGTTCACTCTGATTTATTTAAACAGATACCAATTCATATTCGTGCAGATATCATTGTGGTTAATCCTCCGTATATTAGCGAGCAAGAATGGCAAACGCTTGATACATCAGTAACCAAATGGGAAGATAAACAGGCGCTCGTGGCGCCTGATGACGGGTTAGCAATCATTCAGCAGATTATTAAGCAAGCGCCACAATGGTTGCAGATAAACAAAGAATTGTCACAACATGAAATACCACAATTGATGATTGAAATTGGCCATACACAGGCTGATGCGGTAGTTGCGTTAATGAAAGACGCTCACTATAATGCGATTCATGTACACAAAGACTTAGAAGGAAAAAATCGAGTAGTTTCAGGAAGGATAGATTATGTGGGGACTACCACGTCATGATAATCAATTGGTTACTATTACTTTCCAACCACAAGTGATGACCTGCAGTTTAATAATACCATCTCAACACTCCGCTCCGTTAGCCTTACAGGCATATAAAAAAATTGATTTCCAAGAACTTGAATTAGAAAATTTAATTGTCTTTAATGGAACCAAAATCAGACAACATATCGTTGATTTTCTTGATGCATGCAATGCGCGAAACGCCTTTGTGGCATGTTCACTGCGTGGCCCTAAATTGTTTGAACGTTTTGTGTCGGTGACACAAGCGCATCCTTCAATGGAAGATTTTGCACTACCTGAAGGCAATCATATGTTGTGGGATTACCGTTTTGCCTATCCAGCAGATAATGGATTCTGGGTTTTTTATGTAACCGGTATGCCACGCTCATTATTGTTGCAATATCAACTGCTTGCTGTCAGTACACAATGTAATGTACTGAGCATAACATCAGAACGTATGGCGTTGCTTGAATTATATGAATATCAGTATGGTAATGCATTCAGAAGATCTCAGCTTGCCATTGATATGGTGCGTCATCACAATATGATAGAATATCTTTTTGATAATGATACGCTTTCTCGTCTACTGTATATACCAAGCTCATTAGCACATCATCGTGTGCATGATGCGCATCACTTGTTAAGTGCATGTGGATTATTTGTATCGAACGCAAAGGAATTAGTATGAACCCAATTAATTTTATCAACACGTTATCAGCTCAACAACATCGTATGCTGCGTATTTGGTGGCATTTTTCTCTTGTTTTGTTTTCTGTACTTGTGCTCATGATTGTAGCAGTGCAAAGTGTGCAGTTGTATAGATTGTATGGAGTGGTTTCAGAGCATACACTTTTGCAAGGGCGAATGCAGAAAGCGCAACGCGAGCGTGAACCATATATGGTGCTTAAAAAAGAGGAAGAAGCATTACGTGTTCAACGAACCAAAATAGATCATATTTATCATACTGCTGAACGTTCAGGAACATTGCTTGGAGCATTACGATCAACGGATCAAACGGTACGTATGCAATCATGCAAACTCAACAAAGAGGCTTTTGATCTTGTTGTACAATGCACCAACACAGAATCCGCGCTTAATGAAGTTAAACGGTTGCGTGTCGTCAAGCAGTTGCAAGAAGTGAAATTGGTATCACTGCAACAATCTCGTACTAATGTTTCTATGGTTGCTACCATTCATGGAAAAATACGCAAAGTATAAATTATAGTGTATGCTGATTGCATGTTTATTAATGTACGCCTACTCAATGGTTTTAAAGAGAATTTATTATACGCAGTTCCGTCAGATTGGCAGATGCAACCGGTGGTTGGCAGCATTGTGCGTGTCCCGTTGCGTGCTCATACAGCACAAGCAGTTGTTATGCAGGTTTATACTGAAAAACCGAAGGACGTAACATTTGCAATTAAAGATGCGCATACATTAGAAGCTTTTCCTGCAGATTTACATTATTTTAACTTTATTGAACAACTTGCTCAGTACTATCAACTTGAATCACTTTATTTTTTAAAACGCATACGTCAGTTTTTACAGCAAAATGAAAAAGAAGTAGCACGTTTTCACGATCAAAATTTTGCACAAGAACATGCATCATACAAATCGATACAATTGACTGATGAACAGCAAAAAGTTTCTGATTTTTTATTGCCTTATATTCAAAATTCTAGCTATACACCTACCGTATTGCATGGTGTGACTGGATCGGGCAAAACAGAAGTATATAAACGCATCATTGAACATGCAATCCAATCGGGGAAAAGCGTACTACTTTTATTGCCGGAAGTGACGTTGGCAGTCGCTTTTATTCATCGATTACGCAAAGAGCTATCAACTACTATATCATTGCATAGTTTTCATTCGGCAAGTACTGCAAAAGAGAAAAAATTGTTATGGCAATCAGTACTTACCAGTAAACCAATCGTTATTATCGGCGTGCACTTACCGGTGTTTTTGCCTTTAGCAAATTTAGGACTGATTCTTGTTGATGAAGAACATGAAGTTGGTTATCAAGAAAAAAAGCATCCAAAAATTAACAGCAAAGAAGCGGCTATTTGGCGTGCACAACTCTATAATATTCCCATAGTGCTTGGTTCTGCTACCCCATCAGTGCAAACATTGTATAATGTAAAAACAAAAGGATGGCATTTTTTTCAATTAAAAAAACGTTTTGGTGGCTCTTTCCCGATGGTTAAAACCGTTCTGTTGTCTGATAAAAAACAACGTAAAAATTTTTGGATATCTGATCAACTTTATGCTGCCATTGCTGATCGTATTACCAAAAAAGAGCAGACTATTATTTTCTTAAATCGTCGTGGATATAGTTTTTTTGTGCAATGCAAATCATGTAGCTTTATTTTTTCTTGCGCTACCTGTTCGGTGAGTTTAACATTGCATGACAATGGTACGCTCACGTGCCATTATTGCTCATACATACAACAACAACCGCGCACGTGTCCTGCGTGTAAAGTTGATGAATCAGAATTTTTAAAAAAAGGTATAGGCACGCAACAAGTAGTTACCATTTTGCAAAAAATGTTTCCTTACGCATCTATTGCACGTGCTGATATGGACACCACAAGCAAAAAGAAACAATGGCAAGAGACTATTGACCGTATGCATTCGGGTGAAATTGATATTTTAATTGGTACGCAAACAATTACCAAGGGATATGATTTCCCCAAAGTGACATTAGTGGGTATTTTATGGGCAGATTTGAATCTTAACTTCCCCATATTTAATGCGGCAGAAACTGCTTTACAACAACTTATCCAGGTTGCTGGTCGTGCGGGACGTCAATGCGCAGAGAGTTTGGTTATCGTTCAGTCGATGCAAAATCATGAGCTCTTTGCCTATCTTAATGAAATAGATTATTTATCTTATTTTGCCGATGCGGTTCAATCACGCGCATTGGTAGGTTACCCGCCATGCAAACGGCTTGTTGAAATTGAAGTTAAATATGGCTGTGAAGTAACTATCGAACGTGAATCACAGATGCTTGTTCATGATTTATGGCACATAAAGATGCAAAAAAATTTAGATATACAAATACTTGGACCGGCAAAACCTCCAGTGCATATGATAAAAAATGTGCATGCGCGTAAAATTTATCTCAAAGGGGATGCCATGGGACAGATTATTACTTTGTTCCAGATGATTAATAAGAAACATTATCTCTCCTCTCTATTTTTCACACCCAATCCTGTGAATTAGTGTTATTTGTTTTCTTTTGTGAGTAGTATCTTGCTGCTACTAGTAATTGCGGCTGAAGTTGCAATTTCAGGACAAAAAGTTGATATCGTAGAACGTCTAGGACTTATAAGTCTAGAGCTAGTGACTCCACTAATAAGTCGAGGAGAAGTTTTAGGAGATCCTGGCCGAGGTGACGGAAGCGCATCCTTTTCATATAATTCTTTAAGCACTTTATCAGTACTCGGTGATGGTTGCCTTTTTTTGCGTGGTGTTTCTATCTGTTGTCCTAATTCTTCTAAATTATATGCTAAAGGAGGAACTGGTCTGATTGGTGTTGAGTTACTACGACCAATTTTAATTTTTGTAGTGCTCAATTTTTTTTCCATAGCGCTTGTTCCGATAACTATAAATAAAAGGATAAGAGCAGATAACAGTGGATACTTCATTATTAGTTTCCCTTCTTTATAAAAACTAAAATTATATGGGTTTTTTATGATTTAGACACAAGTAAGTACAAAGTGCAGAAAAAAGTTACTATATTATCAAATAATTTACAAAAAAATGAAATAAAGTTATGAATACTATAATCGATTTACATAAAAATAAAAGTGAGAGATGCCATGAAAAAGCGTATAGCAGAACATAAAATACTTGATCTCATACTCAATCGTTGGTCGCCACGTGCCATGTCAGGTGAAGCCATAAGCAATGAAGAGCTTATGTCATTGTTTGAAGCCGCTCGTTGGGCGCCATCTTCATTTGACAATCAACCATGGCGTTTTATTTATGCAACGCGTGATTCTAAACATTGGAATACGTTCTTTAATCTTCTTGGTGATTTTAACCAATCGTGGTGTAAAAATGCGTCAGTACTTATGGTGGTGATATCTGCTGATAATTTTTCACTGAACAACAAACCATCACGTACTCATTCATTTGATACAGGCGCTGCATGGGAAAATTTGGCATTGCAAGGATACTCACAAGGTTTGGTTGTGCATGGTATGGAAGGTTTTGATTATGACCGAGCAAAAAAAGAGTTGAATATTCCTGCTGATTATACGGTAGAAGCAATGATTGCGATCGGTAAACCAGGGCCGATTACGGTATTGCCAGAAGCATTACAAAAAAGAGAAGAGCTCTCTGATCGGAAGAAAATTGAAGAGTTTGTTTTTGAAGGCGAGTTTAAAGCGAAATAAAAAATTGATGTGAAAATATATTACGCTATGATTTTTAACCCCAGAAATACTCTTGCGATAATTCGATAAACCACTCATAATTATTGGTAATCGATTAACTAATTGATAAAGGAATAGCAGTGCAGTTAATACCAATAATTTCAGATTTTTTACTTTCTACCTGGCTTTTCAGTATCACGTATGATTGGTTTCATATCATGATTAATACCTTAATGCTTGGTATTTTATTTCATGCATTTTTGCGCATGGGACCTTCACGGGCAATTATGCTTTCATTTAGCGCTCATTTTTTTGCATTTATAGCATACGCAGCTATCGCGATTAGCTTATTTCTCAATTTTGTTACGACCAATTATGCGCCCAGTGAAGTTTCTGAAACATCAAAATCTGATGATGTATTGCTAGCCTGTTTGTATCTTGCGTGTGTTTATGCGATATTACAGTCCATTTTTCTTCTATTGATGCATATACGCGCGGAATTCCCGTTACGCAGGATTATTGAAATTGTGTGGCTCAGTAATGGCATATCTGCTTTGTTAAGTTATCTTTCTATCATGTTCTTTATTTTTCCAATGTTGTAAGTAGTGTGTCACAAGGAAATTATTTTGTTGCTGGGTTGCCGCGCTCACTCTGTTCGCTCGCAATGACGATCGGGTCAGCTGATACGTGCATTGTTTTACCATGTTCTTCCATACCCAACTGAATAATTTTATCAATAAACTCCATCGGCTTAATTCCTACTTCTGCTGCTTGATGAAATATACACGTTGCGGGAGTCATACCAGGCAGCGTATTTATTTCCAAAATAACAACTCGTTCAGATTTGGTAGGGCTTTGTTCTGCTGTTTGATAAAAACAATCAATACGTGCATATCCGCGACATTGCAGTACCGTGTACACATCTTCCATAATCTTTTGTACAAAGCGTAGGGTCTGATCAGGTAACGGCGCAGGCGTCTGATTTTCACCGGCTCCGGGTAGAAATTTTTCTGTGATTGAAAGGATGCCATTGTTTGCCACTGTTTGACTTGGTGGTAGTGCTTGTGGATTGTCATTACCAATAACGCCCACCGTCAATTCCATGCCGACAATGAGCTCCTCTACCAGCGCACATGCTTGGCTATTGGTAAGGATGCTCTCTATTGCAGTAATAAGTGTTTCTTTGTTATGTACTTTGGTGACCATTACGCTGCAGCCATCATTATGTGGTTTGACGATAAGAGGAAAAGCAAATGCTTTGATAATATCATCTACTATTTTTGTAGATAGTTCCATGAACTTATTTCAGATCACACAATCCTTGCTGGTACGTAATT
>Ga0206908_1039_pt1 | contig 25399 bp, 20 predicted proteins | sample Alteio_BWOrgHeat_78_FD_152979 | JGI IMG/M metagenome (GOLD analysis project Ga0206908, IMG submission 152979) | Enriched cells from forest soil in Barre Woods Harvard Forest LTER site, Petersham, Massachusetts, United States -... | ecosystem: Environmental > Terrestrial > Soil > Temperate forest >... | reverse complement strand
CGCCGCATCATCGGGCTGCTCGATCTGCGCGCCAATCCCCGCGTGCTGCGTTCCGCCGTCACCGGTATCGAGCCAAAGCCTAGCGAGCGCGATGTGCTGCCTCGCGTCAGTCTCACGGAATATCAAGACGAGCCCCGCGTCGCAACTCTCTGCGCGGCATATCTGCGCGCTGCCAGGGGCCGGCCCGATGCGGTCAGCTTCACCGTCTATCTCCGCGCCCTTCAAACCCACGACGCACTCACGCTGAATGAGATCTGGAGCATCCCGGCGTACCTGCGCTTCTGCACGCTCGAAGCGATTCTCACTGAGGCCGAAGAGGCTCTGCGCGATCCCAGTGACGAGGCCGATCTCCGTGTGCAGCGTCTCTTCGCCGGCTTGCGCGAACTCGGCAACATCGACTGGTCCGGCGTGCTCGAACCGCTGATCGCCTTTGACGCGACGCTCTGCAAAGATCCAACCGGCGCCTATTCGAAGATGGATTTCGAGACGCGCGATATGTATCGCAACCGCATCGCGTTCATGGCGCGCCACTCCGACTGCACTGAGCTGAAGGTCGCCGAACACGCGCTCGATCTGGCGGTGGATGCATCGCACCAGCCCTACAAAGATCCGCGCATACAGCAGCGCTTCAGCCACATCGGCTACTACCTGGTGAGCCGCGGCACGACGCGCCTGGCAGAGCGCATCAACTTCCACGCTCCGCTCTCATACCGCATTCGCTCCACAATCCGCGCCAATGCAGACGACGTCTATATCACCGGCATCGAGCTCATCACCGTCTTCTTTATCGCCTTGATGCTCTTCCCCTTGCTGCCCAGCACTTCCGTATTCCCTAAGCTCGCCATCACATTCGTTTTAATGATCATGCCGGTGATGCAATGCGCCGTCGAGTTGATGAACAACTCCATCACAGCCATCTTCGACGCAGAGCCGCTGCCGAAGATGGACTTCGCGCCCGGCATTTCTCCTGAATGCGCCACGCTCGTCGCCATACCCACTCTGCTGCTGAATGAAAAGCAGGTGCGAGAGCTTGTGGACGAGCTCGAAGTCCGCTATCTTGCCAATCGCGATCCCAACCTTCATTTCGCGCTTCTTACTGATCTCCCTGACTCCGTCAACAAGCCCAGCGAGAAAGACTCAAACCCGCTCGTCGATCTCGCCATCCAGCTCATTGACGGATTGAACGCGCGCTACGCCTCGTCGCGTAAAGGCGGCTTCCTCTTTCTCCATCGCCATCGCATCTTCAACATCCGCCAGGGCGTGTGGATGGGATGGGAGCGCAAACGCGGCAAGCTGCTCGACCTCAACAAACTCCTCGTCGGCGAATTCGACGCATTTCCCATCAAGGCCGGCCGTCTCGATGCCTTGCGTAACATCCGCTACATCCTCACGCTCGATTCCGATACGCAACTTCCCCGTGGCACGGCCGCCAGCATGGTCGGCGCCATCGCGCATCCGCTCAATCAGGCCATCGTCGACCCCAAGCGGCGCATCGTCGTTGAAGGTTATGGAATCCTTCAGCCGCGCGTCGGCGTCAGTGTCAGTTCCGCTTCGCGCTCGCGTCTCGCCTCGCTCTACTCAGGCCAGGCGGGATTCGACGTCTATGCCCGCGCCGTGTCCGACGCTTACCAGGATCTCTATGGCGAAGGCATCTTCACCGGCAAAGGCATCTATGAGGTCGCTGCGCTTCACTCCGTGCTGAACAAGCGGTTCCCGCGCAACTCCCTGCTCAGCCACGATCTCATCGAAGGCGCCTACGCACGCGCCGGCCTGGTCACCGACGTTGAAGTCATCGACGACTATCCCTCTCACTACAGCGCCTACACGCGCCGCAAGCACCGCTGGGTTCGCGGCGACTGGCAGATCGCGCAGTGGATGTTCTCCCGCGTCCCCGACGAGTCCGGCAAGCTTGTGCCCAGTCCCATCTCCACCGTATCGCGATGGAAGATCTTCGATAACCTGCGTCGCTCTCTTGTCGAGCCGTTCACCCTCATCCTCTTTGTAGCGGGCTGGTTGTGGCTGCCCGGCGGTCCGCTCTACTGGACCATTCTTCTCTTCCTGCTGTTCATGTTTCCTACCGTCATGCAGTTTGCATTCGGCGTTGGACGCGCAATCGTGAGCAGGCGTGAAGGCGCGGTATCGCAGGCGCTGGAAGGCTCCGGCCAGGCTACGCTGCTGGCGCTTCTCAACTTGTCGTTTCTGCCGCACCAGGCGATGCTCGAACTAGACGCCGTCGTACGCGCGCTGATCCGCCGCTTCATCACCGGCGAGCGCCTGCTCGAGTGGGAAACCGCTGCGGAAGCCGAATCGGAAACACGGAAAGTTACACCGGTCGACCGCTATCTCGCGCTCATGCCGTTGGTCGCATGCACCCTCGCGGCCATCGTCTACATCTTCGCTCCTCATCGCTCGGCCTTCCTCGTCGCCGCACCGATGCTCCTGCTCTGGTGCATGTCCGCCGTGCTCACCGCATGGTTGAATCGGCCGCCGCGAGAAGCCGTGAAGATCAACCCCGCAGACCGCAGCCTTCTGCTCTGCCACGCGCTCCGCATCTGGCGCTATTTCCACGAGTTTGGTACGGAGCGCCACAACTACCTCATCCCCGACAACGTCGAAGAGAACGGATTGTTCGAGGCCGCTCGCGTATCGCCCACCAATGTGGGCCTTCTGCTCAATGCCCGTCAGGCCGCTGTTGAATTCGGCTTCCTCAGCCTGCCTGAATTCGCTCACCTTTCTGAAAAGAGCCTCGCCACAATCAGTCGCCTCGAAAAATTCCGCGGCCACCTCTACAACTGGTACGACACCCACACCTGTGCGCCTCTCGAAGCTAATCCCTTCATCTCGTCGGTCGATAGCGGGAACCTCGTCGCCTCGCTCTACACGCTGCACACCGGCACGCTTTCACTCACGCGCAAGCCTCTGCTGCAGCGCGCGCTCTTCTCCGCGCTGGCGCCCTTCTGGGAACTAGCGCAGCATCAGGGCAAGCTTTCCGGCCCCGTCGCAAAGCTCGCGATGCCCCATCACAACGCGAGCATTTCAGAATGGCTCAATTGGACTGTAAGCGCGCACGAAGCGTTTCGCGCCTCCTCGGTCCTGGGCCTCAAAGACCCCTGGTGGCAGCAGGAAATGCAGAAGCGCGTCAGCGGCATCCTGCATGTTGTTCGTAGCTATATGCCATGGCTCGATCCCCGTTTCGCGAGTCTCCGCGACAATCCTGAATTCGGAATCACTGCCGCGTCCGAGCGACTCAGCGTCGACGAAGCCTCCGCATTTTGCGTCAAGCTTCAGAGGACGCTCTATCAGGCGCCCGTCGCGACCAACGCGCGCCAAGTCCTCGCCGCGCAACTCCGCGAACTCCTGCCGGCCGCCGCAAAGAATCTCAAGGAACTGTCGACGCGACTGCGCGGCATCGCACAACATGCCGAACGTTTCGCTGAGGAAACAGACTTCAGCTTCCTCATCAATCCAGGCCGGCGCATCCTCTCCATCGGCTACGACGTGCGCAAACAGCGCATTCACGAGGCCTGCTACGACATGCTCGCGTCCGAGGCACGAATCGCTACATTCCTGGCCATCGCGCGCGGCGATATAGGCCAGCAAAGCTGGTTCCGCCTCGGCCGCGACTTCACTTACGCATTCGGATCCCACGTCCTGATGTCGTGGACAGGAACCATGTTTGAGTACCTCATGCCCGCGCTTTGGATGCGAAAGCATCCAAACACCCTGCTCTCTGACACCCTCACCGCAGCCGTGCGCGTGCAGCAATCCTTTGCGCGCTCGCTAGGCCTCCCCTGGGGCATCTCTGAATCTGGCTCTGCGCGCAAAGACGACGCGGACCACTACAGCTATCATGCCTACGGCGTGCCGCATCTCGCGCTCTCGCCCGAAGCAACGTCCGGCCCCGTGGTGGCGCCCTACGCCACCTTCCTTGCTCTCGGTGTCGATGTCGACGAATCAATCCACAACCTGCGCCGCATGGCTTCGTCAGGCTGGGTCGGCGTATTCGGATTCTATGAATCCGTCGACTACTCCACCGGCGTCCATAATGGAGAAATCGTCCGCGAGTGGATGGCGCATCACCAGGGCATGTCGCTTCTGGCGCTGCTCAATTGCCTCGGCGATGACATCGTGCAGCAGTGGTTCCATGCCAACGCGCTGGTTCAATCCGCAGAACTCCTGTTGCACGAAGTTCCCCGCAGCAAAGCCGCGCTGCGAGCCTTGATGAAGAACTTCGCCTTCGTTCCGCAAAAATACGCTGACGCAGCCTGAAGCACTGCCTTCGGTTCAAGGCTGCACTTCGATCAGCACCAGTGCATTCGGTGTAAGCGTCAGGCTCAGCTTGCCGTCGCGCAGTGCCGTCTGCTGAGGCGCCGGCAGCGCTGATTCACGGTTCAACTGCTCCACCTGCGCCGCCGTCGGATCCTCAGGGCTTCCAATCGCCGCGTAGTGTCTCAGCACATCTCCGTGTTCCTGATCGATGCGCTGTATTCTCACGCGCGCGTTCGGCGTCACATGTGCGAATGTCAGGTCAACAGTGCGCGGCCCGCCCTGCGCATCAGGATCTACAAGGTTCCAGACGGCAATGGCCAGTCCTCCGCCCGCGGTCTTCGTCGCAATCAAATCCTTCGAGTCATTCGCGATCCGCTGATCGCCTAGCTCGTGCAGCAGGCCGTACGCATAGTAACTCGGCTTGTTGATGCCGCCCTTTGCGCGCAGTCCGAACATGCCGATAAACGGCCGGGATATCGGCCCACCCTCTTCGAACACATCGGAGAACGTCCACCACGACATCATGTCCACTATGCCGTCGCATTGGCGAATTGTGTTGGCAAGTCCCGCTCCCGCAAAAATCGTGTCGCGCGACTCCTTCATCCCCTGCACATTCCACTCCGTCCAGAAAAGCGGAACATCCGGCGTGCTCGACTGCTTGATCTCCTTATGCACCTTCTCTACCGCGCGGCAAACGCGCTCGTCCATCGGGATATCCAGGTCCTTCCCAAAAAGATCGAGCGTCGTGTCATCTGCATAACCATGCGTTGATACAAAATCCACCGGAACGTGATTCTCCGATGTGAACTTCAGAAAATCGCTCACCCACGCCGCCGCCGCCGTGGCCGGCCCGCCCACGCGCAACCTCGGGCTTACCGCCTTCAGGTCACGCGCCGTGTGCGCGTACAGATCGAAGTACGACCGGTCTCTCGGAATCCCGTTCCAGAAGTCGATGTTGGGCTCGTTCCACACTTCGAAGTACCACTGCGACACCTCATCGATCCCATACCGATCCACCAGGTGCTGCGCGAAATGCTTCATCAGGTCGTCCCAAAGTTCCATGCTCTTCGGCGGCGACACATTCTGCTTGTACCAGAACGGATGCAGCGCATCTGGATTGAAGGCGAGCTTCTTCGGCATGAAACTAATCTCGACAAACGGTCTCACGCCGTTCTTCAGCAGCCCATCATAGATCTGATCGACGTAGGAGAAGTTGCAAACCGGATTACCGTGATCGTCCTCGTTGTACACTCCCACCTCGTCGTGCAGAATGGCGTGGAACCGCACATACCGGAAGTCGGCAACCTTCTTCACCGCACGCAGGTCTTCGCGATAGCTCTCGCGCAGCGTGAGTATCGCGCGACCCGACCCGAACATCTGCTCCCAGAAATGCGGAAACGGCGTTGTCGCTGCCTGCGCATCGATGGCGATGCTCTCCCCTGATTGCGCGCCCACCGGCTGCCCGGCCAGGCAAACCAACATCGTGACGACCGCAGCACACCAGCGCACCATCGGAGCCTCCTGTCCAACACGAGTCTAACTCGCACTTCAAATCCGCCCTGAATTCATCCCACCCCGTCGCGCCATTCCCAAGCCGCGCAGCGTTCTGCTAGCGTGTGAAGGTTGTGATCTGAGGCCCCAACAGCATGTCCGCAAACGAAATCGAACCGATGCCCCGCAGCCATCCGCCCGCCGTCATCGCTGGCTTTTCCGCCTGGCTGCTTGACGCCTTCGATTTCTTCCTCGTCACCTTCTGCCTCACCGCCATGGCGCACGAGTTTCACAAAAGCGTGCCCCAGATGACGCTCCTCATCACCATGACTATGATCATGCGCCCGGTCGGCGGATTCCTCTTCGGCCTGCTGGCCGACAGGTACGGCCGCCGCATCCCGCTCATGATCAACATGGGCTTCTTCGCCGTCTCCGGCGTGCTCACGGGCCTGGTGCCCAACTACACCACGCTCCTCGTCGTTCGCGCACTCTTCGGAATCGTGATGGGCGGCACCTGGGGCGTGGGCGCTTCGCTCGCGATGGAAGGCGCTCCCACCAATCGCCGCGGCCTGCTCTCCGGTCTTCTGCAGGAAGGCTATGCCGCCGGCAACGTGCTCGCCGCCGCGTTCTATTTCTTCTGCTTTCGCAGCCTCGGCTGGCGCATGCTCTTCATTCTCTCCAGCCTGCCCGCCGTTCCGCTGGTTCTCTACGTCGCTTTTTTCGTCAAGGAATCCGCCGTTTGGCAGCAGTCCAAAAACGCGCGTCTCTCGTGGTCGGAGCAGCATCGCGAAGTCCTCCGCCACTGGAAACTCTTCGTCTACCTGCTCATCTTCATGACCGCGATGCTCTTCGCCTCACACGGCACGCAGGACATGTACCCCACGTTCCTTCAGAGCCAGTGGCACTTCTCACCTGAGCGCACCGCCGTCATCACCGCAATCTCCGCCGTCGGCGCAATCCTGGGAGGCCTGACCTTCGGCTGGATCTCCGATAAAGCCGGACGCCGCCGCGCCATCATCACGGCATTTGTCCTCGGTGCCCTCCTCATCCCCATCTGGGCCTATGCGCCGAACCAGACGCTGCTCGTCATCGGCGCATTCCTCATGCAGTTCATGGTGCAGGGTGCATGGGGCGTCATCCCCGCGCATCTCGCCGAACTATCTCCCGACTCTGTGCGCGCCCTGCTTCCCGGATTCGCCTATCAGACCGCCGGCTTCATCGCCGGCTACTCGGGCCTCATTGAAGCCACCTACGCGCTGAAGACGAGCTACAGCACCGCCCTCGCCCTCACCGCCATCGTCGTCTTCGTCGTCGCCTCATTCATGGCCTGGATCGGCAAAGAACGGCACGGCCAGCGCTTCGGCACCGCGCAGGAACGCACAACCTGACATCCCGCCAGCATCCACACCCGAGCATCCACACCCGAGCATCCACACCCGAGCATCCACACCCCAACCGCGCTGTCATCCTGAGCGGAGTGTGCCGCGCCTTTTGCGGCACACGCAGTCGAAGGATCTGCGGTTGCTCTTCGTCCGCTCTCCTCAGCTGCTCTTCCGCTTCCGCGCCGCGCTCTTCGCCTGCTTCGACAGTGCCGCATGACTCGCCGACGACTTCGGCTCGCGCTTCATCGCCTTCTCACCCGCCCGGCTCCGCGTATTGCTCTTCTCGGTAGTCTGCGGATCCTTCCGCCCCTTCTCGATATCCCGCTCGGCCTTTTGCCGCGTCGCCGCGCTGGTCTTGCCCTCTGAAGGCGGCTCCAGCGGAACACCAGCCCGCCGCGCCTTGCTCAATCCAATCGCAATCGCCTGCTTCGGAGATCGCGCGCCGTGCTTCCCCTCGCGCACGTGCTCAATCTCTTCGCGCACAAACTCGCCCGCCGCGGTCGTCGGAGACTTCGCTTCCCGCAGATCCTCCTTCGCCCGCTCTACTGTCTCCTTCTCCGGCATGTGTCTCCCTCCATACTTCTGGCGATTCGAATCCTCGTCGCGCGCCTTCTTAATTTTCTGGGATAGCAGTCCTTTCGGTTTCTCCAACTCCTGCTTCCGGGTAGCACCTCAAGTTCTTCCCACCACGGTTAATGTAGTAGTTCAGCATGCGCATCCCTGACCCCGGCCCTTTCGGAGAAACCTCCTTCGAGGCCAGTTCACGCGCAATTGTCGCCGCGTCCTTTTTGAACAGTCCTTCGCGCGGATGCGTCGAATCTGTCTTCACATCCTTCACCCATCGTCTGGACGAATGGGCATTCTTCTCTGCCATGCGGTTCCTCAATGCTTCTTGAAATACTGAACCTCGCGCTCGTGCTGGCGCGCTTTCTCGAGGCTCGTAAACGTGCCCAGGTTGCGGCGTTTGCCGGTCGCATCGTCCTTCTTCCGGCTGTAGAGGCGATACTCTCCCGATTTCAGCTTCCTGATCATGCGCGAAATAGATGCTTCGCACGCGCGACATGTCGCCTTGCCGCTAACTCTTCAGTACGTCGCAACCTGCCGAACGCAACGGCCGCCAATTACACTGGGCATCATGGTCCGTGTCCTCCGCCCCATCCCCGCCGAACAAATCCGGCTCATCGTCTTCGACCTGGATGGAACCCTCATCGACTCCGAGCGCGACCTTTGCAACTCGGTCAACGCCGCCCTCGAGCACATGGGCCGCCCCCATCTCGATGACCACATCATCGCCGGCTTCGTCGGCAACGGCGCACCCATGCTCGTACGCCGCGTCCTGGCCGTCGAAAACGGCGTATCCCCCGATGAGATCCACGATGATGAACTGGCCACAGCCTACGATGTCTTCCTCGCTCACTATCGCGAGCACAAGCTCGACTTCACCCACACCTACGACGGCGTCCTCGACTCCCTCGCCGCCTTGCGTAGTGGACCCAGCGCCGCGCCGCGCCATCTCGCCGTGCTGACCAACAAGCCCGTCCGCCCCGCACGCGCCATCTGCGAAGGGCTCGGGATGGACTGCTTCTTCCGCATCTACGGCGGCGACAGCTTCCCCCTCAAGAAGCCCGATCCCATGGGCCTGCGCACCCTGATGCAGGAGGCCGGCGCCGGACCCCACCAAACCCTCATGATCGGCGACAGCAAGGTCGACGTGCTCACCGCCCGCAACGCCGGCGCCTGGAGCCTGGGCTGTCAGTTCGGCTTCGGCCCGCAGAATCTCATGGAAGTCCCGCCCGACATCGTCGTAAACTCCGCCGCCGACTGGCCCACAGCGCTCGCGCCTTCAACTCCAGCCGGCGCATAGGAAAACAGAGGAAGAAACGATGGCTTCTAATGTCGGATGTAGCGGCGATGTTGTTTTTGTACGTCAAAGCGGAGTAACTCATGGTGTCCATCGAACTTCACACCACGAACGGCCCCTGCTCGATAAGAACTACCTTCTTCCCTGCCTTCTGTAACTCCGTCGCGACGGTCGAAACGCCCGGTCCGCTCCCATCGACGAGTTAGTCATCAGACTGCCACGAAGACGCAAATTGATTTGTCCTGAATCCGGCGCGATGATATGATTCCCTCCTTCCCGGATCTGCCCGTTCTTCATCCACAGACTGTTACTCACAAGTCACTCATGGAGCAACCCGATGGATAAGAAATGGCCGGACTCTGCCGTAATGATGACGCTCGCCGGAATTGCCTATTCCAGCGATATCGGCAACCAGCTCAAGAACACCGATTACGCAACTCAGGGCGATTGGTCCGTCGTCTGGGGACCCAGCGATGACTCCTATGGAAATCTCGCCTACGTCGCGAAAAGCGCCTCGACGGGAAAGTATGCCCTCGCCATACGCGGCAGCGAAACTAGCTTCAGTTGGGACACGCTGTACAACTGGTTCTACAACCTCTACGTCACCTGGCAAAGCCCCTGGCCGATCATCCCCGGGGCGATGATCTCCTACGGCTCCCATGTGCAGGCGAGCCAGCTCACGGTTGACTCCTGGAACGGGCATACGCTCGGCCAGTTTCTTACCAGCATCCCCAAAGGCGCGACCTTGGCGATCACAGGCCATAGCCTCGGTGGAAATCTTGCAACCGTACTGGCTTCATGGATTTCCTCGATCCGTGGGCCGGCTGAAACGCTGCCAGACCCCAATACTGAGGTCTACACCTTTGCCGCACCCAGCGCAGGAAACACAGCATTTGCCAACGGCTTCACCGCGCGCTTCCCCAAAAGTTACCGCTATTGGAACAGCCTTGACGCCGTTCCTCGTGGCTGGGATAACCTGCTTGGCCTCCTTACGATCTACGACAGCATCGGAATTCCCACGCCTTCGTGGATATGGGACACGGTGGTGGCCCTCGAAACGGCATTGATCGCCAGTGAGTGGGAGTACGGCTCCTACTATCTGCAGCCGAATGGCAACGGCAATAAGCTAACCGGAAGCGCGCTCCCACTAACCGACGACTACGTATTGGAAGTCGCCTACCAACACGGAGTCAACGTCTACCTGGGGCTGCTGAATGCGCCGCTGCTGAAGCAAAGAGCAAACCTGCTCGCTGCGGCGGCCTTTGAGCCCGGCGCTCATCTTCCTCGGCCGGAGCCGATCCAGCGGAAGGCTGTGCAGACGTCCGCAACCAAGCCCATTGCCGGACTGCCCAATCCGGGATTGACCCGTTTGGCCGAAATAAGTGCGCTCGCGGGATATCCGCGCGCAAGGACAGGATTCTAGGGTTCCTCCGCCCCTCACCGGATAAAGCGCCGCTCTCCGCGTCGTCCCCTTCGTGGAGATGCGCTGGGGTGCGCTTTGCAAAACTTAACACCCGCCTCACAATCCAGTTGATAACCTTTACATGGCAGTTCTGTTCTTCTGAACCAATTCCTTCTGGAGCCTCGTATGCTTCGCTCTCTTGCCTTGGCCCTCGCGCTTTTCCCTGCCGCCGCCCTGGCAGCCAATTCCGCTTCGGCCCCCGCGCCCGCCTCGCCGGCGCCCATCAGCGGCGTCGTCGCCAACCCCTCCGGCGCCATCGTCCCCAACGCCCAGATCGACCTCGTCGAGACCAACGGCAACATCGCCGCCAGCTTCCACTCGTCCGGAGACGGCAGCTTTCAGATCGTCGCGCCGCATCCGGGCAGCTTTACCCTCGTCGTCTCCGAGCCCGGCTTTGGCACCGTGACCACCCCGGTCGTCATCGCCGCGCCCGCCGCCGTCGCATCGGCCAGTGCGCTCGCCCACCTCAACGCCGCCCCGCTCAAGATTGTTCTTCCCATCGCCGCTCTCTCCACCAACGTGCACGTCAACGCTGACAGCGATGAAGACCTGACCGCCGGCGATGAAAATCACGACGCCTCCGTGATGACCGCCGGCGACATCAAGCAGCTTCCCATCTTCGACAACGACCTGCAGGGCGCCATGAGCGCCTTCCTCGACGACTCCGCCACCGCCACCGGCGGCTCCGGCCTCATCGTCGACGGCGTCGAAGCCAACCGCGCCACCGTCTCGCCCTCCGCCGTGCAGGAAGTCCGCATCAATCAGGACCCCTACTCCGCGCAGTACTACTGGCCCGGCCGCGGGCAGATGGAGATCGTCACCAAGTCCGCCGCCGACGCCTATCACGGCCAGTTCAACTTCCTCTTCCGCGACGCCGCGCTCAACGCGCAGAACGCGCTCGCACCCTCCAAGCCGCCTGAGCAGCGCCGCATCTATGAAGGCAGCGCCACCGGCCCCATCTTCTTCGCCCCCAAAAGCAGCTTCCTCGCCTCCTTCAATCGCGCGGAAGAAGACGTCTTCGCCGTCGTCACCGCTCTCATTGTTCCCACGCCCGATAACCCCGATGGCGTGCTCGCCGCCAACGTCTCCGCGCCCACGCGCGACACCGAATTCAGCGCCCGCGCCGCGCACCAGTTCACTGACCGCCACTCCGCCTACGCGCAGTACAGCTATGAGGATTGGAACGGCCAGAATCAGGGCGTCGGCGGCCAGACCCTGGCTGAAGCCGCGTATAACAATCGCTACCACGAAGACGATCTGATGTTTCACGTCGACTCGACGCTCTCGCCGGTGATGATCAACCAGGTCTCCGTCGTCGGCGAGCACGCCTTCAGCCACAACCAGAACGTGAACAACGCGCCCCGGATCTACGTCTCCGGCGACTTCACCGGCGGCTCCGCCCAGGCCAACGCCCTCTCCACCGAGTACAACTTCCGCCTCTTCGACGTCATCCAGTGGAACCGCGGCCGCCACTTCGTCAAATTCGGCGCAAGCATCCCGCACTTCAGCCGCCGTGCCTATGACGACAACACCAACGAGCTCGGCTCCTACACGTTCTCGCCCATCCTCGCGCCCGACGGCGTCACCGTGCTCACCAGCGCGCTTGAGAACTACCAGAACAACCGCCCGTCCGCGTACTCGCTGAACTCCGGCCAGGTTCACTTCACCTATCACCAGCAGGAGATGGGCGCATTCATCCAGGACCAGTTCAAGGTCTCGCCCCGCTTCTCCATCACCCCCGGCCTGCGCTACGACTGGCAGAACTTCCTCGCCGACAAGCGCCTGGGCTTCTCGCCGCGCGTGTCATTCGCCTACGTCATCGATCCCCAGTCCAAGACCGTCCTGCGTGGCGGCGGCGGCATCTATTACGACCGCTTCGGCTCCGGCCCGCTGCTCGATCTCGTCCGCTATGAAGGCGTCGAGCCTCGCCGCCGCGCTGTGGTCACTTCACTAGATCCCACCGCCGCGCCGCCCACCGGCTGCGTACCCATCGGCAACTGCGTCGATGTGGCCGCCCTGCCTGTCGCCCGTACCGAACTCCAATCGAACGCCCGCATTCCCTACCAGTACAACTACGGACTCTCCATCGAGCGCCAGCTCGGCGAGAAGGCCACGGCCACCATCAGCGGCTACTCCATGCGCGAGATCGGCATGTTCCGCTCCCTCGACATCAACGCCCCCACGCCCCAGTCCGGCTACACGCTCCGCCCCGATTCCAACTACGGCCGTATCCGCCAGATGCAGCCCGCCGGATTCATGACCGGCTCGGGCCTCGACGTCTCCTATCGCGGCCGCCTCGACAAGTGGTTCACAGGCTGGGGCCGCTACACCTGGTCCCACTACGCCTCGAACACCGACGGCATCGGCTGGTATCCGCAGAACCAGTACGCTCCCAATGACAACTGGTCGGACGCGAGCTTCGACCGCCGCCAGCGCATCGGCATGTACGCCATGTTCCACCCCGACAGCGTATTCAACCTCGCCGGCGGCATCTTCTCGAATTCAGGCCGGCCCTACACCGTCACCACCGGCGCCGACCCCTACGGCGACTCGCTTTACAACGCCCGCCCCGATGGCGTGGCCCGCAACAGCCAGCGCCTGCCCAGCTATGTCGACCTCGACCTCCGCTGGGGCCACGACTTCCCCATCACCGGCGACAAGAGCGACGACGCCCCGCGCCTCGGCCTCTCCGCTGGCGCCTTCAACGTGCTCAACCACCAGAATCCATCCTGGGTAAATACGGTGGCCTCATCCTCCGGCTTCGGCGAAGTCACCTCCGTCGCCCCGCCCCGCCGCATCCAGATCGGCATGCGCTTCCAGTTCTAGAACCTGTAGCGGGCTGTTCATTCTGCGCACAGATTCACTGTGCGAGGGTTTCGCGGAGGGCACGACTTCTAGCCTGCCCTGAGCGAAGTCGAAGGGTGCCGTTAAAGCCCATAGAATGCTCGGGCTTCAGCCCCTGCGGGTAAGTCTTGAGAGTTCGGACTCGCCAGATTCGGCGCTTTTCCGCAGGCTGCTAGGACAACCCTCGATCCCGTCTGTCCCTATCCCTGGTTGTTACACTATCTCCGCCGCTCCTGCCGCGGATTTCCGGGAACGAACATCCTCCATACCGCGTATCAGGAGCACGGAGACTTCATGCGCCTACGCCTGCTCATCCCCATCCTCATCGCCGTCGCACTCGGAGCATCCTCGCCCGCGGCCTTTGCCAACAAGGACAATGTCCAGTTCGGCAGCAATATTCGTGTCGCTCCCGGCGAAACCATCCATGACGCCGTCTGCTTCTTCTGCAGTGTCGATAATCGCGGCACCGTGGAAGGCGACATCGTCGTCTTCTTCGGCAGCGTCCGCATCGACGGCAAGGCCAACCACGACGTCGTCAATTTCTTCGGCAACGTCACCGCCGCCGACGGCGCCAGCATCGGCCAGGACCTCGTCAAGTTCTTCGGCACCGTGCGCCTGGGCGACAACGTCAACGTCGGCAAGGACATCGTTTGCATGTTCGCCGACTTCCACGCCGGCGACAACGTCACCAACGGCGGCGATCGCGTCGTTCAGCCCCCCTGGCTCTTCTGGACCCCGCTCTTCATTCTGACCCTGATCATCGTCGTCGTGGTCCGCGAAATCCGCCACTCCCGCCGCCGCCGCATGTTCATGGCCGGCTACCCCATGCAGCCCCCAAGACCGTAGCGCTTCTTCCACCCCATCGGGCGCCGGCGCGCATCTCTCCGCAGCGATCGTGCCCGTGGAGATCCATCCGGCAGGAATCTATGCCCCCGACTCGAACCTCCGGTGCCCCATCCTTTCGCCTTCTCGCTGGCGACAGGGTGGGAAACCACGAACCCATCCCGTGCCCGATCAAAAAGAGATAGAACACGCCAAAGTGCCGGGTGCCCCCGGTCCCTCGCATTTGGGGACCGGGGAAGGATGCTAAAGCGTAGTAGGCTCTCGAGTAGTCTTCACCCGCCTTTTTGAACACATTCAAAATATTCTTGACACCACGACCTAAGCGGCGCATCTTATTTTTGAACGCGTTCAACTTCACACCGAAGGAGAACCCCATGTACGTCGTCGCTTGCTACCTCAGCTATCTGGCCCTCAGCATTTCATTGACCATCTGGGTCGCGCGCACCCTCCATCGCAGCGGACGCATCTTCCTGCTCGACGCACTCCACGGAAACGAACAGCTCGCCGACTCTGTGAACCAGTTGCTCGTCGTCGGCTTCTACCTCATCAACGTCGGTTACATCGCTCTCGCACTCAAGACACAAGATCCGCTCTCCAACATCCGGCAGGTAATCGAACTTGAGAGCACCAAGATCGGCGTGGTTCTGCTCATCCTCGGGGCCATGCACTTCTTCAACATGTACGTGCTCAGTAGGATGCGCCACCGCGCCCTGCTTCCCGAAATCGGTAACGCTCAGACCACCGCCTGAGGAGACTGCCATGCTGACATCCAGCCCTGCCTACATAGCCGCGTATTACGCGATCTACCCGTTCACCTGCATCTTTTTGATCGTCGCCCTGCAGATCGTTCTGCGGCGCGCAGGTTCGCTCGTCCTGCGCGACTCTTACAACTCCAATCCCGCCTTCGCGCGTGCGATCTGCCGTCTTCTCGATATTGGCTACTACCTCGTCTGTCTGGGCTATGTGACTATGACCGTTCACACCACGGACATTTTGGGAACAATCGGCCAGCTCATCGAAACCATCACCGTAAAGCTGGGATTCTTCCTGCTCCTGCTAGGACTTCTGCACGTCTTCAACCTGCTGCTTCTCGCGCTCTTCCGCCGCCCGAAGTCAGCACAGATCACCGTCTCCTGACCGCCATGACCACCCAGCCCACCAAATCCGAACAGACCCGCTCCCGCATCCTCACCGCCGCGCTCACCGTCTTTCGCGAGCGCGGCTTTGAGGCCGCCACCATGCGCGACATCGCTGCCGAAGCCGGCATGGCCGTGGGCGCCGCCTACTACTACTTCGACTCGAAAGATGCGCTTGTGCTCGCCTTCTACGACCAGGCACAGCAGGAAATCGCGCCGCAAGCCGAACTGATTCTCGCCGCCGCAAAATCCTTTGACGAACGCCTGCGCGGCATCATCGGCCTGAAGTTCGGCACTTTTGCGCCCAACCGCGAACTCCTGCGCACGCTCTCCGCGCATGTCGATCCAACGCATCCCCTCTCGCCCTTCAGCCCGCAGACTGCTGCCATCCGCAATGCCGACATCGGCTGGTTCGCGCGCGCCGTGCACGACTCCCGCGTTCGTCTGCCGCGCACGATCCTTCCTTATCTGCCGCGACTGCTGTGGCTCTATCAAATGGGGCTGATCCTCTTCTGGGTCTACGACCGCTCGCCCAAACAGTCGCGCACCGGATCACTCTTCGACCAGTCACTGCGCATGATTCTCATCCTCATTAAGCTCGGCGGCCTGCCCATCATGAGGCCGCTCCATCGCCGCGCCGCCGACCTGCTTCGCGTCCTTTACGGAGAAGCCTGATGCTACCCACGCGCCCGCTTCGCATTGTCATCCCCGGAGGCAGCGGCCAGATCGGCCGCCTGCTCGCCGCGCACTTTCAGGAGCGCGGCCACTACGTCGTCGTCCTCACCCGCAGCCCCTTCGCCGCAGCCTACCACACGGTTCACTGGGACGGCCTGCACGAAGGCCAGTGGATCGACCACCTCGAACGCACCGATGTCTGCATCAACCTCGCCGGCCGCAGCGTCAACTGCCGTTACACGCGGGAAAATCGCGACGCCATCTATCGCTCGCGCATCGACACCACCGAGCTGCTCGGCCGCGTCATCTCCACGCTCGCCGATCCGCCCGCGCTCTGGCTCAACGCCTCCACCGCCACCATCTACCGCCACACATTCGATAAGACGATGGACGAGTTCACCGGCGAACTCGGCGGCCACAAGGCCATCACCGGGATCCTCGACGAGTCCGACCCGTGGAACTTCTCCATCAAAGTCGCAACGGATTGGGAAAGGGCCTTCTTCTCGGCCTACACACCTAAGACCCGCAAAGTGGCCATGCGCAGCGCGGTCGTTATGAGCCCCGCCTCCGGCAATCCGTTCTCGATCCTGCTCAATCTCGTCCGCTTCAGCCTCGGCGGAACGCAAGGCAGCGGCCGCCAATTCGTCTCATGGATCCACGAGTTCGACCTCGCCCGCGCTGTCGAATTCCTCATCGCGCGCGACGACATCGATGGCATCGTCAATATCGCCAGCCCCAACCCGCTTCCCAATTGTGAATTCATGGCAGCACTACGCGACGCGTACGGCATGCCCAACGGACTGCCCGCGTTCGCGCCAGTCCTCGAAGTCGCCGCGTTCTTCCACCGCACCGAAACCGAACTGCTCCTCAAGAGCCGACGCGTCGTCCCCGCCCGCCTGCTGGCTGCCGGCTTCGACTTCGAATTCCCCTGCTGGCCCGAAGCCGCCGAAGACCTGGTGAAGAGATGGCGTGCGAGACCCTGATGGGCCCCGTAGCCTGTAGCCCGTAGCTTGTAGCCAGAAGCAACCGGCTACAAACCGCACACTCTGAGCACCTGACCACTGATCACTGATCACCTGTCTCTCGGCGTAATCTCCGTCACCGGCAGATCCCAGTGCGCCAGCAGAATCTCAAAGCGCCTCTGCTCTTCGCGCTTGTACGTCTCCTGGTCCGGCCACAATTCCTTCATGAACTGCGCTTCATCAGGATTCGCCGTTGTCGCCACTGTTGAGTCTTTGAAGCGGATCGTCACACGATAATCCCACCGGCCATCCTCGGTCGTGTGATACGCCGGCTGATCGATCTTCACAGACAGCATCCGCCCCGTCGAAACAATCTTCTTCAGCAGCGGATAGTGATTTTTCAGGAAGAGATCGAGGAATTCCTGCTGATGGCCCCACTGCACCTTGTAGTAGTACTCGACAGTGTAGGGCTGGTCGGCTGCGCCTTGCGGCGGCGCACCCTGCGCGTACAACGCAGCGCCGCCCATCAGCACAAGAGAGAACAAAACCGGAAGAGCAAAGAAAACTCTGCGCATGGGGCCTCCTTGTTGCGGTGGCCCCATTGTAGCGTCAGCAGATTGTCACAGAGGAATGAAACAGAGAGAACCAGAGAAAGAACAACCCGGAGGAGACAGAGAGCAGAATGCAGAATCGAAGCAAAACAAATCAGAAGATGAATCAACAACTGAGAGGCAGAAAACAAAACACAGCAAGCAAATCAGAACAGAACAATGAGAACCACTGCATGCCCGGGTGGATTATTAGAACCACTGCGCCGCCCGGGCTTCGGGCACAGTGCATGAACAGAGAGAGTAAAAGTGCGGCAGGCAGGATATCCCTTGCACCTGATTCTTCCACCTGCCGCTGTACTTCAACTACGGTTGATCTGGAAGAGAAGCTGGCTGCAATGTCGACCGAACGCAACCACCTATGACCTGGAACTTGACCTACAAACCTGGCCCGCAAACTTAGCCCAAAAATCTGGCCCCACAACTTAGCCCAACAACTTGGCCCGTATAACTCATACCGCAACGAAGGTTGACAAGCGTTGTTATTTGATAATCCGAAAGAGTGGGATAACTCGGTGCTGGTTAGCTACTGATACTCGCTGTCCGCACTCTTTCGGCTCGCTTCCTGCCCGAGCGTACACCTATGAAAGATGAAACTTGTTATGCGCCTGCGTAACTCGCCAGCGCCATGCGATTGGGAATTTCCAGCATCGACCCGCGGAATGAAACCAGCCTGCGAGTCTTGAAGGTGCTCAGCGTACGCGTAACCGTCTCGCGCGACGCGCCGATGAACTCGCCAATTTCCTCATGCGTCAGCGAGAACCGGACGCGACCGCAGCAACCAGTCGACAGATCGTTCTCGCTCCACTCCAGCAACAGGCGCGCAAGCTTCTCCGGCGCCGAAGCTGACAGGCCCACCGTGCGTAGCTGATGGCAGGCCATCGACACATGCCGGCTCAGCTCCTCGGTCACATTCATATAAATCTCGGGATGACGCGACAGGAAACCAAGAAACTCGCGGCGGCCAATCAGCGCAACCTTCGCTGGATACAGTGTCTCCGCCGTCATCTCATACGGAGCGCCTGACAGCGTCGAAGATAGTCCCAGCACATCGCCCTTGCGCGCAATGCGCAGGCTCAGGCGCTTGCCTTCGCTCGAGTTGATGGAGAGCCTAATCTCGCCTTCGAGCACCACATACAATCCGAGCGCCTCTTCCTTCTCGGCGAAGAGCGAGTGGTCGGCGGCATAGGAGTGTGCGTGCTCCATCGCGGCCCAATCTTCCAAGGCCAGATAAGACCAGTTCTTGAAAAAATCGCCCGTGCGCTGGACCTTGTTTCTGCAGTTGATTGTGGTGCTGGGTGTGTGTTCCATGTTAGGCCCTCCCGTTCGCGTAGCCGCCGTTGGTTTCTTTGATTTCTTGAGCAAGATGATGTGACCAGTCATTGCTGGTGACAAACTCAGCGCTGTTCTTTACAAACATGTCGTGCAGCACTCGCTTGCCCCCCGCATCTGAGTAAGTCAAGTCACGCACGTCGAGCGACAATTTCTTCTCGTCGAGCCGTGGCGCAACATCTTTCCACGCTCGTTCGAGTTCCGCCACCCATGGGCCCGCAAGACGGCCCACCAGGGTGAACCCAATCGATTTGTCGTTTTCCTGAATCGAGATGCGTAACGTAAGCTGGCCCATCCTTCGCCATCGCCCTACCTATATGCAGATGGCGTGCCAAACCTGGGCAGCCCTCTCACATCGCATACGCACACTCATTTCAAATGAGTTATCGCAGAGAAACGAAGAACACCCCCCGTGACGAACACGAAGTGACGACAAGTGACGATGACGACATTTCGTCACCAGACCGGATTTCGTCACTTGAGTGGCAAGGACCAGGTATTAGGGATTAAGCATTAGGCATTAGGCACATCCCAGACGGTGGGGAGTCATAGACGGCGCACACAAGAGGGGCGCGTGTGACTATCAATTGCGACAGGGATGCGGCGGGGAAAACCTAATCCCCAATTCCTAATCCCTGGCCCCCTGCCTCTACATATATTCTTTCCGCTCGATCCTCAGCTTCTTCATCTTTGAATTGAGCGTGGTCCTTTTCAGTCCCAGCCGCGCCGCCGCGCCATCCGGGCCGCCAATCAGCCCTTTGCACTCGCGCAGCACCTTTAATATATGTTCGCGTTCGGCGGCGTGCAGCGTGGCGGGCTCGCCCGTCTCCTGCTCGGCCTCCTCCTCATCCTCGCCCATCGGCGTCTCCAACTCCGCCAGCGGAACATACAGCACCGCGCCGCGCGTAAGAATCACCGCGCGCTCCAGCATGTTCTCAAGCTCGCGAATATTCCCCGGCCACTTCCAGTGCACCAGCGCATCCATCGTGGCATCGGGAATCGTCTCGATCATCTTGCCCATGCGCCGGCTGTGCGTCGACACAAAGTGCCGCACCAGCACCGGAATATCGCTTCGCCTCTCCCGCAGCGGCGGCGAGAAGATGGGAAACACCCTCAGCCTGTAATAGAGGTCCGCCCTGAACGTCTTCTCCTGGACCATCTTCGTCAGGTCACGATTGGTCGCCGCAATCAGCCGCACGTTCACCTGAATGGGCCTGGTCCCGCCGATGCGTTCGATCTCCCGCTCCTGCAGCGCGCGCAGCAGCTTCGGCTGCAGATCCAGCGGCATCTCGCCCACTTCGTCCAGAAACAGCGTGCCCTCGTGCGCCAGTTCCAGCCTGCCCATCTTCCGCGCAATCGCTCCGGTAAACGCGCCCTTCTCGTGCCCGAACAGCTCGCTTTCCAGCAGGCCCGCGGGAATCGCCGCGCAGTTCAGCTTGATGAACGTCCTATCCGCGCGGGGGCTCAGTCTGTGAATCGAGCGCGCCAGCAGCTCCTTGCCCGTGCCAGTCTCGCCCTGGATCAGCACCGTCGCGTCCGTCGGCGCCACCGTCTCAATCTGTCGCAGCACTTGCTTCAGCCCGCTGCTGTCGCCCACAATGTCGTCGAAGCGGTTCTCGAGATTGATCTCCTCTTCGAGATACAGCTTCTCCTGGTTCAAGCGGTCGCGCACCTCGGCAATCTGCTTGAACGCCACCGCGTTGTTCACCGCCATCGCCACCTGGTCGGCGAACTCCCCCAGCATCTCTGCGTCCTTCACGCTGAACGCGCTCTCCAGCCTGCTCGACACTGCCAGCGCCCCAATCGCCTCGCCGCGATGCACCAGCGGCACCCAGCAGCCCGAATGCATTCCCAGGCTCGTCAAATGACGCATGCCCTCCGGCTCGAACTTCGAGTCCTTGAACGACTCGATAATCACCGCCTCGCGTGTTCTGAACGCCTCACCCGCGGGCGATCCATCCACCGGGATGCGATAGTCGCCTTTACGCATTCCGCCTTCCCCTGGCCCCAGGAAATGCACGCCCATCGTGGCGCTCTCGGCATCGTACATCCCCAGCGTCGCCGCATCGTGCGGAATCACTTCCTTGATGCTCGCTGAGAACGCCTCCAGCAGCTTGCGCATGTCCATGTTCTCGAGCAGCGCTGCGCTCAACTGCAGCATCACGGCCTCTTCGGCGCGCTTGCGATCGGTGCGGTCGCCCGTCACCTTCGCAAAGCCCGTCACCGCGCCGGTGGCATCGTGAATCGCCGTCAGCACGCTGTGCGCCCAGAACCGCGATCCATCCTTGCGCACGCGCCAGCCCTCTTCTTCAAACCGCCCGCGCTCGGCCGCCTGCACCAGCATCATGTTCGGGTGCCCGCGTTCCATATCCACCTGCGTAAAGAACCTCGAGAAATGCTTTCCAAGAATCTCGTCCGCCGTATATCCGTGGATCCGGTCGCCGCCCGCGTTCCATGTCGCCACATACCCATCGCGATCCAGCATGTAGATGGCGTAGTCGTGCACGCTCTCGATAATCGACCGCAACTGCTGGTCCTGCCTCCGCAGCTCTTCCTGCGCAGCGCGCTGCTCGGTCACATCGCGCAAGAAGCTCAGCACCACCGGTCCCGCCGCCGTACCGATCGGCCGCAGCATGATGTCCACCGGGAACTCGCTCCCGTCCTTGCGCAGCGCAAACAGGTTCAACCCTGCGCCCATCTGGCGCGTCCGCGGATGTGCATTGAAGTTGTCGCGATGGCTCGGATGCCGCTCCCGGAATCGCTCCGGCACCAGCTTTTCGATCGGCATTCCGATCAGGTCACCGCGCTCGTATCCGAACAGCTCCAGCGCGCGCGGATTCGCTTCGCGGATCAGCCCCCGCGCGTCGGTCACAAAGATCGCGTCGGGACTGATGGCAAAATGATTCTCGATCAGAATCTGGGCGAACTCGGCGCGATTCTGCCGCGCCTGCGCCGCCGCGTCCTGCTCCGGGGAATTTGAGGGCCGCATCCTTGGGGAATCCTGGAGTGCATCATACGCTGTGCGTCGTGCCGTGACATCGTATAGAGGATCGGCAACCTGCAGGCCCCGTGCGACCTCCCGCACGTCCAACACTCGATTCTAACCGAGCCCCCTCTCCGCCATCCGCTGCGCCCGCCACACCGCACCCTCGATCGCCACTACCTCGCGATCCAGCACCGGCATCTCCGGAGCCGCCGCCTTCAGGCCGGCGAAGAACCCCTCCCGCACCCGCTGCGACTTCCCCAGTACGCTTCCGATCCACGCCACCGGAACCTCCGCCGTCAGCCCGTGCTTCCGCTTGAGCTTGCTCCGCACCAGCAGCACAAACCCCGCCAGGTCCTTAGCCGCCTGCTCCAGCACCCCCAGCGCCACCGCGTCACCCTCTTCCGCCAGTTGCGAAATCGCCGGCGCCAGCTTCGAGAAATCCGGCCCCGGCGTCGAGTCGCCCAGGTTCACCAGTTCGTCAATCCCGTTCGTCCCCCACATCTGGCCCACCACCTCCAGCACCCGCGTCGGCTCCTCGCGATCGTATGCGTTCAGCGCGCGCCGCACCGCATGCAGCCCAATCCAGTACCCCGAGCCCTCATCGCCCAGCCGCGAGCTCCATCCCCCCGCCGCCTCGCGGCCGCCGTCCGGAGCGCGCCCAATGCAGTTCGTCCCCGTCCCCGCAATCTGCAGAATCCCCGGGCCGCCCTTGAACGCCGCATCCAGCGCGATCACCTCGTCGCCCACCACCTCCGAGCGCTCCACGCCGAAATCCGCAAACACCGCCTTGATCCACTCCGGAACCCCGGGCATGGTCGCGCTGGCCACGCCGGCCGACGCCGCCCGAACCCCCTCGACGCCCGCCTGCGCAAACACTTCCTTCAGCAGCGCCCGCAGATTCTCCTCGGCCGCCGCAGCGCCCACGCGCAGCCGCTTAATCGACCCATTCTCGGCAAAGGCCAGCACCCGCTCCCCGTCCACAATCGAAGCCCGCGTGCGCGTGCCCCCGCCATCAATTCCCAGAACTACACTCATTCGTTCCTTCACTCCATCTATTGCGGATTCGCCTGCGGATTCGCTGGCTCCGGCGTTGCACCGCCGTTATCGCGCAGCGTCCCCGCGAGAATATTCAGGTTGCCGTCGGACTTCGGCGCCGTCAGCCCCAGCAGGTGCGCCATCCACGGATACAGATTCACATTCTCGAACGGCTGCACCGTCTTGCCCGGCACAATATCCGGCCCCGCCGCAAAGAAGCTCGCCTTCATCTCCGCCATCACCCGCGGATCGAAGCCATGCTCCCCGGGCAGCGGCGGCTTATCCGGCTTCCCTTCCCCCGGCTTCTTCGCGCGAATCGCATACGGCCCCGTCGCCACAATCACCGGGTCGCCCTCACGCGGATTCTCGTTGTAATGCATCCCCGCCGGCACATCCTTCCGCCGATACACAAAAAACTGCGACGACACATGCTTCAGCGCGTTGTACACCTTGGCGCGATCCTCTTCCGTCTTGCCGTAAAGCAGCGGTCCCACCGTCTCAAAGTTGCTCAGATCGGCAACGTCGTCCAGATTGATCCAGCCGCCATCCACCTTCGCCATGCCGTGATCGCTCAGCACAACCAGGTCCACCGGCAGTTTCGTCTTGTCCAGAGCCGCCTTGAGCCTGCCCACGATCGCATCCATCTTGAGAACCGCGGCTTTGGTCTCCGCCGCATCCGGCCCGTACTCGTGCCCTTCGTGATCCGGCTCCGAAAAATACATCACGATCAGGTGCGGCCGTGCGGCTTCGGGCAGCTTCAGCAACGCCACCGCGTCGTCAATCCGCGCCTGCTGCACCGCCTCGGTGCGCTCCGTCTTGCCGTCGAACTTCGCATACCACGTCGGCCTGTGTCCCGCGATCTCCGCCTCTGAACCCGGCCAGAACAGGCACGCGGTCCGCATCCCCTGGCTCTCCGCCAGGCTCCACAGCGGCGTGCCCGAGTACCACGACCCATCCCTTACCGCCGTCGCATCGCTCAGGCCATAACGCGCGCCCTTCTTCTCGTCGTAGAAGTTGTTGGCGACCAGCCCGTGATGCTCGGGATAAAGCCCCGTAACGATCGTGAAGTGATTTGGAAAGGTCAGCGATGGATAGCTGGGCAGCATCCCCTCAGGCGCACTCGCACCCGCCTTGCCCAGGGCCAGCAGATGCCTTGCTCCGTCGCGCGCCGCGTAGTCCCACCTGAAGCCGTCCAGCGACACCAGCATCACATAGTGCGCCTTCTCCGCCGCCGCCGAGTTCGTCCCGTTGTCGGTGTGTTCGAGAGGCAACGCCGCATTGAGTTTCGGCTGCTGCGCCGCGCCCGCAAACACCAGACCCCACGCCAGCAGCGCGGCCGCAACGTGCCGGAACAGACTTCTGGGCATCCACCACCCCCGCATCAGCTTATCCCAGCCGCCACCGCCATCTCGAACTCCGCGCCTGAACGTCCCAAAAAGTTCCCGGTTGCGCTCACCTCCCGTATATGTTACCGTCTGTAACATTATGGCGAGTAACACTCACCTCATCCATGACCCGGTCGAGCTCGGCGAACTGGAGCGCGACATCCTCACCACCGTCTGGCGGCTCGGCAGCGTCACCGCCGAGCAGGTGCGCGAGGAACTGGACCGTCCCCTGAAGGACTCCACCATTCGCACTGTCCTTCGCCGCCTCGAAGAAAAGGGCTACCTCGCCCACGAGACTGAAAATCGCACGTTCATCTACCGCCCAGCCCAGTCACCCCAGCGCGTAGCCGGCCGCGCCGTCAAGCGCATCGTCGACTGGTTCTGCGACGGCTCCGTCGAAGCCCTCCTGGTCGGCATGGTCGACTCCAAGGTGCTCGACCGCGGTGAGCTTCAGCGCCTCGCCGAACACATCGCGGTGGCGCAGAAGGAAGCTGGAAAGAAGCCTGGAAACAAGGAGGCGAAGTAATGATGCCGTCTTCATTGTTATTGCTTGCCGATGCGGCCGCGCGCTCCCTGCTCGTCGCGGCAGTCGTCGGTGCGGGTCTGTTCGCGTTCCGCACCCGCAACGTCGTAGCGCAAAAAGCCGCATGGATGCTGGTGCTCGCCGCGGCCTTCCTCATGCCCTGGCTTGCGCCGTGGGCAACCCGCATCCCGGTGCTGCCGAAGAGCGCTACCATCTTCCTTCCGCGTACTTCGTGGCTTGCAACTCCGCCCGTCAAGGCCTCCGAACCTACCGCCTCCATGGCTGATCCCGCTTCGGCAGTCACGCCGCTTGCGCCGCAAATAATCACCGCAACTCCCGACGTCACTCCCGCCGCACAGCCCGCGTCGATCGGCCGCTTCCCTGCCCCGTCCATCTCCTCCGGCAGTTTCACCTCCGCTGAGCCTCCTGCGCGGCCGGCCCGGAAGCTGCGACTCACCGACGGCCTGCTGCTGCTCTATCTCGCCGGTTGCGCCGCCCTGCTCCTGCGCATCGCCTTCGGAGTCGCCTCGGCCCTCCGCCTGTGGTTCGAGGCCGTTCCGGTCACATCCGATGCCATCCCCGAAACACTGCGCGTTCGTGTGAGC
>Ga0206908_1033_pt1 | contig 25574 bp, 26 predicted proteins | sample Alteio_BWOrgHeat_78_FD_152979 | JGI IMG/M metagenome (GOLD analysis project Ga0206908, IMG submission 152979) | Enriched cells from forest soil in Barre Woods Harvard Forest LTER site, Petersham, Massachusetts, United States -... | ecosystem: Environmental > Terrestrial > Soil > Temperate forest >... | reverse complement strand
CGAGCCATCTGGTTCTTGCTGTCGCGGAAGATCCAAGGGGCCCGCGTCTTATAAATGCTTTCAGTTTGACATCAATCGATAACGCGAACAATAAAAGGTATGGGAGATTGAGGCATGTAGGCTACGATCCGAACGCGACGCCTAGAATAGCGAAAGGCGCCCTCCCGAAGTACGAGATGGCGCCTTTGCCATAAGTACGCCTTTCGGCGCAGAAGCAGACCCGAAACCCTCATTTCGCTGCGGGCCGCAGGGTCGAAGGGACTCGAGGGCCCTCGCCTGCGAACGGTGGGAGATTATAGCCGCTTGCACGGCTTCACCCGGCAACATCATACCCTACTTCCAAGAGAAAAGGCAAGAGCGGCTTGCCGAGTCCTCGCTAGACCGGGGGTGGCAACGGGTCCATTTTTAGGTTCTTAAAGTGGGCCGGGCTTTATTCCATTGCTCCGTATGCGAGGTTCCAGAAGTCCTCGAAGATGTTGGAGGGTTCGGGTGAATCCACTAAGCGTTGGGTGAAGATGATGCCGATCATATTTTCTGCGGGATCGGTGTAGGCGGATGTACCCAGGCCGCCGTCCCAGCCGAAACGGCCGGGTGTTTGAAAGAGTTGTTCCCGATGAATATCAACGGCCATTCCGAAACCCCAACTGCTAAACGTACCGAAAAAGATTTCGGCGCCTTCGCGCTGCTCGGGCGTAAGTTGATCGGATGTCATTAACTCGACTGCGGCGCGGGAAAGAATCTGCTCGCTGCCGTGCCGGCCTTTGTTGAGCATCATGCGGCTGAAAGCGAAAAAATCATCGATTGTCGAGACCAACCCGCCTGCGCCTGATTCAAACGCCGGTTGGGCCTGCCACGAACTGTTCTCTGCATCATCGTAGACATCCAATGCATTTGTTTGAGGATTAACGCTATAACACGAAGGTAAGCGTGCAATTTTTTCCGCCGGTACGTGGAATGCGGTATCGTTCATGCCGAGCGGATCGAAAATGCGCTCCCGCATGAACGTGCCAAGGGATTGCCCCGCAACTCGTGCGATCATTACGCCGAGGACATCGGAGCTCAGATTGTACATCCATCGTTCTCCGGGCTGTGCCATCAACGGGAGCGAGCCGAGCCTGCGCAGCCATTCATCCGTGCCGGGTGTTTGCGTGGGGAGCGGCGGGCCGTCGCCGCCGATCTGATATTCACGGATGAACTTCTGGATAGGATGCGTATCCGGCATTGCCATGACGCTGCCGAAACCCATGCAGGATGTCAGAAGATCGCGAACGGTGATTGCGCGCTCTGCGGGGATGGTATCCTCGATTGGCGAGGAGATGGATTTCAGCACGCGCCGATTCGCAAGCTCCGGCAGCCACGGTTCGATCGAGGCATCGAGCCGCAACTCGCATTCCTCGATGAGTATCATTGCCGCGACAGCAGCGACCGGTTTTGTGAGTGAAGCGATGCGAAAAATCGTATCCCGTGCCATCGGTGCCGGCCTATCCAACGACATCACACCGAGCGTCTCCACATGAACGTCATCATTGTGACTCACCAGCGCAACAAGCCCAGGCATTTCTTCCCGCTCAACATACCCCGAAAGTGTGCGATGCATCCGCTCAAGGCGTGGTTTTGACAGACCAGTATTTCCCATACTTGACTCTCATACTGAGGGCGGCATAGTAGTTCCTAGCCTAGGGGATTGATTTATTCGAACAGCAGGGTGCAAAAAGCCTGGAGCAAAAAGTCTGTCGAATGGGTAACGGCATGTCTTGTAATGGCGAGCTGCTCATTTTTGGCCCGCTCTTTGCGCTTGTTGGGGCGTTCACTTTCTGTCTTGGTATTGCAGCATGGAGGTATCCTAATTCGAATTTCATCAAAAATATGCTTGTTCGTGGTTACGCACCTGAAGAAACAGCAGGTCCAATTTCCCGTTTCTTGGGATGGACGCGTGAAAACTCGGGACCAGTAAATTTACGCGTATTTCGCATTGTGGGACCGTTCGTTGGATCAATGTTCTTCGGTATTGGTATATGGACTACAGTGGTGCAATTGCAGTGCAGAGCGAAACTGCCGGATTTCAGAGCACTCATAGGCCCACTTGAATGGCAATTTTGGCCGCCGATGATACTATTTGTCATAATCGTTCTAATTTCCGGCCTTGCCGACAGTTGGCGTGTGCGATTGTTACCGCGTTCAATTCTGATATTGCTGTTCGTGTGTTGGAGCATTTCCGGCGGTGAGGCTGCGGCGTTTCATACGGGCATGCAGGCAAATCGCTGGTTTGCCTTGGTAATCATCATAACACCGATCCTCTATGTCGCAGAGGTAATATGCAAGAAGTACTTTTCAGTTGCTCAACCTGAAACGAAGTCCGATTAAGCGATAATAGCTAGGGGTTGGCTGCTCTGCCAGGTAGCCAATGAAGGTTGATAAATCCCTCGGGTCAGCATTCTTGATAGGAGCTACTTATTCTCAGGAGGGTATATGCATAATCTTGCCCTGCGATTTTGCTTTGCCGGTATCGTTATGAGTATACCGCTGCTCATGCCCGCGCTAAAGGCGCAGCAAGCAACACCGCAAACTTCTCCAGCGCCAATAGTATCCCCATCAGGCACGCTTGTCGCGATACCGGGTGGTACTCACGTCACCGTGCAGCTGGTAGACTCAATTTCATCAGCGACGGCTAAAGTGGGCGATACCTTCGCCATTAGTGCTTCCAACGATGTTGTTGTGAACGATTGGATCGTCATTCAAAAAGGTGCTCCCGGTCAAGGAGAAGTGCTATCGGTCGATCACGCTGGTTCGCATGGTCATCCTGGTAGTCTTGGAGTTCAAATGGATTGGATATATGCAACCGACGGCGAGAAAGTGCGTCTGACTTCGGAGCGGAAAACCGAGGAAGGCGAAAGCAAGGCGGGTGTTTCCAATACCATGACCATTGTGTCCTGGGCGTTTCTTGGATTACCGGGGCTTTTTGCCCATAACTTTGTGAATGGTAAAGATATCCAACTCGATTCCTCGCATCCGTTAGAGGCGTATGTTGACAGTACGGTACACGTCACGGCAACAACAACGAGTAATTCTGATACGGGCTTCGCTCATTAAACGTGACGACTTATCGCCCGACGCTGTCGGCAGGTGGGTTCACTTTGCGACATGCATATTAATGTGACTGTGCTAGAAAAGATAGTGTGGTTCTTGAATCGGGCGGCTGCCGGTATTGTAACGGCAGCGCTCACTGGGGCTTTTGCGGGCTTAGTTCTCTTTTGCTATGTACAGATTACAGGCGGGCCTCCAGGGCCTGGAGCAGATATAACCGGCGGTTTTGTTTGGATAATGACTCTCGCGACTATCGGAGGCACGATCCTCGGATCTCCGTCCGGAATTCTTGTGATGTGTCTCTCTCGCGCAAAGAAAGCACCCTGGCGTTCCATCCCAATTTTATTGATTGGCACTACGCTTGGTGTCGTTATCCTAGGGCTGCCTTGGGGGTTATTACCAGGAACAACGTTATTCGACATTATCCTTAAAATAATGATCGTTGCCGGGCCGACGTTAGGAGGTTTGCTGGCAGTACACTTTTTACTAAAGGAGCAAGAAGCTCGCTATCCCGAATGCACGGAACGCTAACAAACGTACCAACACGGTGAAATAAAATATAGAAAGTTTTATCAGAAGAATCATCGCTTTGTGGGCGGGCGCGTTTTTTACGGTTACCTTCCTCAAGGGCAGCACGATCCTCGGGTAATACGTAGGTTGCATTTGGAATGTGAAGTTTGCGCCAGGGGTTCTCCATCGACGTTCCTTTCTCGGTAGAACGAGAGTATAAAATTAATGAAAGAGCTGTAGGGACTTTGCGGAATCATTTAAAGGAATAAGTTCACCATTATTTTGCGTGATGAAACTTATGCCTGATTCCTCTAGGACCGTCGCAATGAAGCTTGTCTCTCTATTGGGTGCTCTCCCAAATGCTATTACAGGTTTTGCTCCTTTGAGTTTTGCGCTATATCGGATCTGGTAGTCCTTGAGTTGCCCGATCCCATAGCGCATCCGATGAACCGCGTCTCTTAAATCATTGAGGCTCTTGGCTTCAATGAGACTCCGTTCGTCGCCGAAGTCGAGGACGAGATCGATATTGTTATTGTACCAGCAGGTGGCGCCGCGACGTGTACCAGCAGCATGCACCAAACGAAGTATATGTTGGTGATCGGAGCGGGCTCGTTCCTGAAGAGCGGCTGATTCATAAACGTCGACGATGTGTCCGGGATGTGGTACATACCCCGAACCCTCAGGAATTTCTTTTATGACGCGAATGCTATCCATTGGTGCCTGGATCGGAGGGCCAAAATAGCTGAGTGCTGCAATTTCTTCAGTGCTGGGTAGCATCGAAATGCCCAGCGACGCAACGTTGGCAGCGGCAAGGATGCGGTGATACACGACCTCGTTGATATCTCGGACAGCCGACTGTCCCTGAATCGAGCGTTCTGATTCCGTTTCGTAGTAGACTCCTCTGGGATCTTTGAGAGATACGAGGTGTTGAAAGGGTTCACATTTGATAAGCGGCACGTAGCGGTGGCTAGGATCAAATGGATCCTCGAAGGGTTTACCAAGGATACCGTGCCCGAAGTATTTCGAAGAATCTTCTCGTAAAGCGCGTTTCCCATGCGGCCTGTAGTAGATGAATGCGTCATAGGGCCTGACGCGGCTGAAATACTGCCTTGGATAGTGGTAGAGGGACCACTCAGCATCTTTGTAAGCGCGATCCGATGCCTCAAAAATCTGCGATAAAATGACCGGCACGAGACCTTCTTGGCTTGCCGAGTCACCAGTCCCCGCTTAGAAGCGTCGCTGTAACAACTCCCGTTAGAGTTTTCTAGAGAGGGCGCTAGATGATGAACCATAAATAAAAGGCGCATGGCAGATGCCTCTTTTAGCGGCGCGACACCGCGTTGGCAAGTGAAGCACGGGCTGATGGCCATGGCGGTCTGCGTGCTATGCGCGGAAGGCGTGGTCGCCGGCTCGGACCGCTCGTGTATGCCCTCGTTCGACTTAGGCATCCTCGCCGGACAGATGCTGATGCTTAACATGTTCGGGGCTCCGGAGATATGGGGAATCGTCGCCGGTATACCAGCATTCGTCATCGCTGCCTATCCTGAAACAATTAATTTTCGCCGCCGTTGGCTCCCCTTAGTGTTTGCGGTACTGGCTGCAGGAGCGATCTGTCTTGTTGCGCTCGGGCATTCTGGTTGGCTCGGGCTCCTTTTTGTTGGTGGGACCCTCGGGGTCGGCGCGCTCATCGGCTTTTGGATAAGGGCAAGCGAAAAATTTCGGCGATTCTGGTTCCCAATCGGCATTCTATTGGCTCTTTTGGCCGGTGGCATCATTTTCTCGTTTGGCCACTACGGGCAAAACAACTGTTGGCCATGATAAATGCGATACCTGTCAGGCGCGCCTATCGGACCCTTTTTGTTTCGCCACTCCGCAATGTTTGCGTTTATCATAGCGACCACGCGTCTTGAAGTCCTCCGTGGGGTTTTATACTAGGCTGAGGAGGTATCCATTATAGGTCATCCGGCAATGCTGCTTCCGGTGTAGCCTCGAATAGGCCTTGTTGAATCCGGTGAAAGTATAGTGCTAACCAGCCGTTACCAGTCGCAAAGATAACCGGGGGCTTATTCGCGATGTCAACGCGCATTCCGTCGGTATACGGTTCCGTCGAAGCGATCTTGCCAAAGGGAATCTCGACTGTTTTGGCTGAAGCGATAAAGAGTAGTCGTTTGTTTGTGATGTAAAGAGTGCCACTGCCATCTGACTGCATCTGTTGCGTTGATATGGGTCTGCCACGAAAAGCACTACTACGAATATAAACGCCTCTAGCAACACGAAATGAAACACCGGATGAACCTCCGACATATTGGGTATATTTGTGCATGGTACATATATTTGCTGCCCACTGCCCATAGCATGCCTCACCGTTCTTAAGCATGATTGCCGGTGCAATCATGGGTTGCATTGGGCGCAAGAGGAATTCCCTTAACTGAGCACGTCGTTGCCTTTCCGCTTCAGCCTTCCGTATTTTGTTTGCTTTGTTGACTGCACTTCCGACGTATACTACGCCGCAGATAATCCCTACGAGGATACCACATCCAAGGAGCGAGCTTAACAGAATATTTATTCGGTTTTCTGGATTCGCATTTAGCGAAGATAGTCCCGCAAGTACCAATGTGGATATCACCCATACTACAAGATACGGGTGTCGTATTCCAGTTTTTTCCGTGCGCGGGGGAGGGACGATTGCTTTTGCCACTGGAAGGGCTTCGCTAGTCATGCCAGGAGTGGCGGCAGAAGGAGCACAAGGGGTTTGGTTATCGTTGGCCATCCGCGTTGCCCTTTGCTAAGTGTAGTTATATATTAAACCGGACATTTTAAGTGTCTTCTTGATGTCCTTTTGGCCGGTAAATACTAGGTATAGACTCCATTCAGGGTGTACGACTGATAACCCCGTTCGGAACCTTTTTTCTGCGAGTCGATTAACAATGAGGTCGCCCCTAAAAGGCGAATCGCACCTTTCCGGCCTGGCCGGGTGCGTTATGCTTACAAGAAGGAGCTCCGGGTGGCAAAATTTACGAAGAGATCAATTCTTCAGACTATCGCACGACGATCGGGCAGTCCAACGTTCCGCAGGTCCTTCGCGTTAATTCTCGTTGCAGAAGCCGTCACTATTTTCGTGGCATGGTTTCTGTTGGATTCGAATGTCTCGAGATGGACGTACGAAAAGGCCGCGCAAGCCATGCGAATCTCGCAGAGGGTAGCTTCGAGCGCGGATTGGTCGCTCGTAGATACCGTTCCCAAAGATCGCGATTCCTTGCTTTTCCAGAATTATCGTCAAATCTTGATGAAGAGATCCCAGCACTATTTCCCCCAGAACGAAGGTGACGTTTATCTAGCTGTCGTCGAGCATGGCGAAACGTACATCATCGATCCGTTTGATCTGCATCCGATGGACGATGAGGGAAGGGCAAACAAATGGGAACTAGCCGCATACTCGACAGCCAAGACGACGTATAACATCGTACCATTCTCCGACAACACCGGTACGTATCTGGCCGCCCTCACGCCAATCTTCCGGAACGGAAGGATCGTCGGATTACTTGGTGCGGAGTATGACTCCGCAACATTTGGCGAATTTCAAGGACTTGTGCGGAAAGCGTTCTGGCTTTCCATCTTGCCGGCGATACTGCTATCCCTAATGCTAGCGTACGTCCTAGCCACAATGTTCGTTGAGCCGATGGAGATATTCAGGCGAATAGACGAGACAGCTATTGAACAAAGTGCCGCCGGAACGGCAAAAGACAACCCTCTGAGTTGCTTAAGCGCGAGGGAAAAAGAGGTTGCTGAACTCGTAAGGCGCGGGTTGCGGAACAAAGAGATCGCTGATGCGCTCGTTGTCACCCCGGAAACCGTCAAACAGCATCTCAAGAACATCCGAGAAAAGACCGGCCTCACCAGGGTTGATCTCGCTGTCCAGGCTGAGGCCAGGCGTATACTTTTGATTCAGGAATCTACCCCTTTGGCATAAGCGTTACTCTTTTCCCGTAAAATGGGTGTCACTTTGTGCGTATAAGCCTAAGCGAAAGGCCATCCCCCTTATGGGGAATCGCGGCAAAATCCCCAAACCGGGGAAGTGTTTTCCCGCTCCTAATCGACGATAATGGGCGTGCCGAGACGCTCAGCACCGACCGACCAGCGGCACTGGCCGAATCCACCGACCCCCGGGCCACGAACCATTTCGTTTGCGGCGCGACGGTCCAAAAGGAGCAGCATGAAGACCATTTTGATGACGGCGATTCTTCTCGTGACCACGGCGGCTGCCGCGATGGCGCAAGAAGCGACGATCTACTGCAGCCCTTATTCGAACGTTTGTACAACCTATTCCAACGGGCAAACGTACCAAACCTATACCAGCCCCTACAGCAACACCAGCACGACGTACGGACCGAGCGGAACCTATCAGACGTACTCGAGCCCTTACACGAACACGACGACGACATACGGGTCCTCTGGAAGCACCGCGACTACTTACTACAATCCGTATTCGCATACTAGCACGACGTACTCGTATCCGAGCGGCAACTCGTACAATACGTACTATAGCCCAGACTCCAACACGATAACGACGTACGGTTCCAACGGCTACCAACAGCAGTGCTATGTCAACTCCTCTACAGACACGGTTCAATGCTACTGATGAAAGAGTGAGACGCATGAGGAAACTCATCGATGCGGAAATTATTCCGAACTACACGTATGCCGCTATTGGCTCCATCGACAAGGGAGAGGAATTAAATTGCAGCCGCTGTGGGAAGTATTCGAGTAAACCTGGCACGACGGTTCACGGCTATTCTCGAATCCCGAACAAGGCTACGCACTTGCCGACACCAATTGAGCTTTGCGACTCATGCCAGGTGGAGGTCCTCGAATTGAAAGCGATTACCAAAGTGTCCGACTTTCCTCAAAAACCTTGAATCGTTACACAGTTCCAAACGCGACTAGGCTCCTAGAGCGGGCCGATGGCACGGCAGATCCTTATTTCTGCGACTTTGATGATGGGGTGACGAGAATCGTCAAGTGGCACCGCAGGACGGAACCTTTTCATGGTGCTAAATCGTGCTTTAACGAGCTTATCGCTTCTCGCCTTGGCCAGCTCATCGATGCTCCCGTTGTTCGCGGGACAGTTGTTTTCGTATCAGAGGATAATGTGCCCACTCCGCAAGAGGCAGGCTTCCATTTTGGGTCGGTTCGTATGACCGGTTTTGACGTGCGCCACCTTGCAGGTCAAGATAATCATGCATCCGTAGGGCCATTTTTGAACGCGGTAGCGAATCGATCGCAGTTCGCTGCGACTGCTTTATTCCTGGCGTGGCTTCGTATTCAGGATCACGTTAATTTCGGACCTCCGATGACCGATCACGCAAGCTGTGTCTTCGTTGAAGAGCAGCACTACCACTGTCCGGAGCCCGTCAAGCTGTATCGACTGATTGACTTCGACGGTGCATTTGGAACTGGTCATTGGGGCGAACAGGGCACGGACCTTCCTGACGTATCGAGTCCACATGTTTTGCCACCTTACCTTCGTGCCCTAATCGATCCTGAAACGTTGAGGCAAGAATTTGACAAACTGCAGCGCGTTACCGAAGCCTCTATTAATGCATGTTTTGACGACATACCAAACAATTGGCTCGACTTAAGGGAGCTCGAGCATGCCAAGAGGTGGACGATTGAGCGAGCTAGCCTCTTGGGATCTAGCGGCCATCTAACGGATCACGCGATCGAACTCTCTTAAGGGAATTATCAAGGAGCTTCTCCTCAGGCATACATAGCTATACCTCACCACTCGCATAAGTTAATTAGAAGCGACCGTGATGTTGCCCGCTTTGGCTGTGATATTTGTATGGACTTTTTCAAAAATATCGGGTACATGAGGTGCAAGAAGTAGTGATAGGGATTAGTCCTTAGTCGTGCATGGAAAACATGAGCGTCTCTCTAACCCTAAAGCATGACTTTTGTCGCTGGGGTGAGTGGTTTTCGTTCCCTTTGGATGGTCGCAGATAGACGTCTGTCAGTCCCGGGCCGTACTCCCATTGATGATGCTCGCAAAATGATTTTTCTTGAGACAACTGATGGCACAGCTATACTAGGTTATACTGGGCTGGGTGCTACTATTCGGGGGACTGAACCATCAGACTGGATGAATGCTACTTTAAGGGGCGTAAACCTGCCGCTGGAACAGTGTTTAGGCTTTTTAAGTAGAGCTATGTATGACCAACTTCCTGTACACCTGGCCAGGATACCCAAGAGTGCGACTCCGGCTCACACCATAGTAATAAACGCTATTTGCAACAAAGAACCCAGGGTTTATAGTATTGATATGGTTCTATCGAAGGATCGTAAGAAGGTTGAAGCTTTCCGTTACGCCAAACATGCATTCCAGGTAGGTGGTCGTATTTTACGTACACCTCCTCGACTCATATTCGGAGGGAGCGGTGCGATCTCTTTACTCGCTGGAAAAGTTAGGTGGGACTGGCGTTTTCTGCAACGATTAATTCGCGCTCATGATCGGGGGTTAATACACTCGTTAACTGTCGCAGACGAATTGGCTAAACTAAACTTTGCAGTGCATCAAGCAACGAGCGATAAATCAGTTGGCCCAAGATGTATTATAGCCTGGCGCATGGGAAAGAAAGCCAAGTTTGGAAGCGCTCATCAATGTTACAATGGCATAATGCGTGAAAACGTTACTATTGCGGTACCAACAATTGCACAGGGAATGGATGTAATGGCAATTATGGCGGCACTTTTGCCGCCGAACTGGCCTTCTATTAAGCCAACCGACCTCATTAATCGCTCCGCTGAGGACATCATAAGAATGAATACCGCGCTATCGCAAGTTCCTACGAAACCGGATACGCGGCTTCGTTGAAACCATACTGGAGCGCTAGTAATCAACTGACAACAGTCCGGTTCTGTATGCTGCCGTCGCGTTTACCTTGGCTTAAGTGCAGTAAGGGCTAGCGCGATATGATTTTGCGGCTGATGTGATCATAGCGATAATTAACGATGGTTCCATCAAGAATTCGATTGATGGCTTCGCGAATGAGCTCGATAGGGACAACGAACCACTCGCGGGGGCTTACCGTGCGGCCGAGGAGTACGTCGACTTGAAGACGTGCGTGTCCGAAAAACTGATGAATGAGGCTTTCCAGTTTTTGTGGATTGAGGTTGACCGTTTCAAAGACCGTCACAATGCGTACGGGTGCGAGTAGGAAAGTTGGATCGGCTTCGACGTCCGCAAGCCTTTCCTCCACCGGCTGCGTAGTAAAACCGACCTTATAGAGTCGCCCACTTAACGCAGTGATGCTCGGTTCGGCGGATAGGCTTTCGATCACATAAATGGTTCCGGTATGGCGATCGTCAGGGTTTCCTGATTCGGGTTCGCCGGTAAAGAGTGGACCGCTGACGGCTGGTGCTGTCTCAATTATCTGTCGTGGGTTGGTATCGTCGTAGAGTGCGCGCGCGAAAGACCTCAAGAGGAGATTGCTCTCTGTGCCGTTGCCGAATATTACGCGGGTGCGCGCGTTATAGTTCTTGCCGCGGCGTTCCTTAGTGTCAACATCCGCGATGTAGGCGATGAGGCCGTGAAAAATAAAAGCAGTGCCTGGCTTGATGCTTCCCTCCCCTTCAAAGGGGCTCGTTTTCCGGCGGCCGTTTGCCAAGTCTGCGTTGAGGGTCGCGAAAATCGGTGCAAAGTCAGCGAAGTTCTCGCATTGGCGCCTCCTGGCGATCTCGTCAGGTACCGCTTTTGATGGTGACGCCTCCACATGACGTAACGTAAATATCTGTTTGGCCGAGTCGTCAAGGAGCGGGTCATCCGATGCTATGACTTCCGACATGGTTGTTGGTGCAGCAGGCGCACCGATATGTGCGCCGAGGAGCCCATGGCGATCATGCGGAGCCAGGAGGTTATGGTATGCCGCGCCATCACGGAACGTGTCGAGGTGCGACTCAAGGGTATACTCGTTGAGGCTAGGTTCGCGTCCGCCGTCGGTATTACCGGGCAGCAAACCGTTTTCATCAATGAATGCGTTGATGGCTTCGAAGTGCGCAATCGCAATCTCGTCTTCTGTCGAGCGCGTAGGTCCGATGGTTTTGCCGGCAAGCAGTCCGAGCGAGTCCTCCTCGGAGAAGATTTCTGCGAACGGCGAGGGTTTCTCGTTCATACGCTAGCGGCGCGCTTAGCAGCGCGGATGATAGCAAGGGCGTGCGCAAGCCGTTGTTCGCGTGGGTCCTGCGCATTGAGGTTTGGATCGTGGCCACGGTTCGTAACGAATGCCTTGATCGCCGGCCACAGCATCGCTGCCTCTTCATTGCTCATCGGGAGGCGTCCCGCTACGACTGTGCTATGGATGGTACGCAACACCTTTTCATCAAGGGTTTTCGCTAGGATTTCATACGCATGTTCGAACGGATTGATGCTATCAATTAAGTCAATGGAGAGCTCATCGAGATTGACAAACCTCTTGGCGAGTTTGATCAAAACATTTTCGCCTTCACGGCGCGTCTCGAGCTTGTCTGATGTGCCCGATTCGGGGTCGCCCGGTTCAGGCGCGACGGCGTTTTTGAAGTTGAAATCGAGTAGCAATGCGTGGCGGATTTCGTTGGCTTCATCCGGGGTGAGGTCGGGGTATGCACGCTCGATGACTCGTGGTATGAGGACCGTGTTGATTTCGGCCGGAGTAAACGCGTCGGGATGAACGATAGCGGTTTGGATATGCTGGTCATTCAGAACATGGACTTTCAATTCGTCGAGTTGATCTTGCACGATCTCACGCACGCGATCGGTCGAGGGTTCTTGCAGCCCACGCACTTGAATCATGGGAGCACTGGGGAGAAGGGACACAGGTGGCTGGCCATTTGGAGGGCGAGTTTGAAAGTTAAAGTTTGGCGCGAGCACTTGTTCCATGATTAATGAACATGATATTGCCTTGAGCATGCTGTTGACGGCATCTGTAACTACGGCACGATCATCGATAGGCTCAGCTACAAGGTTTGTGAATTGCGCGTGCGTCTTGCCCTCGGCATCGCGTGTGGCACGACCTATGATCTGAATTACCTCGGTCATGGAATTGCGATAGCCCACGGTAAGAACATGCTCGCACCAAATCCAATCGAAACCTTCTTTTGCCATACCTAGCGCGATGATAAGGTCGAGATCTTCGCGTGCGACGACGTGGCGCAGGCTTTCGAGCACCTGTTCGCGGTAAGGGCTATCGTCGACAAGGTCAGCGACCTTCAGCATGCGCCCATCTGGACACTTTACTTGGTAGAAACCGGTGTTCGGGTCCCTGTTGACGCGGCTTGCGTCGCCTCCAGCGATATGGTCGAGGATCGTATCGACCTGCAGCGTCTTCTCCATCGGCGTCTCGGCGGAATTAACGCTCGGGATGTGGACAATGGTCTTTTTGGTTGTGTCGAGAATTTCACCAATGGCATCGAGATAGGAGCCACTGTAGAAATGGTAGCCGATACCTAGGGTTTTAAGGTGCTCGTACGCGGCTAGTTGCTCGTAATAGGTATATGTTACGCGGGCGAAGCGGCTTTCGTCTTCCGGGCGTAAAACAGGAATAGTATCGCCACGGAAATACGATCCAGTCATCGCAACAATATGAGGGCGTCCGTCAGCGATGAGGCCGCGGACGAGTTCCCCGAGCTTGGATTCCGCATCAGCTGAGGTGTGATGAAACTCGTCGATCGCGACAACGCATTCTGTAAAGGCTGCCGCGCCAAGTTTTTCATAGGCGAAACGTAGCGTCGCGTGGGTGCAAATAAGGATAGATTGTTCCGAACCGAGGAACTCTCCGACAGCCTCGGTTTTTTGTCCCCCGCCGGCTGTCGTGAGATTGTACTTTGGTGCGACGAGCCAGTCGGCGAAGAAACCCGATGGTTTGAGAGGTGTCGTCTTGAACGAATTACCGATCGAACGCTCGGGCACGGCTACAATGATCTTTTTGAGTCCTTGATTCGCAATCTTGTCAAGGCCGATATACATAAGCGCCCGCGATTTGCCAGAGGCCGGCGGAGCTTTGATTAGGAGGTACTGCGCATTTCGAGCATCGTACGCGCGTAATTGCATTTCACGCATACCCATTGGATTGAGAGCTGCGTGGCGAGTTCCACAAATATGCGTTATTATATTAGGCATTACTTCCGTGCTTTCGTTCTTGAATTGGCGAATAATGTACCTTCATGGGTTTTTGTATCCTTCATTCGTGTATACATAGCAAAGAGGTGTTCGAGACGATGGGTGTCATCTTTAAATTTGCGACCATAGATATATTCTTCTATGTAAGCGTCATTTTCCAAATGAGCTTGAGACAGATTTATTGGCATCGTTTCGGGATCGTAAAGCCATGCCAAAGTTTTCCCAGGATGCTGCGCTCTGGTTTTTAGAATCACCTTCGTGTTCTCCTTGAGAATTTGTTTCTGTTCGTGAGATAGATTGGGCAAAGGTAATGTATTATAAATTAGACTTGTCGAATATCGCAAGGTGTTTAGGGTGATTCTCCCGACTGTTATTGCCCATATCCAATGAATACGTGACGAAAGGACGCCGCATAACCAGTCAGGCGGATCATAGGTAATATAGAGCTGATTGCTGACCACATCACTAGAGGTAAGGAGCGCTATTGGTAGGTAGTGACGCCGATCCGCGCACACCTCGGGCAGTACAATAGATGGACGTGGTTGAAAGACCGTTGTGCCGAGTCTGTGGGGCTTCCCAGCGAGCCTTTGAGCATCTTTCCCTCCCTTGAGGCGATTCTGTGCGGTTCTTCGTAAGCGCTCCTTAATATATGGGATGTTTTCAGCATACGATAATCTCTCATCAGATATCATCAGAATGTAACGAGTGTGATTGTATAAAAGATCCTCCGCGCTATAAAATCTATAAATAAATTCGCTGGCCTCTGGATTTGAAGCAAGGATGGTTTGACGATCAGCTGGTGACAGAATTAGATGGCCGCCGTCGATTGGCTTGGTGCCCTTGACTATTTCCGGAAGATCATTAAGTGGCTCTGATTCTCGGGTGACAATCACGTTCGATTGAGCTGGCACAAGGTATGCTGCAATAGTATCAACGGCAACTACGTGGTCGTCTATATAGAGGCGCTTTGGCTGAGTCGTAGGCGAGGAGAGGCCTATAATGGTGCAGGTGACAGCTGCATTATGTGACGCCTGATTTGCCCACTTAAAGGGAGTGTAGGCGAAATCGATTGTGGTACGAGCCATAAGATATGGCCATAAAAGTGGAACTTGTTCTCCTTGGCATATCGCATTGGTTGTTACGAACGCTGCTTTAGTGTGTCGAGAATTGCTAATAAAGTCGCTCGCTAATAGTAGCCAACATGAAACATAGTCGAGGTCACCATAATTGGTAATGCGTGGCGCGCAGACGAAGTGTAAGTCATCGTTCTGAGACGGAGCGCGTCCGAGGTGACCCTTGTAAGGGGGATTACCACATATGTAGGTTTCTGCACTTGGATCGTTGGGCAAAAAATTCGTCCAATTAAGGCGTAAGGCATTCCCTGGTTGGATTGTCGTGATTTTTCCAAGTGGGAGGGGGGATCGAGCGGTCCCAAAGGCCGTTTTAAAAGCGGAATTCATCTGGTATTCGGCAACCCATAGAGATAATTTGGCCGTTTCACAAGCAAAATCGATGATATCAATGCCAAAAAAATTGCACAATGAAATGTTGGACAATCGTAGAGGATTATTTGGCGCAATCTCGGCAAGGTGTGTCATGATTTGCAATTCAAGCTTGCGCAGTTCTTTATACGCGATACTCAGGAAGTTTCCAGAACCACATGCGGGATCAAAAATGCGAATTTTTCCGAGTCTACTCAAAAGGTGCTCAATCTTTGGGATATTGTGTTTTGCCTTTTCGAATTCTCCATGGAGTTCATCAAGGAAGAAGGGATGAAGTAGTTTCATGATATTAGGTACGCTTGTGTAGTGCATACCGATGTCGCCGCGCATGCCGGGTTCGGTGATCGTTTGAATCATTGATCCGAATATGTCCGTGTTTATAGTCTGCCAATCAAGTTCGCCGCACTCTAAAAAAAGTCGCCGAGATGTGCGGTTGAAAGCTGGGATTGAGAGCGTTGCCTCGAAAAGACTTCCGTTAACATACGGAAACCTTGCATCGACAGCGGACGTGGTTGCAGGTCGTTTGCTACATTCGATGTTCATAACGCGGAAGAGGCGGTCGAGTAATGGCGCGAGGTCAGTGCCGTCTTCCTTTGTGTGCTGGGCGACAGTGTTCGTGAAAAGTTGCGATGTATCGAAAATGCCCGTGTCTTCCGCATAGAAGCAGAAAAGTATGCGGGTCATGAAAAGGTTGAGTTCGTGTGTATGGTTGCCGTCGCTCCACGTTGGATTCGCCGCGAGAAGGGCATCGTAAAGCTTCGAGAGTCGTTTAGCGGCCTTTACATCGGCGGGATTTTCGGTGGCGGCAGAGCGTCGCTCAAAACCGGCTAGCGGTAGAAGGAAATCCGAAGACTCATCGAGCTGCATAAACTCAGTGTTGCATGTATCGTCGAGCGTCAGGTCACGGATATGAACTTGGTTACCATTGGTGACAAGAATAAAGCGCGGCTTGTGCTTCGCCGTCAGCGGATCAGAAACAAGGTCATCACCGACTGCGGCAACGTCGTCTGTTGGGGCTGCTGACCGGAAAAATAGTTTCTTTTTCCAGAGCACATCCCCAACAGACGTCGCGACGTTTGTCTGTCCGGTTTTGAGTTTACTTACTGTGACTTTTGGCGCATTGTAGATTGCGATCAGATCGAACGGAAAGGTCCTCGGATCATATGGTTCCGCTGCCAGCGCTTTGACGGCAAATTCAATCTCGGTTGGGTTCATGCTTCTCCGTAACGCGGTGATCAAATGTTGAAAGTAGAAGGCCCGATGGACCTGCTGGGCGGAGGTGTTCGTGGCTAGGGGCTTCTAACTCTGCCCATCAGTGGCCGCAGCAGTTAGTTCCCCACATTTTGTCCGTACTTTTGAGTGTGAACGGTATGTGAACCGCTGGCCTTGAAAGGCGTTCAAGACGGTCTTCCACTCGACAACCTAGGACGCGCGAGTCAAGGACGCGCGGGTAAGCTTGGCTGAATGTGAGTCGGGATTTAGGTGCTCATGACACCGGGGCTAGGAGGATGCATGCCGAGCTAGAACAGGGCGGCGTTGGCTCACCGGTAGAATTTGTGCCATGTTTCGTGGCATAGGAAACAAATGGTAGAGGGTATGCACTCTCAACTTTCATTCATGGTTCCCAGTGAAGCACATTGTTGCTTAGCGTAAGAGTACCGGTGAGCCTTTCATTGAATGTGATTTTTTAGAATGTCGAAGCTTTTGGCTCTGCGATGTGCGAAGTCGCTATCTGATCTCGCGATACTGCTGGATTTTAGGCCCAGCAAAGTCTCTTATATACTTTATAAACAGCTTTCCGCGGATAAGTATTCCACGTTCTTGATACCTAAGCGCGGTGGCGGGCACCGTACAATATGCGCTCCGCAGGGTGGTTTGAAACTTCTACAGCGCAAGCTTGCTGATTTGCTTCAAGATTCCCTAGACGAAATCAATCAGGAACACCAGCGGAAAGATCGAATCGTCCACGGATTTAAACGTAATCGATCCATTATTACAAATGCTCGAAGACATCGCAATCGCAGATGGGTTTTGAATGTTGACATTAAGGATTTCTTTCCATCAATAAATTTTGGGCGTATTCGTGGTTTGCTTATCAAGGATCGAGATTTTCAATTGGATGCGGGCGTCGCCACCGTTATTGCTCAGATAGCTTGCCATCAAGACATGCTTCCTCAAGGAAGCCCTTGTTCTCCTGTGATTGCTAATCTGGTTGCGCGAGTGCTGGACGTTCGGCTGGTAAAGCTAGCCCGTCGGGCCGGTTGTACGTATTCGCGGTATGCTGACGACCTAACGTTTTCCACCAACAAGGGAATATTCCCGAATGAACTTGCGATCGCACTTGATCCAGGCGCTCCACACGACTGGAAGCTCGGTGATCAATTGCGGTCATTAATCGAGAGTTCAGGCTTTTGGATTAATGAACGGAAGACTCGCGTTATGTATCGATCATCTCGTCAAGAGGTAACGGGTCTCGTAACTAACGAGAGGATAAGCGTGCCGCTCGAGTATCGCAGGAAAGTTCGGGCAATGGTTCATAAGCTTACGACTACAGGTTCCTTTGAAGTGCTAGCTGCTGTCGGAGGTGGGGCTGCTGTACTCGAGAAGCGAGCGGGAACGATGGAAGAGTTAAGCGGCAGGCTTGGCTTTGTCTATAGCACCGCGATTTATGGCGCGGATACCGCGCGCGGTCGAGAAGATAATGAGACAGCGTTGGGGAAGTCATATAGAACATTCTTGTTCTACCGAAATTTTTACGCTGCCGACTGTCCTACTATAATTTGCGAAGGAAAAACTGATAATGTCTATCTTACGCATGCGATAAGGAATCTTGCTAGCGAGTTTCCAGCTCTTGCTTCGGCGATGCCGGATGGTAAGATAAAGCTTAAAATCAGGCTCTTTAAGTATCATCAGTCAAGTACTTGCAGGTTGATGGGGTTAATGGATGGTGGCAGCGGGGTTCTGAAGTCGTTTATTCAACGGTATGAGCGGGAGGTTAGGGATTTTGGAGGAGCTGGTTTAGTTCACCCCGTGATTATTTTGTTTGATAACGATGAAGGCAGCGTGGATATATGGAAGGCTTTATCCCGTATGACGAAGCGCAGGTTTGACAAGAGTGAACAGTTCATTCATGTTGTTAAAAATTTATATGCTATACCTACGCCCGGCCAGCATTCGAAGATAGAGGATTTCTTTCACGATGCAATTAAGAGCACGCAAATTGACGGTAAGGTATTTTCTCTGGAGAAAGAGCTCGACCGCGAGGCGGAGTACGGTAAAAACGTGTTTGCGCATAAGGTCGTTGCGCCGAAAGCGCAAGAGATCGACTTTACGCTCTTTCGCCCACTACTCATGAACTTATCTGCGGCCATTGTAAAGCATAGAGATATATTGGCCATCGACGAAGGGTTTGCGCTACAGTAAAAGTGTTTCGGAAATACTATATAAACGAATAATCGCTTGAGTGATTTGATTCCCGAAGAGTCCTTCTATTCAGAGCATTTCCAAATTGTTCGGCCGATTGACAATTTGCACTACATCCCCCCAAATGCCAGATTCAAGAATCCGGGCATCCTCTTGGGGGGCCACTGACGCAATTCGATGCTAGCGAGCGCCCGGTATGCTGTCACTTTGATCTAAAGAAGTTAATAACTACACCAAGGATTGAAAAAAGACCCGAAATAATCGCTACCACCACAGCTATAATATGTAAGGAAAAGTAATTAGGACGATCGCGAACCGTTATAGAAAACGAGGAATTTGCTTGCAAAAAACTCACCACAGCGAAAACGAATGCAAGCGCGGCAATTGCGAATGGAAAGAAGAGGAAGTTCTTGACGGTTATAATTTCTTTAGACTCATGAAGTTGAAACGCTGCCCCAACTATGCTTATAATTACCGCAATTACCAAAGCAATTAAAATGAGGTTGTAAAATCTAAAGAGTGGCGTTCGGCGTCTTTTCAGCCATTGGAATAATGTTTCGGCTGCACCAACAGCCCACGCCTGTGTACTGCCTTGCACGGCGATAACATATTCCTTTGCGGAATTTGATGGGCCGAAAGGGCTTGATGGCCCAACCGTGGTTTCCAGCCGTAGTTCAATGATATCATTATTGCACGAAACTTTGATTACGGGCTGATTAATAATATCTGGGATCCTCTCATTTGCAGGTCGGATTTCGTCTATATCCGTTGTGGTAATCTCAGAACCGTCGGTTCCCCCAAATTGAATTGTATAATCCGGGTTCTGAGTTGCATTAAATTGATCTTGCGTCTCAATTAGGAATGCTCTAAAGTCCTCCAGTGATAGCCTGACTGGAAAGACAATTCTTCTTTGGGGATGACGATATTGAATCATTAACTTCCTCGATGAGTTCTATTCGGCGTAGAAGAGGATTGCTGCGTTTGCTGCTGTCTCACTTATGGTATTTCTTTCGTAAAGGCTTGGCGAAAGAGTTGGAAAGCATCCGTATAGGTCGTTTCATCCGCAGCTGAAACCATGTCGACAATGTCATTTGGAACTTGGCCGGCGACCAAGAATAAATAGTCAGGGTCTATTTTCAGGGAGTTCACTAACTGGCGGATTATGTAAGCACTGCCTAGAGTTCTCCTGTCATGTTCGATATCGTTCAAATATACCGATGATTTGCTTCGCGAATCACAGGCTTTTTGTCAATGGTGGAGACGTGCGGAGTCGAACCGCAGACCTCTTACATGCGAAGCAAGCGCTCTACCAGCTGAGCTACGCCCCCACAAAGGCAGCTCGGTTGATTATACAGGATGAGGCGCCGGGCCTTCGTGAGAACACTGGCCTCGATGAGTTATAGGGGGCGGTTCCTTGTGGAGCCGGGGAGCCGGGTTCGATTGGATGCTATTGATCCGGGCTTTACGGGGAAGCATGCGGATAAGGGTGGTGCGCTCGGGCGGATCGAGAAGGATCTCGAGAAGCTTGGACGCTTGCAGTATCTGCTGTATGCGGAGAACCGGCGCTCCTTGCTGGTGATCCTGCAGGCGATGGATGCGGGCGGGAAGGACGGCACGGTTCGGCATGTCTTCAGCGGGATGAACCCGCAAGGTACCTACGTCCACTCGTTCAAGGAGCCGTCGGCGGAGGAGGCTGCCCACGATTTTCTGTGGCGGGCCCACCGGGTGGTGCCGGGGCGCGGGGAAGTCGGGATTTTTAACCGCTCGTACTACGAAGATGTACTCGTCGTGCGGGTGCACGATCTGGTTCCCAAAGAGGTGTGGTCGAAGCGCTACGAGCTCATCAATGATTTCGAAAAAATGCTCGCTGAGAACGGCACGCACATCCTGAAATTCTATCTGCATATTAGCCCGCAAGAGCAGCTCAAACGTTTCGGGAAGCGGCTCAACGATCCGGATCGGCAGTGGAAAATCAGCGAAGACGATTATAAAGAGCGCGCCTATTGGAACGAATATATGAAGGCATTTGAAGCGGTGCTCGAGCGGTGCAGCACGAAGCACGCGCCGTGGTTCGTCATTCCGGCGGATCGCAAATGGTTTCGCAATCTTGCGGTGGCAAGTATTATCGTCGAAACGTTGGAAGGGCTCGGTATAAAAACGCCGCCGCCTTCCGTAGATATCGATGAGATTCGGCGCAAATATCACCAGGCAGCGGAGAGTTGATGAACGAGGAACTCCGGCGCAAGTACGCCGGCAAGTGGAATTGGGGTGCGTTTTTTCTTCCCGGAGTTTGGCCGTTGGCGCACGGGTATATTCCGCTCGGGATTTTCTTTCTGCTGGTGGCGGTCGGGCCGCTCGTATTGCCGGCGTTTCGCCTCGAGTTTATCGCCATCACGCTCCTCGGGCGCGTCATACTGGGCCTGAAGGGGACGGATATGGCTCTGGCTCGGCGGGAATTTGAATCGGAAAACGATTTTGTGAACAGCCAGGACATTTGGCGCAATGTCGGGCTCGGGACGACCGCAGTACTTGCGATTTTAGCCTCCTTTAAAGTAGCGATCACGAGTCTCGGGTAGGGATTTGCGAATCGTTCGCAAAATTAAGGGGTATGGTGAAAGCTTTCGTAGGGTTGCTGCTTGCGGCGATTTTGGCGGGTTGTGGGGTGCAGCGCAGCGAGCCGAATGGCGGGCAGATTCGGGTGCTTACCACGTTTTCCACATTGAATTCGTTCGTGCAGGGCGTTGGCGGCACACGCGTTTCGGTGCAGAATCTTGTGCCGGTTGGGGCTTCTCCGGAAGAGTATCAGCCGACGCCGCAAGATATCGCGCTCATCAGCAACGCGCAGGTTCTGGTTGAGAACGGTGCGGGGATTGAAGCCTGGCTCGATCGCATTATTGCCAATGCGAAGAATCCGAATCTGCGGATTATCGTCTGCAGCGATGGGTTGCCGGTGAAGATCGGGAATCCGCATCTGTGGATGAATCCCGAGTATGCCAAGGTGTACGTTCGGAAGATTCGGGATGCGCTGGTGTTCACCGATTCGGCGCATCGCGACGTGTATTTTACGAATGCGCGGATGTATACGCAGCGGCTAGATCGGCTTGCCGATGATATTCAGCGGGAGATCGATACGGTTCCGGTTGCGCAGCGCAACATGATTGTGTTTCACAACGCGTGGTTGTATTACAACGCGCGGTTTGGGATTCGGACGGTCGGCGTGATTGAGATCAATCCGGGGCAGGATCCCAATCCGGCGCAGATTGCGCATTTGGTTGACCTTGCGCATCAGTACCACGTGCGCGCGGTGTTTTCCGAGCCGGAGTATAGTCCCAAGCTTGCGCAGGCGCTCGCGCAGTCGGCGGGAATTCGGATTGTTTCGGATTTGTATGATGATTCGATCGGGAATAATCCCGAGGTGCGGGATTACATCTCGATGCTTCGGTACGATACTGGCGTAATCGTGAAAGCGTTGCAGTGAAAGACGTTCACCAGCATCACGATGCGCTCGCGCATGAAGAAGCGGTGGTGGTGCGCGATATCAGCGTGCGGTACGATACGGTGCTGGCGCTCGAGGGTGCGACGCTGACGGTCTGCACGGGTGAGGCGCTGGGGATTGTCGGGCCGAACGGTTCGGGGAAATCGACGTTGTTGAAAAGCATCGCGGGGTTGCTGACGCCTGCACGTGGGAGCATCGAGGTTTTCGGGAAATCGCCAAAGAGTTTGGGGCCGGGTTCGATTGCGTACGTGCCGCAGGTTGAAGCGGTGGATTGGTCGTTTCCGGCGACGGTGCGTGATGTTGTTTCGATGGGGCGGTTTTCGCGGTTGCGGCCGTGGCAAGTTTTCGGCAGCCGGGATCGGGATGCGGTGGAGCGCGCGCTCGAAGCGGTGCATATGACGGATTTAGCGGATAGGCACATTGCGAATCTCTCCGGTGGGCAGCAGCAGCGGGCGTTTGTGGCGCGCGCGATTGCGCAGGATCCGCAAGTGTTGTTGCTCGACGAGCCGACGACCGGGGTTGATGCGAAAACGGAAGAAGCGTTGCGCGTGGTGGTGCGGCATTTGGTGGCGCACGGGTTGCCGGTATTGATGACGACGCACGATCTCGAGCGCGTGGAAGAATGGTTCGATCGATTACTCGTGCTCGATCGTAAAGTGCTTGCGCTCGGGGATCCGGCCGAGGTTTTGGCATCGGGCGCGTACGCTTCGATTCGAGAGCACACGCATACGCACGGGCATATGAGGCACGATCGCGCATGAACGAATTGTTGATGCCGTTTCAGTACGATTTCATGCAGCGCGCGTTTTTGGCGGCGTTGTGCGTAGGGTTGTTGTGCTCGGTGATGGGCACGTATGTAATTTTGCGTAAGCTCTCGTTTATTGGGGATGGGATCGCGCACGCGTCATTTGCGGGAATCGTGATTGCGTATTTGCGCGGAATCGATTATTACGTTGGCGCGGCGGTGGTGGCTGTAGCTACGGCGGTGGGGATTGGGTTCGTGCACCGGCGTGGGAAGATTTCGCTCGATACCACGATCGGCGTGTTGTTTACCGGGGCATTCGCGCTCGGTGTGTTTTTGATGAGCCGGCAGCGCAGTTACGCGATCGATCTGCAGAGTTTTCTTTTTGGCGACATTCTCGGTGTGGGGCGCGGGGATTTATTGTTGATTCTGGGGCTTGCGCTGGCTATTGCGATTGCGGTGGTGATTTTGTGGCGCGGGTTGATGTATACGTCGTTTGATCCGGTGGTTGCGCAGGCAAGTGGGATTTCAGCCGAGGTGCATGAGTATGCGTTGCTGGTGATGCTGGCGTTGACGATCATTGTATCGTTGCAATCGGTTGGGATTATTCTCGTTGCGGCGTTGCTTGTGACGCCCGCGGCGGCAGCGTATCAACTGACATCGCGGTTTGTGCCGATGATGGTGCTGGCGGCGGTGTTCGGTTCGGTGAGCACGGTTGGAGGGTTATATCTTTCGTATTATCTCGGATCTTCGAGTGGTGCGACTATTGTGTTGTTGGCTACGGGTTTGTTCTTTGTAGCTATGGCGTGTGCACGACTATCCAGGATTCTTCGCCGGTCGGCTTGAGGAAGCCGGCGGCAGCTAGGGTTTGGAGGACTTCTTGTAGGGCGGCGCGTTCGTTTTTGTTGGGCATGCCGGCCCATTGCATGGCGGCATCTTGAAGTTTGATTTCGGTATTGGATTGAAGCAGATTGCGGACGAAGTCTTGCGGGAGTTTTACGCGATTCATCCGGTGCGCTACCGGTTCGAGCGCTTTTTCGAACGTGGCTTCCCCGTCTTGTGAGTGTTCGACGTATGGTTCTGCAACTTGCGGTTCAACGGTTTTGGTTTTTTCCAATGCAGGAACGCCGGCGGATTCTTCCCGGGGAAGTGGGGTAGCCGGTGGTTCGTCCTTGCGGCCTAACATATTTCGAGTTACCCATTCACCGGTCTTTGGAAACCATTCTCCGAGCGTCGCGGCGAACGTATGCAGGGGGATTGCGTTGATGCGGTCGGGGCGGGTGTGTGTCGTGCGCAAAATGCGTTGAGCCACTACGTCGACGTTGGCAGCAAAGCGCTGGCTCTCTCCGCGCATTCCGGCGACTTCCGAAAATTCGGTCTTGACGAGGCCGGGATCGATATAGGTTACCGCAATTCCCTCGCTACGAAGTTCGCGGCGCAGTTGAATCGCAGCCGCGCGAACGGCCGCTTTTGCGAGCGAATACGCGCCGCCGTTCGGCATCGGAAAGCGCGCTAATCCCGAGCCGACGAACATGAGTTGCCCTTGCGTTTTCCGCAAATGCGGTAGGGCTGCGCGCGAGGTGCGCAGTGGTGCGAGCACGTGCGTTTGCCATTGGCTTTCGATTCCTTCATCGGTTTGCGCGAGAAGGGGGCCGGGTTGGCCGCCGCCGGCGTTATTCACGAGCACATCGATCCGGCCGAAGCGCTCGATTGCGGTATCGATGAGTTTTTGTTGAATCTGCGGATCGGTAACATCGCCGATAACCACCGCGCATTGTGCGCCCGCTGCACGGATGTGCTCGGCGACCTGCTCCAAGCGCTCCGCGCGCCGGGCCGAGATTACGAGATCGAACGCATCGCGCGCTGCGGCGAGTGCGAGCGCGCGCCCGATCCCCGAACTTGCGCCGGTTACGATCATTACCCGTCTCATACGTTTGTTTCGCAATATTCTTTATACAGCGTCTCGATGGAAGATGGAAGATGTTGGTAAAACTCCACTTCGCCTACAAGCGGTTGCGGGGGTGCGAGAATCTGACGTTTTTCACCGGTAAAAAATTTTAGTGCCTGTGCGATCGGTTTTTCGCTGCCGTCTTGGCGCAAAATGCCGAAGGTGAGTTCGTGCTGGGCTTTATCGAAGGGCGGGAGCTGCGCCAGATCTTTGGCGTAATCGGCCCAGCACCACCACATCGCGCCTATCGCGCCTTCTTTGTGCAAACGATTGAGGACATCATTGGCATAATGCACCATCTCCTCTTCATTTAAGCAGGCAAATGAGGTGCCGATGCCTGGCGTGCACGTTGGGTTGCCGAATTCGGTGAAGAAGAGCGGCTTTTTCGTAAACGATTGCACGAGCCGCGCGAGATACGGTACTGCGAGCGTATCTAAACGGCCGCGTGAAAATGTACTGTAGACTGAATAGCCGTGCATCGATGCGATCTCCCAGTTTGCTGAGATGGAAGAAGGGCGAATGTGGCGATCCCGCTCGAGATCTTCGCCATGAATGCCGCCGGTAACGCCGATGCCGGACGTCGTTATCAGTGCTTCGCTAAGTTGTTCGCTCCACGATGCTGCGTCGCCGGGGGTATTCGGTTCGCGCAAGTTTGAAAATTCATTACCGAGATCCCACAAATACAAAGCCGGATGCCCGCGCAATGTTGCGCCGACGGT
>Ga0206908_1031_pt2 | contig 25622 bp, 17 predicted proteins | sample Alteio_BWOrgHeat_78_FD_152979 | JGI IMG/M metagenome (GOLD analysis project Ga0206908, IMG submission 152979) | Enriched cells from forest soil in Barre Woods Harvard Forest LTER site, Petersham, Massachusetts, United States -... | ecosystem: Environmental > Terrestrial > Soil > Temperate forest >... | reverse complement strand
ACGTTGTCGAGGGTGTCCGAATCGCGATTGAGTCGGCGCGATGGAGGAGAGCGATGACGAGGATGCAATCGGCCGGGACCGATGACCAGACGAAACAGGCGCGCTCCATCACTGCTGCCGCCTGTGTGTGTCTGCTGCTGACGCTGGGGGGTCTGACCGTGGCGCAGCAGGCTCATGGACAGAGCTCGACGCTGCCTGAGTCTCCGACTCTTGCGCCGCGCGACTCGTCGGATCTTGAGACTATGGGGGTCCAGGATCAGAACGACTCCGCAACGCCCGCGGCGCCTGCGGCCGATCTCATCCAGGTGCTCAAAGACAATTCCGAGGCCATGGTGGAAGTGAAGCCGGTGGTGGCGGATTTTCTTGAACAGCAGGGCACAACGGTGACTGCGGACGCGATGACGGACGCGCAGGTTTACAACTACATCGAATCCAGCGCGGGCCTGCGGAAGATTGTCACGCGATTCTTAATCGCGCGTGGATACCTTTCGGCGGAACAGGTTCAGGCGGCGATTGTTCGTCAGCAGAATAACCCGGTTGGTGCGGGGATGCGCTCCGGGCAAGATCTGAATGGGCAAGATCTCAACGGGCAAGATCTGAATGGGCAAGATCTGAATGGGCAGGATCTGAACGGGCAAGGGCTGGACAGGCAAGATTTGGACACCAGTACGGCCTTGGGTCTGCAGCAGGCTAACGGCGGCAGCGGACTTTCTCAAGCGCCGCAACGCAATCAACGCACGGCGCGAATGCGCGCGCAGGGTTCGCAGCAGGCGAGCCAGCAGCAGTCCGTCCAGCGGGGGTCGACCGAGAGTGAAGCGCAAAAGCCTTCGCGTAACGTCACCGATGAACCTGAGGTTTTGAGGCGGCGCGCGCCTTACAATCTGCTCGCGCTGCGGGATCTCTACACGCAGGTGCCGGATACGCCGGAGCATTTGAAGCGATTCGGCTCAGACGTATTTGTCATGCGCAGTGCGAACCGCAGATCGCCGCTGGCGCCGGATGAAGGGCTGGCCACGCTGGATGTTCCGGTGGGCCCGGATTACGTGCTCGGCCCCGGCGATGAGTTGAGCATCAGCATCTGGGGAGGCGTGGCGGAGAACCTGGTGCGCGTGGTGAATCGCGACGGCGGCGTGGCGCTGCCTGAGGCAGGCCTGGTGCAGGTGGCAGGGCTGACGATGGAACGGGCGCAGACGATGATCGCGGACGCGCTGCGGTCTCAGTATCGAAACGCGCACGTTGTGGTGACGATCGCGCATCTGCGCAGCATCCGCATCTTTGTGGTGGGAGACGTGCAGCGGCCCGGTTCGTACGAGATCAGCTCGGTCGCATCGCCGGTGAGCGCTCTCTATGCGGCTGGCGGGCCAACGGCGACTGGGTCGCTCAGAATTCTTCGTCATTTGCGCGGCGAGAAACTTATCGGCGATATCGATCTCTACGATTTCATGCTGCATGGACTGAGGGATGGTCACGCGCAGTTGCAGAGCGGCGACACGCTTCTGGTACCGCCCGTGGGGCCCCAGGTGGCGATCTTCGGCGCAGTGAAGCGGCCAGCGATTTATGAGCTGCGCACGGAGAAGAACCTTGCGGAGGCTCTGGAGAACGCTGGAGGCGTGACGGTTGCGGCGGCTCTCACGCATATTACCGTCGATCGAGTGAATGCCAATGAGGGACGCCAGGAGATTGGCTTGAATGCCGAGGTGAATGAGAATCCGGCGGTCACGCTGGGGAGGCTCGCGCAGTTTGCGGTGAAGGACGGCGATCGCGTTCATGTTGCATCGGTACTCCCAACCAACGAACGAGTGGTGTATCTGCAGGGGCATGTGGCGCGGCCCGGGAGGATTGCGTATCGGGATAACATGCGCATCTCCGATGTGCTGCGCAGCTATGGCGACATGCTTCCGGAGCCGGCTGCGACGGGTGAGGTGGTGCGGCTGGTTGCGCCGGACATGCACCCCGAGACAATCGAATTCAACGTTCCGGATGTTCTGATCGGAAACTTTGCGTTGAGTCTGCAGCCTTTCGATACGGTGCGGATTTTCGGCCGCTACGAACAGGATGCGCCGACGGTCAGCATTGGCGGAGAAGTGATGCACCCGGGCGCTTATCCGCTGTTCGAGGGCATGACGGCTTCGCAACTGGTGCGAACCGCGGGAGGATTCAAGCGCGATGCGCTGCTGAGCCGCGCCGATCTTACCAGCTACGAGGTGGCGAACGGCGCCAGGGTTTCGGTGAGCCGGCGGGATGTTTCGATTGGCGCCGCGGTTCTGAAGGACGATCGCGCGGCGGACGTTCCGCTGAAGGCCGGCGATGTGCTCACGGTGCATCAACTCAGCGGCTGGAGCGATGTTGGCGCATCGATCACGATCGAGGGAGAGATTGCGCATCCGGGCAGTTATGGGTTCCAGGAGGGCGAACACCTGAGCGACGTGCTGAAGCGAGCAGGCGGATTCCGCGACAGCGCCTATCCAGAAGGAGCGGTGCTGACAAGGCCTGAAGTCGCGGTGCTGGAAGAGAAGAGCCGTGAGGAATTGATTCGCCAGATCGAGACGAGTTCGGCGGCGGCGCGATTGTCATCGCGCGGAGCCACCTCCGATCAGGGCTCATCGCTGCAGTCGATTCAGGAGCAACGCGACCAGGTGCTGACGCAACTCAAGAGCCGGCCAGCGACCGGCAGGCTGGTCATCCACATTTCCCCGGACGTGAATAGCTGGGCGGGCACGGCGGCGGATATCGAGGTGAGGCGCGGCGATGTGTTGAAGATTCCGAAGCGGCCGGGATTTGTGCTGGTGAGCGGCCAGGTCTATAACGCATCGGCGATTACTTACTCTCCCGATCAGACCGCGGAGTGGTATCTGCAGAAGGCGGGCGGGGCCTCGCAGACTGCCGATCGCAAGGATGTTTTCATCATCCGCGCCAATGGGGAGGTTATCGGGCGGCACTCGAGTCACGATGTTCTGTCGACGAAACTCAACGCGGGCGATACGGTTGTGGTTCCGCAAAAGATTCAGGGAGCCTCGGTGGTGTGGCGCAATCTTCTGGCGACCGCGCAGGTGGCCGCTTCGATTACACTCGCCGCCGCGGTGGTGGGGCTGTAAGGGCGATGATTACGCGAGATCCCATTGTCGTTCTGTCTGAGCGGGAAGCAGATCTTGCGCTCGACAGTCGGCCTGCGCCGAATTGGGTCTATAACCTTCGCACCGTCTGGGCACACCGCAGATTTCTGATGAAGGCGACGGGTATCGCGCTGGTGGTGAGTCTCATCATCGTTCTTCTCATTCCAAAAACATATGTGTCGCAGGCGCGCATTATGCCGCCGGAGAGCGGCAATTCGAGCACGGCACTGCTTGCGTCGCTGGCGGGGCGCTCGATTCAAGGCGAATTGCTGAGCGGATTGGCGGCGAGTCTTATGGGGGGGTACCACAGCGGAGCTTTGTTTGTTGATCTGCTGCACAGCGACTCGGTGACTGGAGTGCTGGTGGATCGCTTCCAACTGCAGCATGTGTATCGCAAGCGCTATAAAGTCGACGCTGCCAAGCGCCTGGTTCGGAACACGACGATTTTGCAGGACAAGAAGAGCGGCGTCATTACGCTGTCAGTGAAGGATGAAGATCCGGTGCGCGCGCGCGACATGACGCAGGCATATCTCGATCAACTGAATGCGATTGTGAATCGCACCAGCACTTCGTCGGCCCATCAGGAACGGACGTTCATTGAGGCAAGGCTCGCCGATGTGAAGTCGCAACTGGAGCGAGCCCAGGAGGCGCTGAGCGAGTTCTCAAGCAAGAATTCGACGATCGATCTGCCTGAGCAGGCGAAGGCTACCGTCGAATCGGAGGCGCGGATACAGGGGCAACTGATCGCGGCTCAGGGTGAATCGGATTCGCTGCGGCAGGTGTATGGCGATGGCAATATACGCGTGCGTGAAGCCGGCGCCCGCGTGGCAAGCCTTAAGAGGGAACTGGACAAGATGGGCGGGTCAGCCGCTCCGCTGGCGCCTCCTTCAGCGACGGGCTCAGATCATCCGGAGTCTTATCTTCCGCTGCGCCAGGTGCCGCGGCTGGCCGTTCCTTTTGCGAATCTTTATCGCGAAGTGCGCGTAAAGGAGACGGTGTACGATCTGCTGACGCAGCAGCATGAGGTGGCGCGCATTCAGGAGGCGAAGGATGTTCCGGCGGTGGAGATTATCGATGCGCCGGGAATCCCGGAGAAGAAGGACTTTCCGCCGAGAGCGGTTTTGACCCTGGCGTTCACGCTGCTGTTTTTTCTGGGATTGTCGGCCTTCCTTATCTTCAGAGAGCATTGGCGGTTTATGCGTGTGGATGATCCGCGCAAGGCATTCGCAACTGAGGTGATGGAAGAGGCGAGCGGCTGGATGCGCCGCGGCACGCGGTTGCTGAGGAGAGCGGAGTGAGCGGCGGGGGGTCAGTGCGGTCCGGCGCCGCGGCCATGCCGATGTGGGCTGCGGACGACGCGCGCGTTGATTCGTCTCTTTCCTATGTTGGGTGGGCGGCGGGGTTCTTCTTCTCGTTTCGAACCATTCTTGTGTTCATCTCCGTGCGCTGGCTGGGCGCGGGCACGGAGCCCGGCGTGTTCGCGGCCTTCGCGATGAGCGCGGTGTTGCTGATTGCCGCGCTGGTTCAGGGTTTCGGCCGTGCGGCGCAACCGCTGGGATCGCTTTGGAAGATCGCTGGACTCCGCTGGGTTCTTATCTATCTGGCCTTCTCTGCGTGCAGCCTGCTGTGGACGGCGGCGGCATCTCCGGTGAACTCAGCTTTGTACTGGTGCGCGCTCGCGGCGGATGTGGCCATCGTTTTGTGTGTCTTCAGAGGATCGAGCGCAAGGGAGGCAGGGCATTCGCTGATGAAGGGATTCATCGCGGGGTCCTGCGTTCTGGCGGCGATTGCGTGGCTGATCCCGCGCGCGCAGGACCTACGGCTTGGAGACCTGGATTACTTCAACACCAATCAGATCGGGAATCTTTGTGCGCTTTCGGTTTTCCTGTGCCTGATTCTGGCGAGTCGGAACGACGGGAAATGGTCGATTGCGGCGATGTTCCTGACCATCACGCTGTTCAGAAGCTTGAGCAAAGCCACGCTCGTTGCCTTCGTGGCGAGCCAGTGCTATCGGCTCATCAAAGACAGTGCCATGAGTGTCAGGAAGAAGCTGTTGCTGGTTTTGTGTGCGCTGGTAGTGACGTTTGCTTCGTGGAGCCTGATCGATGCGTACGTGGGAATTTACACGACGGCGGGTAACCAGGCGGAGACTCTCACTGGGCGCACCGCGATCTGGGCGTGGTCATTGAATGCTGCGCTACAGAGTCCCTGGGTGGGAAATGGAATTGACGCCATGTGGAAGATTGCGCCTTCGTTTGGCGGCGAGCTCTTTGAAGCAAGACATGCCGAAAACGAACTGTTGCAGCAGTTTTTATCCTACGGGATTGCGGGAATCGTCATGCTGGTTGCGATTTACGGCGGTCTCTGGCGGCGGGTCCGAATGATTCGCGATCCGTCTGAGCGGAGTGTCCTGCTGGCCCTGGTTGTGTTTGTCATCATCCGCGGAGTTGCGGAGGCAGAGCCTTTTGATCTGCTTCTACCAATCTGGATGATCGCGACGATCGTTCTTCAGTTAGACCGGTCTCGCGAATCGCAGTTTCAATTTGATTTCCTCGCAACTGAAGGTCTTGTTTCAGACGCCGGTCCCGGCTCATCGCTTTGAGGTAAAGAACGTGAAGATTCTGATCGCGGCTGTATCGGCACCGGTGCACATGAACGGCGTGTCACGTCACGCTGCCAATCTGGCGACTGCCCTGCTGCAGACGAACGCCGTCTCCGAGCTGCATTTCGTGGCGGGCTCGTGGCAGAAGGAGATGTTCCGCAGGACCTGCGAGCGAGCTGATTCGCGGTTTCATGCGCACTTTGTCACGCTTGGCGATTCCAATTTCAGCCGCCTGCACTGGTATTACCGGGAGCTGCCGCACATCGCAACACAGCTCGGGGTAGACGTGGTGCACTTCGCGTGTTGCGTTCCGCTGAGGGCCGGTGCGTTCCGCTGCAGCACAGTTGTGAGCCTGCACGATTTGTACTCCTTCGATATCCCGGAGAACTTCGGCCGCTTCAAGAGCACGGTTACTCGACGCATCATGGCTCAATGTATTCGCCACGTCGATGGGATTGCGTGTGTTTCCGAGAGCACGAGGAGCAGGCTGGAGGCGTGGTTCCCCAGAGAGCTGCACAAGGCTGAGACGATCTGCAACATTGTGGAGCCCGATCGGTGTTCGCACGCGGATGCCTTCCATCTGGTTCCACCAGGGCGCGACTTTCTGTTGTGCGTGGCGCAACACCGCAGGAACAAGAACATTGGCATTGCCCTGGGAATATTCGGACGGCTTATTCAGCGGAGAGTGGTTCCGAGCGCGACGCAGCTTGTGGTGGTCGGCATCGCGGGGCCGGAGACGGCCAGCATTCGCGAGCAGATTCGCAGCCTGAAACTCGAATCGAACGTGCTTCTGACGAGCGGCCTCTCCGACGCCCAGTTGCAATGGTGCTATCGCCACTGCAAGCTGTTGCTGGCGCCGTCGATCACCGAGGGGTTCGGACTTCCGATTGCGGAGGCGCTGCTGGCGGGATGCCCGGTTGTCTGCTCCGACATACCTGCGTTCAGAGAGATTGGCGGCGAACTGTGTCATTACGTGGACGGGGGCGAGGGATCGATCGGCGGTTACACTGACGCCATTCGCGAGGTACTTGTGTTGCCGCGGCCGGGCGCGATTGTGATGCCCCATCTCTCTTCGCGATTTATCGCGCAGAAGTACGTTGATTTCTACGGGAGATTGCCGTGTCGCGGCATCTCGGTTTCTGGTATGCTACGGCCAACCCAACAGGGGCAGATTGTGCGTGGTTGTGAGTAAGTTCCGTGCGAGCTAAATGTAACGGGAATGTCATTTCTATAGAACGGATGATTTATTCGTCTGTCTTAGAGGGAGAATGAAGTCATGATCCGGGACGTGCAGGTTTACTCTGGCGAGACAAGGCAGGCTTTGCCGTTGCAGGAACTCGGGACCATTCTGATCGTTGAAGATGACCCGCGCATGCAGCGTGTTCTGCAGCGCATGTTCTCTGCTGAGCAGTATGACGTTGCTACTGCCGGAGATGGACAGTCTGCGTTGGACCTCTTCCACTCGCGGAAGCCTCTGGCTGTCGTTCTTGACTTGATCCTTCCGCACATCTCAGGCCGCGAGTTATGCCAGAAGTTCAAGGCGGCATCTCCCGAGACGCCCGTCGTGGTTGTCAGCGCAATTTCTGAAGTGGTGGACAAGGTTCTTCTGCTGGAGCTTGGCGCCGATGACTATGTGACCAAGCCCTTCAGTCCCCGTGAACTGATGGCGCGGGTGCAGGCAGCCATTCGCCGCCGCCGCCGGCCGACGACGTCGAGCACGTATCGCTTTGCGGACTGCGAAGTGGATTTCAAGAAGATGACGGTGACGCGCGGGGGACAAGTGGTTACTCTCACTTCTCACGAGTTCAAGCTGCTGAAGTTTTTCACCGATAATGCGGAGCGCGTGCTGAGCCGCGAAGAGTTACTCAATGAGGTATGGGGATATAACTGCTATCCAACCACGCGAACCGTCGACAACCAGATGCTGAAACTCCGCCAGAAGCTCGAGCCCGATCCCGCGAACCCGCGTTATCTCCTGACGATCTACGGCGCCGGATACAAGTTCGTTCCATAAGCAAATGACAGAGCGAAGTGCTCCATTGAACCCTGGAGTGATTCCGGGCGCGGAACAGACGGACCAGGGGGTGCGAACCCGCGTTCTTCTGATTCTTGCGGTGGCGCTGATTACGACGGGCACGACGCTGGTGAGCCTGCTGGCCATTCGCCGCCCTCTGCGCAACCTGATTGTCGACAATGTCTCATCGGAACTTCTTCATTCCGTCGCGACATTTGAAAACGTTCGCTCGCAGCGCATGACGGCTCTGGACCGGGAGAACGCGCTGCTCGCCGACCTGCCCAGTCTGAAGGCGCTGATGACTACCAGCGACGAGCGGACTATCGCCGATGGAGCCGTGGAGTTCTGGAAGACCAGCGGTAACGAACTGTTTGCGCTGGCCGATCGCAATGGCAGGATCATGGCCGCGCTGGTTGCCGGAGGAGCGGCCGACCAAGCGTTTCGCGCGGATCTGCAGTCTTTCGTGTCCGGACAACAGGGGAGCTACTTTGTCAGCGGCAACCGACTGTTTGAATGCTCTGTGAAGCCGCTCTATTTTGGGAGCAGCTCAGAGGGCACACTGCTTGGATACGTCGTCAGCGGTTTTGCGATCGATCATGCGGCTGTCGAGGCTCTCAGCCGCGCTACCAACGTCGATGAAGTGTTCCTCAGGAACGGTCATCTGCTCGCGAGTTCGCTCGATCCGAGGTTTGAGAAGGAAGTGTCCGGCATTCCGGCGCATCCGTCGAGTGAGGTCTCCGCAGCTTTTACGATCATGCTGGGGGGCGAGAGATTCCTCGCAGTGTCGCGCCAGTTGTCACCCGACCCGGCGGCTCCGCTGACACTTGTGGAGTTGAAATCGCTGGAGCCGGAAGAGCGCGCGATCCGCGAGATTGATCGCCTGGTCCTGATGGCAGGTTCGCTCGCCCTGGTGCTGGGCGCGGTGCTGATGGCGTTGTTGTCGCGCTTTGTTACGCGTCCGTTGGAGCAGCTTGCGGCCGGTGTGCGCGCGTTCGGCAGCGGCGACAGCTCGCACCTGCTGCCTTACCGCGGCACCAGAGAGGTTCGCGAGCTCAGTGCCGCATTTGCCGGCATGCGCCGCGAGATCGTCGACGCGAACCAGGCTCTTCTCGAATCGGAGCGGCTGGCGACCATTGGGCGGATGGCCAGCTCGGTGTCTCACGATCTGCGTCACTACCTGGCAGCGGTGTATGCAAACTCGGAGTTTCTGGCCTCAGGCAAACTGCCGGAATCGGAGCGCGCGGAGATTCTCGCGGAGATTCGTACGGCTGTGAACGGAACCACCGAACTGCTTGAGTCGCTGCTGATGTTCGGCCGCACGGGTTCGCCAGGGCGTCGCAATCTGCACTCCGTTACCTCGTTTGTCGAGAAGGCGGTGGGGATGGCGCGGGCGCATCCCGATGCTGCCTGCGTGACGTTTTCTGTAGAGGCCGGAGACGCCGCGGAGACGGAGGTTCTGGCGGACGCCAAGCAGATTGAGCGCGCAATCTACAACCTTCTCCTGAATGGCTGTCAGGCTTCGCGCGCAGCGGGAACCGCGCCCGGCGTTGCCATTGCGGTGATCGCGCGTGAGGAGGATGTTGTGATCGACGTAACCGATAATGGAGAAGGAGTCCCAACAGGGGTTCGCGATACTTTGTTTGAGCCCTTCGTCAGCGAGGGCAAACACAAAGGCTCCGGGCTGGGTCTGACGCTGACCCAGAGTATCGCCGCCGATCACGGCGGAGGAGTGATGCTGGTGAGGAGCCGGCCGGGCGAAACGGTGTTTCGCATGTCAGTGGGCCGCGGCAGTTCACGCGCATCATCAGCCTTCGCAAGCCATGCGCGAATGGGGGAGTGATGAAACGCAACCGCTCTCGTGCACCACTGAGTTGGGTGTCATGCCTGCGGCTGGCGACTGTGCCAGCCGTTGTCCTTCTTTCTCTGGCGACTTGTGCACGTTCTCAAAGCACGCAGTCCGCAGACATTCAGGACCAGGTGCGCAGGATCAATGACGCGGTCAATCGCGTGCAGTCTCAGATTGACGAGTCGCAGCGCGAGCTTGCTGAGTTGAAGGGCCAGCTCGCCGTGTTGCAGGGTGCGACCGGGGGGACCACCTCAACTGCTTCAACGGAGCAGCCGCCCGCGGCAGCAGACCTTGCGGCTGCAGTTGCTGGGATCCGCGAAACGCAGGCGATCGAAGAAACTCAGCTTGCCACGTTGGAGCAGACCAAGGTGGAAAGCGAATCGAAGTATCCCGTCAAGCTCAGCGGCCTTATCCTGATGACGAGCATGGTCAACACGCAGGGTGTGGATATGGCGCAGGCGCCGACGATCGCTTTGAACGGACCGGGCTCGACCGCGGCGACGATTCGACAGACGATTGTCGGGATCGATGCGAGCGGTCCGCATTTGCTCGGCGCAGCTAGCCGGGCCGATCTGCGGTTTGACTTCTTCGCCAGCCCCGGCGGTTCTGGCTACGGCGCGAGCACGGCGCTTGGAATTCTGCGCATGCGCACGGCTCACGCGCAACTGGACTGGCAGCACTCGAGTGCGTACTTCGCGCTCGACCGGCCGCTGCTGAGTCCTGACACGCCGACATCGTTGACCGCGGTTGCGATTCCTCCGCTGGCATGGTCGGGAACGTTGTGGTCGTGGAATCCGCAGGTGGGCGGACAGCATGATTTCTTTTCGAACCGCGCGATGAGTCTGCGAGCGCAGGGTGCGCTGATTTTTGTTGCCGATCCACCATCGCTCTACGGCACCGCTGCGACTGGAACCTATCTGCCTCCCAGCACAACTGAGCAGTCGCGCTGGCCAGGGGTGCAGGCCCGTCTCGCGCTGGTGAATGTTGGGGGTGAGGACGGCGCTCGGTTCGGAATCGGCGGCTATGTCGCTCCGCATCGCCTGACGCAACTCACGCAATTTGACTCGTGGGCGGGTACGGCTGACTTCAATTTTCCTGTCACGCGGTATACGCGGATTTCGGGCAGCTCGTACTACGGCCAGGCGCTGGGGGGGCTTGGTGAAGGCGCATTCAAGGACTATGTTGCGCGCCTCTACAAGGGCGAATGGTACTACCGTGCTCCCGACGATATGGGGGGATGGGTGCAGTGGAAACAGCACGCAGGTCAACGTCTGGAATTCAACGAGGCCTTCGGGATGGATAACGTTCCGGCGCATCAGGTCCGGCCTTACACGATTACAAGCGCCGACAGTTATTACAATCTCGCGCGCAATCGTACGATCACCGGGAATGTGATCTACAGTCCCAGCGCGTATCTGTTGTTTACGCTGGAGTACCGCCGCATTGCCTCTTCGTTTGTGAACTCGCCGACCGAGTTCAGCGACGTGATCGGACTTGGCGCGGGGTATAAATTTTGATGCGCTCGAAACGCCGCATCGGATTTCGATGGACAGCGGGATGCGTGCTTTGGCTGCTTCCGGGCGCTATCGGCGCGAGGCCGGGGGCTTCGACCCAGGTGGACTTTCAGGTGCAGATCCAACTGCCGGAGTCGCACGCAACGAAAGAGCACGCGCCATCTGCGGTTGTATGGCTCGAACCGGCAGACGGTAAGTCGGGAGTTCGTCCCGCATCTCCCGGCCACTTCACGCTGCTGCAGAAGAACCGGATGTTTTCTCCGCACCTGCTGGTCATTCCTGTGGGCAGCGTGGTTTCGTTTCCGAACGCGGATCCGTTCTTTCATAACGTCTTTTCGTTCTTCAACGGGAAGCGCTTCGATCTCGGCCTGTACGAAGCGGGAACGTCGAAGGAGGTCACGTTCTCGCGTGAGGGCGTGTCGTACATCTTCTGCAATATTCATCCGGAGATGAGCGCGGTCATTCTCACGATGAGCACGCCGCTCTATGGAGTGGCCGATTCATCTGCCCGCGTCACCATTCGCAACGCGCCGGCCGGTGAGTACCTTCTTCACATCTGGGTGGAAGGATTGATGCAGCCTGCTCTGGATCGAATGACACGGCGCGTTGTGGTGAGTTCCGATGGGGCAAATGCGGTGGTCGTGGATGCGAGGAGCGTGCCGTCCCAGCCGGAGAAGCATCTCAATAAATTCGGCCGGCCTTATGATCGCGGCTCAAGCGCTCCGTATTAGGAGTTGATCGACGCATCGGATATTGGCGCGCGCCGGTCAGCTGCAAGGCAATGTGCCACAGAAATGCGGTGTTGAACACGTTGCGCCGCCACAATCGCTTCGGGTCCTGCAGCAGTCGATGCAGCCAATGGAATCCGGCGCGCTTGATCCATGGTGGAGTCTCGCGAATCCGGCCGGTGTGAAAATCGAAGGCCGCGCCGACACCAAACATGAGCCTGGTATCGAGCCGCGGCAGCATGCGGTGCATCCACAATTCCTGCCGCGGCGTGCTGATTCCAACCCAGAGGAAGTCAGGCTGGAGAGCGTTGATCTCTGCGACCAGGTCGCGTTCTTCCTGCTCATTCAAGTCGCGGAACGGCGGCGTATAGGTTCCCGCAACGCGTGTCCACGGGCACTGCTGCGACATGCGCGCAGCCAGTTCCTTGGCAACGCCGGGCCTTCCTCCATAAAAGAAGTGCGAACACGAGGAGAACTCGGGATTGCGAAAGATTTCCTGCATCAGGGCCGGCCCGGTTACATGGTCCATCTGCCGGAAGCCCTGGAAGCGGCCTACCCATACGGTCGGCGTGCCATCCGGAACATTGATCGTGGACTCGGCGTAGGTGATGGCGAGTTCGGGGCACCGCAGAGATTCGAGGATTCCGTGCACGCTCACCGCGCACACATACCCCTTGCGTCCGCTTAGTAGATGACGCCTGATCGCCGTGAGGGCGCCGTCCATAGCGACGGCGTCAATCCCCACGCCGAGGATGTTGGCGCGCTCGCGGTCGCTGCTTTGAGACGGATGGATGTCTCGATCGGTTGCGATGCTGTCGACGATCTCGTTTTGCTCGTGCATTCAGGCTTCCTCGTACACGGCTGCATTGGCTGGCACTGACGTTCGCGAGTTTCGCACCAGCAATGCAACCAGCGGCACGTAGACCATGAGCGCGAACGGGCCATAGAGGAGGCGCGCGTAGCCCATGCCTTCGAGGCCGAACCGAGGCAGGAGCCAGTAAGTGGACGCCAGCATGGCCAATCCGCCCATTACGTTCAGGAGTGTCACGACGCGCACGTGTCCCAGCGCGAGCATTGAATAAGTGCCTGTAACGCCGAGGGCCGAGAGCGCGGCGCTGGATGCGATGAGCGGCAGCAGACGCACGCTGCTTTGAGCGATCGCGCTTCCTCCCCAGACTTTGAGAATCGCGTTGCCAAACAACAGGAGACCGAGCAGGCTGAGCGCGACAAACAATAGATTGGCGGCGAATGCCAAGGTCACGCTGCGGCGAATGGCCGCGGAACCGCGAGCTTTCTTCCGCGCCAGATCTGGAAACAGGAAGTGCAGGCCGGCGGCGGCTACTCCATAGATGGGTTGAGACAACTGCGCGCAGAATGCATAAGAGGTGACTGCCGCGGCGCCGAAGGCAGCGCCGGCGATCAGCCGGTCGACTTGACCGAACAGGAGCCCCGCCATCGCCTGAATCCATGTGAATATGCCAAAGCTGAGCAAGGCGGTCGCCGTGGCCGGGTCAAGCTGAGGACGCAGCCGCGGAACTCCGAGCAGCTTGTGCAACTGCCGGAACTGGATCCATACGGCAGCACCGGTCAGGATGGCGGTCGCAAGTACGATGAGGCTCACCGAGCGCACGAAGAATGGCAGGATGCATGCTGCCACCAGTGACGCGATGCGCGCTGTGAGGCTGACGGCCATCGCCGCGCCATAGCGCGCGAACGCACGCTGCGTGCTGACGCATACGGTTTCGATCGCGCGCAAAAGCATAAGGAGACTCGCGAGGCGCAGCGACCAGAGACAATCGGCGCGAAGCTCGGGATGGCCGGCCACGACGCGATCTGTCAGCCACGGGGCAATCATGCAGCCGATAAGCGCCATGACGGCGCCTAGCGCGATGTGGATGCCCAGGGTTGTGCGGACGGCCGTCACGATCGCGTCGCGGTTGCCGGTCGCTTCCTGGGTTGCGACCATGCGGATGTTTGCGTCTCCGAATCCAGAAGCTGCGATGGCTCCGGTGCTGATTGCGGCGGTGGCCACCATCCAGATGCCGTAGCGGTCGATGCCCAGGGCGCGCAGAGCGATGGGAGCGGCCGCAAGCATGCCCAGCGGATACGCCAGGTAGTCCAGCGTGCCGTAGACCGCATTCGACAGGTGACCCCTCATCGCGACAGACTTCAGTGACAATCTCCTGTATTGTCACCGTAATTCGCGGCGGCGTGATGTGTGTCAGAAGTGAGTCAGAGGATTGTCACGGGATTGTCTGCCTGATTGTCATCAGATCGCGGAAGCAGCTTGAATCGAGCCGCTTTCAGCGTTCTTTGCCTGTTCACGAATCCCGAGAAACAGCACGGCGGCGCCCAGGGCGAAGAGAGCATTGGTCATCAGCACAGGCCTGTAGCCGAACTGAACGATACAGAGGCCGGTCAGCGCCTGCGTGCCTGCCTGGCAGATTGCGCCACTCAGGTTCTGGACCGCGGAGGCCGTGCTCCGTTCGGACTCCGGAATCCGGTTCATCAGAAGGTTGTAGATGCCCGGGGTGCACATGTACTGCATGGCGTTGTAAGCGAGGTAAAAACCTACAGCGGCCGGGATCATCTTTGTTGCGCCGATCAGCACGAGAAAGACGGCCGTGCCCACCTGGGCGAGCGCGACGCCCTTGATCAGTCCTCGCCGGCGGAACAGCAGCGGAGCAGCGAGCACCGCAGAAAACTGTGCGAGCTGCGAGGCGGAGAAGATCATTCCGACCTGTCCCAGCGGAATCTTCAGCACCTGTTGCAGGTAGATTGCGCCGAACGCGGGGAAGGAACCTGTTACGACATTCCACAAGACAAACGGGGGGAGAAAGCGCAGCAGGAATGGATGAAAGCGCATGCGCTGGCCTGATGCGGGCAGGCGGTCACGCGGTTTGAGCTTCCAGAGCGGCCACGCTCCCATCATGATCAAACCGCACGCACACAACAGAACGATGCGGATGCCGCCCACGATCGATTGATGCATGCCACCCTTGTGCAACAGCTCGGGAATGTAACCGCCGAGCAGGCCGGCGAACGTTCCCATGCCGATGCCGGTGGCGAACATGATGCTGAATCCCGACGTCCTGTTGCGTTCATCCGTCAGCGATGCAATGGTGGGAGAAAAGCAGATGGGCCAGCAGCACAGCGCCATTCCGGTGGCGAATGCCAGTGCGATCTGTGCCGGCTCCCACAGAATCAGTACGCGCGCCATGCAGATCAAGGGCGCGGTTATGAACGAGAAGAGCAGCAAGGGACGCAAGCCGAAGCGCCGTGCCAGAAAGGTTACCGGAAACGTGGCAACGACATTGCCCAAGGTCAGCGAGGCCACGATGTTTCCGACGACGCGCTCGTTGAAATGCAGGTCGGTGAGGTAGAGGTTGAACAGAAAGAAGAACAGGCCGAAGCCGAGATCAAAGAAGAATGCTGCCGCAAAGAAGATCCAGAATTGGGAACTGAACCGGCGCTTCATGCGTCTCCACCGCGTGAGGCAGATCTCCCGCTGCCGCGATCGCACGATGACCAGCGCGGCCATCAGCGTCCCTCACGTGCCAGCAATTCGAGCCGTTCCACCGCCCAGTTCAGATCGTTGTAGCGCAGTTCCAGCGTGCCAACCCGCAGCAGGCCGTCAATTGCCTTGGCGTGCGGCGAAGCCTGATAAGCCATGTTGTGCACGCGTTGCATCATAGAAAGCCGCGCCACTGCAGTCGGAAATATCGCAAGCTCCTGTTCAGCCACATCGCGCTTTAGAAAGACGACGTGACTGACCTGAGCCGAGTTCGATGTTCGAATGCCCGCGTTCTCCGCCGTCGCCATCTCCATCGACGGCTTGCCGATTCCAGCGCGCTCCATCACTCGGCGGCCGCGCAGTTCAGGAAACAACGCCTCTGCTGTCGGGCGAAACCGCACCTGGCTGCAATTGCCCACCACCAGGCGATCGTCGCGCCCATGCACAAGGAAGCTGCCATCGTCCGTGATGTAAGTCCAGCCGGCTCTGGCGCAGGCATACGAGAGGCTCGTCTTACCTGCGCCCGAGTCGCCGCACAGCAGAATGCCCGTTCCCCCGAGAGAAACGCATGCTGCATGAATTCCAGATGCATGGCGGCTCGCGACGCCAGCCATCGCGCTCGACTCAAGAAAGAAGTAGCGGAAATAGTCGCGGTGCTGCAATGCTGCCGTGGTCACCCATATCAACGAGTAGCCGAGCGAGTGATCGTTGACCGAAAAATTCTCGGCATCGGCGATGTTGATCGACAGATGATCGCGCACGCGGCACGACGGGGTGGGCGGACACACCTGCGAGCCGGTTGGAGTTACGCCGACATTGATTTGGAGAGGCTCGGTATCAAAGAGCTTCGTAAATGTTCCCCAATGATCTGCCGCGGCGTCCAGCACCTCGATGGAATTCGTTGAAATAGTCAACGGGAAACCGAGAGGGAAGTACGTCTCGCGAAACGGCATCTTTGTGTGTGCCAGGACTGGGTCTCCAAACTCGATACGCTCTCCTCTCAGCCACGCGGCCTTTAGCTCTTCCGTGGTCAACAAGTCCATTGTCTGTGCCGGCTCTGCCTGCAGTGAACTCTGCATGAGGACCCTTTCGATGTCTAGAATTGATATTTCAGCGCCACCTGAATAATGCGCGGGTTATTCGATTTGGAAAAGATTTTTCCGAATGCCGGCCCAGCGTTGACAATATTGACCGGATTCCCGAAGTTGGGGGTGTTCGTCGCGTTAAAAAATTCGCCCCGCAGGTGGAAGCTGTGCCGCTCTGAGATCCGGATGGCACGCTCGATCGCCAGGTCCATATCCCGCTGCCCCGGCCCACGCACAACGCCCACTCCGCTGTTGCCGAAGTCGGTGTCGAACGGCCCGGTGCCGTGCGGAGCCTCGGGCGCATCGGTAAACGCATCCGCATTGAGATAATTGCCCTGCACGCGCGAGTACATCGACCCGGAAGTAGTTATACGCTTTCCGCTCAACTGCGCACGATTTTCAAAGGGATAATTTCCGTACACCGCGCCCGCGCCGAAATCGAGAATGGTAACTGGCGTGCCCGATTGAGCCACAAGGATTCCCGATCCCTGCCAGTGCGAAGTCAACGCGGTGACGAAGGCCGGCGCGTTCTTCACGCCTGGAATCTCATACGTGAAGCTGAACACCCCGCGATGGGTGCGATCGAAATCCGTCGGTCCGTAGCTCTGCTGCGGGTTGCGCTGATCGTTCGTCAATAGCCACAGTTCGAAGACCTGGCCGCCCGACGACCCGCTCGTCTGATCCAGCGTCCTCGACCACGTGTAGCTTCCCAGGAATTGCAGTCCTTTGCTCAGGCGCTTGGTCACGCTGGCTTGCAGCCCGTTGTAGTTCGAGTCATACTTCGACGCGCACTCGAGTGATCCTAGGGCGACACCTTGATACGGGGCGCGCTGCACTACATTCAATGCGGTGTTTGTCGTCTCGCCATACACTGGTGCGGAAGGGCTCGCCAGCAGCGACTGGTTGAACTCGTTGCAGCCCGCCACGTGAAGCGAGCGCGTGCCCACGTAACCTAATTCGGCGAGGGTGTGCCAACCAATTCCGATCTGCACATTGAGGTTGTATTCCTGCGTGTAGGGATCGACCATCTTCGTCGAAAGACCCTCCACGGTTGGCCCGCCGCCGCTGCATCCCAAGTTAGGGTCGCAAGTGACGGGAATGCGCGGTACCCAGACCGGAAAGCTTGACTGGCTTGGCAGCAGCGGATCGAAGGGCGCGTCCAGGCTTGCCCCGCCATTCTGCGATCCCGAAAAGTTTTGGCTGATTGAGAATGGCGGTTGACCAACGAGATTCTCTGATAGCCCGCCCGACAGCCGGTCGAAGTAGATTCCGTATCCTCCGCGCACGACAAAATCTGGATGGCTCGACACCTGATAGGCGAACCCCAGCCTTGGCGAGACGTCTGCATATCGCGTTGGCCATAAGCCGCGCATTCCGGTTTGCTTCACACCTTGTGGCGGAGTGCCTTCGAAGTTGGATGAAACCACGAACCCGCTGAGCGTGCCCTCCGGCGGCGCGCTGAGGGACGCGATTGTCGGATCGAACGAAACCAGGCGGCCGTGGATCTCTGATGGGGGGCCGAAGATCTCGTAGCGCAACCCTGCATTCACCGTGAGCCGCGGCGTCAGCTTCACGTCGTCCTGCGCGAATACCGCGAAGTCCGTGTAGCGCTCGTCCTTGCGGAACAGTCCCGAGCTTCCGCCGCTCGAAGTTACATTGCTCACGCCGTTAGGACTGCCGTTGTCCTGCGCGTTCATACCCAGCAGGAAATCGCCGAACGTTCTGATGTCGAGCAGGCCTGACGAAGCGAACGGTGAATTCACCATGATCTGGTGCTGCTTCACCTCCGCACCCATGCGGATGAAATGCCTTCCGCGCGTCAGTGACACCATATCCTGCGCGATGTAGCTGTTGGTCCGCTGCGTCTGCGACGGTGTGCCGGCGTCGCCGATGGTGAAGAGGCCATCCACTGTAATTCCGGGAGCGGGAACTCCGGCCCCTGACAATCCGGTGGGCGACTGCGTTCCCAGGTCGCTTGCCATGATGGGACTCGCGACCGCCGATACACCGTCGAACCGCATGTAGCCGAGCCGGGCTACGTTTATCAGGCGCTCGTTTACTACATGCGTGTCCGATACAACCACCATGACGTTCTTGTCGACTTCGTCCGTGCCCCATCCCGGCACGTTGGCGGCATTGGGTGAAAAGGGTTCCACGGTGGGAGCCCGCGAATAAAACACGCGTGCCGATGCAGAGTTTTTGGCAGAGAACATGTGGTCGAAGTTGCCGGAGTATTGATCTTCGTTGTAACTGGCAGGGGTCGCGTATGTGGATTCGCCGATTGGCATCTGCCCCGGATCACTCGTCAGCAATATCTGCGGACTGGGAATCGCAAACTGCCCATTCGGAAACTTGAAGTTCAACAGCTTCAGCGCCACCGGGCTGATATTCGATCCATCGCACTTGAGTTGCTTACCGCCCGCGAAGGTTGGATACGCGCAAAACTGCGCGCCCAGTGTTGCCGCGCTGCGATCGGCCGTCAACTGCGGAAGTGTTACCGTCACCTCGGTTCCCTCGCCGTTGCCTGACCGAAGCCCCTGGTACGCCACGAAAAAGAAAGTCTTGTCGCGAAACACCGGTCCACCAAGTGCGGCGCCAAACTGATTCTGCTTCAGCACCGGGCGCGGCTGGCCCGTCATCTTTGAAAAGAAGTCATTCGCATTCAGCACATCATTGCGTAGAAATTCCCATGCATTCCCGTGGAATCGATTGCCGCCTGTCTTGCTCACCACGTCAACGTTCGCGCCCGTGCCGCGCCCGTACGTCGCGTCGTAGTTGCCTGTCTGGACCTTGAACTCCTGGATGGTGTCTGGCGCCGGCACCGCCACGCCTACCTCCGGGCCGTCCGCCGCCGCCGAGTTTTGCGCCAGGTTGTTCGCGTCCACGCCGTTGAATTGGATATTGTTCGCCGTGGTCTTACCGCCGTTCGCCGTTACATCCTGGGTGCCACGGCCCAGCACGGTCGCATCGGGCAGGCCCACCACTACGCCCGGCGAGAGCGAAAGAATCTGCGTGAAATTCCGGTTCGACAGCGGCAGCGCGTTGATCCCCTGCTCATCCACCTCTCGCCCCAAGGTGGAGCTTTCCGTCGAGGCGATCTGCTCATTCGCCGTCACTTCCACCGTTGTCTTGGCCGTGGCCAGCGTAAGGCGGAGCTGAACCGAACTGGTTTCGCTGACTACGACGGCGATGGCCTGCGAGCGGCTCCGCGCAAATCCATCTGCGCTCACGCTTGCCACATAATTCCCGGGCGTCAGCAGCGGAATCACGAATGTTCCCGCTGGATCGCTCACCGCGGTCCGAACCGCATGCGTGGCCTGCTGCTCCACGGTCACCGCGGCGTTCGCCACCGCGCGCCCCGCCGGATCGTAGACTGTCCCACGGATTGCTCCTGTGCCGGGAGCCTGACTGCGCCCCAGCGCGGCCAGAAGCAACACGCTCGACAAAATGAGATATTGCTGCCAATGATTGAGTTTCATTCGTCCCGCCCTCATCCGCACTGCCACTAGCCGCAGCATACGAAGAGCATAAGCCGCCGTTTGTCAGCGACATGTCTTTCATTTGTCATTTCGGGCGAGGAGGGCAACGCGCAGGTTGCCGAGGGCATTCCCAGGAATGCCGCGCGTCTCTGTTGGGTTTTGGTCTAACTCGAGTTAGCCGGCTTATAACTTCCCGTCATCAGCTTCCGTGATTCTCGGGCCATGCATGCTTTGGATAGCGGCGCATCAGTTCGCGGCGTACCTGCGGATAGAGCCGTAGCCAGAATCCCGCCAGATCGGTCGTTGTTTGCACCGGCCGCTGATTGGGCGCAAGCAGATGCAGCACCACAGGCACGCGCCGCGGGCCGATGCGCGGGGTTTCGTCCATTCCGAAAAAATCCTGCAGCCGCGATGCAATCCACGGAGTCTTTCCTGGCTGATAGTGAATCTTCGTTTGCCGTCCGCCTTTGAGGCGCAGGCTGCGCGGGGCGTCTTCGCGCAATACGCGCGGCTCGAATCGCTGCTCAAGCCACGGAACAAAACCGGCGCCGTCTTTCTTCAACTCCGCGAAGCTGCGGCGCTCCTGGCAAAACTCCTTGAAGCTCTCGCGAATCTCCGCGGCCTCATGACCCGCGAACTCCAGCCTGCCCGCAAGATCATCGAGCATTTCTTCGTCTACGAAGCGTGCGATTCCTGCTTCCAGCGCTTTCTCCGCCAGCAGCGCGGCGGCCTCGTTCGGATCCGGAGGCCGGTTCGATTCCTGCAGCACCAGCTCGCCATAAAGCAGCCGGCTCACCGCATCCACGCGCTCCGCCTGCCGATTCCACAACACAGACGTTTCATCGCGCACGTGTTCGGGAAAATGGTCGAGAAGCCACTCCGGCTCCACGCGCGCGAACAGCCGAACCTGCGGCAGAGGCTTCTCGGTGCGGTCTTCCGCATCCAGCGCTACAAGCAATTGCGAAGATGGCGGCTTGCCCACAATCTCCGCGGCCTTGCCGTTGGCCAGCATCACCTGATTGCCGCTCTTGCACTGCGCAACACGATCGGGAAATCCCAGGAGGACCGCCTGGAGCAACGCATCGTCGTCGTGCTTCACCGGGCCATGCGGCTTTACGATCCGCAACAGGTGCCGCAACTGCTGCTGTGCGGAATCGCTGAGCGGGTCATCGAGCGCCTCGAGCAGATCGTTGTGCGCAACGCGCTCGCCCGACGCCAGAATGGCCGCAGCCGCGCAGGCAGCGCGGCCCACTCCTTTGTCTGCCGCGGCCTCGATCATCCGCGACAACCGCGGATGCAAAGGCATGCGCATCAGGGCGCGCGCGTCGATTTCAGGCGTGATGAGTTGCTCCAGCAGGCGCTCCGCATGCTCTGACGCATCAGCGGGGGGAGACTCCAGCCACTCGATTTCATGCGGGTCGCGAATCCCCATCGCGCGCAGAGCCAGACACATCTGCGTCAGGTCGCTGCGCAGAATCTCCGGCGTCTCAAAGTCGGCGCGCCCCTGGTAATCCATCTGCGAATACAGGCGGATCACGCGGCCCGGCGCGGTTCGTGCGGCGCGTCCCGCTCGTTGCCGCGCCGATGCTTTGCTGACCCGACCCACGCGCAGCGTCGGCAATCCCGTCCAGGGCGAGTAGCTTGCAATGCGAGCCAGCCCGCTGTCGATCACTGTTCTTACGCCGTCAATTGTGATGGAGCTCTCCGCAACGTTGGTGGAGAGGATCACCTTGGGCTGCGCCGCAGGACCGACGGCGCGATCCTGCTCCGCCGCCGACAGGTCGCCATAGAGCGGCAGCAGCAGCCGATTGAACGCGCGCGCCGGCCCGTTGCATGCGGCAGCCGCGCGCCGAATCTCCGCCGCACCCGGAAGGAATACCAGAACCTCACCTGCATCGAGCTCGCGCAGCACGCGTTCCAGCGCGTCTCTCACCTGCTCGTGCAGCGGTGCAGCGGAATACTCGGTGTGTTCGACGGAGAGGTCGAAGAGTCTTCCCGACGACTGCAGCACCGGGCACTCGTCCAGAAAGCGCGCGACAGGCCCGGTGTCCAGCGTGGCCGACATCACGATAATGCGCAGCGCAGGCCGCCTCTGCTGCAGACGTTTCAGCAGAGACAGCGCCAGGTCGCTCTCCAGGTGCCGCTCGTGGAATTCGTCGAGAACGACGGCATCCACTCCTTTCAGCTCGGGATCGGAGAGGAGTCGCCGCGTGAGTACGCCTTCGGTGAGAAAGTGCAAGCGCGTCGCGGGGCCTGCAACGCGCTCGAACCGGACCTGGTAGCCGACGGTCTGCCCCAGCTCCTCGTTCAACTCCCACGCCACGCGTTTTGCCGCCAGACGCGCGGCAATCCGCCGCGGCTCGAGCACCAGAACCTCTCCGGTCACCGCACCCAGCAGCGCTGCGGGAACGCGCGTGGTTTTTCCCGCTCCCGGCTCCGCTTCGATGACGAGGTTTGGCGTGCGGGCGAGAGACGCAACAATTTCGGGGAGAAGGGAATCGATAGGAAGGGGAGTCAGCCGGCGCACATCTACCATCCAAACCGCACGGCCTTATTGGCGTCAATCGCCGCTTTAATTCCCGAGGAGCTCAGTCAGCATGCGATTGATCTCCGGATCGGTGCGAAAGCTGTCCATTGAATGGTTCGTGAGGCGCATCGTGAACGCCGAACACGCCTCCGTAATTGCATCGGCAAGGCAGCGGCGGATCGCCGGAACGTTGCCTTGAGTTGCGTGGATGCTGAGAAAGCACGTCGCCGAAACATATTCTCCGCGGCTGCGGCGTTCTTCGAGCTCCTGCAGCAGGCGATTGGCGTCGTCGGAACGCCCCGCACCCTCGTAGGCGCACGCCATGATCCCGACAAAGAGGGGCGTACGGGAGACGGCGACTACCTGCTCCAGGATCTCAACAGCCTCCTGATGGCGATGCAGTGAAGACAGAGTCTGGCCCAGCATCCACAGCCCGAACAGGTAGTTCGGCTGCAGCTCGAGCGCCTTCAGCGCATACTTTTCCGCTTCGTCATAGCGGCCGAGGAGATGGAGTCCGCATGAGGTCAAGCCGTGAATATAAGAACTGACCGGATCAAGCCTGCAGGCCTGCTTCGCGTGAGCAAGGGCCTCGTCGGTCCTCCCGCTCATGGCGTGGAAGATGGCCATGTATCCATTGGCGATGGAGGAGTGCGGATTGCACGAAACGGCCTTCTGAAAATCAGTCCCCGCTTCGCGCCATTTGCCGTAGCAAAACGTGTAAAAGCCGCGCGAGAAGATAACCTCCCACTGGTTTGGCGCCAGAGCCACAGCCCTTGACATGGCAGCCAGTGCAGGCGGCTTTCCTTCCTCCGCCGAGATCCAGCCATACACGCGCAGAATTCCATAGCAGTCCGCGACGCCCGAGTAGGCCAGTGCAAACTCCGGGTCCAGCTCGATGGCCTGCTCAAATGACTTGATCGCCTGCCGTACCGTTGCGGGCAGGCGTTGATTCGCCAGGTGACGGCCCTTCAGATACAGCTCGTATGCTTCAAGGTTCTTCGTAGCGCGCCTGACGCCTACGCCCAGCGTGACCTTGAGCTGATCGGCAATGGCGCGCGCAATTTCGTCCTGCACCTCGAAGATATCTTCCATCTGCCGGTCGTAGCGCTCCGACCAAAGCTGGAATCCATTGCGCGCATCCACAAGCTGCACCGTGACCCGCACCCGATTGCCCGCGCGGCGAACACTGCCGTCAAGAATGTGGGCGACGTGCAGCCTGGTTGCAATTTCGCTCATCTCCACTTGCTTGCCCTTGAAGGAAAACGACGAGCTCCGCGCGGCTACGCGCAGCTCCTCCACGCGGCTCAGGGCAATGAGAATCTCTTCGGCAAGCCCATCGCTGAAATACTCGTTCTCCTTGTCGGCGCTGAGATTCGCGAAGGGAAGCACGGCGATCGACGCAATCTCATGCGCAGCCGCGGCGGGCGCCTGCGCGGACTCCTTCAGCGCCTTCTTCACCTCTGCCATGCTGCCGAACCGCGCGGAGGGTTCCTTCTCCATGCAGCGGGCCACAATCGACTCCAGCGCGGCGGAAACGCTGGGCGCAACCTCCCGCAGCGGCTTCGGCTGCTTGTGGAGAATCGCCGCCATCGTCGAGATGGGCGATCCCTCTGAGAATGCGCGTTGCCCCGAAAGCATCTCGTACAAAAGTACGCCGAACGAAAACACGTCGGAACGCGAGTCGGCCGGTTTGCCTGCCGCCTGCTCAGGAGACATGTAGGCCGCGGTTCCCAGCACCGCGCCTGCCTGCGTTTCGCAGGTGAGGGTGGCGTCGGTGGCAAGAGTCTCGCACACCTTTGCCAGCCCGAAATCGAGCACTTTCACGCGGCTGGCCACCATCACGTTTGCCGGCTTCAGATCGCGATGGGTGATCCCGCGTTCATGCGCATACTCCAGGGCCGCGGCGATTTCGCATGCAATGTGCACCGCTTCCTCAACTGGAATCGGCCCCTTCTTGATGCGATCGCAAAGCGTGTCGCCCTCGATCAGTTCCATCACCAGCGCGCCGTCTTCCACGCCGAAGATGGTGGCGATATTGGGGTGGTTCAGCGACGCCAGGACCTTGGCTTCGCGCGTAAAGCGTGCCAGCCGCTCCGGATCGAGCGCCATCCCCGCGGAGAGAACCTTGATGGCTACTTCGCGCTCCAGCTTGGTGTCCATGGCGCGATACACCTCTCCCATGCCGCCCGCGCCGAGCTGCACAAGAATTCTGAATGACCCAAGCTGTGTGCCAGAAGTGAGAGCCATGGGAATGCTCCGGCAAGTCTACTTGATCGCGCTCGCAGTTGAGGAGAACTAAATGATGGCGGAGAGCGACCATGTGCCGTTACATTTCAGAGCCCATGCCGGAATGGCTACTTGGTCAGCAGCCCTTTTTGCATCGCGCCATGATGGCTGCGTGCAGCCGCTCGCGCAGGCCGGGAGGCATTTCGTAGATCTGGTTCGAGCGGTAGATCTGGATGGTCTTGCGAGTGGTGCTGAGGGTGACCTCGCAGTGATCGCAGGATTCCAGGTGCTCTTGCAACTGCGCACGCAGCCCCGGTTGGATGGCGTCTTCGAGCATATCGTCGAGCAGGGCAAGAAACTCGGTGCAGGTCATTTCTCTAACCCTTTCGTCCATCTTGAGTTGCGGCTGCCCGCTTGCGCTTGAAGTAGCGGGTGAGCCGTTCGCGCAGTTGCAACCGCGCGCGCAAAAGCCTTGATTTCACCGCGGGAATGCTCAGTCCGAGCGCCTCGGCGGTCTCCTCCGTCGAGAGTCCCTGCACATCGCGCAGCTCGAACACGACCCGGAATCCGGGCGGCAGGCCCTTGATGGTTTTCTCCAGGATGTTGTGCAACTCGGCCTGGCTGTAATTCTGCTCCGGATCGGGAGCCCAGTCGGCAAGGTCGCGAGGCACGCTGCCCTCGTCCGTCTCGACGTCCTCGTCGATTGAGACCATCTTGCCTGTGCGCCGTTTGCGCAACCGCATCAGGCTCTCGTTGACTGCGATTCGGACTAGCCATGTGTAAAACTTCGAGTTCCCCTGGAACTGGTCGAGCTTCTCGAATCCCTTGACGAACGCGTCCTGCGTAACGTCTTCGGCATCCTCCCGATTCTGCGTAATGCGCAGCGCAATCCGGAAGACCTGCCGCTCGTATTTGCGGACCAGTTCGTCGTAGGCCGAGACATCACCGGCGCGTACCCTTTCAACAAGGGCTAC
>Ga0206908_1038_pt1 | contig 25787 bp, 14 predicted proteins | sample Alteio_BWOrgHeat_78_FD_152979 | JGI IMG/M metagenome (GOLD analysis project Ga0206908, IMG submission 152979) | Enriched cells from forest soil in Barre Woods Harvard Forest LTER site, Petersham, Massachusetts, United States -... | ecosystem: Environmental > Terrestrial > Soil > Temperate forest >... | reverse complement strand
TATGCGGCTTCGCTCGAGCGCCTGGATTACATTGACATTCCGGATGACGCGCCGGTCGTACGCGCGCAAACCGGAGCATTAAAGGGGATGGCGGACCGCGGGCCCTATCTCGCCAATCTGGACGAACTGGTGGCGTTCGCTGCTCGTGAAATTCCAGCGAACGACGCTCTGCTGCTGCTTCCAGGCGAGGACCCGTTCTACTACGCAACCGGGCGCACACCACGGTTTCCGGTGACGCTCTTCGATCCGGCGACCGATCCGTATTCGGCGGCGCAGTTGATGGATGAGGCTCGGAGGCGGAATGTGCGCTGGGTGATTGTGAAGCGCGTGCTGCAGTCGAAAGCGAACGTGATGCCGGAGTTCGATCATACGGTGTGCCTCGTGGAAGGCGAGTTTACGCTCTATCGGCGCCTGGAAGGGTATGACGTGTACCGGCTGAAGTGAGGCCGCTCAGGGCAGTTTGCGCACGTAACGGAAGTCCTCGACATCAATGCCCCAAATTCGATCCGCTTTATGCGCGCCATCGGGCAGCCAGCCGTCGCGGCGATAGAAGCGCTCGCCACGCACGTTGCCTTTGAGCAGCCACAGGGCCGCGGATCCGAATCCGTGCTCGAGCATGTGGGCGCGTGCGGCCTCAATCAGCGTGACCCCGATGCCGCGGCCCCAGAACGGCGGAGAGAGGTAGAGCGCGCAAAGTTCTGCGTGGCCGGGGAAGGTCTTGCGACGGCATGGTCGTGGCAAATCCGCGGATTGCGCCGTCGATCTCGGCGACAATGGTGTGAGGTTTCTGAGGGTCGGCATGCGAAAGGTCGTAGCGCGTGGCGCGGTCTTCAGGCCGCAGGCCGTCAAGATACTCGGCGGGAAGAAGATCCTGGTAGGCCGCCTGCCACGAACGCACGTGAACCTGCGCGATTGCGAGCGCGTCGTCCGGGATGGCGGGCCGGATCACCATGTCTGCCATATTACCGGCCGCTAGAGGCTGCAAAGCCCTCCCGGGCGGGAGGGCTTTGTTATTTCGGAGGAGCCGGCGTGAAGACTTCGCGCCTGCTGGGCTCTGGTTTAGGCTTCGGCTTGGGGGCCTTCTTCGTTTCCTTCTTGCCTTTGTCTTTGTTCCCCATGGGTGACAGTGTGACATAAAAGGCAGGGGACAGGGAACAGGCAACAGGGAACAGAAGACAGGGAGTAGGAACGGGGGACAGAAAATAGGAAATAGGGAGTAGGAGGAGCTTCCTACTCCCTCGCCTGTTACTTCTTTCCCTCTTTTTCCTCTGCCGGGGCTCCTGTGCTTTCCAGGTGGTCGTGGTTGAGGATCGCGTTGAATACCAGGCCGTAGGTGCCGATGGTCTCGCCGCGGTAGATGGGATTGTTGGCGAACAGCAGCACATTGCCCTGGCCCACATGCGCGTCGACAACGATGGCGCGCTCCGAGATGCTTCCGGCCTTATCGAGCAGCCCGGAAAGCAGCAACGATTTCCCGTCAGTAAAGCGCAGGATAACGCTGGGACGGTACTGCGGGGGGATGACGCTGGGGTTGTTGCGCATCTGATCTTCGTTCAGCTTGCGCGGCTCCCACGGCTTCTGCTTCTGCAGCGGCTCGGCTTCAATGGCCTTGCGGGCAGTGGGCTCATCGTTATCTTCCAGAGTTCCGCGTCCGGTGGGGCGCTCGGAGTAGGGATCCATGAGGATGCGGCCGCCGCCGCGCCCAACGGTGTTCGAGATGTTGAAGGCCATGCCGTTGGCGCTCATCACGGGAAGATTCGCGTCGTAGCCGAAGGCAACGGGGCTGTTCTTGTCGACGAATGCCGAGTTGAGCACCGAGCCGACAACGCGCGAATCTGCGCCGGACACGACGCTCACGCCCGGAGCCAGGCCGGTATCGATCGCGAACTGCGCGGTGTCTTCGCAGGTGATAAGCAGCCCGCCATCTTCCACAAACTTCTTCAGGTGAGCGAGCCCTTCGTAGCCGAGGCCGGGGCGGATGTCGTCGGTTGAGTCGCCGCCCACCTCGAGATTGGGCGTGAGGTCAGACTTCTTCCACGGCATCGCATTGTGCCACATGGGCATGCCGTTGATGATGTCGCTGGAACTGGCACGGCCAACGGGCGCGAAGATGATCACGTCGTATTTGGCTCGCAGATCATTGGTCTTCGCGGCGGTCTGCGTGCTGATGTAGTCGAACGGCACGCCGGTGGCGTCGAAGGCATAACGCCACCAGCCTTCAGTCTGCGTGGCGAGCCAGGTGTGCATCATGGCGACGCGCGGCGCCTTGACCTCATGCGCCGCTACCTGGGGCGCCGCGGTCAGGCGTATTCCATCGAGCGCCAGATCGTGCAGCGCCTTGTTGAGTTGATCATCCGCGGCATCGGAAACAAGCAGCGATCCCGCGTTGAAGTGATGGCTGTCGGCATCGAACGGCTTCTCAGCAACTTTGACGGTTCCGCCCTTCAACTGGAAGAGCAGCGACAACAGGGTGGTCTGGCCGGAATTGCCGATGGCAACCACTGCGCCAGTGCCGGTGACTTTGCCGGAGATCGATGCGGGATCGGTGAGCGGCTTCATATCGGCTTTGAGGATTGCGGGGTCGCTGACGCGCGCGACCTTGAGATTGAACAGCTCGGTGAACGACCAGCCGGTGTCGTCATAGGGGTGCTTCTGCGGATCGTCGGGCGCCCAATACTGGCGATCGAGGAGCGCGTCGGCGATGCGGGAGAAGGGCTGATCCATACGCACGACGATGCTGCCGGCCGGGAACGTCTGCGGCTTGGGCTTGTCGTCGCGCTTCTCGCCGGGCACGTTGGCGGTCGCGGCTGCGGTGAGCAGTTGCGCTTCGACGTGCTGGCGCTGGAGAGCCTTCAGCAATTCGACGTTGCGGTTGGCGTGGGCGCTGTCGTTGGTGATGACGTAGGCGGCGGGACCTTCGAGCGTGGGCTTCTGAATGGAGCGCTTGCTCTTCTGGTAATAGTTCTCGAGGAAGTGGCGCGTGTTGTGCGAGAAGTAGGAGATGGTGGTCAGCAGCGCGGTCTGCTCGTAGTTGTTGTTATTGCGCTGCGACCAGTTCACGACGGGCCACGGCGGATTCTGCCGGTACCAGGTGCGCGAGTAATCCTCGGGCGTAAGGATGCGCTTCTCCGTATCGGCACCGCCGTTGCCGAATGTCTCATACAGGCGCGAGATACCGTTGTGCATGGCGGCGAAGAACATCAGGTAGCCGGGGCTCCACGTGTCGAAATCGCCATGCGTAAACACGCCGGGCATGCCGAACGACTGCATCTGGGCGATGTTGTTCCAGCCGAGTTCGGCCCACTCGTCCGTCAAGGTTGGATCGACCCAGGCGTTGTAGGGCCCGTCTCCGACCGTGTTGTCGTAGAGGAAGGGCACGGACTCATGCAGGTCGTGCAGCACCTGCGCGTGCCAGTCGATGTAGGTATTGAGGATGTTGCGCGAGAGGTCGAGCGTCATGCCCATGGCGTCGCGATTGTTGTCGTGCGCAACATAGTGGCCCCAATAGAGAAGGCGGGAATAGTCCTTGCCGGGGTTGGCTTTGTGCCACTTGTAGATGTCGACCATCCGGTCGCGTCCGTCGACTTCCACGACCGGCGTGATGAGCACGATCATGTGGGAGCGGATGTACTTGATGTAGGGCGATTCGTCGACGGCCAAGCGATAGGCCAACTCCATCAGCGCCGTGGGCGCGCCCGTCTCCGGCGAATGGATGGTCCCGGTGATGTAGTAGACCGGCACGGACTGATCGATCAGTGTGCGTGCCTTGGCGTCGTCGAAGTTGATGGTGCGAGGATCGCCAAGCTGCGCGAGACGTGCCTTGTTGGAGTCGGCGTTTTTGAGGACATCGGCGTCCGCGATGGCGGCCGCGATCTGCTCGCGGCCTTCCTCGGTGTGGCCGATGGTGAAGACCTTCACCCGCGGGCTGGCGGCCTCAAGCATGCGGAAGTATTTGTAGACGTCTTCGGCGTAGGGCAGGAAGTCGGGGGCGCCGGATACGTCGCCGAGAACCTTGGCGGGCGTGGGGACGGTCTTCGAGGCCGGCAGGTAGTCCACCAGCGGCGAGGCGAACGATGGATCGGTGGTGTACTTCTTGATGTGGTCGGTGTAGGACTGGTCAATCGGCTGCCCTGGATCGCGGGCGTAGTTGTTGTCGAGATTGGGAAGCTGGCCATATGCCGCGAGTGCCGCGGTGCATAAGAGGAGAACAGGCAGGGAAAGCCGCGAGAGTCTCATAGTCCTCATTCGTAGATGTTTGAGTGAACGCAAACAAGCGCTGCAATGCGATGCCTAACAAGCTACATGGCGAGGACAGGGGAATTCAATAAATACCGGGACAGAAGGATGCCGAGACCAGCACGGCGAGGAACTTGCGCCGATTCAGCTCCTGCGGGCAAGCAGTGAGACTTGGCGATCAGTAAGGTGATCAGGCAACAGGTGCAGGGTGTATAGTGCCGGTATTCACACCTGCTTCTGTCGATGGTGAACGAGGTTCCCTTCCAGCCGCTCATGAAAAGGTTCCGTTGGGTTGTGCATGCTCTGCTCTTGTTTGGGCTGGCGCAAATGGCCGCCGCGCAGAGCGCGCTATCGATTGCGCCGGAGCACTGCGTGTTCCGGCCGGGAGACGACGAGCGCTGGGCCGCTGCCGATCTAGACGAGTCCGGTTGGCAACCGGTCTCGCAGTGGTCGGGAGACACGAGCCTCGAACCGCACTTCTGGCTTCGGTGCAGGATAGAGCCGGGAAAGCTGGCTCCGGTCGTCACGCCGGTCCTGCAGGTCGCAGCAGACGCTTCCTATGAAGTCTGCGTCGATGGGAGTCTCCTGGCGCGCTTCGGCAGCGTCAGCACCGGGGCTCATACGGTGGGCGTGGTCAAGCAGTACCAGTCACCAGTCTTTGCTCGCAGAGAGCCGTTCGCGCTTGCCGTTCGCATGACCTATGCACCGACGATCTACGGCCAACAGCCGCTGCCCCGGATCCTGCTCGGCGACGCGGACCTGTTGCGCGACCAATATTTCGCCGGGGTCTTCAATGCACTCCGCGGCCGTTGGATTGTGTGGGTGTGCAACTCGGTGATGGCCGTTGCCGGGCTATTCTTCCTGATTTTGTTCTTGTTCGACCGCAGCCAGCGTGTGCTGCTGTGGGCTGGCTTAACGTGGCTCCTGCTGGCCCTCATTCGATTCGACGAATTCCTCGTGGCTGCCTCGGTGCATTTCCCATCCCGAATGGAGTATCTCCTGTACTCCCTAGGAAACCTGGAGGCGGTTTTCTACATTGCCTTCTTCTTCGCGCTCGCCGGCCGGCGCATCAATACATTCTTCCGGGTTTTGCTGGTCATCAATCTCGTCAACTGCGTCGGAATCGTCATTACCGCTCTCCTCCCGTTGCACCTCAGCGTTGTCGGCCGCTACTGGCTCGACGCCTCGCCGGAGGCCAACTCATTCCTGATTCCGGTGGATACGCTCATAGCCTTTGCGCCGCTAGCCGCGTTCTGGCCCATCAACAAGCTTCCCCGCTCGCAACTCGCTCTGTATTGCGTCTGCTCGTTCTGGATGGGCATGGATGTGCTCTACCTCGGTGCCCAAATTCCATGGCTGCACTTCAGCAGCTATTTCTTCCTGTCGTTCCAGACCGTGCGCTCCATCGCGATTGCGGCCGTGGTGCTGGCAATGACGCTGCTTCTTATCCAACGCATCCGCCAGACGAACCGGGAGCGAGCCGCCCTGGCAACAGAGATGCTCGCCGCACAGGAGATCCAGCGCATCCTGGTGCCGCGCCACGTTGAGGCGGCGCCCCAGGTGCGCGCCTCCGCGGTGTTCCTGCCGGCGCAGCAGGTGGGCGGCGACTTCTATCGTTGCCGCGTGCTGAAGGACGGATCGCAGTGGCTGCTGCTGGGCGATGTGAGCGGCAAAGGCATCGCCGCGGGGATGACCGGGGCCATGCTACTGGGCGCCAGCGAACATCACGAAACGGAGGCGCCGGCCGACGTGCTGGCGCACTTGAATCAGGTGTTGTGCACCAGTGGCGTGGGTGGTCTGGCCACCTGCCTGTGCGCCCGCATTTCTCCCCATGGGATGTTCACGCTTGCCAGTGCAGGGCATCTGCCGCCCTACAGAAACGGCGAGGAGATGGAAATCGAGAATGATCTGCCTCTTGGCGTGGCGCCGTCGGCATCGTACAGCGAAACGCAGCTCCAGCTTGAGCCCGCAGACACCCTGATGTTTCTCTCTGATGGCGTGGTGGAGGCGCAGAACTCGACCGGCGAGCTCTTCGGTTTCGAACGAACCCGCCAAATGGCTGGGCAGACCGCGCAACAGATGGCCGAAGCCGCCCAGCTTTTCGGTCAGCAGGATGACATCACAGTGCTCAGCATGGCTTTCGAGCCGGCAGAAACCCTCGCCGCAGGCAAATAAAAACGCGCCACCCGGGTTCGGGCAGCGCGTTCAAGTTGCGTTCAGGAGGAAGTGGTTACATGGCGCCGCCGGCGATGCTGCGGCCCACGTAGACCTGTTGCGGCGCATCGATTTTGGAGCCATTGACCTTTACCTTCATGCTTTCCACGCCCGCCTTGGAGGCAGGAGAGGTGAAGGCGACCTCGTACTGGTTACCGAGGCGGCGCTCGATGTCCTTGAAGTAGGGCTGGAACGCGACGGGGTTCCCCATTCCCTGCCAGTAGCTGTTGCCGCCGGTGGCCTGCGTCACCTGGAGCAGAAGATTCTGGCCGGCATTGTTGGCGTACCATGTCCGGTCGAATCGGCCGGTGTTCTGCCAGTAGATGGAGTAGATCACGAGCCCGGCGCGAACCGAGTCAGTGACCGAGGCTTCCATGTACGGGTCCTGCGGATCGTAACGCGGGTTGTAGTAGTCGACGCCGTCGGAAACCATCACTACGATGCGGCGCGCGCCGCGATCCTGGGAAGGCCAGTGCTTAGCCAGATCGGACAGGCAGATGTAAGCGCTGGCGTTTTGCCCCGGGATGCCCGATGAGATCCGCAAACCCTTGAGGACCGCGTTGCGATCGGTGGTCAGAGGCGAAACCAGCCGGGTCGTGCCGTATTCCATGTAGCCGAGCGTGGCTTTGGCATCGGGCGGCAGGCTGTTGATGAAGTTCTTGATATCGCCGAACTGGGTGGACAGGCTGGTGCGCGCTCCACCGTCGAGCATGAGGACAACCTCAAGCCGGTCGTTTTCGCCGCGCAAGGGCTGCCAGTTGGTGATGGTTGCGGCCTTGCCGTTGATCTTGACCTGCAGATCCTGCTGCGCCACGTTGGGCGCGGGGGCGTTCTTGTCGGGAAGCACGGTTACGACTGCCTGACCCTGCGTCTGGTTCTCGCTTTGGGCCAAGGCAGGCACGGCAAGCAGCGCGGCCGCTGCAATCGCAGCGGCTGTGTATCTGGCGCCAATCCTAATTAGATCCATATCTAAGATCTCCTTCTGATCCTCTGTCACATCCCTATAGATGAAATTCCGGGCAATTTGTTGCGGAAGGGGAAGTGCCGGCCGAGGCTTCCGCAGTGCCACGGAACGGAAGTTGATTGTTCTGCGGGGGATAGGCGAAGCATGCGGAGCCGCCTGGTTCTGGTTTGAGAAGCAGGTCCTTCCTCTTCGCTGGGCTCGGCGGTCAGGATGACCAGGTGTGGGTAGGGGATGAGGCAGGTATGGTTGCAATTCAGTCTCCAATCCGATATGATCCATAGATGTGTCCGGTGAAGTTTGCCGGGCCGTCAATTGCACCACGGCATTTGGACCTGGGCGGATGCGGCGATCGAAGGTCGTCCCTGTCGGGTTTCCTTGAAAGAGGGCGGGCAGATGCGGTGGGAGACGAGGGAACATGGCAAAGAAAGCCAGCAAGAATATTGCGAAGGCGCGCGCTGCTATCACGCAGCCGGCCTATTTACTGCAGGACGCGGTCAGCCTTCTGCAGAGAGTAAAGTACGCCAAGTTTGATGAGACCGTCGACCTGACCCTGCGACTGGGTGTCGATACGCGTCACGCCGACCAGATGGTTCGCGGAACCGTGGTTCTGCCGCACGGGCTGGGCAAGACCAAGACCGTGGCCGTGATCGCCAGCGGCGATCGCCAGAAGGAAGCGCAGGAAGCCGGCGCCGATTTCGTGGGCGGCGAAGAGATGGTCGAGAAGATCCAGAAGGAAAACTGGACCGCATTCGACGCTCTGATCGCCACGCCGGACATGATGAAGGTGGTCGGCCGTCTGGGCAAGGTGCTCGGACCCAAGGGCCTGATGCCTAACCCGAAGACGGGAACCGTGACCATGGACGTGGCCTCGGCGGTCAAGGAAATCAAGGCCGGCAAGGTGGAGTTTCGCGCCGACAAGACCAGCCTGGTGCACGTTCCGGTAGGCAAGCTGAGCTTCGACCCGCAGAAGCTGGTCGACAATGCGACTACGGTGGTGACGGCGATTGTTCGCGCCAAGCCATCAGCGGCCAAGGGCAAGTACATCAAGAGCATGACGTTGAGCTCGACGATGGGCCCGGGAGTTCCGCTGGATCAGGAAGTGGCTGACGCGGCGGGCAAGCACTAAGCCAGTTGTCAGTTGTCAGTGGTCAGTTGATCTGGTGGTTAGCTGACATAATGGCCCGGCGTAGGCTGTGGCAGTCAAGTTCAGGAAATAAGTGCCCGGATGGGCGGCGGTGAGCAGTGCAGAGGGTCGCAGGTCAGGAATGAAACTGACCACTGACCACTGACCACTGGTCACTGCGCGGAGCGCAAAATGGCGATTTCGAAAGCAAAGAAGCAGGAGAAGGTCCGGATCCTGACCAAGGAGCTGGAGGCCTCGACGACCGCAATTATCGGCACGTTCACCAAGCTGACCGTAGCGAAGGATTTCGAGCTGCGGAAGGTGATCCGCGAGGCGGGCGGCAAGTATCGCGTGGTGAAGAACAAGCTGGCCCCGATCGCCGGCAAGGGCAGCAAGGTCGAGGAGGCACTCAAGGGCCTGAAGGGCGTGAATTCGGTTGCGTTCACCTCCGGCGACCCGGTGGCTCTGGCCAAGGTGTTCGCGAAGTGGGCGGGCGAGAATGCGGAGTTCCAGTTCAAGCTGGGCATCGTGGACGGCAAGCTTTTGGGCGTGGACGAGGTCAAGTCCCTCGCAACCATGCCGGGCAAGGAAGAGATCTTTGCCAAGCTGCTGTTCCTGATCAATGCTCCGGCGCAGCGGCTGGCCACGGTCATCAATGCCACAGGCCGCGATTTGGCGGTGGTACTGGGCCAGGGTGTGGAAAAGGAAAAGTTTGCAGGTACGGCGGCGTAACTGCCGTCAGTTCACAGTTCATGGTTCGCAGTTCACAGCCGGTGCTCAATATCAGGCCAGCTGTGAACTAAGAACTGCAAACTGAGAACTCGAACGGTTTAGGCAGTGGAGGCGGGTTGGAAGGGCGCGGGTCTGGCGCATCGGAAACTTTCGAGCTCGGTTTTCCTCGGCCAGGGCAACACAAATTCTGATTTGGAGAAGAAAAATGGCGGATCTCGCGCAGTTGGAAGAGCAGATTGTATCTCTGAGCCTGTTGGAAGCGGCGGCTCTGGTGAAGAAGCTGGAAGAGCGTCTTGGCGTGTCGGCAGCGGCGGCGGCCCCGGTAATGGTGGCTGGCGGTGCGGGTGCGGCGGCGGCTCCGGCGGTTGAAGAGAAGACTGAGTTCCAGGTCATCCTCAAGGATGCCGGAGCGAACAAGATCAACACCATCAAGGCCGTTCGCGAAGTGACTTCGCTTGGCCTGAAGGAAGCCAAGGACCTGGTCGATGGCGCTCCGAAGGCGCTGAAGGAGAACGCGACCAAGGACGAGGCTGAGGCGATCAAGAAGAAGTTCGACGGCGTGGCGACGATCGAAGTCAAGTAGTTACGTCGAACGTCTGGCAATCGACTTGCAAGCCCGGACTGAACGCGCTACCATCAAGGGTGCGCGTCTTTCCGTCCCATTTGGTACGTCACAAGTGGATGGGGCGGAATCCGGGCTGCGCTCTTTGGCATCTAACAGGCAACCTTAAACCCTGCCGGCTGGAGAAGGGCCAAGCACTCGAGTGGCGGGTTTCACGCGTCTTTGATTGAAGTACCTCGGCGTCAACAGGTTAGGCGGAATCCTGGGGACGAATGGCTTTGGGCGGCGGCGAGCAGCAGAAGCGAGCATTGGAATCGGCGAGAGTAGCGATTGAGAATTCGGATGGGAGCACTGGCATAGGGCCACGCTCGTGAGGCATCGCGTCCTTGCGAGCTTTTCGTGTCTCCCGATCAGGTGAGCAGCGGCTTTCGGCCCTGAGTTTCACCCTCTTACGCACCGGGACCCGCGAAGCGGACTTCCTGGCGCTCCTTCTCTCCGGATGTGCGCAGTCTAGCGCACTCCTCAAGCCGTCGGCAACGCCTTCGAGGTGGAAATCGGCGCGATGTTTCAGGCAGACCGCTTGGCACGTGCTCCGTTGCGCGTCGTGTTGCGAGGCGTAACGGCCGAAAGCTGGCGTTCAGGATGAGCCAGTCAGGATAACGAGTTTTCCCAATTAGCCGGCGCCGCCCGAGACTCGGGCGCCGGCCCGGACCAGGAGCCAGTGGGGCGGCCTGGGTTCGGACTTCCGAGAGCCTCAGGAGTGAAGCATGCCCAACGAGAAGCGCGCGATTCGCAGCCGGCTCGATTTTTCCAAGATTCCAACCGCAACGCAGATTCCCAACCTGATCGAAGTGCAGCGCCGTTCTTACGAGCGGTTCCTGCAGATGGACAAGCTGCCCAACGAGCGTGATGACTCCGGCCTTCAGTCGGTGTTCGTCTCCGTATTTCCCATTACCGACTTCCGCGGCATCTCGCAGTTGGATTTTGTGGACTTCTCGATCGGCAACTGGGAGTGCAAGTGCGGCCACCTCAAGGGCCTCCACCACCTTAGAACCGCTTGTACTAACTGCGGATCGATGGTGATTACGGATCCGTTCCTCCCGGGCGACGTGCTCTGCTCCAAATGCGGACACTATAACAAGAACACTCCCGACTTCTGCAACAAGTGCGGCGACCCCGTCAGCCTGCAGCTGAAGTACGACCAGCAGGAGTGCGAAGAGCGCGGCATGACGTTCTCCGCTCCGCTGAAGGTCACGGTGCGCCTGACGATTTACGACAAGGACCCCGAGACCGGCAACAAGACGATTCGCGACATCAAGGAGCAGGAAGTCTTCTTCGGCGACATTCCGCTGATGACGCCCAACGGCACGTTCATCGTGAACGGCACCGAGCGCGTGATCGTTTCGCAGTTGCATCGTTCGCCCGGCGTTTTCTTCGAGACAGCGAACAACCGCACCTACTTCCTGGGCAAGATCATCCCCTATCGCGGTTCGTGGGTTGAGTTCGAGTACGACCAGAAGAACACCCTCTATGTACGTATCGACCGCAAGCGCAAGTTCCTCGGCACTATCTTCCTGCGCGCGCTCGGTCTCCGTTCCGATGAAGAGATCCTGAAGACCTTCTACACGGTCGACAAGATTCAGATCGCCGACGGCAAGCTGTTCTGGACGGTTCCGCAGGACGCCAAGACGCACACCCACCTGGTGGGCTCCAAGCCCGCGCACGCGGTTGTGCATCACGGCGAAGAGATCGCGCACTCCGGCCGCAAGATCACGCCGCACACCATGAAGGCCATCCGCAATGCCGCGATCGAGAAGATCGAGGTGGAGTCGGCTGAGCTGGACGGTGCGCTGACCGCCGCGGACGTGATCGACATGGCCACCGGCGAAGTGATCGTCGAGGCCAACGTCGAACTCACCGCCGACCGCCTGCACAAGGTGCTGGCTTCGGGCGCGACTGGCTTCGAAGTGTTCTTCCCCGAGCGCGACGACGTGGGCAACATCATCACCAACACGCTGCGCCGTGACTCGATCCGCAAGCCCGAAGAGGCGCTGATTGAAATCTACCGCAAGCTGCGTCCGGGCGATCCGCCGACGCTCGACACCGCGACCGCGCTCTTCGAAGGCATGTTCTTCGATCCGCGCAAGTACGATTTCTCGCGCGTGGGCCGTCTGAAGTTCAACATCAAGCTCTACGAGAACCAGGACGCGACGCACCTCGATCACCGCACGCTGACGCCGGAGGACTTCTACGGCACCATCCGCTACCTGCTGAAGCTGCGCAAAAACATCGGCATGGTGGACGATATCGACCACCTTGGCAATCGCCGCGTGCGCGCCGTGGGCGAGTTGATGGAGAACCAGTTCCGCATCGGGCTGGTCCGCATGGAGCGCGCCATCAAGGAAAAGATGAGCGTCTATCAGGAGCTCTCGACGGCCATGCCGCACGACCTGATCAACGCCAAGCCGGTGATGGCGGCTATCCGCGAATTCTTCGGTTCGTCGCAGTTGTCGCAGTTCATGGATCAGACCAACCCGCTCTCGGAGATCACGCACAAGCGGCGCCTCTCCGCACTTGGACCGGGCGGTTTGTCGCGTGAGCGCGCTGGCTTCGAAGTTCGCGACGTGCACCCGACACACTACGGCCGTATCTGCCCGATCGAGACGCCGGAAGGTCCGAACATCGGCCTGATCAGCTCGCTGTCGTGCTTTGCGCGCATCAACGAGTACGGCTTTATCGAGTCGCCCTACCGCAAGGTGAAGGACGCCAAGATTCTCGATTACGTGGAGATCACCAACGCCGGCGAAAGCGGCCTGCGCGTGGGCGATCACATCGAGAAGGACGAGGCCGCAAAGCTGAATGCGCAGCTCAAGAAGGCCGGCAAGCGCAACATCGACTCCATGCCGTTCAGCTTCTATCTCTCGGCGTGGGAAGAGGACAAGCACACTATCGCGCAGGCCAACATCGAGTTCAACGCGGAAGGCGTGATCACGGAAGACCTGGTGAATGCGCGCCGGCAGGGCAACTTCGTGCTGGTGAACAAGGCCGAGGTCGACTACATCGACGTCTCGCCGAAGCAGCTTGTTTCGGTGGCCGCGTCGCTAGTGCCGTTCCTCGAGCACGACGACGCCAACCGCGCGCTGATGGGCGCCAACATGCAGCGCCAGTCGGTGCCGCTGCTGGTGGCCGAAGCTCCGCTGGTCGGAACCGGTATGGAAGGTGTCACGGCACGCGACTCAGGCGCCGTGGTGCTGGCCAAGCGTAACGGCATCGTGGACTCGGTCGACTCCGAGCGCATCATCGTGCGTGTGGAAGGCGAGCATCACCCCACGCAGTTGTCGCGTGAAGTCGGTTCGGACATTTACACGCTCATCAAGTTCAAGCGGTCGAACCAGAACACCTGCATCAATCAGAAGCCGGTAGTCCGTGAGGGCGACCGGGTGCTGAAGGGCCAGGTGATCGCCGACGGTCCCTGCACGGAACAAGGCGAGCTGGCACTGGGACGCAACGTGCTGGTGGCCTTCATGCCGTGGCGCGGTTACAACTTCGAAGATGCCATCCTCATCAGCGAAAAGCTGGTGAAGGAGGACTACTACACCTCGGTACACATCGAGGAGTTTGAGATCGAAGCCCGCGACACCAAGCTGGGGCCCGAGGAAATCACGCGGGATATCCCCAACGTCAGCGAGCACGCGCTGCGCGATCTGGACGAGAGCGGCGTGATCCGCATCGGCGCCCAGATCAAGCACGGCGACATCCTGGTGGGCAAGGTCACGCCCAAGGGCGAGACGCAGCTCACGCCGGAAGAGAAGCTGCTCCGCGCCATCTTCGGCGAAAAAGCCGGCGACGTGCGCGACGCTTCGCTCACCTGCCCCCCGGGCATTGAAGGCACCGTCGTTGACGTACGCATCTTCAGCCGCAAGGGGCAGGAGAAGGACGAGCGCGCCAAGCTGATCGAAGCCGAGTACGTTTCCAAGCTCGAGAAGAACCTGGGCGACGAAATCCGCATTCTGACGGACGAGCGTTTGAAGCGTCTCGAAGGCATTCTCGGCGGCAAGGAAGTTCTCGCCGACCTGCATGACGAGCGCACCAACAAGCGCCTGATCACGAAGTGCGCGATTCTCGACCGCGAAACCATCGAGCGCATCTCCACCAAGAACCTCAAGCGTATCCGCTACGCTGACAAGGACCCCCGCGTCAACGAGCAGATCGATGAGATCGAGGAGATGACTTCGCGTCAGATCGAAGTGCTGCGCAAGATCACCAACGAGAAGATCGCCAAGCTGGCCAAGGGCGACGAACTTCCTCCGGGCGTGATCAAGCTTGTCAAGGTGTACGTTGCCATGAAGCGCAAGCTGAGTGTCGGCGACAAGATGGCCGGCCGTCACGGCAACAAGGGCGTGATAGCGCGCATTCTTCCTGAAGAAGACATGCCGTATCTGCCCGACGGAACGCCGGTCGAAATAGTCCTTAACCCGCTCGGTGTGCCTTCCCGTATGAACGTGGGACAGATTCTGGAAACGCATCTAGGCTGGGCTGCGCACGCGCTGGGCGCCAAGATCGCCGCATTGATCAAGGCCAATAGCGACGTGGAGGCCACGCGCGAACTGATGCGGAAGGAATTTGCCGGAACCGCGACTCTGCGGCAACTGGAAGAGCTGGATGACGAGATGCTGCTGCGCGTGGGCGCAGGCATGAAGCGCGGCATCTGGTTCGGCACCGCGGTGTTCGACGGCGCGCAGGAAGGCGAGATCAAGGCGTTGCTTACGGCCGCCGGCCTGCCCACCTCGGGCAAGACGGCGCTGTACGACGGCATGACGGGCGATGTGTTCGAGCAGCCGGTCACGGTTGGCTACATCTACATGCTCAAGCTCTCGCACCTGGTGGACGACAAGATTCACGCTCGCTCCATCGGACCGTACTCGCTGATCACCCAGCAGCCGCTGGGCGGCAAGGCGCAGTTCGGCGGACAGCGCTTCGGCGAAATGGAAGTGTGGGCGCTCGAAGCTTACGGCGCTGCGTACATCCTGCAGGAACTGCTCACCGCGAAGTCCGACGACGTGTATGGCCGTACCAAGATTTACGAGGCCATCGTCAAGGGCGAAGCGGCGATCGAACCGGGCGTGCCGGAGTCGTTCAACGTGCTGATTCGCGAATTGCAGTCGCTGTGCCTCGACGTGGAGCTGATCAAGCGCGCCGACCTGATAAAGAAGGCGCCTGCGCCTGAACCGATGGCCGCGGTCGCTGACGACTAGTTCTCAGTCATCAGTTGTCAGTTTTCAGTTCGTAACCAAAACCTGCATCGCAGAGATCGAACTAGAGACTGACAACTGAAAACTGACGACTGGCAACTGTTTTTTAAGGGTCCTTCTTGAAAGCGATAACCATCGCTACCCGGGAAGGAAGGACTCCAGAAAAATCCCGGGATGAGCCGCGGCAGAGTTGAAAAAGCCTGCCAAGGAGGGTCGCCTTGTTCCGTTCGAACCCGTTCGAGCTTACCAGCCCAATCACCGACTTCGATGCTATCCGCATCATGCTTGCGTCGCCCGAGAAGATCCGGAGCTGGTCGCATGGTGAGGTCACGAAGCCTGAAACCATCAACTACCGCACGTTCAAGCCGGAACGCGACGGCCTGTTCTGTGCGCGCATCTTTGGGCCCGTCACCGACTGGGAGTGCCTCTGCGGCAAGTACAAGCGCATGAAGCACCGCGGCGTCATCTGCGACAAGTGCGGCGTTGAAGTCACGGTCAGCAAAGTGCGCCGCGAGCGCATGGGCCACATCGAGCTGGCTTCCCCGTGCTCGCATGTGTGGTTCTTCAAGGGCCTGCCCTCGAGGATCGGGCACCTGCTCGACATCTCGTTGCGCGACCTCGAGTCGATCCTGTACTTCGAGTCGTATGTTGTCGTCGATCCAGGCGACGCGCCGGTGCGCGAGCGCGAGATCATCAAGGACGAAAACAAGTTCCGCGAACTCGATCAGCAGTTCCGCCCCTCGGGCTTCAAGGCCATGATGGGCGCTGAGGCCATCAAGGAACTCCTCAAGCGCGTCAACGTCGACGAGCTCGGAATGGAACTGCGTGAGCGGATGAAGACCGAAGCGTCAGCGCAGAAGAAGATCAAGTACGCCAAGCGCCTGAAGGTTGTCGAGGCATTCCGCAAGTCGAGCAACAAGCCGCAGTGGATGATCCTCGACGTGCTGCCGGTCATTCCTCCGGAACTGCGCCCGTTGGTGCCGCTGGATGGCGGCCGCTTTGCCACGTCCGATCTCAACGATCTTTATCGCCGCGTGATCAACCGCAATAACCGGTTGAAGAAGCTGATGGACCTGCACGCGCCTGAAGTCATTGTGCGCAACGAAAAGCGCATGCTGCAGGAAGCCGTTGACGCGCTGTTTGACAACGGCCGCCGCGGCCGCGTGCTGCGTGGCGCCAACAACCGTCCACTCAAGTCGCTCTCTGACACGCTCAAGGGCAAGCAGGGCCGCTTCCGCCAGAACCTGCTTGGCAAGCGCGTCGACTACTCAGGGCGTTCGGTCATCGTGGTCGGGCCTGAATTGAAATTGCACCAGTGCGGCCTGCCCAAGAAGATGGCGCTCGAGCTGTTCAAGCCGTTCATCTATCACCGCCTGGAGCAAACCGGACACTGCACCACCATCAAGCAGGCAAAGGAAATGGTGGAGATGCAGGAACCGGTGGTCTGGGACATCCTTGAGGAAGTCATCAAGGATCACCCGGTGCTGCTGAACCGCGCCCCAACCCTGCACCGTCTGGGCATTCAGGCTTTCGAGCCCGTGCTCGTCGAAGGCAAGGCCATCAAGATTCACCCGCTGGTCTGCACCGCGTTCAACGCGGACTTCGACGGCGACCAGATGGCCGTGCACATTCCGCTGTCGCCTGAAGCGCAGATTGAAGCGTCGGTGCTGATGCTCGCTTCTCACAACATTCTGTCGCCGGCGTCGGGCCAGCCCATCACCGTGCCCACACAGGACATGGTGCTCGGCCTCTATTACCTGACCAAGGCAAAGAAGGGCGGGAAGGGCGAAGGCCGTGTGTTCGCGAACTACGAAGAAGTGCTGATGGCGCTCGAAGCCCGCGAACTCGAGACGCTTTCGCCGATTCGTCTGCGCTACACCGGCAAAGTGCTCGACATGACTACGGCGTACGACGATCAGGACCTGACGCACACCGAGGCCGTCGACTTCGCCAACGACTACATCAACACCACTGTGGGCCGCGTGATCCTGAATGACGCGCTGCCGTCGGGGATGCCGTTCATCAACGGTCTGCTCAAGAAGAAGGGCATCGGCCAGCTGGTGAACTACTGCAACCAGAACCTCGGTCTCGAGGTGACGGTGCGCATGCTCGATCGCATCAAGTCGCTCGGATTCAATTACGCCACGCGCTCGGGCCTGTCGGTCGGTCTCGACGACATGGTTATCCCGGCCTCGAAGTACACGGTCGTCGAAGAAGCCGACCGCAAGGTGATCGAAGTCCAGAAGCAGTACATGGACGGCGCCATCACCAACGGCGAGCGTTCGAACAAGGTCATCCAGATGTGGTCGGCCGTTACCGATAAGGTGGCGGACGAGATGTTCGGCAACATGAAGCGCGCGGACGAAGAAGGCGCCATGAATCCGATCTACATCATGGCCGACTCCGGCGCCCGCGGATCGAAGCAGCAGATTCGTCAGCTCTCCGGTATGCGCGGATTGATGGCCAAGCCCTCGGGCGAAGTCATCGAGACGCCGATCACCGCGAACTTCCGCGAAGGCCTCACGGTGCTCGAGTACTTCATCTCGACGCACGGTGCTCGTAAGGGACTGGCCGATACGGCGCTCAAGACGGCCGACTCGGGCTACCTCACCCGCCGTCTCGTCGACGTGGCGCAGGACGTCATCGTCACCGAGTACGATTGCGGCACCAGGGAAGGCATCGACGTGGGTTCCATCGTCGAATCCGGCGAGATCATCGAGCCGCTGCGCGATCGCATCATCGGCCGCGTGTCGCTCGAGAAGATCAAGGACTACGACGGCAACGTGGTGGTCGAGATCAACCAGCCCATCGACGAAGACATCGCTTCGGCGATTCAAGGCGCGGGCGTGGAGAAGGTCAAGATCCGCTCCGTGCTCACCTGCGAATCGCGCCGCGGCGTCTGCGCGCTGTGCTACGGCCGCAACCTCGGCTCCGGCCGCATGGTTGAGCTTGGCGAGACCTGCGGAGTTATCGCTGCGCAGTCCATCGGCGAGCCTGGCACGCAGCTCACCATGCGTACCTTCCACGTGGGCGGCACCGCCAGCCGCGTGGCTGACCAGTCGCGCCTCGATGCCAAGAACAACGGCACGGTGCGCTACTTCAACCTGAACACCGTCGAAAGCAAGGACGGCGCCCAGGTTGCCATGAACCGCTCCGGCTCCATCGCTATCGTTGACGATCGCGGCCGTGAGAAGGAACGCTACCAGGTGGTCTACGGTGCGCGTCTCCGCGTCAAGGACGGCGATCAGGTCAAACTCGGCCAGGTTCTGGCTGAGTGGGATCCGTACACCTACTCGATCCTCACCGAAATCGGCGGCACCGTGCAGTTCAAGGATCTGCAGGAAGGCATCACGCTCAACGAAGAAGTCGATGAAGTGACCGGCCTCTCGCGTTGGGTTGTGGCCGACGCCCCCGATGAGAAGCGCCAGCCCACGTTTCTCGTCAAGGGCAGCAAAGGCAGCAAGCGTTACCTGCTGCCCCGCGGCTCTCACCTCATGATCGAGGACGGCGCGGAAGTCGGTCCGGGCGATGTGCTGGCGAAGATTCCCAAGGAATCGACGCGCACCAAGGACATCACCGGTGGTCTGCCGCGCGTGGTGGAACTGTTCGAAGCCCGCAAGCCGCGTGAGACCGCGATCATCAGCGAGATCGATGGCGTGGTCCGCTTCGGCGAAGTGCAGAAGGGCCAGCGCAAGATTTACGTGACAGCCGACAACGGCGAGGAGAAGGAATACTCCGTGCCGCGTGGCATCCACGTGAACGTGCAGGAAGGCGAGCGTCTGCGTGCCGGCGATCCTCTGATGGATGGACCGCTGAACCCGCACGACATTCTCGACGTTCTCGGCGAGAAGGAACTGCAGAAGTACCTGGTGAACGAAATCCAGGAAGTCTACCGTCTGCAGGGCGTGGCCATCAGCGACAAGCACATCGAAGTGATTGTCCGCCAGATGCTGCGCTGGGTCCGGATCGACGAGATTGGCGATTCCAACTTCCTGCTCGAACAGCAGGTCGACCGCTTCCGCTTCAGGGCAGAGAAGGACCGCGTTGAAGCTGAGGGTGGGCGTCCGCCGCAAGGCCGTCCGCTGCTGCTCGGCATCACCAAGGCGTCTCTGTCGACCGACAGCTTCATCTCCGCCGCTTCGTTCCAGGAAACGACGCGCGTGCTGACGGAAGCCTCGATCAACGGCGCCATCGACAACCTGCGCGGACTCAAGGAGAACGTGATCGTCGGACGTCTGATCCCGGCGGGCACGGGCCTGGAGTACTACCGCAACGTCCAGCTCTCACCGGAGCTGGAAGAAGCGGCAGCCCGCGTCCAGCAGGAAGTCAGTGCCGAGATCGAAGCCGCCGAGCGCGAACTGGAGATGATGCGCCAGGAAGGCGAAGCGGAAGAGATGGCAGCCGAGTAAGCACCTGCGGTGCGGCCACTCTTCAAGGAACAACAGAAAAGGCCCGGCGCGAGCCGGGCCTTTTCTGTTGGCATCGGCATGGGTATCCGGATCAAGGACGGCGAAAGCCGCGAGTTCGCTGGTACAGCCAGACGCCCATCGGTATTGCCAATAACCCGGTCCACCAGGCAAAGCCCGCAATGAACCATGCTGACATCTCGTCCCCGCGTTCTTCGGCCGTCATTCCAAATCGGAGTCCGGCGCTGATCGTTGCCGAGCCGAGAAGCAAGAGAAGGCTGACGATCAGATCGGTCAGCCCCAGTCGACGCCTCCTGAAGAAACCATCCATTCCGCGTCCTACGAACCACCACGCGGGAACCGCACAGATTGGCATCATGATCGCGAGCCAAAGCGCGCTAAGGATTCCGTCTGGAGACCAGTGCGCGCTGTGACCCGTTGCGCCTGCGAGGATGGCATAGACAATGTAGCCAGGAGCATTGAGAAATGTGATGAAACCCTGCTCTCGCATCGCGGCCGTATTCAATGCAAACATAGGAATCTTCTCGACCGGAAGGATCATCTGGAAGTTCGCGGATCCGATCAGAATGCTTGCGCTTCTATTTCCTGAACCGGACAAACTTTGCGCCGTGTGTTTCAGGTTGAAGTAGCTCTGGCCCGCGGGAGCAAGCACAAGGGTCATAGAGCACATGAGGGCAAGAACCGGCATGACGAGTGAAAACAGGCGACTGGGCGTCTTCTCCGGTTGCATTGTTTATAAGTCCCCAGTGGTTTTGGTGTGATTGATAGTAGCAGATGATCTAGAACTTCACCTCTGTCCGGTTTGCTACCATATTCCAGTCCGCGTCATCTGAATCAATCGAAATGCCAAAAAGACCTGCCGCCGTCCCTTCCGTTCCCCGCCGCCCCGAGCCCACCAAGCCGCCCGTCCTGATGGAGCGCACGCAGCCTGTCATCGAGCGTATTTCGGCTGCGCTTGGCGAGCCCGTATTCACTTACTGGAACTCCACCAAGGGCGCCATCTGCCAGAACGATGTTGCGGGTTTGTATGCGCTGGTGCGCGCGCGGGGGCATGTCGATCGACTTTCGCTGTTCATCAAGTCCGACGGCGGATCGGGCCAGGCCGCGCTGCGCATGGTCAACCTGCTGCGCCGTTATGTGAAGCATCTCACCGTGCTTGCTCCGCTCGAATGCCAGTCGGCGGCGACGATGCTGGCACTCGGCGCCGACCGCATTCTGATGGGGCCGCTTGCGCATCTTTCCGCGGTCGATACATCTCTGACGCACGATCTCTCGCCGATCGACCGCGACAACGACCGCGTGAGCGTCTCGAACGATGAGCTGCTGCGCGTGATCCGGCTCTGGACCGAGCAGGCCAAGGACTCCACGCAGAATCCATACCAGGCGCTGTTCCCTTATGTGCACCCGCTCGTGATCGGCGCGGTCGATCGCTCCAGTGCACTCTCGACGCGCATCTGCGAGGAGATTCTCTCGTATCACATGACCGATCTCGATCGGGCGCGCGAGATCTCGAACATCCTCAATGCCGGTTATCCATCGCACAACTATCCCATCACGCTGCGCGAGGCGAGGCGCATTGGCTTGAACGTCGAGGCCATGGACGACTCGGTCAACGGACTGCTGTTTGAGCTGAACGAAATTTATTCGGAGATGGGGCAGAGCGCGTCGACCGATTACGACGAGCGCAACTCACACGACAACAGCATTCTCAATGTGCTTGAGTCGAGCGGGCTGCTGATCTACTTCCAGCTCGACAAGGACTGGCATTATCGCAGCGAAGAGCGCCGCTGGGTTCCGCTGAACGACAAGAGCAGTTGGCGCAAAGCCGAGATCGTGAAGCGCAAAGTCGTCATCTCGCAGCTTCATGTGCGCTGATCGCCGCACTTAAAGCTCTGCTGTCACACTTCTTTGGCGCGCGCGGTATGTTTCGCCACGTACATCGCGGCGTCCGCTGCGGTCAGCAGGCTTTCGCGCGTGGTTCCGTCCTCGGGATACATCGCGATTCCCAGGCTGGCCGATCCGCGCACAACGTAACCCTCCAGGTGGAATGGATCGTTAAAGCACCGCTCGAGGCGGGAAGCGATCTCCTCGACGCCGCTGCGGTCCGGGGTCCCCAGAATGAGCGCGGCGAATTCGTCTCCACCCAGACGGGCGAGGACATCGCCGGAGCGCAACTGATGCTTCATGCGTGCACAGACTTCCTGAAGATACATATCGCCGACGCGATGCCCATACGCGTCGTTGACTTGCTTGAACTCATCCAGATCGACGTAGATGAGGCCGAAGGCTTCGGCATGTTTTTTGGCGCGGGCGATGACGGCATCGAGCTGCTTGTCGAGCGAGAAGCGGTTATGCACCTCGGTCAGTTGATCGAACTCGGAGCGATGGACAAGGTCGGAGAAGGCTCTGCGGGTTTCGATTGCGAGCGTAGCCAGGCGGGTTCCCTGGAGGAAGGCCTGTTCTTCTTCACTGTCGGGAGCCGTTTCGGGTTCGAGCGCGGCGCAGAGTGTGCCCAGGGGCGGACCGGAGCGCGCGAGAATCTCTTCGCGGACCAACCGGCGCCCGCCGATGTTGGACTGGTAGCAGCCCAGCGCAGTTCCATCGTTGACTTCGCACCAGCACGGGGCGCCGCGAAGGCGGAACGAGACCAGTTCCGTAATCTCTTCGAGCAATTCACCTAACGGGCGTGAGCCGTTGATGTCTTCGAGCACGCGGCTGCGGCGCTGCTCGATCTCGGCGTTATAGCGCGCCAGGGCCGCTTCGGCTTCACTTTGGCGAGCCAGGATCTTGCTTTGCCGCTCGACCTTGCGCTGCAGCATCCAGCCCCAGGCGAAGATGGACACGACCAGAACCAGCAGCAATCCGACGGCCTTTAGCAGGTTGGCCACGGTAATCGGCGAGGGCCTGGCAACTACCACCAAATCGTCCACTGACCGTATCAGCAGATCGAAGGGCACATTGACGTTGAAGGGATTGGAATCTTCGAGGATGCAGATCCCCGTGACGCGCACCCGGGAGCCCAGGGGGATCTGCTTCAGGGGAGAGACGGCCGCGACGCCTGTGCTCGAATGGGCCGAATGCCGGTAGATCGCGGAGAACAGGCGGCCCTCGCTCACCAGCACTAATTCTTCCTGCCATCTCGCGGATCTGCTTCGACTCCGCCCTGGTCAGCTTCGCCGGGATCACCGGCACGGAGCCTTCGGAGAGGTACTTGGCCTCGTAGTCGTAGAACTCCTTGCCGGGAATGATCTCGCCCACCACGCTGGCCTTCGGATCGTCATTGCCGAGCACGGCCACTTCGAGCTCGCGCGCCTTAACGCCGAGCTTGCCGCCGCGCATGGCTCCGCCCACACCCTGCTCCACCACCAGCTTGCGGTCGTATTTGGCGGCCACATCGAGTGCCGGCCCAAGTTCCTTGCGATTGTGCGCCTTGCTGATGCCGACCGACGAGCCAAGATTCGCGGGCTTCACGAAGACCGGGTACTTGAGCGCCTTTTCCACCTGGGCGATAGCCTTCTTCGGAGACTTCTCCCAGTCGCCACGCAAAATGGTGACGTGCTTCACGATCGGCAGGCCGGCCTGCGCGAACAGGCGCTTCATCACATCCTTATCCATGCCGGCCGAGGAGCCGAGAACCCCGGACCCAACGTAGGCGATGCCGGCCAGCTCAAAGAGCCCCTGTATCGTACCGTCCTCGCCGAACGTCCCGTGCAGGACAGGAAACACGACATCCAGCATGGCCGGGTTGGCTGCAAGCGCCGCCTTCGCAGCGGCCCCACCATTCGCCGTCTCGGGCGCCATCAACGTGGGAATGCCCTCCTGCAGCAACTTGGCGCCGGGCGTGGCTTCCGGGTCACCCGCGCGCAGACGGCGGGCAATTTCGCTGGTATCGCCTTCCAGCAGCCCCTGCGCATCAGTCGCCGCCAGCCAGTGCCCCTGCTTGGTGATGCCGATCGGCACCACGTCAAACTTCTTGCGATCGATTGCCTTGAGAACAGAGGCGGCGGAGAGCAGCGACACTTCGTGTTCGCCGCTGCGCCCGCCGAAGAGAATGCCAACGCGGAGTTTCTTAGCCATCCTCTTCATTGTCGCGCAACGCGGCGGGCGCGGGAGTGAACGGAATGGTTCCCGATCCAGCCGTCCGTCAGATCGCAACGGCTAAATGATCTTCTTCCCGAACGCGGAACACGCCAGCTCCACCGCCAGGTCAGCGGTCCGGTTGTGTTCGTCGATCACGGGATTCACCTCGACCATCTCGAAGCTGAGCAGTCGGCCATGATCGGCGATGATCTCCATGGCAAGGTGAGCCTCTCGATAGGTCGCGCCGCCGCGCACGGGAGTGCCCACGCCAGGTGCGTCCTCGGGGTCAATCCAGTCCATGTCGAGCGACACGTGATACCCCGCCGTCCCGCGGCCCGCCGCGCGCAGCGCCTCTTCCATCACGGTCCTCATGCTGCGCTCGTCAATGTCGCGCATGGTATAAACCTCGCCCACGCCGGCGCGCTTGATATTGGCCCGCTCGGCCGCGTCGATGTCGCGCACGCCGATCAGGACTGTGTTCTCCGGCAAAATCTTCGGCGCGTAGCCATAGATATTCCCGAGCAGCTCCGGCCCCAGTCCCAGCAGCGCGGCCAACGGCATTCCGTGAACGTTCCCGGAAGGGGAAGTCTCCGGCGTGTTGATGTCGGAGTGAGCATCGATCCACACCACGCCAATATTCTGGTTGCGTCGGCGGTAGAACTCAGAGACCCCGGAAATGGAGCCGGCGGCGATGGAATGGTCCCCGCCCAGCACGATCGGGGTCATACCCTCTTCCAGAGTCTTCAACACGGAATCGGCCGTGCGCGTGCAAATTTCGGCAATCTGCTTGAGATACCGGGCGTTTTCGGCCCCGTGCGCCTGCGTCTCGGGAACTTCAACCTTGATGTTGCCGCCGTCCGTGACGCGGTGGCCAAGAGCTTCCAGCCGGGCCTCAAGGCCGGCCACCCGCATCGCCGACGGACCCATGTCGACGCCGCGGCGGCTCGCTCCCATATCCAGCGGAACGCCGATGATTCGAATTTGCCGGGGGGGAAGCGATTGCAGGCCGCCGCCGCGAGCAGCGCCTGGCGTTTCATTCGTACCAGTACTGGACATAGGGAATCTCGTCGAAAACATGCAGCATCGAGCTGGGAAAGCTTCCGCCGCACTGCCATGATACGCGCCCCGGGCCAGCACCTGTCTCCCTCGGCACAGAGGAACCATCCCAACTACCCCGAACGTGCCATTACCGCAGGATTCCGGCTATGTATAAAATGGACCGCAAGATTCATAGAACTCTGACTGCGTTTTCATCAACACCTGACGGACGGGATCTGCGTTCCCGCCTTCGTATTGAGGGTCTTCCGCCCGGTGTGTGTTCTGGGGCGCAGGGATGCGATCAGGCCCATGTGGAAGTGGATCGAGCGAACGGTGTTGTTCCTGGGACTGGCCACAGCGTCAGCCTTGCAGGCCGCGTCTCTGACTTCGCTCCAGGATATCCACCGGCTTTCCAATCAGCAGGCCGCCGCGCACACTCCGGTCGACTTCGATGCCACCGTCACGTTTTATCGCAGCTATGAGAGCACGCTGTTTGTGCAGGATGGCGATATCGCCATCTATGTGCAGCCCGCAAAAGCCTACAACCTCTCGCCGGGCGATCGCGTTCACATCCACGGCACCGCACGGGAGAGCTTCCGGCCTTTTATCGCCAATGCCGACGTCGCTGTCTTGGGACGCGCCTCCTTGCCCGAACCGCCTCTGGTCGCCTTCGATGCGCTCATCAACGCGCGGTACGACTGCCGCTTTGCCAAAATACGCGGCAGAGTCATCTCCGCCGATATCACGATGAGTTCCAACCGCCCCAGCACCACGCTGCAGGTGGTGATGGACGGCGGTACCGTCGAAGTTGAAATCGAGGGCAATAATCCTGACACGCTGTCATCCCTGCTGGACGCGGAGATCGAGGTCTCCGGCGCGGTATCAGGCCGCTTCGACGGCAAAATGGAGATGACCGGCATCATCCTGCACACCCAGGATCTCGCCCAGGTCGAGGTCGTCAAGCCACAGCAGGTAAGCCCCTGGTCCGTTCCTGTCACCCCGATGGACGAGATCATGACCAATTACCGCGTGAACAACCTGTCCACGCGGGTGCGCGTTCAGGGGACGGTGACTTACTTCATCCCCGGGTCGGCAGTCGTGCTGCAGAACGGCACGCACAGCCTCTGGATCAATACCCACGCCATGGATGGAGTCCAGA
>Ga0206908_1037_pt1 | contig 25941 bp, 25 predicted proteins | sample Alteio_BWOrgHeat_78_FD_152979 | JGI IMG/M metagenome (GOLD analysis project Ga0206908, IMG submission 152979) | Enriched cells from forest soil in Barre Woods Harvard Forest LTER site, Petersham, Massachusetts, United States -... | ecosystem: Environmental > Terrestrial > Soil > Temperate forest >... | reverse complement strand
GGAGCGCACGGAGGCCGACTTCGATGCCGGCGCGAAGAATCATGTTCCCACCAACGTGCCGTATGTGCGGTATTTCCTGGCGCGCATTTACCAGTTCCAGTTCTACAAAGCGATGTGCGACGCCAGCGGCTACAAGGGGCCGCTCAACCGCTGCAGCTTCTATGGGTCAAAGGCCGCGGGCGAAAAGCTCGAGCGGATGCTCAAGGCAGGGCAGTCGAGGCCGTGGCAGGAGACGTTGAAGGAGATGACGGGGACGGATCATCTGGACGCGGGGCCGATGCTTGAGTATTTTGCGCCGCTTTATGCGTGGTTGAAGGAGCAGAACCGGGCGTCGGGGGCGCGGTAGATCGATGGGGCGCGGGTTTGCTCGCGCCCTGCAGGTGTAGAGAGGTTGCGGGTTTCAGGGGTTGCGGGAAAACTCGGTGTTTTGGGCGAAGCCGGCGAAAAGCGTCCCTCCGCGGCTAAAGCCGATGTCGACTCTGTTGCCTTATGCGGGGGTTGAAAATTCCCGCCTCCTCCCGGACTACAAGGGCGGCGAGTTCGCGTCGCTACGCTACGTGGCGAGTTCGCGCGGATATGTTTTGGAAGGCTCGAAGGCCTTATTGCAGTACTTTCTTCTTGTTACAGTTCTGCTGATCGCGTTCCTGCGCTAATATAGGACGCGTCAGGGTAGGTCGGCCCTTTGATTCGTACCGCGCTGCAAACCAGCAGCGCACTTCGCGGTGCAACTTCCCCGCCCTTCAAGAGGGAAACCGCCCTCAGGCGACGAGTATGGTACCGGCTTTCGCCGGTGATCTGGAAACGGACGCCAGGAATGCGAGCCCGATCGAACTCGACGATCGCCGTGTGCCGAGTTATCGCGGCACTGGTTGCATTCGCATCTTCCGCGGCGGTCGCGCACGCGTCGTTTCCCGCATCGATCTTTGCGCCCCACTCCACGCCGGCGCACCAGGAGCATCAGCTCGCGCTGTTCGTGCTGGGCATCTCAGCGCTGATCTTTCTTGGCGTGAGCATCCTGCTGATTTACGCGATTGTGAAATTCCGCGCGCGGCCGAACGACGACACGGAGCCGCCACAGGTCTTCGGCAGCCTGCAGATCGAGTTATCGTGGACGATCATTCCCATCCTCATCATCGTGGTGCTGTTCCTGGGCACGGCTCGGGTGCTGTTCTCAGTGCAGGATGCGAAGAAGCCGGCGACGGCGCTGGACGTGGTTGTGATCGGGCACCAGTTCTGGTGGGAGTTTCGCTATCCGCAGTACAACGTGGTGGCCGCAAACGAACTGCATGTTCCGGTGCACACGCAGGCTGCGCCGCGGCCCACGTTCATGAAGCTGACGTCGGCGGACGTGATCCACAGCTTCTGGGTTCCGCAGCTGAACGGTAAGACCGATCTGCTGCCCAACCGCGTGAACGAGATGTGGATCGATCCGGAGACGCCGGGTGTTTACGTGGGCCAGTGCGCGCAGTTCTGCGGGGCGCAGCACGCCAAGATGCTGTTGCGGGTATCCGTGGATACGGCTGAGGATTTCGACAAATGGATCAAGAACCAGCAGAGGGCGCAGGCTGAACTCGCCGAGCCGCACGTAGCGATGGCTTCGATGGCGAATGCAGGCAGCCAGAGCGGCGACGCGATCGACGCGATCGACGCGCGCAGGGGACAGATTGTTTTCGAGCAGCAGGCATGCATCAACTGCCACGCGGTGGCGGGTACGGTGGCGAATGGACGGTATGGGCCTGATCTCACGCACCTGATGAGCCGCGAGACGCTTGGCGCGGGGGCGATGGCGAACACGCAGGAGAATCTGCTGGCGTGGATCGCCGATCCCAACACTTTCAAACCCGGGTGCCTTATGCCCGCTATGCATCTCAACGAACGGCAGAATGCGCAGATCACCGCGTATCTGCTGAGCCTCAAGTAGGGAGCCGACGATGGCGGACCAGAGTTTGCCGGTGGGACAGGGCGTGGAAGTGGTGGGCACGCCTCTGCGCGGCACCTGGCTCGAGGTGGTTCACGAGTGGATCATCACCGTCGATCACAAGAAGCTCGGCATCATGTACATCGCTTACGCGCTGGTGTTTCTGCTGGTGGCGGGCTTTGAGGCGATGCTGATCCGCATTCAACTGGCGATTCCGCACAACACATTTCTTTCGCCGTTCACGTTCAATCGCATGTTCACCATGCATGGAACGACGATGGTGTTCCTGGTGGGCATGCCGATCCTGTTCGGGTTCGGCAACTATCTTGTGCCGCTGATGATTGGTGCGCGCGACATGGCGTTTCCACGCTTGAACGCGTTCAGTTTCTGGGTGAGCGCGTTTGCGGGACTTCTGCTGTACTACAGCTTTATCGGCGGCGTGGGCCTGTCCGGCACGGGTTCTGCGCCTGACGTGGCGTGGTTTGCGTATGCGCCGCTGACGGAGAAGGCATTCTCGCCGGGGCACACCACCGACTACTGGGCGATCTCGATCATGGCCAGCGGCATCGGCAGCATCGGCACGGCCATCAACATCATTGCCACAGTGTTCTGCATGCGCTGCAAGGGGATGACGCTGGGGCGCATTCCGCTGCTGCCGTGGCTTTACGCGACCATGTCGTTCATCGTGCTGGTGGCGGTGAGCCCGCTGACGGCATGCCAGGCGATGCTGCTGATCGACCGGTACCTCGGCGGGCATTTCTTCGATACGCAGGCGGGAGGCTCGGCGATTTTGTGGGCGCACTTCTTCTGGATCTTCGGACACCCCGAGGTCTACGTGCTGGTGCTGCCGGCGTTCGCATTCGCCAACGAGATCATTCCGGTGTTTTCGCGCAAGGCGATCTTCGGCTATTCGGCGATGGTGGCCGCCTCGGTGAGCATTGCGTTCATCAGCCTGGGCGTGTGGGCGCACCACATGTTCACCATCGGGATGACGTCGTTCGGCAATGCGTTTTTCACGCTGTCGACGATGCTGGTGTCGATTCCGACGGGCATCAAGACGTTCAACTGGCTGGCGACGATCTGGGGTGGCAAGATTCGCTTTGAGACGCCGATGTTGTTTTCCGTGGCGTTTCTGTTTCAGTGGGTGATTGCAGGGCTGACGGGGATCATGCTGTCGGTGTCGGCGTGGAACTGGCAGCTGCACAACTCGTATTTCGTGGTCGCGCATTTTCACTATGTGCTGGTGGGCGCGATTGTGTTCATGATCTTCGCGGCGCTCTATTACTGGTATCCGAAGATCACGGGGCGGATGCTGGATGAGAGGCTGGGCAAGTGGCACTTCTGGCTGATGGTGATCGGGTTCCACATCACGTTCGACACGATGCACTTCCCGGGCCTGCTGGGCATGCCGCGGCAGATATACACCTATGAGCCTGATCGCGGCTGGACCACGCTGAACATGATCATTTCGGTGGGCGGATTTATCCAGGCGATCGCGATTCTGATCTTTGTCTACAACATGGTGCACTCGTATTTTCGCGGCGAGGAGGCCGGGCCGGATCCCTGGGATGCGTGGACGCTGGAGTGGGCGACGTCGTCGCCGCCGCCGGCGTACAACTTCGCGATTGAGCCTGAGGTAGCAAGCCGGCGTCCGCTGTGGGACCGCAAACATCCTGAAGATCCCGATTCCGCGTTTGAGTAAGAGGAGATGATGGCCACAGTACCGATGGAGCACGGCAATCACGACGTAACGTGGACGCTGCCTTCGCGCGGCACGGTGGCGATGGCGTGCCTGATCACGGCGGAGTCGGCCATCTTCACGATTTTCGTGGTCGCGTATCTCTACTACCTGGGCCGCGATGTGCATGGGCCGACGCCGAAGGAAGCGCTTGATGTTCCGTGGTTCTATAGCATCTGCCTTATTTCATCGAGCTTCTTCATCGTGCTGGCCGAGCGCGCCATTGAACACGGGAAGATGGCGGCGTTCCGGCTGTGGTGGGCAGTGACGATTCTGCTGGGGATCACGTTCCTGTACGGAACGGGCGTGGAGTGGCGCAACCTGATTGTGGAACATCACCTGACGATCGCCACGAATCTGTTCGGCACGACTTACTACTCGCTGGTTGGGCTGCATGCTTCGCACGTGGTGGCGGGGCTGATCATGATGCTCGTTGTGCTGGCGTTTTCGCTGATGGGCGCGGTGCATCCGCACCACGCTTATCGCGTGAAGACGCTGGCGCTCTACTGGCATTTCGTCGATGCTGTCTGGCTTGTTGTCTTCACCGTGGTTTACGTGGTGGGGCGCCAATGAATCAAGATCCACACGCGCATACGCGTCAGGGCGAACCGCCGCCGGGGGTTGTGCGGCTGCCTGCGCCGACGGCGTGGCCGTTTGTGATGTCGCTGGGGATTACGCTGATGTGCGCGGCGCTGGTGACGAGCATGTGGCTCATCTGGCTGGGGCTGTTTCTGTTTGTTGTCTCCGCGGTGGGATGGTTCAGGGCGGTGCTGCCGCACGAGGCGCATGAGGATGTTTTCGTGACGGAGGAGTTTTTCTCGTTCGTGCCCGAGCGTGAAAAAGTGGCGCGCATCGAGATCAACGAGACGCATCGCGCGCAGTTGCCTCTGGAGACATTTCCGATTTCGAGCGGGGTCAAGGGCGGAATCCTGGGCGGCATCGCCATGGTCATTCCGGCTGAGATGTACGGAATTCTGCGCTACCACAGCATTTGGTATGTGGTGAATCTGCTGGGCGGCGCGGGCGTGGGCGTGTGGACGAATCCCACGGTTGAGGAGATGCAGAAGTTTCGGCTGGATGCATTTATCACCGCGAATATCATTCAGGGCGCGACCACGCTGCTGGTGGGGATTTTGTATGGCGCGATGCTGCCGATATGGCCGAAGCGGCCGATTTTGCTGGGCGGCATTATCGCTCCGGCGGCGTGGACGGGCTTGCTGTATAGCGTGCTGGAGTTCGTCAATCCGTTTCTGGCGGAGCGGATCGACTGGTGGTCGTTCGCGGCTTCGCAGGTGATCTTCGGCGTGGTGGCGGGGTACGTGGTTTCGCGGTCGGGGCGGCTGAAGCGGCTGCAACAGGTTCCGCTGCCGGTGCGGCTGGGGATTGAAGCGCCGGGGATTCATCTGGGTCACGACAGTCATGGGCACGACGGTCATGAGCACGACAAGCACGAGGGAGACGGGCACCGCAAATGAGACGGATCGCCATGCATGTTTGCGTGCTTGTGCCCTTCGCGGTGGCGATGGCAGGGTGCAATCTGCCGGGACGGCCTGAGCCGGGGCCGGAGGTTCGGCGGCCGGAGACGGAGATGTCGTTCGACAACCTGTACGGCGCGAACTGCGCTGGATGCCATGGCGCGAATGGGCAGGGCGGCGCGGCGATCGCGCTCGAGAATCCGGAGTACCAGGCGCTGATCGAGGATGCGACGCTGCGCGATGTGATCGCCAAGGGCGAGAAGGGAACGCTGATGCCGGGCTTCAGTGTGCAGGCGGGCGGCGAGCTAGTGGATGCGCAGATTGATGCGCTGGTGAAGGAGATGCGCGCGCGCTGGCGCAAGCCGAATGCATTTGGAGGCGATGTGCCGCCGCCGTACAAGGCCACGCATGCGGGTGATGCGGGCAAAGGGCAGCAGGTGTATGCGGCGGCTTGCGCGAGCTGTCATGGCGAGTCTGCGCAGAAGCCGGGGAAAGATGGATCGATTCTGGATGGGTCGCTGCTGGCGCTGATCAACGAGCAGACGGTGCGCAGTATTGTGATCGCGGGGCGGCCGGATATTGGGCAGCCGGACTGGCGCAATCATATTCAGGGGCATCCGCTGAGCGATGACGAGATCACCAATGTTACGGCGTGGCTGATGGCGCAGAAGCCGGCGCGGCCGGGCCAGCCGTATCCGGGTGCGACGGCGGGGAGCAGGCCATGAGGCAGTTTTCAGTTGTCAGTTTTCGGTTTTCAGTTCTGAGCAATCGGAGCAACCGTCATGGATGAGAGACCGCCGAGCACGCAGGAACAGGAACAGCGGCCGCACGAAGAGGGCGTGTCGCGGCGCACGTTCCTGATGAACGTGGGCATCGCGCTGAATGTGATTGTGGGCGCGGTGGTCGCGGTGCCGGTGGTGGCTTATCTGTTTGGGCCGGTGCTGCGCCGGAATGAGTACCGGCAGTGGATCGCGATTGGGAACGCATCGGACTTCACTCCGGGCGAGACGCGGCTGGTGACATTCCGCAATCCGTATTCCGATCCATGGGACGGCGAGACGGCCAGCGTGCCGGCTTACGTGCGCTGCGTGGAGGCGGAGAACTTCACGGTGTTTGCGATCAACTGCGCGCACCTGGGTTGCCCGGTGCGGTGGTTCAGCGAGTCGCAACTGTTCATGTGTCCGTGCCACGGCGGCGTGTATTACGCCGATGGCAGCCGCGCGTCGGGACCGCCGGAGCGCGGCCTTTTCACTTACGAGGTGAAGATCGAGAACGGCAAACTGATGATCAAGGCAGGGCAGATGCCCACGCTGCAGAATCGTGCCGGGGGCGGCCCGTGTCCCGGCACAACGGAACCGAAAGCACCCGCACTTGTCGCGAGGATTGAGACATGTCCCGATACGAAGGCCCGTGGTACAGACGCGTCTACGATTGGCTAGAACGGCGCGTACAAATCGAAGGGCCGGTGAAGGACGCGGTGACGCATCCGGTGCCGAAGAGCACTGCGAGCTGGTGGTACGTCTTCGGGTCGGCGAGCTTGACGCTGCTGATTCTGCAGGTGTTCACGGGGATCCTGCTGGGGCTGGTCTACATGCCGTCGGGCGCGCATGCGTGGCAGTCGCTCGAGGTGCTGAACCACCAGTTGCCGCTGGGATGGTTTCTGCGCGCCATGCATGGGTGGGGATCGAACTTCATGGTCGCCGTGGTGCTGATCCACATGGCGCAGGTGTTTTTGTTCGGCGCGTACAAGTTTCCGCGCGAGCTGACCTGGATTGTGGGCGTGTTCATGCTGCTGATGACGCTGGGCATGGCGTTCACCGGGCAGGTGCTGCGCTGGGACCAGGATGCTTACTGGGGCCTGGGCATCGGCGCTTCCATCATGGGGCGCGTTCCGCTGATCGGCGGCGAACTGGTGCACATCATGCTGGGCGGACCGATCATCAGCGGCGCCACGCTTACGCGGTTCTTTGCGCTGCACGTGTTTGTGATTCCGGGAACGCTGCTCGGCCTGACGGCCTTGCATGTGTGGATGGTGCTGAAGCTGGGCATCAACGAGTGGCCGATGCCGGGACGCGTGGTGCGCCGCGAAACGTACGTCGAGGAATACAACGAACTCACGCACAAGCACGGGCTTCCGTTTGTTCCCGGCGCGGTGTGGAAGGACCTGTTCTTTTCAGCGGCGATCATTCTGGCGGTGGCGGTGTGCGCGGCGGTGTTTGGTCCTTTTGGCCCCAAGGGCGTGCCCGATCCCACGATTATCAATACGGTTCCCAAGCCGGACTTTTTCTTTCTGTGGATCTACTCGGTGCTGTCGTACCTGCCGCCGGAGATGGAGACGCCGTTCATTCTGATTGCGCCGGTGGTCGCGATTGCGGCGCTGGTGGCGCTGCCACTGGTGGCGGGGGTGGGCGAGAAGAGCTGGTGGCGGCGGCCGGTCGCGGTGTTTGTGCTTATGTTTCTGGCTGTGTGCTTTGGGGTGTTGACGCACCTGGGCACGTATACGCCGTGGAGCCCGGAGATGACGGCGTGGAGCGGCGCGGCGGTTCCCGCGGAGCTGCTGAAGGATCGGACGCCGCTGGAACGCAAAGGCGCGGTGGTGTTCCAGGCGAAGCAGTGCCGGAATTGTCATGCGATGGGCGGCGTGGGTGGAATGCGCGGGCCGGCGCTGGATGATGTGGCGACGCGGCTCAATGAGGATCAGCTTTATCGACAGGTGCTGCAGGGCGGAGGGAATATGCCGGCGTATGGCAGTGCGCTGTCGCCTGCTGAGACGACGGCGCTGGTGAAGTTTCTGGTGACGCTGAGGCCGGGGCATAGGCCGGCGGCGCAGGATGTGTCGCGGCAGGTGGCTGGCGGCCAGACGCCGGTACGGTAGGCATGATGGCCCTGGCTGTGACGCTGGAGAGCGCGGCGTTGCCGGAGCATCTGCTGGCGGCGTGGTCGCTGCCACTGGCTCCGCTCGTCGGTCTTTCACTGATGCTCGTGGTTTATGTGCGCGGGTGGTGGGTGGCGCATCGCACGCGTGAGCAGGAGCTGCCGTTGTGGCGCGCGGCGTGCTTTGTGGGTGGCGTTGTGTCGGTGTGGATCGCGGTGGCTTCGCCGATTGATGCGCTGGATGATTATTTACTCACGGCGCACATGTTGCAGCACTTCATTCTGATGTCGGTGGCGCCGCCGCTGATGGTGCTGGGCGCGCCGACTGTGCCGTTGCTGCGCGGAGTGCCGCGCATCCTGATTCGATTTTTGTCGCGGCCGGTGTTTCGCGCGCGGTGGTTCCATGCGCTGTGCAGGCTGGTGACGCACCCGATGTTTGCGTGGGTGGCGATGAACGTTGCGTATCTGGGCTGGCATGTGCCGGCGATGTTCGAGTTGACATTTGAATCAGAGCGCATCCACGATTTCGAACATTTGTGCTTCCTGCTTACTTCGATTGCGTTCTGGTGGGTGGTGGTGGCGCCGTGGCCGACTGAGGCGCGCTGGCCGCGGTGGGCGATGATTCCGTATCTGCTGAGCGCGGATGTTTTGAATACGGTTCTGTCGGCGACGCTGACGTTCTCGGGGCGGGTGCTGTATCCGTCGTATGCGGAGGCGGAGAGGATCACGTCGCTGACGGCGCTGAAGGATCAGGCGGCGGCGGGGGCGGAGATGTGGGTGCTGAATTCGGTGGTGTTTCTGGTGCCGGCGGTGATGATCACGCTGCAGATGTTGCAGCCGAAGGGGCTGAGACGCGCTGGGGCGGTGGGTTAGCGAGTGGTTGAAGTCCCTCCCGCCCTAGCGAGCTAGGACGGGGCACCCGGCCACTGACTACTTAGAGCGGGCGCCGCGCCAGTAGAGCACGAGGCCGATCAGGACTGAGCCGAGGGTGCCGCCGATCAGCTCGAATTCGTATACCTTGTCCCAGCCTCCGGGCGGGAAAAAGGAAAGGGCGATTCCGAGAAAGACGATGGTAAATCCGAGGACGCCGCAGATCCAGACGCCCGTCTTGCCTCCGGGCACGAGAACGGCATGCGTGTTCGAATTGCGATCGCTGCGGCCCGCGAGGCGAATGATCGCGGCAAACATGTAGAGGAATGGGATGAAATAGAGGATGATGGCCGCATTGACCACGAGTTGGTAGGCGGCGACCACGGTGCTGCTGTGAATTTGGCTCAGTAAAAGGATGGCGCCGGAGAGCGCTGCCTGCACGAGGATTGAAATCCACGGAGTCTTCCACTTGGGATGGATTTTGCCGAAGGCCGCGGGGAGGTAGCGGTCGATGCCGACGACGAACGGCACGCGCGCGATGCCCGCGACGGTCGAGCCTACGCCGCCGGCGTTGCCGAAGGTGACAAGGATCGCGGCGAGCATTCCGAGGGCGCCGATCTTGAGGGCCGTGGAGCCGATGGTGATGGCGTTGAAGACGCCGCTTTGGGGATCGATGTTTGCGGCGGGGATGAGCGCGAGGATGGCGAAGGTGCCAACGATATACATGAGCGCGATGAGCGCGCCGGCGCCGAAGACGGCACGGGGCAGGGTGCGCCGCGGGTCGCGGACTTCTTCGCTCATGGCGGAGACGAGTTCGAGGCCGGTGAAGGCGAAGGCGATCTGCGACCAGAAGTTCACCGTGTCCCAGTTCCATGTGGGCAGCATGTTGTGCAGGGTGAAGTGGGTGGCGGAGCCGTGCTTGAGCGCGACGGTTGCGCCGATGACGACGAGGATGACGAGCGGGACGTAGGTGCCCACGCCGCCGGCGTTCTGCAGCCACTTGCCGATGTTGAGGCCGATGATGTTGAGCACCACCGCGACCAGCAGAAGGCCGAGCGATACGGTGAGTAGAAAGGTGCGATTCTGCGCGAGCTCAACGCCGCGGCCGCCGATGATGTACGCCGACATGGACGCCGAGGCGAGCAGCAGACCGGGGAAGTAGAAGACGGTGTAGATCCAGTAGGTCCATCCGGCGATGAAGCCGTGGAACGGGCCGAAGGCTTCCTTCGCCCATGCGTAGAGGCCGCCTTCTTCTGGAAACCTTGACGAGAGCTCGTTGATGACGAGGGCGCCGGGGACGAAGAAGAAGACGGCGGCGAGGACCCAGAGGCTGATGGAGGAGGTGCCGTTGTGGCCGGCGGCGGCGATCCAGCGGGGGCCGAGGACGGTGGCGATGTTGAAGAGCAGGACGTCCCAGAAGCCCATGGTCTTGCGGAGTTGGGACTTGGTTGCGGCCGGATCGGCGGCGGGATAGGTCATCGATTACCTGCATTTCGGAATCAATCAGGAATCATATCGGACGCACGCATGAATTGCTGATGTCGGCCTTAGGCCAGTTCAACTCGGCTCAAAATGATTGGGGCAAAGGCTCAGCCCCAGAGGCCGAACGTCAAGAGCATACCCTCACCCGCCGATACGCGGAGTTAGAATTTCACTCACAATCGATCCAGTGAAAATCAACGACCAATACGTTACTTCAGAATCGGAGACACAGGCGCTCCCGCTGATTACAACCTGTTTCTCTGACTACGAGCCACCCTTCGACGTCGTCGCCGCCGTTCGCGGGATGCTCAGTTCCGTCCCCCCGAAGTACCTGGTCGGGATGAGTGAAGTCGTTCTCACCAACACTGCCGCATTGAATCGCAGCCGCAGGAGAGATGTCACCAAATCCCGCAAACGCAAGGTGCGCCAAGCTGCGGCGCGAGGCCTTTATCACCCTGCATGGAACGGCAAGCCGGCTCGGATCGAGATACTCGTCGATAACACATTGCGCAATTGGTCAGCTTTCTTCCTTTGGTCTTCGTTCGTTCGCGAACAGTTACTGGGGGACGTGCTTTTCCACGAAATCGGACACCACATCCATTACTCCGTCCGCCCGGAATACCGCGAGAAGGAAGACGTGGCCGACGCTTGGAAGGTTCGCCTGGAGCGCAATTACCACCGAACTCAATTCTCCTGGTTGAGACCAATTGCCTTGCTTTTGCAGTTTGTCCTCGGTCCCGCCTGGAGCCGCATCATGAAGAGCAATCTGGACCTCATGCTGAAAAAGGGGTACACCTCTCGCGCCGAGCACGAAGAATCAGTCAAAAAGTACAATCCTCAGGATTAAACGCGTCCCACTCAGGACCGATCGCAACGAGAGCGGTCGTTTGCCCGCCCCAAGCCCTGCAATTTATGATTCTCCTACCGCTGGCACGTCTTGTACTGGCCGGACTCTCATGCGGTCAGGCTCTCCAAAACCCCAAATCTCAGCGGCCGTGGCGGTTCCAATCCAATGAAGATTCACGAGTATCAGGCGAAAGAAATCCTCGCGAAATATGGCGTGCCCGTACCCAAGGGCGAAGTGGCGAACACTCCGGAAGAGGCGGCGGCGGTGGCGCGCAAGCTTTTTGCGGATGGCGCATCGGGCGTTGTCGTCAAGGCGCAGATTCACGCCGGAGGCCGCGGCAAGGGCGGCGGCGTGAAGGTGGCCAGGACGCGCGAAGACGCCGAGACGCACGTCAAGAACATTCTTGGCATGCAGCTCATCACGCACCAGACCGGTCCGCAGGGGCAGAAGGTGCAGCGGCTGCTGGTGGAAGAGACGGCGGCCATCGATCGCGAGCTGTATCTGGGCATCGTGCTGGACCGCGCCACGGGCAAGCTGGTCTTTATGGCGTCGCAGGCCGGCGGCATGGAGATTGAAGAGGTGGCCGCGAAGACGCCCGAGGCTATCTATAAGGAAGCCATCGATCCGGCGGTGGGCTTTGGCGCATGGCAGGCACGCAAGCTGGCGTTTGCGCTGGGGCTGAAGCCGACGCAGATCAACCAGGCGGTGGCGTTCTTCCAGAGCCTGTATCGCGCGTTCATCGAGACGGACTCGTCGCTGCTTGAGATCAATCCGTTTATCACGACCAAGGACGACAAGCTTTTCGCGCTCGACGCCAAGATCAACTTCGACGACAACGCGCTGTTCCGCCATCCTGAGATCAAGGCGCTGAGGGACGTGGCGGAGGAAGATCCGCTGGAAGTGGAAGCGAGCAAGTACGCGCTGAACTACATCAAGCTGGATGGCACGATTGCCTGCATGGTGAACGGCGCGGGCCTGGCCATGGCGACGATGGACATCATTCAGTATGCCGGCGGCTCGCCTGCGAACTTTCTGGATGTGGGCGGTGGAGCGACGCAGGAACAGATCGAGCACGCGTTCGAGATTCTGCTCAGCGACAAGAATGTGAAGGCCATCTTCATCAATATTTTTGGCGGGATTCTGAGAGTGGATCGGCTGGCGACGGGTGTGGTGGCGGCGGCAAAGAATCTCAACGTGCAGGTGCCCATCGTGCTTCGGCTTGAAGGAACCAATGTTGAAGAGGGCCGTCAGATTCTCAAGGATTCAGGTCTCAATTTTCAAGTGGGCGCAACCATGAAGGAAGCGGCGGATTTGGTTGTCAAGGCTGCGGCGGGGGTAAAAGCATAATGGCTGTTCTGGTTGATAACAACACGCGCCTCATCGTTCAGGGGATCACGGGCAAGGAAGGCACCTTCCACGCCAAGGGTTGCGCCGAGTACGGCACCAAGGTGGTGGGCGGCGTTACGCCGGGCAAGGGCGGAACGACGCACGAGGGATGGCCGGTGTTCAACACGGTATCCGACGCGGTGAAGGAGACGGGCGCCAACGCGACCATGATCTTTGTGCCGCCGCCGTTTGCGGCCGATGCGATTCTCGAGGCTGAAGACGCGGGGATTCCGCTGATTGTGTGCATCACCGAGGGGATTCCAACGCTGGACATGGTGAAGGTGTGGGCGAAGATCAAGAACTCTTCGTCGCGTCTCATCGGGCCGAATTGCCCAGGCGTGATTTCGCCTGGCATGGCGAAGATCGGCATCATGCCCGGACGGATTCACAAGCAAGGCAACGTGGGCATCGTTTCGAAGTCCGGCACGCTGACCTACGAGGCCGTACACCAACTCACCCAGCGCGGCATCGGGCAGTCGACGGCCATTGGGATTGGCGGCGATCCAATCATCGGCACCACGCATATCGATGCACTCAAGCTGCTCAATGACGATCCGGGTACGGAAGCGATCATCATGATCGGCGAAATCGGCGGATCGGCAGAAGAGGCCGCCGCAGCGTGGATCAAGGCGAACGTGAAGAAGCCGGTAGTGGGCTTCATCGCCGGGCAGACCGCGCCTCCGGGCCGACGGATGGGCCACGCCGGCGCCATTATCTCCGGCGGCGAAGGCACGGCAGCCAGCAAGATGAAAGCCATGCGCGAGGCGGGTATCCACGTAGTGGTTTCTCCCGCCGAGATGGGCGAGACGCTGGCGAAGGCCATCGGCAAGGCGTAAAGGCAGCTATTAGCTATTAGCAATTAGCAATTAGCTATTAGCTATTAGCTGTTGGATTCGGCTCAGCAACAGGGGCTCACCGCAAGGTGAGCCTTTCTTTTGTTCCCGGTATGATCGGAACTGATATGGGTCGAGTGAAAGAGCTTTTGAAGCCGCTGGCTGAAGATGGCGCGGCGCTGACACGCGAGCAGGCCGCAGAGGTGCTCGCGGAGATTCTGTCGGGCGAAGTGCCTGAGGTGGAGACGGCGGCGCTGCTGACTGTGATGGCTGCGCGCGGCGAACAGGCGCCGGAACTGGCGGGATTCGTCGAGGTGATGCGGGCGCGGTCGGTGCCGGTCCCGTTGACGGAGGAAGAACGCGCCGAGCTTGTGGACACCTGCGGCACCGGCGGCGGCGGGCCGCTGACATTCAACATCTCTTCAGGCGCAGCGCTGGTGGCGGCGGCAGCGGGCGCGAAGGTGGCCAAGCACGGCAACCGCGCGGTGACGTCGCGGTGCGGTTCGGCTGATGTGCTGGAGGCGCTGGGCGTTCCGGTTACGTTGTCGCCGGAGCTGGCTGCGGAGTGCCTGCGTGCGACCAACTTCATGTTTCTGTTTGCGCCGTACTACCATCCGGCGATGAAGACTGTAGGGCCGTTGCGCAGGGCGCTTGGCTTCAGGACCATTTTCAATTTGTGCGGGCCGTTGACGAATCCCGCGGGGGCACGGGCGCAGGTGATTGGCGTGCTGGCTCCGAGCCGCGTGCTGCTGGTGGGCCGCACGCTGGTGGCTCTGGGCGCGAAGCGGGCTTTCGTGGTGCACGGAAGCGATGGCATCGATGAGCTGACGACGTCGGGTGAGTCGGTGGTGGCGAGGATCGAAGAGAATCCCGAGGGCGGGCCTCCGGAGATGAAAGCCGCGCGCATTACGCCGGAGATGGCGGGGGTTCCGCGGGCGAAGCTCGAAGACTTTATCGGCGGCGATGTGGATACGAATGCTTCGCTGCTATATGACGTGATTACGGGGATTCCCGGCGCGCGGCGGGATATTGTCGTGCTGAATGCGGCGGCGGCGCTGGTGGCTGCGGGGCTTGCGGGCGATCTCAAAGAGGGCGTGGCGATGGGGTACGAGGCAATCGACTCCGGGGAGGCCGCGGCGACGCTGGCGAAGCTGCGGCAGTTTGGCGAGAAACACGCGGGCACGTCGTAGGCTGGTCTCGTTCGCGAGAGCATGGTAGGCTTTCGCTGAATCTCAGAGAGGCCCTCCGATGCGAATTTCATCCTGGATCGCAGTGTGCGCGTTCTTGACCGTTCCTGCCTATCTGGCCGGACAGAGTATCCAGATCAATCGCGAAAATAAGACGATCGCGATCAGCACCACGGACGAGGCGACTACCACGGCGGACATTGCTGCTGTCACGGTAGGGTTCGAAGTATTCGGACCAGACGCGGAGACGGTGTATGCAGACGGCGGAAAGCTGTCGCATGCCGTTCTGGAAGCTCTGCATAAAGCGGGCGTCGACGACAAGAGCATTGAAAGCTCCGGGCAGGGACTGCAACGCAATACAAACTTCGACGACAAGGACAAGCCGGAGCAGCGGGCGAGGAAGCAATTCGTCATGCGTCAATCGTGGGAGGTGAGCGTGCCTCCGCAGTCCGCCGGCTCCATTATTCGCGATGCGGTTGCCGCTGGTGCGAATCAGAGCGGGGCCATCGAGTGGCGGGTTGCAGATCGAAAGGCTCTTCAAGCCAAGGCTGCCGAGTCCGCCCTTGTTAAAGCGCGCGAGGTGGCAAACCACATGGCCGAAGGCCTTCACGTGAAATTGGGCTCGCTGATTTATGCAAGCAACGAGACGCCGAACGTGAAGCTGTTCATTCCCAAGGCAGATCGGTTTTTGAACACGGAGAGCGCTTCTCTATCCGGCACCGTTCCAATTCCTTTACCGACGCTGGAGATTCGCCCGCAGACGGTCCGTGAAGAAGCGACTGTGTACGCGGTGTTTGCGATCGAGTAGCTCTGGCTGCAGCAGGTTGGCGAAAAACATGGCGCAAGGTGACGCCTGCTGTGCGTTCTATGATGGACCGCGACACCGCGGCACACGGGAGAACTGAGCCATGCGTCTTTATTCCGCCACTTTCGTCATTCTTGCGTCCCTCTGCGGGACGGTTGCTTTTGCGCAGTCTGCAGGGCAGGTCGAGCTCAAGATCGAGCCATCGAACCGGACCCTGAGCGTGAGCGCGGAAGAGCAGGTTACCGCCGATCCCGACACGGCTATTCTGCATGTTGGTTTTGAAACGGCGCCTTCCGATGCGCAGGGGGCTTATGCCGAGGGCACACGGACGTCGAACGCGATTGTCGCCGCCCTGAAGCAGGCCGGGTTGCAGGAGAGCGCGATTCACGGCGAGAGCCAGCGCCTCGACCGCGACTACACGGTTCCCAAGTCGCACAAATTCAAGCTGGTGCAGCAGTGGACGGTGACGACCGATCCGGCGCATGTGGCACTGGTTCTGGATGCGGCTGTGACAGCGGGCGCGACGGTGAGCGGCGAGATCGAATGGACGATCAAGGATCCGGCGGCGCTGGATGCGCAGGCTCTCGAAAAGGCCGCGGCGCGTGCGCGTGGCGATGCCGCGGTGCTGGCGAAGGGGATGGGGGTGCGGCTGGGTGCGCTGGTCTATGTGAGCCGAAGCAGCGTGCCGCAGATGATGCCGATGCAGGGCCGTGTGATGGCGATGGCAAAGGTTCAGAATGACCAGCCGCTGGCCATCGAGCCGGGCAAGGTGACGCGGACGGCGACGGTGTGCGCGGTTTACGCGATCGAGTGACTGGCGGCTTAGAAGCGGCCGGCGAGGCGGCGGGACAGGACCCAGCTTGCGGCGGAGACGGCTAGGGCGCCCACGACCCAGCCGGCCTGCTGCATGGGTTCGGTGATCGACGCGGCCAGGTGGATGTTGGGCAGCGCGAATTCGGCGGGTTGGTGGATCGCGTAGAGGACGGTCTCGACCGTGCCCCAGCCCAGAACTCCGGCGGCGAGGATGAAGCCTGGAATGGCGCGTTTCCACGGGAAGGGGATGGGCGGCGGGGCTACGGCCTCTTCCTGGACCTTGTCCATGACGCGCGCGAGAAAGCCTGAGCTGGGGATGATCTCGTCTTCGCGAGCCAGGATGGTGTCGAGCTGGTCTTGATTCATTTGGTCTCGATTCATCTCAGGCCTCCTCTCTTGATGGTAGATGCGTTGTGCCGGCGGCTGCGGTTGCTGATTCGAGGTAGGGGAATCGTTTTCGGAGCAGCGCCCGCGCCCGGGAGAGCCGCGCCTTGACTGTTCCCTCGGGCAGGCGGAGCGTGCGGGCGGCCGCGCTGACGTCCATCTCATGAAAGTAATAAAGGACGACCGGCTCGCGGTAGCGCAGGGGCAGGGCGAGGACCGCGCGCCGGACGGATTCGTTCTGGGAGCGCTCGGCCAGCTCGTTGTGCTGGGCGGCGGGAGCGGAGGGCTCGGGGGCGTCTTCCATTGGCACCGTAACGGTGGGAACCCGTTTCAGATCATTGCGATAGACATTGGCGGCCAGGGCAAACAGCCAGGTGGAGAAGCTGCTTTCGCCGCGCCAGGAGGCCAGTCCACGCCAGGCGCGGAGGAAGGCTTCCTGGGCGAGTTCTTCAGCGCGGCCGCGGTCGCGGCAGTAACGCCAGGCCATATTCACGAGCGGGCCTTGCCAGCGGCGGACGATGCCTTCGAACGCGCGCACGTCGCCGCCGAGGACGCGCCGCACGTCTTCGAGGTCGGCTGTGGCGGTTTGGGCGGACGCGCTCATGGGTGTCTTTCAGGCGGTACGACAGGTTGGCGGAGATTCCGGTTGCATTTTATTCCTGCGTGGCTCCGGAGGGTGGTCAGAGAAAAAATGCAACCGCTGCGACGCACCCCCTGTCGTACCGTTCGCAAGGGACAGAGACGGTCCCGCAAGAAAGAGGAGGATGGTATGGCGCACGCGATGACACAGATGGCGATGGTGTTTGAGGGATTCCCGGAAAGCTTTGGGCTGTGGATGTTTCTTTCGATCGGCGCGGTGGCGCTGTTCGTGGTCTTCATTCCGCTGGTGAGCTGGATCGACAGCCGGCGCAAGGAGCGCGAAGCGTATTACAAGGCCGATACGTTGCGGCGGCTGGCCGAGGCTCCGGGGGAGGGGGCGAAGGTAGCACTTGAGATGCTCCGAGGGGAGGAACGGCTGAAGGCGATCAGGCAACGCGAGGGGCTGAAGCTCGCGGGATTGATCAATGTCGGAGTGGGGATCGGGTTGACCTGCCTGCTCTACACGCTTATCGGGTCGGGTGGCCCGTACATGGTGGGGCTCATTCCCGGGCTGATTGGCGTGGCGCTGCTGCTGTATGTGTATGCGCTGGCGTCGCCTATCGATCAGATATGAATTGGGCCTCGTTACGGCGTCCGGTTGTGGAGGATGCCGCTTCGGGCTCTAGAGCCGGAGGGCGTGGAGGGCTATTCCTACGGCGGCGCCGGCGACGATCAGCCAGGTGGCATTCAGTTTGAAGCGCAGGAGTATGAGGGCGCTGAGGATGGCGATGGCCCAGGTCCACGGGTCGACGAGAGTGGCGCGGCCCAGGGTCAGGGTGACCGAGGCCATCAGCGCTACGGCGGCGGCGTTGACTCCATCGAGGAATCCGGCCAGAACGGGCGATTTGCGAAGCTGGCCGGCCATCGCGGCTACCAGTCCCGCCATCACAAATGAGGGCAGGAAGATGGCAAGGGTTGCGACAAGCGCGCCGGTGTAGCCGTGCAGCAGGTATCCCAGAAACGTAGCGGTGGCGAAGAGGGGACCGGGCGTGAGCTGGCCGGCGGTGATGGCGTCGAGAAGCTGGGTCTTCGTGATCCAGTGCAGGCGGTCGACCAGGTCGGCTTGCAGAAAGGCAAGCAGGACATAGCCCGAACCGAAGACGACCACTCCCAGCTTGAGGAAGACAAGAACGATGGGGAGGAGTCCGGGCGTGGCGGCGGAAGCGCCTGCTTTGCCCAGGATCGACGCAAGTGTAACCACGCCGCCGGGCTTTCCGGTTTTCCTGCGTTGGAGGACCCGGGAAGCGAAGACTCCGCCGGCGAGGAAGAGAACAACAATGGGAGGGACTCCGGCCAGATTCGCGGCCAGGCAGACGATTCCAGCGAGGAGCAGCGTGGCGTTGCGCAAGGCCATCCTGCCGAGGCGCCAGATGGCGTGGGCGATGATCGCCACCATGACGGGCTTGGCTCCGTAGAGCAGGCCTTGGGTCGGGGCGAGATGTCCGTAGCGCACGTAAGCCCAGGCGAGCGCCAGGGTAAGGAGTGCGGCGGGAGTGATGAAACAGGCGCCAGCGATGGCGAGGCCCGGCCATCCGGCGCGCGTGTAGCCGAGGGCCATGGCGACCTGCGTGGAACTGGGGCCGGGGAGCAGGTTGCAGGAGCCGAGCAGATCGAGGAAGCGCTCGCGGGTGATCCAGCGGCGGCGCTCGACGGCTTCGGTTTCCATGAGCGCGATGTGCGCGGCGGGGCCGCCAAAGGCGGTGAGGCCGAGGCGCAGAAAGAAGCCGAAGAGTTCGGGCAGGCGGGAAGGCTCTCGCGAGGTCATGGTGTTTATCGGCGCTGCCACCACGGATGGGCGCGGCCGAAGCGGACCCCGGAATCCGTGAGGATGGCAATCAGCGAGAAGAGCATGGCGAGGTCGGTGCGGGCTTCATGGAGGAAGCCCAGGACGCCGGTGTGCGGCAGGTTTTTCGGCACGCCGAAATGACCGAGCGAATGGCCGAGGAGGATGGGGATTTTGGTTGTGATGAGCGCAGTGACGATGACGCAGAGCAGCAGGACTGCGGCTTCACCGGTGTAGAGATTGAGGAGAACCGCCGCGCCGGAGATGATCTCGACAATGCCGACTGCGGGGGCGAGCAGTTGCGGCGCGGGAAGTCCGATGTGTGCGAAGCGGCCGGCGCCCAGCTCGTCGGGCAGCACGAACTTGAGAATGCCCTCGGTGAGGAACACGATTCCGACAAGGATGCGGATGAGCAACAGCGGGAGGTTGCGGCGCATTCAATCCCTCGCGTGCATTCTACAGGGCGCGTCGATTTCTGACGCCGCTGCGTTGTGGGGGTTGGGAGGCCGCGAGGAAACTCTCAGACACTGCCCGGGCCATATCGACATATTGGTTCAGCGAATTTGTCCATAATTGCGAAGCCGGGGTGGTGCGCCGATGAAAGGCAACCGCAGTCAGGGATGGATTGCAGGCTCTTTAAGCGAGCCAAAGCAACTGCAGATCCCTCCGTCCGCTGAAGAAAGCGCGCGGACTGTCGGGATGACACCGCGCCACTGCCTAGAGATTATTGAGAAGCAGGTCGATGGTGTCGCGGAGTTTTGCGGGGTCAGTGGAGGGCGCGTAGCGGGCGACCACGTGTCCCTGGCGATCGATCAGGAACTTGGTGAAGTTCCATTGGATGCGGCGCATTCCCAAGAAGCCGCGGCGCGCACGAGTGAGAAAGCGGAAGAGCGGGTGGGCGTCGGCGCCGTTGACGTCGACTTTGGCGAAGACGGGAAAGGTGACGCCGTAATTGCGCTCGCAGAACGCGCCGATCTCCGCGGAGGAGCCGGGCTCCTGTTTGCCGAACTGGTTTGATGGGAAGGCGAGCACGTCGAAGCCGCGCGGATGGAATGCGCGATAGAGCTCTTCGAGTGCGGCGTATTGCGGCGTGAAGCCGCACTTGCTGGCGGTGTTGACGATCAGAAGCACGCGGCCGTCGAAGGCGGAGAGCGGGAGCGGGCTGCCATCGAGCAGATTGGCGGTGATCTCGTCGAGAGGCAAATTCTCAGCCACCGGGGAATTCCTCACAGCTTTGAGGATGTCATGTTGGGCTGTGTTGCGTCTAAGCTGCGTACGACACAAATGATGCGGAGTTTGATGGACTGTCGCCGCTGAGCCGGGTGCGTCCTTTAGACTGGGGGCTGGGTTCATTTTTATGCCTTTTCCCGGGCCCGTCACGCGGGTCGTGCATGCGCGTGCGGTCTGAAGACGCAACCTTCCGGATGAACGCCGGATGGGGCGGGTTTGGGCGGGACGGCCGCGGTCCAATATAATCAAACTTTCCGCGAGGGCAGAACCAGATTCTTTCGAGCAATGAGGGTGTGCATATTCTTCCCGTGAACTTGAACCATCGACCGCACCAGTTTGATGTGCGCTCGCCGAAGGGACTTCCCACGGTGAAGATGCGGCACATTTTTCCAGGCCGGGCTCTCCGGATTGCAAACAGGGTGGCGTGCGCGCTGCTGCTGTTTGTCGTCATTTTTTCTTCTGTCGCCGTTTTGGCGCAGGGCTCGCAGACCATCGAACAGATCCGTGTCATCGGCAACCGGCGCATTCCCAAGGAAACGGTTCTGGCGCGCCTGTTTACGCACGTGGGCGACCAGTACGATCCGATCTCCGTGGAGCGCGATTTCAACTCGCTGTGGAACACGGGATATTTCGAGCATTTGCGCATCGAGCGCGAGGACTCGGAAAAGGGCATCATTCTGAACGTCTATGTGACGGAGAAGCCGACCATCCGCGAGGTCAACTACAAGGGCCTGAACTCGTTCTCGGTATCGGACGCGCTGGATCGCTTCAAGAAGGAAAAGGTAGCGATCTCGGTGGAGAGCCAGTATGACCCCACCAAGGTGAAGCGGGCCGAATCGGTGCTGCGCGAGATGCTGGCCGAGCACGGGCACCAGTTCGCAACCATCAAGACCGAAGTGAAGACGATCCCGCCGGCGTCGGTGCAGATCAACTTCAATATCAAGGAAGGCCCCACGGTGAAGGTGGGCGAGATCCGCTTCACGGGCAATCAGCACATCGGCTCGCTGGAACTGCGCCGCTCGATGAAGAACCTCAAGCCGGTGGGCATTCCGTACTCAATCTTCCTCGAGGACCTGTTCCCGAAGACATTCGACTCGTCGAAGCTGGAAGAGGATTCGGAACGCGTGCGCCAGGCGTATCGGGACAAGGGCTATGCTAACGCCGCGGTGGAAGAGCCGAAGACCCAGATCCGCGACCAGGGCGGCCTGAATTGGCTCACGTTCCGTCCCAACAAGGGCAAGCGCATCGACATCCTCATGCCGGTTGAGGAAGGCGCGCGCTACCGGATGGGCGCCATCACGTTCACCGGTTACAAGGCGTTCAACAACACCAAGGCCATGCGCGCGCAGTTCCCCATCAAGGAAGGCGACTGGTTCAGCGCTACCGCGATGGGCAAGGGCCTGGAGAACCTGAAGAAGGCCTACGGCCAACTGGGCTACATCAACTTCGGCGCCATTCCCGTCCAGCATTACGACGAGCAGAAGAAGACGGTCTCCTTCAGTGTCGATATCGATGAGGGCAAGCAGTTTTACGTGTCGAGGATCGAGTTCCAGGGCAACACCATTACGCGGGACCGCGTGATCCGCCGCGAACTGCTGCTGGAAGAAGGCCAGGTCTACAACTCGAACGCATGGGAGTACAGCCTGCTGCGCCTGAACCAGCTTGAGTACTTCGAGCCGCTCAAGGTTGAAACCGATTCGGAAGCCCACCAGGATCCGGATGCCGGCACGGTGGACCTGCTGCTGAAGGTGAAGGAGAAGGGCAAGAACTCCATCGGCTTGAACGGCGGCGTCAGCGGCCTGTCGGGCGCGTTCCTTGGCGTCAACTACCAGACCAACAACTTCCTGGGCCTGGGCGAAACGCTGAGCCTGCAGGGCAACCTAGGCAATGTGAGCCGCCAGTTTACGTTCGGCTTCTCGCAGCCGTATGTCCACAACCGGCCGCTGAACCTGGGATTCCAGATCTTCAACCAAAAGCAGGACTATAACGCGGCGAAGAACTACGAGAGCACGACCGGCCAGTCGGCAAACCTGAGCTCGGCGCAGCAGTCGCTGGTGCAGAACTACAACCAGTCGTCGACGGGCTTGAACTTCAGCATCAACTATCCGCTGAAGAAGCACTCGTTCCAGCGACTGGGCCTCACCTACTCACTGACCAAGTCCGATATTCAGGCATTCAGCACCGCATCGCAGACGTTCTTCCAGACCATCAGCTTCCGGTCGGGCATTGAGGGATCGAACGCGCTGAACGGCATCGTCAACAGCTCGGCGTCATTCAGCTACATGTACAACACCGTGAACAATCCGATGCGTCCGCGTTCGGGCAGGGAAATCACGGGTGTGTTCCAGTTTTCGGGCATCGGCGGCAACCTGCGTTACATTTCGCCGCTGGTGGCGTACAAGAGTTTCACATCGATGCACTACCTGATGCCCAGCCCGGGCGGACGGAACGTGTTCGGCTTCCGTGCGCAGCTTGGCTACATCCAAGGCTTCGGCGGCGATGTGGCTCCCCCGAACAATCGCTTCTACACCGGCGGCGAAGCCGACCTGCGCGGCTTCGACGTCCGCGGAGCGACGCCCTACGGCTATGTTCCCAACCGCACGACGGTGCAGCTGACGAATCCCGATGGAAGCTGCGTGCCGCGCGATCCGAACAATCCGCAGCTCAACCAGTGCATCCAGGTTCCGATTCCGGTCTATGGCATCGCATCGATCGGCGGCGACACCAGTCTGACCACGAACATGGAATATCGCATCCCGATTGCGGGACCGGTGACGTTCTCGTTCTTCGATGACTTCGGTATCGATACGGCGCTGAACAAGGGGCAGTTGAAGCAGAGCGTGGAAGGTTTCGCTTCGCTGACTGCGCCGCTCTATGGCTGCCCGGTCTACAATAACGGCTCCTGCCAGGGCGGAATCCCGGGCTCCGAGGTTGGATTCCAGAAGAACATCCACCCTGTGGCGGGCACCAATTTCGTTCCGCGCATGTCGCTTGGCGGCGAAATCTCAGTGATCATGCCGATCATCAACGCGCCTTTCCGGGTGTACTTTGCGTACAACCCGCTGCGGCTCTACGAGCGGCCTTACTGCAACCAGGGGCTTTCGAACGGCAAGAATCAGAGCTGCTCGGCGCAGTTGATTACACGTGACTTGTTCCCGCCGGGCGGCGCAGGCGACTTCACTTACCAGGAAGCGCTGCAGGGCTACGGCGCGCAGAATCAGTTCCGCGAACCGAGGAAGACTTTCCGCCTGACGGTGTCGACGACGTTCTAGAGAAACAGAGAAGCAGAGAAACGGGGAACGGAAAGGGGCCGCTCGGGAGAGCGGCCTTTCTCGTGAAAGTGCGAAATTCCCTTGAAATTGGGCTTCAGCAGGGTCCTGGAGGTTTGACGGTGCCCTTTGGCGGTCCCTATAATCCAAGTAGTTCCTGCCAACTGTGAGTATCGAGTCTTTTCCTGCCTGTACCTTTTCCGGTGCAAAGCCCGAACAAAAAGATTCAACCTCAGGCAGAAAGCGGCTCCGCAGTTTTGAGCGCGCGCCAGTGGCGGGAATACAGAAGGAGCATTCCATTCGCATGAAGCGTGTATCCGTCCTTGCAGCCGTCGTCGCCTCGGGCCTTGCCCTGAGCGCCGCAGCCCAAACCCCCGCCGCCGGCGCCCCTGCGGGCGCGCCCAAGGTTGCGGTGATCGCCTTCCAGGCCGCCGTGACTGCAACCAACGAGTTTCAGCGCGATTTCGGCGACCTGCAGAAGAAGTTCGAGCCGCAGCGCAACCAGTTGAAGTCTCTCAGCGATGAGGTGGATTCGCTCACCAAGCAGCTGCAGGCACAGGCTGCCACCCTGAGCGACGCCGATCGCGCCGCGAAGGCCAAGGCCATCGACGAAAAGAAGAAGCAGGCCCAGCGCATTGCCGAGGACGCGCAGAACGACTATCAGACGGCAATGCAGGAGACGTTCGGTAAGGTGGCTCAGAAGGTCGACGACGTTCTGAACACGTTTGCCAAGGACCAGGGCTTCACGGTGGTGATCGACGCGACCGAGAACCAGCAGCAGGCCCCGCTGGTGCTCTACGCGGCTCCTTCGAGCGACATCACGAAGGCCGTTGTGGATGCCTACAACGCCAAGTCGGGCGTGCCGGCTCCTCCAGTGGAAGCGCCGGCTCCGGCTGGTCTGCGTCCCGCACCGAAGGCTCCCAGCAAGTAAGAAGCAGGGATTAGGGATTAGGCATTAGAACAGCAGGCAGGGCCGCTCTATCCATCGAGCGGCCCTGCTTTCGTTTTCTGCCAGCGACCTATACAGGATTGCCAACTGCCTTCTAATCCCTAATCTCTAATCCCTGTTGTTTGACGCTCTCCGGGCACCCCCCTATAATCCTTGCTAGTTCCTGGTCCTCTCCTTTCGTGTCTTCTTTTGCTCCGCTCCGTCCGGTGTGGAGTATCCCCAGAGAGAAGAAAGTCTGCGGAGAAGGGCAGAGGCTTGCTTTCGCGCCTGATGCGCGGCCAGTCTAAAGAGCAGGGACCGCGAAGGAGTTTCCAGGCACCAATGAAGCATTTGATCGTAATCCCAGTTCTCATGGCCACGGGCCTTGCCTTGACCTCTGCTGCGCAGACTGCAGCACCCGCCAGACCGGCTGCAGCTGCGGCCACCACGCCCGCTGGTCCAACCAAGATCGCAGTAATCGCTTTCCAGGTAGCGGTGGGCCAGACGAACGAGTTCCAGCGGAATTTTGCGGACCTGCAGAAGAAGTGGGAACCGAAGCGCCAGGAGCTGAAGAAGCTGAGCGACGATGTCGATGCTTCGACCAAGTCTCTGCAGACTCAGGGCGCAACCCTGAGCGATGCCGAGCGCGCCAACCGCGCCAAGCAGATCGACGACAAGAAGAAGCAACTCGACCGCTCCGCGGAAGACGCGCAGAACGACTTCCAGCAGGAGATGCAGAACCTGTATTCCGGGACGGCTTCGAAGGTCTATGACGTGCTGTCGACCTACGCCCAGCAGAATGGCTTCACGCTGGTGCTGGACGTCGCTGGCCAGCAGACGCCGATTCTGTACGCGGTGCCCGCGATGGATATCACCAAGCCGGTGATCGACGCCTATAACGTGAAGTCCGGCGTCCCGGCGCCTCCGCAGGCTGCCCCGTCGGCCCCCGCCCCTGCCGGCCAGACCCCTCGCCCGGCGGCACCCAAGCCGGCGGCTCCCAAGGTCAACTAAGGCTCTCAGCCGGCCGGATCCGCAAGGGCGGATTCGGCCGGAAACCAGCGCTCAGCCCCAGTGCATTTGAAAGGCCAGGCAACCCTATTGCCGGCCCCCTTTTCTGTGGAAAAATCTGTGGAAAGTCTGGGGCAACTCTTTGAGGCCGCGTTAATTTAAGGTATTGCCAAAACGGGAGCCGGTCTGGTAGGCGCGGTAAGTCCTTGCATTTCACGGGGAAAGCAGGAATGCACCTCCCCGCATGCAGTCGACTTCTGGAATGCACAGAAACCGGTTCAGCCGAGGCGGTTTCCACAGATGCGTGTGAATGGAATTTAATGCACCGTTGGCGCTGTCAAACGTCGCGCCTTATTTCTGCTGATCTTCACCGATGCGAAGGACGGCCAAAAACGCCTCTTGCGGGTTGTCGACTTTGCCGATCCGCTTCATGCGTTTCTTACCTTCCTTCTGTTTTTCCAGCAGCTTGCGT
>Ga0206908_1036_pt1 | contig 26214 bp, 22 predicted proteins | sample Alteio_BWOrgHeat_78_FD_152979 | JGI IMG/M metagenome (GOLD analysis project Ga0206908, IMG submission 152979) | Enriched cells from forest soil in Barre Woods Harvard Forest LTER site, Petersham, Massachusetts, United States -... | ecosystem: Environmental > Terrestrial > Soil > Temperate forest >... | reverse complement strand
TTAAATCTCGTAATGATATACCTGATAGCAAACGCCCTGGGTTATCAATTTCAACCCGATCATCATAAATTGCAACGTAAGTTGAGCAACCATCCATAGCATAATCTCGATGAATAAGCGCATTCAAAACAGCCTCACGAAGAACTTTAAAAGGAATAGCTGGAGTATCAACACTATATATACTCTCCTCACTAATTTTTCCTGAAATCGGCAAAAAAAATGTCAAAAATTTCATGGTATCTTCAAGCATATCGAACAAGTTTCCTCGTAAATCTTTTCGATCAATAAATTCGCTTTTTGTCAAACCTCGAAATCGTGCAAGTTGAACAGATGAACGCATAAATTGTTTTTGCTCGGTTTTACAAAAAAGAATAACTGCTGCATTAGCGAGTCGTTCATTATCAAGTAATTCTAATTTTTGTAATATTTCAGGTATACTCGCCTCTTCAGCACCTGCTGGTAATCTACCCTTTGCCACCGCCATACGCACTACTTCTCGTATACGTTTCTTATCCAAATCATTAATGGTACATTTGTTTGTAGTGATTTTCTCCCAACTGAATTCATGTTGCGTATTTTCTTGTATTAGATGGATATATTCTTCGCGTGGCATTTGTTCAGTAGTTGATTGATTGCGCAAATAAGCACGGCCATCATAAGAATATGGTTTGTTTTTGCCCGGCTTTACACTCAAAACAATTACATATTTATCGGAACCAACAAGGACAGATTTTATCGCAAAATCAGCATGTGGTTCTATTCTATCTAGTTCACCGGCAAGTTCACGGCTTGTTTTATCAGAAACTTCTTGACCAATAATCTTTCCATCATCGGTTACACCGAATAGTATGGTCCCACCAACATCACTATTTAAAAATGCACACACTGTTTGCATTGATTGTGAACGTTGTCCGGTTGATTTTTTGAATTCAAGAACATTAGATTCACCGTGTTTAACAAGTGCTTTTAATTGGGTATGTGTCATTGCGGTTCCATATAAAACTTATTTTTCTTTTAATATTTCTTCTACAGCTTCAATCCAATCTTCCCAAGCTGCAGGATCAAAGGTACCACCATCAGGAAATAGTTGTAATTCCCCAAGCAATCCCCCTACGTCATCAGAGTTAGTTCTTTCCCAATAACCTTCCAAAAATTTTCTCATTGCGTTAAAAGCTTGTAGCTCTGTTAGTTTTTTATTCATGATTTCCCTATTCGGCATAAACCTGTTTGATTATTAAATGGTTTTGGTGATTCATTTAATCCACCATTTCTAATGATATTATTCCTAACCCAAGCCCATACTTGTTTTCCATCAGGTAAAATTTTTGCATACCATTCGTTACCAAACTTATCTACACCAAGAAAATTTTCTTTATTAGAAACCATTTCAATTAACAATTCTCTATTTGCAGGTGTATCAGGCAAATGTCCTCTTTTATTCCTAAATATATGTTGCGCGCTTTTTTCACAAATTCGAACATTACATTTTTTATCTTTTTCATCATCACTTGGTTTTTTAGGCGACTGGATTTGTAGGTTATTACCTGATTGCCCTACTTCTATTGTCACATTAAGCGAAGGTTCATATGTCGCCTCATTTAATGACTGTATCGCATAGCAATTCACATAATTGTTGTTTTCAGAGTAATGAACAATATCACGAAAAGTTTTGATAGAAGCTATATCATATTCTGGCACATTATACGTAGGAATACGATCTTCATACATAGCCTTCATCGTAAGACCAATGATACCGCCAATAACAAATCCTCCTATTATCCCAATTGGTCCAAAGAAACTACCTGCTGTACCTCCTGCAGCACTTCCAAAAGGGATACTTAATCCAACATTAAAAGCCAATGGCAATGCCATGTTATGAGTTAGTATGGAATGTTTTCCAACAAAAAATGTGTGTGATTTTTTTATTTCAAGAGAATAGATTTGATATGGTTTTTGAACAAACTGAATATAGGTAACAGACTTTACGCCTTTGTCTTTGGTCAATAAAATATCACCAACTTTGAGTGTATATGCGTGTATCCATTTATGCGTTTCTGGCATATAAAATTCTTGCATAGGAGTGCATACAATATCATTAGGCGTACTATCATTAAATCCAGGATCAAATCCAAGTCGCATGTAACAATTTGACTGACTCCTTCTGCCTGATTTTACCAATTGATTAGTTTTGCAAGATGTATCAAGGTTATAACTAGAAACTGAAATTTTATTATGTAGAGAGCGTAAACAGATGGTATGTATAGTTTGCCATGAACCATTTCCCAACTGTACTAATGTATCAGCAGAGAATCCATGGGCATCTACTGCGTCATATGAAAAAAGAAGGAAAATAATACATAAAATAGATAATATTGAGCTTGATCTGTATTGCATGGTTACCCTTTCATGTAATATTATTTCTTGATCATATATTTTTCAGTATATCGATATATTAACTATGAAACAACAGACGGTACTCATTCATTGTATGGCATTGACTTGCAAATTTAACTTTAGTTTAAGCAATATCAAGACATGTTTTTCTGTTTTGGGAATCGCTTTGTCAGATGCATAAACTCGGCTTGATATCTGATTTTGATCAAACCCGTTTGGCACTTATGTCGCATTTATGTCGCATTTAGCTTCCAAACATCTGTAACACCAAAAATAATTGCACCACAATAATTGCACCACCATGATTACTATTGAGAAAAGCACATGCTGTTTGTATGCCAGAACTTATATTGCCCGTTGAATTTTTAAATTCTAATATTTCAGATTCACCGCGTTTGACGAGTATTTCCAATTGAGAACGTGTCATCAGGAGACTCCTTTTAAGATCTAATTCTTGGATGTCCATCAAAAGATAACAATGATTGATATACTTCCTATCATTATTATCTTTATTCATAATTCTTGCAATTACTATCAAATTTTCTATAATTACCATTCGAAATACGAATCCAGCTTTCGTTCCAAAAAAAGGAGCACCCAAATGATACACTTCATTCTCACATCCTGCAGTAAGCAATAAATAATTATTCTCGCGTACGCGCGCGTTCCTAATTACTGCTTTAACACTTTCCCATTAAAACAATCAAATAGATAACCACACTGGGTATACAACTCTATACAACTGATATATGAGTATTATTGTGTACTTATGAAATAAGGTCTTTAATTGAAGCTAAGAAACAAGGCATGTCCAGGTAAAGTACAACTTGCTTTATCTGTCAATGACATACACAGAATAACCATGTTTGTACAGGTGCTGGTACAAATAGATAGACGGGTTAACCCGAATAAGAAAGCAGCACTCAAGAAGAAAGAAACAAAGGAAACATCAATAACCTCCTTTACCAAGAAGGGTTCACAGTTCCGTGAGCCCTTTTTTCTTTACAATTACTTGCGTTATAATCCATACACAAATAAGTATTGACACTTTTCCCACCGAACTTTGATGGCTTTCTTTTAAAAAACTTATAAAATAAAACATCTTTCTAATTTAATTCATCATGCTTAAGGGCAAACAAAATGATAGGAAAAAGTTTTCTTCGGCTAAATGCCATCATCTACTACAATAACCTATATACCACTTTTCGAACATATATCAGGTACATTCCAAGAATGGTTTTCTTATCCCTCTTAACAATCCATGCTTGTCCTTCACATGCTATGGAAATTGATCATTTACCATGCCAATTTAACGCACTCCCAATCGACATAGTAGGTAACATTATTGCACAATTAACTAAAAGTATTGGGACCCCGTCATTAAAAAATAAAGAAGATATTCCTGTCATCATAAAAAAGGTTAAAGCACTATCCTTGGCCAATAAAGATCTCTATACCAAAGTAAATAGCCTTACTGCTTCACGTATATTTATTGAATCATTAGTAAACCGATTTGACATGACACCAGTCGATGCGGCTGGCGAAATTAATACACAAGGCACCCGCGAACGGTTAAAACAGTATGTAAAAGGAACTGGTGAATATGAACTATTCAAAGTGATGCAAGAAATTTTTAAAATCGCCAGAGAAGTACGTGAAGAGTTTAAACCTCTTGATTTTTCTATCGGCGACGGACAAAAAGGATGGCCGGGATCAAATCCTTTCTATAGTCAAACAAAGCAAGGATTTTTTATAACTACAGATAGCACTCCAAATAAGCTTTATACACCATGGGGATATGTTATGCTATTCGGTGGCGGTTATGGAAAAGGTTGGGCTTTTGATGCATTTAGTCAGGCATTTTTAAAACGATTTAAAACATCTTTTGCTTACGTAACCAAATCATCATTAGATAGAGATCGTGTAAAATTTTATGCACTTAAACAACAAGAAGGCTCTCAAGAGGTCATTGACTTAAAAGCACTTCTTGTTTCTGGTAATAATGAATCATATGAAAACATATATAAAGAACTCTCTGAAGAAGAAATAGAGGCACAACAAGGAAAAGATGTTCTCATCCATAGCAACTATTGTGGCTGCGAAGCAATCTATAAGCTTCATGAAGTTAATGGACATCAGTTGCCAGAAGCTGAAATGCTACCATACAAGGATTATCGTAGTTACAAAGTCACCAAGATAATTTGGGATATCTTACAAGATCAATATAACCAAGAACATGGCATAATTAAAAAAACAAAGCATACAGAAGAAAAAGTACAAAAAATGGAACTATGTAATGACAAGCCAAAACCAACTTCATGTATCACGTCTATAAAAACAGCATCAGAAGAATGCATTGCATTACTTGAAAAATTAAATGACCAACCATTATTTACTGGTACAGGCTCAATAGCAAAAAAATGCAAAGTCTTACCACTAGAAGATTGGAATGATTGTCGTATTGTCAATATTCTATGTTCTTATGCGGAAAAAAAGTTAGGTCATCAGCAAGCATGGCATGTGCATGATTTTGGATGCGGAAATAATAGAATGCATGATGAAAATGGTAACGATCTGAAGAATGGTATTACGGAATGGTTGTATAAAGATTACATGCCAACGCGCTGTTCATTAGAAGAGCTCAAGCTTGTGTTTGATGAACTAATTAACCAATCGATTACAGGCTGGAAGCAATCAACGCTCATAGAACATCCAGATATCTTTCATACACAATCTGAAGAAGAATGGTATCTTTTTATCAAACCAAAAATATTTAATCAAGAAGATAACCTTCTTTGTTTGTTTTCGATGATTAATAACTTACGTGATGAAATTTCTTGCCATCATACGTGGTATAGCCCTAAAGGCAGCTATGAGTATCGTGATACGCTCTATTTGTGGATTAAGAAAAAAACATACGACAAAGTTATTAAGGCATTAAATTTACAGATCAATGGTAGCTGCCAAAGTCGCTTGTAAACAAACATCCATCACGAAGCATGAGCCCTTTTTTCTTTACAACCATGTGATAATCAAGCAAGCTATATACCATTAAAATCATATCGTCTAAACACCAAGTGAGCACCATGGTTGATACAGTAGTACTATTGCTGAGCCCTTCCAAATATCAGATCACTAATCCTGATGCTTTTACACCATCCGCCTACTGGGTGCTTACCAATACAATTACTCCCGGCATTATCTCCAAGCAAAATCCCACCAAGCGCGAACTCCATGCAGGAATTTACAAACCATATCTTACCCTTGCGCATAGAGCAAACATACAAGGCCGTCTTGAAATAATGCTCAAGATCGAATTATCATTGCCTAAGCTTTTATTTGGCAACAACTTTGATGAACTACAATACAAAGACTTTGCAGTAATCACCAACAAGCTCATCACGTTATTGCATGACATGGGAATAACCACGACTGAACAAGTACTTGCGCAAGCTCCCGTTGCGGTAATCCATTATGCAAAGAATATGGCTTTTACGGATGGGTCCACCCCACATTATTACATCAACAAGATCAAAGAAGCACAGGTGCCACTTGCGCTCGACATCAACCAAACTGATTACCGTAATGATGGCCACAGTTACAAATTACACAGCAATGCGTATGAGGTGGTGTTTTATGATAAGATTCGTGATTTGGAAAAAGCCAAGCAAAGTGAAAAACGTGCCATAGAAAAAGATAATGCATTACAATTGAATGTGCTGAAATCCTTACGTAACCATGGCAAGCTGGAAGTATTGCGCATGGAAGTGCGTTTGAATAAACGACAGAAAATGAAACAGCTCTTTGACAAGCTCGGTATTAAAGCAGCGCTTACTTTCAAAAAATTGTTCAAACCGGTGATTGCAAAGGTAATTTTACTGCACTATCTTGAAGAACTCGAACGTAAGAGGCCACCATTGCTTGATTATACACAGAGTAATGATAAAGCTTTGCTGATCGATTTAATAACCCATAACCCTGATCTTACGCTAAAATCGGTCATGTGTCTTTTTGGATTGAAACAAGCGTTGGAAATTATGAGTCCACGGGAGCTGCGCACTATGTTTCCCAGATCAAGTACCCGCAGTTGGAATCGACTTATGACTGATGCAAGCAAGGTAAAGTTACAACGTGTGCAAAGTATCTTTGGAATATTGCGAGAGCATGTAGAACAGTTTAAAGCGTTAAGAATTTTGAAAAAATAATTATCAAAATTATTCTCGAGAGGCAGAAGTCTTTTCTGCTTTTTTAGTTATGCTATATTCTTGATTATACCGATCTTGTAAGATATCCCAAATCATATTAGTAACCTTATAACTACGATACTTTTTCCATGGTAGCATTTCCGGTTCTGGTAATTGATGTCCATTAACTTCATGGAGCTTATAGACTGATTCACAGCCACAATAGTTACTACGGATGATAATTTCTTTTCCTTGTTGCGCTTTTATTTCTTCTTCAGATAGTTCTCTATATATGTTTTCATATGATTCATAATTACCAGAAACAAGAAGTGCTTTTAAGTCAATGACCTCTTGAGAGCCTTCTTGTTGTTTAAGTGCATAAAATTTTACACGATCTCTATCTAATGATGATTTGGTTACGTAAGCAAAAGATGTTTTAAATCGTTTTAAAAATGCCTGATTAAATACATCAAAAGCCCAACCTTTTCCACAACCACCACCGAACAGTTCAACATAGCCCCATGGCGTATAAAGCTTATCTGGGGTCATGTCTGTTGATATAAAAAAACCTTGCTTTGTTTGACAATAGAAAGGATTTGATCCTGGCCACAACTTTTGTCCATCGCCAATGGAAAAATCAAGAGGCTCAAACTCTTCACGTACTTCTCTGGCGATTTTAAAAATTTCTTGCATTATTTTGAATAGTTCATATTCACCAGTTTCTTCTACATACTGTTTTAACCGTTCGCGTGCAACTTCAGCGATATCATTTTCAGTTAATGGTAATTTTATAGTATTTAGTTTTGAACAATGGATTTTTAATTTCTTAATATAAGACAATTTTGTACCGTTAGACATCGCGTGAAGTGTACCACTCACATTCAATACAATAACCATATAAATCAAATTTTTTCGTATCATCATTTACCTTCAATATTATTTGTATTTTTACTTTATAACTTTATTTGTAGTGTTACAATATAACCGCACTAAAACATTAATACAAACCCTTTTTATCTAAATAACACCATGAAAGCAATCATCATCGCTCGCGTCAGCACAGAAGAACAAAGAGAAGCAGGCAACTCCCTCCCCGCACAAGTTGCACGCCTTGAACGGTACTGCCAAAGCAAAGGCTTTGAAATCATGCAGATATGCAGCTTTGATGAAAGTGCATACACCAATGACCGTTCTGAATTTGACCGCATCATAGACCTTATTTTAAGCCAGACAGAAAAGGTTATTGTCTGCTGTGACAAAGTAGACCGATTATCACGTAACGTGTTTGACAAACGTATTTCAACCTTGTACGAACGTGCCTTAAGCAATCAGATTGAACTGCACTTTGCCTCTGATGGCCAAATCATCAACAGCAACATTTCAGCGGTAGAAAAATTCCAATTCAGTATCAGCCTTGGCCTTGCAAAATATTATTCAGATGCAATCAGTGATAACGTACGCCGCGCGATGGAACAAAAATTGCGCAAAGGTGAATGGTTATCAAAGGCACCCTATGGCTACCGCAATATCAAAAAGCCCGATGGCACCACCGATATTATTGTTGATGACTATGCAGCACACATCGTAAGGACCGCATTTGAATTATACGCTACGGGTGCTTATTCAATGGACCTACTCTGTGACAAAATAAAAAAAGATTTTGGTATTGAATGGGCAGTTGGCTATGTAGGCAAAATGTTAAGCAACCCTTTTTTTCATGGAGTTATGATCGTGAAAGATCAAGAATATCCCCACCGTTATCCACCCATCCTCAACAAAACCGTATTCGACCAAGTGCAAGAAGTTAAAAGCGGTTTCAAGAAGAAGCCCATTAAATATGCAGGCCTGCCCTACATTTACCGTGGCCTTATCCGTTGCGGAGATTGCGGATTAACCGTTACACCAGAAAGACATAAAGGAGCGTATGTCTATTATCATTGCACGCAATACAATGGCTATCACAATGCTAAATGGTTTAAAGAAGAGACAATCACCAAAAAATTGGAAGAAGTATTCAGCAAGCTCTGTGTTCCAGAAGATATCTTGCAAAGCATTACCGACAATCTCAACCAACTGCATCAGGACAAAATTGAATTCCATAACAAAGAATTTAATAAGCTTGTTGCAGAACAGCAAATGACCACCAAGATGTTAGACAATTTATACCTTGATAAACTCAAAGGGAGAATTACTGACAGCGACTATGACAAATTTTACGAATCGTTACGTAATCAAGCAGACAATGTAGCCACCCGCCTAGAAAAATTACGAGAAGCAGAAAATAACTACTTTCTTATGGCAAAATACGTGTTAGAGCTGATAAGGAATGCATACACTTTATTTAAAAGTTCTGAAGTGGAAGAAAAACGGCATCTTATAAAATTGTTACTTCTGAACCTGAGGGTGGAAGGCGAAAACCTGCTGTGGGACGTGCAAAAGCCATTCGATTTGATAGTAAATTGTTCTGATCATCTCTTATGGCGGGGCTGACGAGACTCGAACTCGCGACCTCTCGCGTGACAGGCGAGCGCTCTAACCGACTGAGCTACAGCCCCATGAATTGGAAAGAAATGTATAAAGACTAGGGAAAATGGCTCCTCGGGCAGGGCTCGAACCTGCGACCTAACGATTAACAGTCGTTTGCTCTACCGACTGAGCTACCGAGGAATATATCAAATACGCTAAGGACTTTTCAAGACTTTACTAATATTTCAATCCGTCTACGCTTAAGCTTCGACGTGATTATCACGCCATAGCACGCTTGCGTGCGTCGGCGGATGGTGGGCGGTGCAGGACTCGAACCTGCGACCCCCAGTTTGTAAGACTGATGCTCTACCAACTGAGCTAACCGCCCATTTCAAATGTCCTTACAACACCCAAAGATTGTAAATGAAAATATTGTGAAAGTCAAAGAGAACTCGGTAAAAATTTTTGGAAATATAAGATTTCTATTTTTTATAAAAGATCACTGCCACGTTTGAGTGTTTTTATCAACTCTTCGACGATTCCTTTTGGCACTTCCTGCAAAATGCATTCTATTAATTCTTGCCTCATTTGAAGCGCTTCTGGCTTCGTCAGATTCTCTTTAGATTGAGCATATTTATTCAAACCTTTTTCAATGATTGCAACAATACCTAACGGATACAGTTCTATATCGCCTAAGGTTTTATCTATGCCTGTCTGTGCAACAAAATCCTCAAAGCCTTTCTCACATAAATATATTCTCAGTGTTTTAGCTAAAGGCAATTGTATTGTTCCCATAGCATAGAGCACGCTACCTATATTCAGTAGAAAAAGTAGTGATAAAAAACGTTGCTTTACCATGATTATAATCCTTGTGACAAACAGGTTAAAGTATAGAATAAGCTTATTTTACAGGGTTTTTTTGAATAAAGCTATTGTTAACCCTTCTAACAAAGTCTTAAGCCTCTCAGGGAAGCCTCTAAAGGCCCTATTCCCCCTATCCTTTTATCACTACCCTTTCAGGTTTAAATTTGTTAATTTGAACAAATTTATTGACTTTTTAGTTTAAATTATTGCAAGCTGAAATTGTAGAGATATAGTTTAACTATTTTTTTAAAGAAGGAGATTGTTATGAACAATCATAAAAAACAGGTACTAGCGATTATGCTAGGAGTAGCAGTTTTGGGTGGGATGGCTAGCAAGGTTTTGGGAATGGAGCCAGGAAAAACGTTACCTCTCAAACACAAAATAACCAGAGAGGAATTAGAAAAATCCAAAAAAACAGCTGCTATAGTTTCTGAGGTAGATAAAGAAATAGAGCTATTCGAGCAAGAATATAACAATTTGAGTACAACTAAAGATAAAGTTAATCTTATAGCCCATGAATTGTCTCTCCGTTTTATGAAATCTTATGGACCACCTGAGATTGATGCAATTTTGGCTATTGAATATAATAAAAATCTAACTGATGAAATGATAAATACAACCATAAATTTTTGGACAAAAGTATATCAGGACCGCTACAAAGAATTCGGCAAGCGCGGACCTAAAGAACAACGTATATTAGCATTTACTCATGATCTCATTAATAGACTTAAGAGCTTGCTAATTAAGGAAAAACAAGCTCAGATAAAAAAATAAGAGGGGCTTAACGGATAAAGCAGGAAAGATTAATTTTCCTGCTTTATATTTTAATAATTTGGCGAATTTGGACTTTTCGTCTTGTTATCGAGATTGTTTGTTGTTAAATATTAGTAAATAGTAGGATTTTCTACGGATAATATAGTTGCTAAGATGGTAATTATATCATTGTTAGTTACATAAGAATCAATATCATCATTATTAACTATCGATTGAACTAACATCTCATCACATGAAACTAACCAATCCTTCATATCTTTTGCATGCGCCGCTCCAGCAACCAATAAGACTATATCTGAAGACATTTTCTGTTGAATAATACGATCAAAAGCATTAACGTTAAATAAAGGTATAAAAACTCTAAAAATATACACCATTAATTTTTCACTCAACGTTAAGCGTTCTTTATTGTCATCTATGCGCTGAGTTAGCTTTATTTGTTCGGCTTTTTGTAAGTTTTTTACTAAATTTACAATAGCTTCATTTTCATTAATTCCATATTTATTTTTCCATTTATTAATTACATACTGTAATTGCTCATAATGCTGGTTTGCTATATCTACTTGTTGTTCAAAAAGGTGCTGAATGCGAGCATCATCATATTGTTTATATTGCGCAGAAAGAGTTTGAGTAAGTTGCTCATATTCATCGTATAACTGCTGGAAGGTGATTGTACTAATTTCAATTTTTGGACAAGATCCATTTTGAAAAAAAGAATCAGCAGGCCAGTTATTTAAATCTGTATCAGGATTCAAAAGAGTTAAGATAGCATTTGAAACTGAACGTACTTCTATATTTTGTACTACTGTTTTATCAAGAGGATACATATTCAAAAGTTTAGGGAGTGATTCAAGTATACGTCCTGAAAAAACAGTACCCTGTCCATTATTAAGCGCTTGCTCTACAAGTAATGTAATAGAGTTCTTTTTTTGTTCTTGGTCTTTGATAAGATTAACCATTTCCTCAGTTTCCTGAGAATTGTATACATAATGATCATCGCCAAGTAAAATTATCGACTTGTCATCGGTTGTTTTGAGGTGATAGAGCTCTATTAAGCCGGCATGTGCCACACTGGAACGGATAATTAAAAAAAGAACAACATTGAGGAAAAATAGTTTTTTAGATGAGTAGAAAATATTGCTATTGGTCATAACCAACCCTTTTTTGGTTTTAAATTAACAACTTCTATACCTTCATTTTATTGTTTGTTTGGGAAAAAGCAACATTTTTTATTTTGTCTACCTACTCACTTTAAAAATTGATTAGATCAGAGGTCTTAAAATTCAGGTAGAATTTATTTTGCAGCAACGTGCAATATTTAATAGATAGCAGATCAATGATAGACTATGATACCAGCAATAGTTTTTGGCTATCTGATTTACAATTTATGCGACTAGCACTCGTAGCTTTCTATGCTTTATCACCAACCATTTTTTTCGCCTCTTTTGCAATCTTCACTAATTCAGCAACTGGTTTTTTGTGCATAACGCGATAGAACACCAATGTACTTATGAATTATCTTCATCAGCTATGGTATCCAGTATTTCATTACATTGTTCAATCCATTTTTGAGCAGTAGCTAGATCAATTTCTTCCACAGCTATTGGTTGGTATGTTTTTATAAACTCATCAAAAGGGATATGATTATTACCCTCCATTGGTTCATCATAAAACCAAGGATATGCTGGGAAGATTTCTAAATATATCTTATTATTCTTATTATATATCCATGTTTGGATATTTTTTTTAGCCCAAACTGAGTAGGAAGAAGATTCCAAGAAGCGTTCTGCATATTTTTTTTTGTGATCAAGATTATGATAATAACCAGCTTTTCCAACACCAATCTCTTTTGGAACAATTATTTTATTATCAATGGCATCTATCAATGTTAATTTAAATGTTTCTAAAATTAGATAAGCCATGTCGCTGGCAATTTCGATCTCTTTGTCTCCTTTGAAAAACACAGTTATTTTATCAAACTTATGTAATTTTTCTGTTGGTTTATAGCTATAATTAAACTTATTTTTTACATTAGGAACTAAGAACGCTAATGATTTTTCATTATTTATTTTAAATATGCTAATAATATTCATTATTTTTATTTTCCTACTTTTTTTATTTTTCCACTGTCGCTTACCAATCCAGCATCTCTTAACGCGTTTTACATATGAGGAGTTAGATCATTCCAACTTCGCACATGTCCATGAAATTTTCCCGGTGAATCTTGCATTAATACAACAAATTCATCGTTACTGACAGTAATTCTAGTTGGTTTATCTGTTTTTATAACTTTAAGAGAATTATCTAATGCGTGTTGCCCATCGGTTGGCGCAGGATTTTTTATTCCCTTACTGTTTTTATGATGATAAGCGGCATCTTCATATATACCATTCGGACCAGGCTTTATGATCTTTTTATTTCCGTCTTTTATTTTTGAATTGTTCGATACTTCTTTTTAATATCATTGAAAGTTTGTTTTTTATTGTGACTATAGCCATGTTGATTACCCATAGCATTATGCAATGCACCAGCTTCTTCAGACACATTAGTAACAGCTATCTTAACACCATCGGCGGTTACAGCAATTGATTCTTCTTGAACTACATGACCAAGTTGTTCAACAAGAGTTTTACGAATAGCACTCGTAGCTTTTTGAGTTTTATCTCCAATTGTTTCTTTCGCCTCTTTTACAAGATTTACTAATTAAGCAACAGGCTTTTATGCATAATGCGATAGAATACCTATAACCAGACTACTCATTGGATCCTAGCTTGCTATAAAAAAGTAAAACAAATGTGCTAACCTATCATATATGTCGTTATTAATGAATTCTGTATTGTTCTAGTTCCACCACTTAACGTGATTAAATTTAATTTTTTATTATGAAAATAAAATTTTGCCCTAAGAAATTGATAGTTCTTTTCTGGTAATAGAAAAGTCTTTGAATCTTTTATATTTTTTAAATCTATGATTTGGATTAATGATTCTCCAATACATGCAATATTATGATTTATATAAGCAATGTCATGATAAACAAAATTATCCGGCAACTTTATTGTTGTTCTTGCTTCATTAATCAGTACTATTGAATTATCTAGAGAATCTTTAGCAATATAATGCTTATTTAACCCTAAAAGAGGATAACATGGTAAATGTTCTATAACCTTATTTAAAAAATTATATACTTCAGAATAATTAGATTTAATTATATCATTAGAAACTTTTTTTATTTCTATATTTTCATTATCTAATAGATAAAATTCATTCTTATACGTGGTCAAAATACAGATGTCCTCTTTCCAAAAATAGATTGGTGAAAATATTACATTAGGATCTATACCATTTAAGGATATTATTTTGTATGAAAAATCTAATAAGTTAACCCATACCATGCATGAATTATCATGACAAAATAATAAGACTTCATCTTTTGAAGAATGTTTATAGATAAAATAAATAGTAATACCGTCGAATAATTCAATGTTTTTTACTATATTTAAAGTATTATCTAAAATTGTTATACCCGAATATCCATCATTGGTGATAATAAAATTATTGGTACTTTCCAAAGCATATAGATCTTTATTGGTTTTTAATTCAAATTCTTTTTCAATTTTCATTTTTTTGACTTTCATTTTTTTTTAAATCTTGCGACCCTTAATGTCAGTTCCAGATATTAACTCACCTGTTATAGGATCTGCTATTCCCAAGTGCTTACCTTGCTTATTATAAACTTCAAGATGAGCACCTTTACCTCTATGTAAAGTATCCCTGTGATAAAAGAGACCATCTTTTTTATACACTCTCGCACCTTTAACTTGCATACTCGTTTTTTCAAACATATTTGAATTCAATATGGTCTCATGATCCAAAGGAACTCGGTTGTCTCTTATAAATTCAGGTATATTTTGCTTAATATTTTTAACATCTATACCTTTGGAAATCTTATCACCTGATTGTGCTGTATTCTTACCCATAGCATGATGTAATTCACCAGCTTCCTTAGACGCATTAGGAACAGCTACCTTAACACCATCAGTAGTTACCGCAATTGATTCTTCTTTAACTACATGACCAAGTTGTTCAGCAAGAGTTTTGCGAATAGCACTCGTAGCTTTTTGTGCTTTATCACCAATCGTTTCTTTCGCCTCTTTTACAAACTTCACTAATTCAGCAACTGGTTTTTGTGCATAACGCGATAGAACGCCAAACCCAAGTTTAGTTATTTTTGGTCCTGCTATGAATTCAGTAATGAAAGCCGTTGCACCTTCAAGTGTTATTTCTTGTGCTGCATCAATAACACTTTGCATGTTCTCGAGCCACTCTGCATTCACTTTTGCTATCACTTCAGCATCAACTTCCATATCCCCATCAAGAATTGTGATAGGTTCCATAAATTTGCCAAAGCAATAGGCAAGATGACAAAAGGTAGCGGCGACATTACTTAATGTTTCAACTGGATTAAGAACCATATTTACATTATTTTGCACGGCATTCTTTAGACCTCGTGCAATACCCATTGCGATATCGGTAGCAATCTTTTGAAGATCGATACCTGGTTTGTTGATTTCTTTGACGCAATCTAATGAAGCCCAAGCGCAATCTGCTAAGTTAAAAGCTTGCACGATATTATTCTGTTCAATAAACATTTTACTAGCGCACGTACATGTTACCGTCATGTCTAACAATGGCTGAATAGGCGCATGTGATTTCATTTCTGCTAGCTCATTAAGAAGTGTCGCAACCTCAGCATATACTTGATGCTTAGTTTCATTACCCACACAATAGATAAACTGTTCCGGATCAAGACCACATGCTTTTAATAAATCGCATGCTTTGTGAGTCAATGTAAATGACTGTTCTCGGCAAGTAGTTGGATTGTTTACCACAGCATTAAATGCTTCTTTACGGGCATTTACAATCTGCATGTTTTTGTTTTGCTCTAATACAATGTGTTTACTTTGATTTTCAGTATATTGTTGTAGTAACACATTTGATTCAAGGCCAGCTGAAAAACAGTTGTTTTGTGTTTCAGCATCTAAATTCTTTTCTTGAACCATAGTAATTAATGCATTTATAGACTCTGAAACAGCCTGTAAACTTGTGTCATCCAAGGTATCTAGAATCGCATCTATTCGTTGATTAGTTTCGGGGGTGATTGTTGCATTGCAATTGGTCACCGTTGTAGAAACCATATCAAAAGCATTATTATTAACTTGCTTACGATTAATAACAGAATTGTTAACAATTTCCTCTGACAAAGCATCTATGGCGTCAATTTGTTCGCATAACTCAACTCTTTCTAGAGGTGACCAAGTATTATTAATTTGCTCTAACAATTCAGTTTTTTTTTGCTTTTAAAGTATCTATATTTAATTCTTGCAAATCGCAACTTAGCCCTATAATGCAAATTTGTTCTTGATCTATAGTTTGCTCAACTTTATTAGAACTTACCTCTTTTGATTGATTTATATCTTCAATCTGTTGTTGCAAATCGACTCTTTCTAATGGAGACCATGTATTGTTAATTTGCTCTAACAATTCAGATTCACTTGCATAATAAAATACGGGTGAACGATTTTCCGGACGATTATCAAATACTTTCTGAGCAATTTCATAAAGATATGGATTTCCCTCACACATTTTTAGTTCAAATCTAGCTGTATCTAAATCAGCAGTTTTAATAGTAAGAAGAATTTCTGTTAACTCTTCGGCTAGAAGCCCTTTTATTTCAGCAATTTGTTTGCGCAATTCTCTCTTTTTCAACACCCTCAGGAGAGAGACAAAACTTAATTTTTCTTCTAGCTCTGCTAATTTTACTTCAAGCTCTCTGATTTCTCCTCTTAACTGCATCTCTTTAAATTCGCTTGACACAGGACTATTATCACATTTTTTTCTAAATTCCGAATTTTTGTTGTCAAAATACGAAGCAGAATCAACATGATTATTATAATTATCATGAGTATTATTAGTGCCGATGTGATTACCAATAATAGTTGCAGAACAAATACCTCCATAGTCATCAAAACAATAATATTTAGGTGATTTTATTCCTGGGAGTCGAATCGAAATATTATTTTTATTAGATCCAGGAAAAGAATAGTCGTTTTTATATTTATCCGATCCAGGAAGTTCTTGCAGAACATTATATTTATCTTGAGCTGGAAATTGACATGTAATATTATTATCAAGACCTGGAAAAATTATAAAGAATCTATAACGTTTTAATCTTTTTCTATAGTCTATGTTATTACTATGAGCATATACAGATGAAAGTCCTTTTTCATTTAATTCTTTTTTATTCAGAACCTCATGCAGCTCAGAATCTTTTTTCGGGGCTGCTTTTACCTTTACAGACTGAGCGTTAAAAATATGTTGATATACATCCATAGGAGGTAACCGATCAAGATTTGTCTTTATAAAATCTTCAATTTCCTGAGTAATTTTTCCGTTTGATTCTGCAACTTTTGTAAATCTCATAATTGATTCATACATTTCTGGATCAATTGTTTTTAATTTTTCAATCTTTTCGCTTAGTTGAGCATCAAGCCGCGCCTCTTGCACCTGTGATATCTGTGGTTGCATTAAGAGATCAGCCTCATACGGTAAAATAACTTGCGCATCTTCATCTTCTTTTACTTCTCGATCGTTCATTGGTACAGGAGTTTCTTTATTTGCGATATTTAACAAAGCAGCTAAAGAAGCACTTATTAATATTACTTTTGGCGTAATTATAGTAGCCAACACGGAGGTGACCTTTGTAGCAATCACTGGAACTACTTTAGTAGCAATCACTGGAACTACTTTTGTAGATACTGTTGCTGCAGCAACTTCCATTGAATGAATATTAAAAAAACAGAAAAAAGAACATAAAAGAAAGCTTTTTTTTAGCAAATCTAAGAATATTAAAAGAGATAAGAAAATTGGACATAGACGTAGTTGTGATTTTGCAAACATGTGTTGCTTACTCCTGTAAAATGATTAGAATTTAAAACTGCTAACAATGATTATGCACGTTTTTTGAAATGATGCAAGAATAAGACATTATTTTATCAAGATTACAATCTGAATTAGTTGATTGTCGATTGCAAAATAAGAGAAAAGTTATATTTTCCGTTAGGCGCAACTGTTTGAGGTCTTCAGGCTGCGGAGCAGACTGCGGGACCGAGTTTTGTGCCGTAGAACGGTCAAGCGGAACGCTTGTGTGCTGGTGTGGAGGGTCACAAAACCCTTCACGAAAAAACTATGATATTAAAAGAAATGTTTGCATTCTTTAGCAGAAAGATTTGATTGATACATAGTCACAATAACGATCGTGATGTTTATTTTTTGGCGAGCAATGTGCAATATTTAATGGATCGAAAATCAACAATAGGTTTAACGGTAACCTGTTGGTACAAATCATCCGGCACATATGAAACAATCTTGCCAAGTGCAAAGCCCTTAGGGAATACTAATCCTTCTCCGCTTGATACCACCAGATCATCCGCTTGCAAACGATCAAGATGGCTCACATAGTCCAATATCGATTCGCTTTGATCTCCAGTACCTTTATGAATGCCTTGAGCCCGTGTGCGAGTACAAAAGGCAGCAACCTGGCAAGAAGCATCAGTTATCAATTGAACTTTACTGTACCACTGATACACTTCAACCACCCTGCCGATTAGATTATTTTTGTATGTCGCTACCATATCTTTATCAATGCCCTGTGCAGAGCCTCCTTCTACCAAAAAGAAATGCTCGCGATTTGATAAATTTTTTACCAGTATTTGGGCAACAAAACCGTTATCCGTATAGCGCTTGTTAAATGTAACTAATTCATCAATATCGTTGTGATATGCAATCGCAGACTGCAATCTGATATTTTCAGCTACCGATGCTTCCTGTTCTGCGCGTAATGCATCGATAGTGACATACAACTCTGCGGTGCTTGCGCGTCGTTCTGACCAATGTTTGATTGGCTCAACAACCATTTTTTGAAACTTCAACACCGGATATAAGATTATTGCAGATAACTGATGCATTGCTCCAAACAATGAGAAAGAAAAAATATGATGCATTAAAAAAAAGAGCATGCCGAGTAGAAGCGTACTACCAGTAATCCATGTAGTTTTTTTAATCACCATAGGAAACATTCCTCTCTTCGATCGTCATTTATTTATGCTGGATTGCCGCGACTTCGTCTCGCAATGACGATCAACACTAAAAACGACACGCTACCTTAAGTGCAGGCCCACCCTGATCATCAACATCCAATTTTATCTTCAACTCTTTTTCAAACTTTTCATCAAGCAACCGATTCGCCGCAATACCATATATCGCACCAAATCCAGCTCCTGCTATCACTTGTGATAATAAATGGCGATTACAGCCAACAAACATAAGGCCGATGCCTCCCGCTATCAAACCAAGTGGAATAGAAAATGCAGGACCGTAACGCATGCCATATAATACCGCCGTGTAGGTGGCCTGTGCAACGTGACCAGAGGGAAATCCGCCAAATGCCCGTTGCTTGCACGAAAATTTTTCATTCCATGGGCGCAAACATACATCAATTTGCGCTTTTTTGATAAGATCTTTACTCCAAATAACCACCGGCATACCAAGTAACAACATGCGGCTTGTTTCCCGAAATTCAATGTCTCGTGAAAGAAATGCTTGTGTACCAAGAAAAGTAATCGGCACCCCGATGCTCGTCAATTGCGCAAACGTTTCAGCCCAACGGGGCAGTTGGTTTTTGTTTTTATGATGTTGATGATCATAAAAATAGGAATGCACCGGCTCATCCAACATACGCGCACCAACAAAAAAAGGAAACACGCTCGCAATTACTTTAAATGAATCCCACGACACCAAATTGATCTGTAACACCGCAACATCTTTTATGATACTGCCAATCCATTTAAATGCATCGGTGGCCCCTTCTGGGTATCGTGCACGCCATTGATTATGAAATGTCCGACGCGGTGAATGGGGTGTATATGTTTGCAATATATATTTTTTTTTTTGAGAAACCTCTTGTGACATCCCATAAGAATAACTTATGTGACTCATCAGCATCATTAAAAAAAGTATACTGAAAACCTGCTTTACCATCATCAAAGCCTTATTGGTTACCAAAAACTTCAGTGCATGAGATCATCTCAATGATATCTTGATAATACTCAGTACCATCACTCTTTCAACAATCTATAAGACAGTACTACGATCAATCAAGATTATTGTGTCAATCTATCTCACACCACATTTGGATGCTTGGTATGCCATGGTGTATTCTGTTCGTATGCATGTCCCACTTGATACAATAATGATTCAGATAAATGTGGTCCAATGAGTTGGAAACCTACTGGCAATGTATCGTTAATAAAACCACATGGCAACGAAATTGCCGGAATACCAACCAAGTTCATTGGACAGGTAAAGTAATCCTGTAAATCCATCTGAAGCTTATCAACATCATACGCACCAAACGTAAATGCTGGTGCTGGTTGCGTTGGCATCAGTAATAGGTCAACATCTTTAAATGCTTCAATAAATTCATGGCGCATAACCCGTACCGCTTTTTTTGCGTTCGCATAAAATTCGCCCGCATGTCCTACGGACAAAACATAATTACCCACGGCAATACGTGACTTAACTTCTGCACCAAACCCATCATGGCGCGTTGCTGAGTACATCTGATTTAATGTTTTTGCAGTTTTATTGCGCAAACCATAGCGCACTCCATCAAACCGTGCAAGATTAGATGCTGCTTCTGCGCGACTTAAAATCATATACGCTGCTGCGGCATAATCCAATGCAGGCATGGTCACCTGACTAATGCGTGCACCCTGTTTTTCAAGCACCCCAATTGCGTGCTCTATCGCCGCGACAACGTGGTTATCCATGCCATCTGCTTTGAGTGAATTATGTATCACCCCAATGCGTATATTTTTTGGTAATGTGCCCGTTAATCCTTGTGTATAATCTTTTTTTGCAACACCCAAATTTGAAGAATCCTTATTGTCATGTCCTGCAATGCTTGAAAGTACCAATGCATTGTCATACACGGTACGGGTCATGACACCAACTTGATCAAGTGATGATGCATAGGCAATCAATCCATAGCGTGATACTAAGCCGTACGTAGGCTTTATGCCAACAATACCACAAAATGCTGCTGGTTGACGCACCGAACCACCGGTATCAGATCCTAATGCCCACGGCACCAATCCCGCTGCTACTGCAGCTGCCGAACCGCCACTTGAACCACCAGGGACTCGCGATGTGTCCCAAGGATTAGCAGTTTTTTTGAAAGCTGAAGTTTCAGTTGAACTTCCCATGGCAAACTCGTCCATGTTAGCACGTCCTAACAACAGCGCACCATCAGCTTTCAAGCGCTCAATCACGGTTGCGTCATAGGTCGCTCTAAAATTTTCAAGGATTTTGGAAGCGCATGAAGCAATACGATCTTTCTGACAAATGTTATCTTTAATGAGTCCGGGTATGCCACGTAACGGCCCTTGCCCGCTGAAGTTTTGCAAAATAGATTTTTTATCAAAAACCTCTAACGCAGAACCAATCCGCGGATCAAACGCTTCAAATCGGCGTATACAAAATTCAAGTAACTCTTCAGGGGATAGTTCTTTTGCATCTAATGTGTGTATCAGTTCTTTGATGGATGCAAATGCAAGCTTATTCATTTGTTATTTTCACCTTCTAAAATACGCGGAACCACAAAATAATCACCTTCACGCACGGGTGCTTGCATCAAGATAGGTTCCGTATCAGTTTTAATTGCAACATCTTCACGAAAAATATTCACATTGGTTCTGGATGCCTCTTGCGCATCTGCCCTAATTTCGGTCACTCGTTGGGCGTACGTCAATACCTGCTCCAAGTGTCCCATTAACGCATCCATTTCATCCTCGTGAATATCCAAACATGATATACGGCCAAGCTGCTCTATTTCTTGCCGTGAAATTTTTGTCATAACAAAGCCCTTTTAAATTGTATTTTTTTTCCATTCATTCGTGCGGAAACGTTGTATATATGCAAGACTCATGAGCGCATTACCCACATAAAAAGAGCCATAGATAAAAACAAACTGCATTGCCGGTTTCGCAAAAGTTATGTGTGAAAACAGATATGAGATAGGAAGAAAATATCCTGCTAAGATAACCAACCGCACCCCTACAACTAAATTTACATTCCCCGATGCACGCAACGCTCCTGCAAGTATCAATTGTAGCAGATCAAAAAAGCCAAGTATACTCAAAATCGGAAAGGCGTACACGGCAAGCGTGGTAAATTTAGCTTTTTTATCAAATAGTTGAATGATCGTCTCTGCATTAGATGTAAAAATGACCACAATAGTAAAAACCATGAGTGAGGTCAAAAAGATTACTTTTTTAATGTTCGTTTTTATCCCTTCCCAATCTTTGGTGCCATAATCATTACTCACCAAAAGGGTTATCACTTGCGCAAAGGCTACTGCGGGCAAAATAGAACAACGCTCCATATCTTTAATCACAGAAAATGCAGCAACCCCTTCTTTACCCATGACGCAAACCATTTTACCAAGCCACATATATGCCATCGCCATAAGTGCTTTATCAAGCATAATAGGCAAACTTAACACGAATAAACGCTTGATATATGAGATATCCTTGAATACTGAAAATAACTGTATGCCATACTTACGATTCTCTTTGTTCAAGAAGGTATAAGCACAGCCAACGCAGGTCATTACCGCATAACGCACTACGCCTGCCAATGCAGAACCTTGTAAACCCATTTGCGGAAAACCAAATTTGCCAAGAATGAATAGATAATCAAAAAGAATGAACGTAACAATACCCAAACTAAAGATATACATCGGAACTTTAGTATTTTTGATGCCACGCAAAAAACCGATAAAACTGAATGAAACAAACATAAAAAAGAGACTGAGTGCTTGCAACCGTAAAAAGGGAACTCCCAAACCGATCATTTTTTCTGGCACCCCATATGCGTAATAAATCCAATAGGCACCAAAAAAAAGTGCGCTCGCACACATGCCACCCAGCATGATGTTAAGCCAAAAAGCATCGCGCAATGAGCGCCCAACATCTTTATACTCATGCGCTCCATTAAATTTACCGCTCAGAATAACGGTACCAACCGATACTGCTTCGGCAACCTTAATCAAGAGGTGAATGAGCGTATTGGTAACACCCAATGTTGCATAGGTTGACGTTGATTGTAATTGTCCAATAAAATATGCGTCAAACCAAAAAGGAAGTGAATATAATAAAAATGCGCTAATAAATTCAGGGAAAAAATAACGGAGAATTCTGTTATAACTTTCTCCATGGGTGGTATCAGTAATGCCATCATAATAACTTGTTAACAAACTGTTTTTCATGGGAGACCCTCTGCGGTTGGCGAATATTTCAATTAGAAGAAGTTCATTGTGTGTTGATAGTATAGTGACGATGAATCCCCATGTAAAGGAGGATTCAATACACTTAAAATTGTTTCTTAATCACGATGACCCCTCGATCGTCTTTGCTGCATGGTAACCCAGGATATACAATAAGATCATCTACGAAGAAATCAACGAAAGCCTTGATTGCTTCGGTCACTTCGTGAACCTCGCAACGACGATGTCAATCACAATGATTAAAAATAGTAGCCTAGGTAAAATAAAATATGCAACACTGATGTAAGGCAATTATAAAAACTCATCCACAAAGGAGAAAATGCACATGAAAAAGATTCTTATTTTGACCTACAGTTCTTTGTTGTTCACGATATCCATGCAAGGCATGAAACCATCAACAGTAAATCCTCTTGTTAAACAAGTGAATGAAAATTACAAATTTCTTAAGCAACGTACGCAATATTACAAAAATCTTAAAATTGAAAAGGATCAACCATCACCTAGGCCTAAACTTGACCCACATATATTTGGTACTGCCCTCGCTATGGCCCTTTATAATAATGATAAAAAGGCTGTACTAGATTTATTTGACCACGAAGAAACTACCCCTAACTATATCGTTACACCAGAACTTCTTGATGCTCTACAGAACAACAATCCACACACCAATCAATCTGAAGATGAGCGGCCCTTTTCTAAACTGAGAGACCATGAAACCTCAAAACAAACTGAAGGCCTACCGGTCTTTTATCTTGCAAAAGAATTTGATTTAATCAAAACATGCATCGATAACGGCGCTAACGTAAGCCTCAGTTATCGCCTACCTACACGCACTAGTATTCACTATGGCAACATCATAGCCTATCTTATCGATCATCTCAGTTATTTTGACAATCCAGACTACCCTTGTGCAAAACTTATAGCGCTTTACTTAAAAAATAACGCTGGCCCTTATGCGCCAAGCTATAAAAGCAGAGGAGGATCTTCATTGCATCATCTGGTGCAGGTTCTCAGTACAGCAAACGACCAAGACATAAAGAGCTTATACGAATGCGCATCCCGCTTGATTGAGTGTGAGCGTAATTTGCTACACGACAGAGATCATCATGGCAAAACACCAAGTGATTGCCTCAAATTAATCATAGATGCTCAAAATCGCAAAGATGATAAAGCTCGATTTCAGGTATTTTTAAAATTGTTTGAGCGATATGTGCCAGACAATCTAAAAAGTAGATCACGAGAATAGATGAACGCATAAGTATTCTAAAAATATTGCATAGCAAACTTCACTAAGTTATACACGCCCGTTCGTGCTGATCCGCCTACGTTAAAACTACGTCGGACTTGCGGCTTAGCTTGCCGTGCCCGTCGAAGCTTTAGCGAAGACTGGGTCGAAGCATAAACGGGCCGACCCTTCGATTCTTCGATACGCTGCAAGCAGCTACTCAGAAGTAAACCCGACTTAGCGAAGAACCATGGGGCGACGAAGCCTTGGCGAAGTCGGCTCAGGGCGAACGGCCCTTATGCTTTGTGCATCAATTAATGTATTTTTTGCAAAAAGTTCTTGTAAATTCAGATCAAAAATTATAGAATGGCACGACTTTTAAACAGGTTTCATTATTTAATAAAAAGGATACTCATGGCTTTTAATAAATCTTTAACTATATTGCTTTTGTGCTTTGTTTCTTCCCTATATCCCATTATTTCACCTGACTTTTTTATAAAATTTCCCAATCATTATTTCGTTGAAACTGGCACCTATCAGGGAAATGGCTTGCTATATGCTTTGTTGGCAAATTTCCCGGAAATTTATTCACTAGAGATTGATACTGAATTAGCAACAAAAGCTCAGGACCTATTTAAAAGTTTTAAAAACGTACGAATTGTATGTGGCGATTCTAGTTGTATACTTTGGAAGGTTATAAAAGACATGAATCAATCAATAACCTTTTGGTTAGATGCCCACAACTCTTCAGGAACCTATCTTGATAAAAACACCTCATTACTCGATGAACTTGAACAAATAAAATTACACCATATAAAAACGCATAGTAAAGCGCTATAAGTTTTGCACAAGGGTAGTCTGGATTGTCAAAATAACTGAGATGATCGATAAGATAGGCTATGATGTTGCCAGAATGATATCATGGTTGCTCAGGTACATGTTAATTAATAATGCATAGTCGATAAGTAAAAAGGCAGGAAGGTCATGCAAAACATATAGATCTTCCTGCCTCTTTTTTTAAATATGCTGGATTGCCGCGCTTCGCTCGCAACGACGATCGATAACATATTATTTTTAATTGTGTTTACAACAACTTCCCTGCCAACTTACTCAATTCACTGCGTTCACTTGTTTCTAAGAACACTGAGCCAAAAATCTTCTGTCCCTTGAATTTTTCACTCGTATAGACAAGCCCATTGTTACTAAAATCAAGATACGGTGTATCGATCTGATACGGATCACCAGCAAGAATAATTTTACTGCCTTCACCGGCACGACTTACCAATGTTTTAATTTCATGTGGCGTCAAATTTTGTGCTTCATCAATCAAAACAAATTGATATGGTATAGAGCGACCACGCATATACGTAATAGCCTCTAAGCTCACCTTGCCTTGATAGATCAGCTCATCAAGCGGCGCCAATGCGGAACTGGCTATTTCACGATGCTGCTTGCGTCCCTTGCCTTTTCGTCTACCATAACTCATTTCCCGTTCTGCAAACTGGCTATGCATATTCACTTCATGAATAATAAAATCCATATTATCGTAAATAGGAAGCATCCATGCATGCAACTTCTCTTCAATCGTGCCAGGCACATAGCCTATGTCTTTGCCGAGTGGCATAATAGGCCGCGCAATAAGCATCTTTTCATAATTCGTTTGTATCAAAATCTGATATAATCCTGCCAATAAGGTTAAAAATGTTTTCCCTGTACCAGCTGGTCCCAGCAATGTAATCAATTGCACTTCAGTATCTACGCGTATGCAAAGGCCACGGCATAGTTGGTTCTGCCACTTCTTTTAAATCTAAATTGCCCCGATACCGAAATAGACGAAAATCTTTTGGATCATCAGCATTTTCAAGCAGCACAAACTCATTATCTGCAAGCTCATATTTTTTAAT
>Ga0206908_1035_pt1 | contig 26800 bp, 23 predicted proteins | sample Alteio_BWOrgHeat_78_FD_152979 | JGI IMG/M metagenome (GOLD analysis project Ga0206908, IMG submission 152979) | Enriched cells from forest soil in Barre Woods Harvard Forest LTER site, Petersham, Massachusetts, United States -... | ecosystem: Environmental > Terrestrial > Soil > Temperate forest >... | reverse complement strand
GCAGCAAAAAAAGCCAGATGAGTCCAACCTCCTGCGGCTTAAGCGCAAGGCCAAGGGTAAAGCACAACACGCCGAGCGCTTCATACCGCTGCTTGACGAAGCACCACACCGCCGCAACGCAGAGGCTCACGGCGAGTCCTGAACCGTTGCCCAGGATGAGCAGCACCTGGCAGTTGGACATAACGAGACACAGCAGGAAGAGCGTGAGCCGCGGCGCGCGTTCCCCGGCCAGATCCCAGATGAGCCAGGCAGACAGCATCAGGGCCAGCGGCATCAGCGTCATCCAGAGATAGTGCGCTGCGGTCCAGGGCAGCAGCGCAAGAGGCGAGACGACCAGCAGAGTCGTGGGCAGGTTGACGCACACAGGCACGGCTCGCAAGAAGCCTTGCTTTCGCTCGGGCTCCGTGGGCACTGTGCCACCGTCCTGCAGATAAGTCTGGAGGAATTCCCTGGCGTTGTAGGGATCGTGATGATCGATCACGATGCGCGACCCGTAGTAGATTGCCCTGAAGTCACCCAGGCTGCCGGCGTCTTTCGAGATCTCGATCCAGTAACCCAGGCAAATGGAAAACAGACTGGAGATCAAGAGCCAGAGGGCGGCCGTGCGGCGCGAGACTGTATTGGCGGTACTCAACTCAGATTCTCCGCGGGCTGATGTGTGCGGGATTGTGCCGGGTGTGGCAGCATTGCGGGGGTGTGGCGGATAGATGCGAAGCGCTGCGGCAAAACGCGCTTGATTCGGAGGGAATCAAACTGGTGGGGGAGGAAGGCCCGCCGCCAACTGCTTCGCATCTTCCGGTGTTGCGTGGGGGGAGCGACAGAGCGCCGTGTTTGCGAACGCGCTGTCGTCCCCCCCACGGAGTTTGGGGAACTGGGCCTTGTGAAAAAGGCCCGGGGACGGATTACATGTCGGCGTTGAGGGTGGCGCCGATTCCGTTGAAAGCGGCGTTGATGTCGCTGGCCAGGGTCTTCATACCGGCAGTGGCAGCCAGAGCAATCAGAGCGACGACGAGCGCGTACTCAACCAGGTCCTGTCCTTCTTCCTGCATGAGCGAGCTCTTCAGGTTCTGCATCTTGATGTACAGCTTCAGCATGGTTTCGTTCATTGTTTTCTCCCCGTGGGTATCTTGGATTCCGGCTGAGGCCGGGGTTGCCCACCTAGCAGCAATCACTTTGCCAATCACGCATGCTGTTTATATTCAAAACGTTGCGACGGTTTATGCCGTATTCTGACCTTGCAGATGTTCTCAGGCGTATACACGAGTTTGCACAGAGTGTCGCCATGTACACAGCACTTTAGTACTTGTACCTCTCCGCAACAGAACGGCGTCCCTATTCCGGACGCGGGAGACGTGGAGGGCTTGGCTGAAGCGGATTGCGATGGAGCGCAGGTGTGACTGCTGAATACAATGGAATGCCGCCACCCAATACAACGTAGTGCCGCCGGCGGCCGATTTCCGAACTCACAATTAGCCACCACCGGATTCAATCGAATTCCGCCACAGCAAACGCTATTTGCCAACTAGTTATTTCCGTGTAGCCCACAACTCACCCGGAACTCAGAACGACCATGGTCTTCTCTATTCCTGCAATAAGAGACATGGGCGTATGATTTTTTCCGAAATGCATTCAAAATCCGGCAGCGGTTCTGGTAAACGCGCATTGTGGGTGGCAATCATAGCTGCCATCACCAGCGTGCATCTGTGGCTCTTCTTCCACCTCTCTGACTACTCTGACAATCATCAATTACTGTTTCGCTTTACAGTCGTCATTCACGTTATCGCGTCTATCGGGCCGTTTTGGATGTTGGCGCATTGGTTTGTGAAACGACGGAAAAGACTGCGTTGGCAGAGTTGGATGTGGCTCTTCTTCGTACCGTGGGGATTTCTTTGGTACATCTTTGAAAAGTGGGAGCCAGCTTCGTCCGACTTCGTGAAAGCTAGTCGCGATTAGGCGTAACGATGTCCAGTGATTTTCATCCGTGTTCTGGGCGAGTCACCGCCATACGGAAGTCACTGGTTGATAGACTTTCCAGCACGCCTTTGGCGTGGATGATGCTGTTCTGTTTCTAACGCGATTGCCTGGGGCCATAACGTTGTATCGTGTGGCGGCATTTCATTTCACTGGGCGGCGGCATAGCGTTGTACGGAGTGGCGGAACTCGTTGTATTCCGCAGTGCCAAACCACGCAGCCGGAGCGCATGGTTTGCAGCGCGTCTTTGCGCGCATGCCGGCCAAGCGGCGACGTGCGCAGCTTATACAGGCTGAGATTCGAGTTCGAGAATGTCTCCGCGCCGCGTGAGGCTGGCGGCGATCGCTCCGGAGGGAAGCTCGATGACGGAATGCGCGCGCAGCGCCCCGGAGATGCGCCCCGGACGCACGTGTCCGCGAACCTTTACGACGCGGCGATTGTGGTCGAGATAAATAAGATCGAGCGGGAACTTCATGGCGAACGTGTGGACCGCTTCGCAGGGGACGATCCAGAGGCCTTCGCCAGGCTCGAGACCGGTGCGGCCGAGGAGACCTTTATTGCGGCGAGCGGCGTTATCGGCGATCTCGATCGCACTGCCGATTTCAGTCTCACGAGTGCAGTTGCGAACGCGCAGGAACCGAGCGGGGCCGGGTTCCTGCGCGGGGAAGAGACGCCTCCATAAAGAGAGCTTCGCGTCTGATGGAGTCATGCGCACTTCCCTACTGTGGAGACGATGCGGGCGCCGACGTGGGTTGCGATTGGCCGAGGCTTGGGGTTGATCCTGCACCACCTGAACCACCTGAACTTGACGACGCGAAGCCCGAAGCACCGTAGGAGCCGCCGCCGTCTGAGATCGTGGGCTGGTTCCTCATGTTCTGGATGAGCTCCTCGACCGGGATCGTGGCAGGCACTGCGGGAGAGGACGGGGCCGCAGCTGCGATGCCGGTTCCCGTGCCATCCGGATGATGCATGGGCGTCTCGGAGTTCGGCGGCAGCCATGGCTCTACGAATTTTGGATTCGGGATGGTTCCTTCAGGAACCTGGTGCACGACTTCAGGCGTAACGATGACGATGAGCTCGGAGTTGTTCTTGGTCTTGCTGATGGACTGGAAGAACTTGCCGAGGATTGGGATGCTGGAGATGAACGGGATCTTCTGCAGAGTTTCCTGGGTGCGGTTGTCGAGCAGGCCGCCTATGGCGAAGCTCTGGCCCTTCGCAAGTTCCACCTCAGTCTGAACGCGGCGTTGTGCGATGGCCGGAACCGTGAAGCCGGAGATTGTAACCGCGTTGGCAAAATCGAGCGAACTGACTTCGGAGATGATCTGCAGATCGATCGTTCCCTGCGGGGTAATGTGCGGCAGGAAGATCAGCCGAACGCCATACTCCTTGAACATGATGGAAATGGTTGAACCGCCGCCGCTGCCGGAACTCTGAGCGACCGGGTAAGGGTACGAGCCGCCGGCAAGAATTGAACCTTGCTTGCCGTCTTCGGCGAGCACGTTGGGTTCAGACAGCACCTGCACCAGGCCTTTATCTTCGAGGGCGCGGATGGTGGCGCCGAGATCGAGGCCGGGAAAGAACGCAAAGAGGTTCAGCTCGTTGCCTAGCACCGCGGTCGGCAACGCGCCGCTGCCGCCGCTCCCACTGCCGCCGCCGCTGCTGCCGCCGGCGCCAGTGCCGCCACCGCCAATGGTCACGCTAGGCGGGGAGAACTGACCGGTGGTGATTCCGCCCAGAACATTGCCGAGGCCGGTGGAGAAGATGTTGATGCCCAGTTCCCTGCTCTTCGAGCGATCGACGCTGGCGAAGTTGCACTTGAGCAGGATCTGCGGGCGTGAAGCGGGCACCGCAACGTTAAGCAGGTTGACCACCTTGCCGCCGACCGACGCGATCCTCTCGGCGCGGTCGGCGCTGGTGAGGCTATCGACGGTGCCGCGGAGAAACACCGATCCGCCCTCTTGCGACACCCTGATGGTCTGGTTGGGCAGCTCGGTGCGGATCTCGCGCCGCACGCCTTCCATGCGGTCGGCGGTTGGGGCGTTGCTGGCGCGCACGGTGACATTGAAGAACTCGCGCTGGCCACCGCTCTCCCATAGGATCAGCGTGGTCTCGCCGGCCGCCTTGCCGTTGACCATGATTTCGGTCGGCGTGATGACGGAGGCTTCAGCAAAGTCGCCTAAGCCCACGGCCACGCGCTGCACCGGCTGGGCTGTGTCGAGGAGAACCGAGCGGCCAACCACCAGGGCGAGCTCATTGGTTGCGTCCTGGCGCGTGGTTGCGCCCTGAAATGCGGACTTGGGAGATGCGCCGTAAACCGACGCACAGAGAGCGATTAAAAGGGCTCCCGCGAGCTTGCCGGAAAAAAGAGTCTGGGTTCTCATTCGCTTGCCTCAGACGGCGAGAATTTTCTTTCGCTTCTCTGGCCGCCGTTGATGACTTCAACAGAAACTGTGCGCACCGCTGCAGGCTTGTGAGCCCCTGTGCCAACGTGAACCGCGTGCTTTGTCGCTCCATCGCCATCGGAGAAGATGGCGCCCATGCCGGTGGTCTTCACCGTAGAGGTATTGGTATCGAGCGGATTGCGGAGGACGAGCTGGATCTGGGCACGCGTACTGGCCAGGCTCAGCAGTTCGGCCTGATCCGGCGTCACCAGAAGGTTCACCACGTGGACCTGCTGAGGCTTGCCCTCGGCGTCTTTCTGGATGTCCGTGCCGGCGGAAAGGACCTCGATGTTCTGGAGAAGGGTCTTGACCTGGGTGCCTTGCGTGGGGTTGGGATTGCCCGGCGGGTCGCCGGAGGCGAGCACGTCCACGCGCATGCCGGGAGTAACAAAGCCGGCGACGCCTACAACGTCATCGACTTTGACCGCGCAGGCGCGCATGCCCTGCTTGATGTTGGCCGCCAGTCCGCCGCCCGAGCCCTTGGGAGCGAGCCGGCTTTCGAGGATCGGCTCGCCCTGGAACAGATCGCTCATCACTCCGCGGCCGATAGCATCCTCAGGCTTGAGGAGGGAGCCTTTGGGAACGGAGCCGGCAATTTCGACCGTGGTGAGGTTCGCCGCGGTCAGGATCGTGCCCAGCTTCACGTCGGCGTTGGCCGCTATGATGCGGGTCGTTTGTGTGGCTCGGGAACCGGCCACCTTGTGCCCGACCATCCGATAGACAAGTAGCGAGCAACCGCCCGCCAGCACGAAAGCAAGGAGTAGAACAGTCAAGAGTTTGCGGTTCATTGTGTGCACAGCTCCGTCAGAGAAGCGTAAGAGTGTTCACCTTGCGGTACCACGTCACTATCTGGGTACCTCCGGTGCGTGAATTGGTTACTCTGCACCGTCGTACGTGGCAGAGTCATCGCAGGGGAAGTTGAGCGATGTGTCGGTATACTGGTCACACACCCGCTCAACCAGGAAAACAAGCATCCGCCTGATGCCAACGAACGGAACTTCCTCAGACGGTTTTCAGCTTTTTCGCAGGAACGACCGGTTGTTATGCGGACGCTAACGTTTTGAGGGTTCTGGGCTTGACGAACACGGGTAATGAGTTGACGGGTCTTTTCCAGGTGCAGCCTGCGCGGCGCCGCGGAATTCCTGCCTTTGCAATCTCCACCGCACTGCACGGCTTCGGCGTTGCCATGGTGTCGTGGGCTCTTCTCCACAATCCCGCCATCATTCAGGATCCGCTCAGCCGCAACTACAAGGTGCGCCATCTGCAGTTCCAGGTTCCCGAGACCGCGGCTTCGCGCGCCGCTGAAGCCCTCTACCCCAACCGGAACAAGACCGCGCAGGCTGCGCCGCATCTGAAGAGTGCCCCCGCTCTGCGGCTGCCCGAAGGCGGAGAAGGCAAGCAGATCCTGGTTCAGCCCGAGTTGAAGACCCATATCGCGACGGCCACTGAGGTTCCCCTGCCCAATGTTCTGGTGTGGACGCCGCAGTTGAAGCCGGTTGACACCATCGTTCCGCCGACCCCCGAGCAACTGCCGACCGTTGACGTGCAAACGTCCCTCAACATTCCCAACGAGGAACTGCAACTGGCCGACCTGCCGCAGACCGCGGCCGACCGGACGCCTGCGATTACGACCCCTCCCGCCGGCAGCAGTTCTCCGATTGCAGTCAAGGGTCCCAGCGATGTAAAGATGGCGCCCGCCACTGCGTCGGCGCCCACTGCGGACCCCACGCCCGCCGCGGTTCTCTCGGTAAGCGATCTGAAGATGAACGATGGCACCGTCGCCCTGCCTCCCGTCAACGAGACCAGGGGCGACAGCAAGAAGGAGGGTGCCGCGGCTCAGCGGGACAGCGCACAGAACGGCATCGGCGACCCCGCCGGTGCGAAGTCCGCTGTCGGAGACGCCGCCGGCGCCGACCAGTTGGCTGCCAGTGAAACCGCCGAGCGCATCGAATTGCCCAAGGATGGCAAGTTTAACGTGGTGGTGATCGGCGCTTCCCTTTCCGATCAGTACCCGGAGACTCTCGAGGTGTGGAGCGACCGTGTAGCCTACACGGCTTATCTGCACGTGGGCACGCCCAAGGCGTGGATACTGCAGTACGCACAGGTGCGGGAGGCCGATGCGGCCGGCGCCGGAAGCGTGGCGCATCTCGACGCTCCGTGGCCGTATGATATCTTCCGCCCCAACCTGCTCGCGAGGGATCTGAACGCCGACGCCCTCATGGTGCATGGAGTGCTGAACGAGGCCGGCCGCCTGGTCAACCTGGCCATCGCCTATCCCGCGGGATACGTTCACAGCAGCTATGTGCTGCACGAACTGCAACAGTGGCAGTTCCGCCCCGCACAGCAGCGCGGCAAACCGACGGCAGTCGAAGTACTGCTCATCATTCCCGAAGAGAATGATTGAGGCGTCGGTAGTTAGGCGCGTTGCATGCATTGTGATCTCTGCTTAGCACACGTAAAGTGACTTGGCGCCGTTTGATTCAGCGGCGGCTCCGGCAAATTCCAGGCTCACCCCATCCGATCCCCAGCTCGTGACGCGCATGCGCACGGTGATAGGGCTGATGGCGTCATCGGCAACAACTCCGCCGCCTGGCTGCAGGTTCATGTTGATCTCCGCGCCAATAGGCCAGCGGTCGCGGGTAACGAGATAGAGCCCGGTCGCGCTCAGATCGCGAATGGCATGCAACGCCAGCTCGCCGCCGTCTGAGCAGGAAGGTGCCGGGGGCGCAGCGGCCTCCTTGTTGCGGCGGATCGGCACAGTGACAACCGGCACCGTGAGGCCGTGTGTGGACTCGACGGAAGCCTGGGCGGCAGACTGCCCTTCATTTGGCGCCATGAAAGAGTGAAGAGGATGAGTGGAATGCGTCGCCGCCGGTTGCTGGCTGACACTCCGATTCGGCTCAAAGAGCTTGCGCAGCTTGCGTTCCATCTCCGTCGGCGCGCAGATCAGCAACTGGTTTCCCGGCTTGGTCTGCGACGACGTGATGGTGTGCACCGGCAGCGCCAGAAGGCTGACCGCGTCAGCATGCTGCGGAACTACGCGAAGGCCGGCATAGGCCTCGACAACGTGCACCACGCGCTGCTTCGCATCCAGATAAATCAGGTCGCGCGTCGTAAAGAGCGTCAGCGCCCGCTGCCGTTCGTACGGTTTGAACCAGGAGCCTTCGTCGGCACGGCGCCGTCCGATGTTGAGCCTTTGCTTGAGACGCATGAAGGGACGATCGCCCAGCGTCGCTCCGAGGCTGAGAAAGCATTCGTTGGTCTGGTTGTATACACAGTAATCTTGCCGTTGCATTTCTCGTCCTCCTTTCCTGAGCCTTTTCACGGGCGAACCCGGGGTCTTTGAAGCGGCCGCGCGCAAAGCGCGGATTTGAGACAAGTGCGGCGTGCGGGATGACGCTGATGAAGTCAGTTCATCCCGCTACGCGGGTTGTGGAGTCTGCCGCGAAGCGAGGCAAATTCCCCGCCACGCCGCAAACACTAGCGGACGCGAGAGCGGCGGCGCTGCACAAGCAGCCCCAGCACGGCAACGAACAGAACGCCAGCGACGATGCGAATGATGGTCGATGTATCCATGTGTCGTTCTCCTTTCTCCTCATTGATTGAAAAGGTTTTTGAACTGTTCCTGAATGACAATGATGGCCGGTCCAATGGTCACGATGAACATGCAAGGGAAGATGAACAGCACCAGCGGAAAAATCAGCTTGACCGTCGTCTTCGCAGCTTGCTCCTCAATCTGCTGCACTCGTTGTGTGCGCATCGTGTCAGAGTGAGTACGTAATGTCTTTGCAATACTCGTGCCAAACTGCTCGGCCTGCACCAGGGTTGAAACCAGATTTCTCACTACGTCGACATCCGTGCGATCAGCCATGTGACGCCAGCACTCGGAACGAGGACGGCCGGCGCGTTGCTCCAGCACTACGAGGTCGAGCTCGTCGGCAATGATGGGATGCGTGGTGGCAAGTTCCATGGCCGTGCGCGTCGTCGCCTGGTCCATGCCCAGGCCTGCTTCAAGGCAGATGACAAGCAGATCGAGCACGTCCGGCAGGCTGCGGCGAATTTCGGCCTGGCGCTTCTTGATCTTGCGTCCCAGCCAGAAATCCGGAGCCAGGTATCCCAGACCGAGACCGCCGGCGTAAAAAATAAACGGGCTGTCTTTTGTGAATCCTGTGAACGACAGGCCCGCGCAGAGAACCAGAGGAACGATGGCCTTGGCTGCGTAGAAATACTTCATCGCAGATTCGTCGCGATACCCCGCCCGCACCAGCCGCTGCTGGACGACGGAGATCTCCGACTGCGACTTGGGAACAACCTTTTCGACCTTGCCGAGCACTACGCCCAGCGACTCACCGGCCCTCTCGATGGTCCCCTGAATGCCGCTCTTTTGGGGGCGGTCAAAAACCACCGCCGCAATGCGCTGCACCATGGCTTCGCGATAGAACAGCAGGAAGCCAAGGCTGCCGATCAGCAGGAAGATCGAAAGAAACACCAGTATGGCAAACGTCATGATCCCCTCTTACACTTTCAGCCGGACAATCTTCTGAATGAGCGCGGTGCCGATGGCCAGCGAGATGCCCGCACCGATTAAAAGCTTCACGCCGATTTCGCGCGTCCACAGCAAGCTCTCGTTCTCGGGGTTGACAATCCACAGGCCAAGGCCCAGACCGATAGGCAGAATGGTCAACACCAGGCCGGTCATGCGCCCCTGCGCGGTGTGCACCTTCACCTGCTTCTTGAGGCGGAAGCGCTCGCGCACCATGTGCGAAGTCTTTTCGAGAACCTCCGCGAGATTGCCGCCGCTTTCGCGCTGAATAATGATGGCGGTGATAGCCATCTTGAGATCCTGCAGCGGAACGCGCTTCACCAGGTTCTCGAGCGAGGTGCGCATGTCGAGGCCGAAATTCTGCTCATCGAACGCGAGGCGAAATTCGCCGGCTAGCGGATCCTGGCATTCGCGGGTCACCAGGCCCAGCGCCGAGCTGAGACTGTGGCCGGCGCGCAGACCGCTGACGATAAGGTCGAGCGCCTCAGGCAGTTGCTGTTCGAACTTGCCAAAACGCTGCACCCGCTTGAACCACACAAAGAGAAGCGGAAGGCAGCCCGCGGCGGCGCCGACGCCCAGCGCGATGAGCAGCACTCCGGTCTTGAGGTTGACGATGTATCCCGGTATGGCGAACGCCGCCACGCACATCAGCACCAGCGCCCCGGGAGTCCACCTCAGGTCTGCCTGCCGCAGCAACATCGCGATGCGCGGGATCAGGTCGAGGTGCTGGAGCAGGCGATCGAGCAGCGGAATATTGCTGTGGTTATCGGCCTTGCGAAAGCTCAGCGGATCGCTCGCTTCGCCGTCCGACGACTTGCCGAGCGCGTTGTCCAGAACCTCGGCGACTTTCTCCTGCTTGGACGCGTTGTGCGCGCCGCTGAACCACACCAGGATTGGAGCGGCGATCGCAAATACGGCAACAAAGATCAAAATAACCAGTGTCATCGGCTCTCCTCTCCTCTCCTCTCAATTCACTTCCATGAATTTGTCGAACGTGTCGGACGGCAGCAGAATTCCCGCTGTCCGAAGGCGCTCAATGAACCGCGGACGGATGCGCGTCGGCTTGAACGTGCCAAGCACTTTGCCGTCCATGCCGATGCCGCGTTTTTCAAAACTGAAGATCTCCTGCATCGCGATCACGTTCTCTTCCATGCCGGTAATCTCGGAGATGCTGGTGATCTTGCGGGTGCCATCGCTCATGCGGGTCACCTGCACCACGATGTCGATCGCCGAAGCGATCTGGGAGCGCACCGTCTTTTCGGTGAGCGTCAATCCACCCATGGCCACCATCGATTCGAGACGCATCAGGGCGTCGCGCGGAGTGTTGGCGTGAATGGTGGCCATCGATCCTTCGTGGCCGGTGTTCATCGCCTGAAGCATGTCGAAGGCCTCTTCGCCGCGGACCTCGCCGAGGATGATGCGGTCGGGGCGCATACGAAGACAATTGATGAGCAACTGCCGCTGGCGAATGGCGCCCTGCCCTTCCACGTTCGGCGGCCGGGTCTCAAGCCGCACCAGGTTGGGCAATGCGATCTGCAGTTCGGCTGCGTCTTCAATGGTGATCACGCGCTCGCTATGCGGAATGTTGCGCGAAAGAATATTGAGCAGCGTCGTTTTGCCGGCGCCGGTGCCGCCGGAGATGAGGATGGTCAGCCGCGCGCGCGCAGCTCCTTCCATGACCATCATCATCTCCGGCGTAAGACTCTTGAGCTCGACCAGCCGATTGGCGTTCACCGGACCGCCACCCTGGCGGCGGATCGACATCGAGGGACCATCGAGGGCCAGCGGCGGAATGATCGCATTGACGCGCGAGCCGTCGGGCAGGCGCGCATCCACCATCGGCGAAGACTCGTCGACGCGGCGGCCCACGCGCGACACAATGCGATCGATGATCTGCAGCAGGTGCGCATCGTCGCGGAAGCGCGCATTCACCTGGCTCATGCGGCCCTTGCGTTCGACAAACACCGTGTCACGGCTGTTGATGAGGATGTCAGAGACATCGGGGTCGCGCAGCAGCGTCTCCAGCGGGCCCAGTCCGAAGATCTCGTCCAGCAGGTCCGACTGAATTCTCGACTGCTCTTCAAAGCTGAGAGGCACGCCCTGGCTGCGGATGATCTCGTCGATCAGCCCGGCGACTACTTTGCGCGCCTGTTGCGTGTCGACGCGCGAGAGCTTCTCCAGATCCAGCTTGGAGATAAGCATCCGATGTATATCGGTTTTGTATTTCTCTAAATCAAGCACGTCAACTGGGGAATTCATAGCCACATGGAACCTCTGCTTAAAGCATGTTCAGTAACTTCTTTTTCTTCTCGACCTTTTCGGGCAGGTTGAAAGCTGCCCGGGCCATCTGCCGGATCACGCGCGAAATTCCCGACTCGCCCATGACTAACGGCACCGCATTGTTCTGCATGGCGCTCACCGCGCCGTAATCGTTGGGGATTTTCCAGTTCGGGTTACGCGTAATGACCTTGCCGATGTGTTCTTCGCTGATGTCGAGAGTCGAAGAGTCAAAGCGATTGAGCACGATTTCGAACTTCGGCACCTTGGTCCCGAAGAAGTCCGAAACCAGCCGGTTCGAATTACGCAGCTCCGGAAGGTTGACCTGGCTGACCAGGTAAACGGTGGCCACCGGATCGAAGAGCACCGTCCCCGTCAGGTCGAAGCGCGACCCCGAATCAACCACTACGCAGTCGAACTCCTGGCGCGCCACCTGGATGAGCTTGTCTACTGCTTCCGGGGTGAAGTGCACCGGCACCATCTTCCCCGGCGCCGGCAGAATGCTGATGCCCGTCTCATGCTGCAGGGTGAGTCTGCTGAGATAGTGGGCGTCGAGGCGCAGATGGTTCTGAAGCGCATCCACGCTGGAGTAATGCGGCGTAAGCCCGAGGTTGAGCACTGCATCGCCCAGCGGAATATCCAGATCGATCAGCAGAACTTTCTTGCCTGTTTCCTGCGCCACGGCGATGGCGAAGTTGGTCGCGATCGTAGTTACGCCCGACCCGCCCTTGGCGCCCCAGAACACGCACAGCATTCCATAAGCTTTCTTCTCCGGCTGGTGCGGCCCGCGGCGAGAGGACGCATGCACCAGGGCTTCCGCCATTGTGGATGCCTGGATGGGAAGGCTAAGAAACTCGCGCGCTCCGGCCCTCATGCAGCGGATCATCATCTCCTGATGCGTGCCGTTCGAGAAGACCATTACCGTTGCGGATCCCGCCGCGCACAGATGCTCCACTACATCGAGCGCGGATTCAGGATTGCCATCCAGATCCACCAGCACCACATCAGGCGCGAATTCGATCAGGCGTGCAATCTGCGGCTTCTTCGGATACTGCGATACCTGGTGCGGCTCAGAGCACAGCGGACCCTGCAGGGCGAAGACCACATCGCTGCGGCGGCGATCGTCGGGTCCGATCACAACAACAGACAGAAGATTGGTCGAGGACCTTTCGGTGTGCTCGCGTGGCCCTTCGAATTTGTAGTTCCCTGCGTTTTGCGACATCTGTCCTGCACGGGCTTGACGCCCGTCTCCTTCTGCAGCAGTTGTCCTGCGAGCCCGCTTAGTGCGCGAAGAACGAAATCAAGGTCCCAATGGCGATCGCCGGCGCGTAGGGCATCTTGCGCGCCAGCGGATTGGTCAACTTCAGTTCCGGAGGAGCGATCGTTCCGCGTTTCCTCCAGCCCAGCAACAGGTCTCCCGACCCCTTCAGCAACTCGCCGGCAAATCCGCCGACCAGCGCCCATCCCAAAGCCATCAGGCCACCGGAAACCCCCGTGATCACCAACGCCAGCATCAGCTGCCCGGGGCCAATCCAGGCGCCTATACCGGCAAAAAGCTTTACATCTCCCATGCCCATGCCGCCCATCGCGGCCAGCACGCCGAACAGCACCGCACCCAGCGCAAACCCTTCCAGGCTCTGCGCCACTCCGTGCCATCCGTGAAACCAGGCCTGCACCCCGATGCCGGCGCCCATGAACGGAAACACCAGCCAGTTGGGAATGCGCCGGCTGCGCAGATCGGTAAACGTGGCGATGGCCAGGGCAACTACCGTGGGCCACCATGCGACGGTATGCATGCTCATGCGAGACCTACCGAATCCCTGCGAGGCAGACGGCCGACACCAGACCCACTGCAATCGGCGAAAGCACCAGCCAATACAGAAGGTTGCGTGTGTTCGAATTCTGAACAATCGGGATCGTCACCGAAGCCCCGGCCAGAAACGTGAGCGTTGGCCAAAGAAGGAAGTGTTGCATGCGGATTTCTCCTTCAGGGAAATTGAATACCGGGACTGCTGCAATTGCGTGTCCAAATCATTAGAGGAAGTTAAGATATTCGGCCACAAGGACTTGAGCCTTGCCGTTCCCCCCAGGTGTCACTGCCTGTATACATCTGAGAACACCCTGTGGAACGCCCGGACGACACCCATTACTTTTTCGCCACACTCAACGTATGAACGGGGGTGTATCCATATGGACAATTTGTTGTATTCCCCAATTAAAGATCCGCCGATAAGGTAATGAGGAATTTCCAAGTCAGAGGTATTCCTGTGATACGGGTTGGGCTGTTCTCTCAAGACACGGCTCTGCAGTTGCTGCTTTCCTCAGCAACGGGCAAAGAGTTCCAGTTTTTTCTCGGCCGGGACGAAGATGAGATCCGGGAATTGCTCGAAGAGCGCCCCTGCGATGTCGTCATCCTCGACCTCAATTCGCATCAGGACGGCGTGCACGCGCGCCTCGAGTGTGGAATGCGCCTCGTCGCCGAGGGAATCACAGTGGTTGTCCTCGTGGACGACAACATGCGCGCCACAGCCAGCGACATGGTTCGTCAGGGGGCCTATGGATATCTGCGCCGTCCCCCTTCGGTCCGCGAGCTGCGCGTGATGCTGCGCCGCGCCTATGAGAGTTCCCTGATCAAGCAGACACCCGAAGAAGCCGAGCCCGTCATGGCTGCGGAGGATGTCCGCGACACCATGGTCGGCGCCAGCGATGCCATGCGGCAGGTTCACCACCTTGTTGATTGCGTCGCGAATATCGATGCATCGGTGCTGGTGGTCGGCGAGAGCGGCACCGGCAAGGAGCTCGTCGCCAGGGCGATTCATACGCGCGGCTCGCGTGCCCGCAAACCATTTGTCGCCGTCTGCTGCGGAGCCATTCCCGAAACCCTTATCGAGGCCGAGCTGTTCGGCCACGAGAAAGGCGCATTTACCGGAACCGTCGGCGCCCGCGAAGGCCTCTTTGAGCAGGCCGGCGACGGAACCCTCTTCCTCGATGAGATCGGCGAGCTCTCCCTTTACACGCAGGTCAAGCTGCTGCGCGTCCTGCAGCAGCGCGAGTTCAGCCGCCTGGGCAGCAACAAGCTGATCCCCCTGCGCGCCCGTCTGGTGTTCGCCACGCATCGCGATCTGACCGGTCTCGTAGCTGAAGGCAAGTTCCGTCAGGACCTCTACTACCGCATCAATGTGATGAAGATCGAGACGCCCTCGCTCGAGGAGCACGCAGAAGACATACCGCAGATCGCTGCGCATTTCATGCGCCGCTACGCGCAGAACTTCGGCAAGCAGATTACCGGCATCGACAATTCCGCCATGGCCGTGCTGCAGAACTACTGTTGGCCGGGCAATGTGCGCGAACTTGAAAACGTAATGCAGCAGGCGGTCATCATGGCGGACAGCCGGCAGATCCGCGCCGAGAACCTGCCCGCGCATCTGCGCGAAGACGCGTCGCCGATCGTCAGCGTGGAGTCACTGCCCACGGGTTCGTTCGAGCGCCAGTTGCGCGATTACAAGATTCGCCTCGCCGAGAACGCCATCCGCGAGAACAACGGCAACAAAACGCTGGCTGCCCGAAGCCTGAGCATTTCGCGCGCCTACCTTCACCGCCTCATCCGCTCAACCGACTCAGGAACGTTCCTGGGCTCCGATACTCCGGAGCCTGTGGCGGCCTCGCGTTACAACTAGGGCTCCACTTACAACACGTGCTCCACGAAGTTGGGTCAAGAGCGTGTCATCCTCCTTCGCTGAGTGTCATCCCGAGAGTCCGCGCGCTTTCTTCAGCGGACCGAGGGATCTGCAGTTGCCTTTAGGGCGCGGCTCTTAGGGCTAAGCTCCCAACCCAAATCAGTAAACCGCAGCACCCTGTCATCCCTCCCCCGCGATTCACGGTCCAATAAGACAACTGCCGTATAGTCGAGCAAGACAGTCCATCCGGCTTCCCTGACTCCACCAAGGAGACCATCCCATCCGCATGCGTACGCATGTTCTGACACAATGGCTTCGCCTGGCCCACCTTTATCTCGGCCTCTTCACTGCGCCCGCGATTCTGTTTTTCGCCTTTACGGGTGCGCTGCAAACCCTGTCGCTGAACGACCGCTCGCCCGACTACGCACCGCCGCACTGGATCTCCGTGCTCGCGCAGATACACAAGAAGCAATCGGCGCAACTTCCGCAGCGCAGGCCGGAGAACGCAGCCGCGCCGCGTCCGCAAAAAGCGGCCGCAGTTGAGGAGAAACAGCCAGGCCCCCAGACCGCTCCGCCCAAACCGCAGCCGCCCGGTAAACCGCTCGGCATGCAGATATTCTTCCTGCTGGTCTGCGTGAGCCTCTTCGCATCAACCTTCTCAGGCGCATGGATGGCGTGGAAGTACCGCCGCAGCCGCCTCGCAATCTGCGCGGTCTTCCTCGCCGGCATCGTGATTCCACTTGTGCTGATGAAGTGGTAGGCCCAATCTAATTCCGGATCTCCGCCAGCAGCCGCTCCACTTCAGCCTTCTCATCCGCCGTCAGCGCCAGCAGCGGCGAACGCGCCCGCCCGCCGTAATAGCCGTTGAAATCGCAGCCATACTTGATGCCCGGAATTCCCAGCGCTCCGGCAATCCGCTGGCTCGCCCCTGCGATCCGCTGCTGCTTCTCCGCCGCGAGCGGCCTGTCATGATCCTTCCACGCGAGATAGATTTCCTGGCACGCCTGCGGTGCGCATGCGGCAAACCCCAGCACTGAGCCGTTCGCGCCCGCTTCCAGCGACTCGAGCAGCGTGCCCGGCGACCCCGTCAGAACCTGGAATCCAACCTCTTTGGTGCGCGTCTTGATCTGCGCCGCAATAGGAGCCACCGCAACCGCCACGCCCCCTCCCAGCTCGGCCGCCGAAACAAATCCGCCCGTCGCCTCGGTCTTCGGCTTCAGCATGCGCCCGGTCACCGCCTCAAAGACTGTCGTTACAGTGACGGTCCGCCGGGGTGCATTCTTCGTCGCTTCCACAAGCGCCTTGATCCGCTCCACGCTGCCGGTCGAATCCTTCGTCGCGATAATGTTCGGGTGCTGCGCCAGTTCCGCAATCACCTCCACCGGAAATGCGTACGGCACGAACTTGGGAATGTGATACAAAATCACCGGCAGCGGCGAGCGATCGGCCACGCTGCGGTAGTAGTGCAGCACCGCCGCCGTAGTCATCAGCGGCGCGTAATACGTGGGCGTCCGCACCAGCACCGCGTCGTATTCCAACTCAGCCGCGGCCTCGGCCAGCTCCACCGTGGCGCGCACGCTCTCGCGGCCCACTCCGGCAATGAGAACCTTTTCGGGCGCGGTTGCTTCGGCCGCCACGCGCAACACATCGCGCGACTCGGCATCGGTCAGTTCCACCGCCTCGCCCGTCGATCCCAGCACCACCATGCCGGAAAGCAGACCACGCGAATACCGCGCCATGTTGTGCTCGATCTTGCGGAAGTAGACGCGTTCGTCCGAGTAAAACGGCGTGGGAACCGCTGCAAAGATTCCTTCCAGTAGCATAGGCATATTCTACCTTCCGCCCTCCTCTCGGCAGGCGCGCAGCCGTTCCATTCCTGCGGTGTACAGTTTGAAAGGGCACAACTTCACAGCTTGCCGAAAACGTCATAAGGGCCTTGTAACAGGGCACGGCTTTAGCCGTGCCGAACGTCGCTCATTCTGCTGACCGCGGGCTTTAGCCCCTGCTGAAGATCGCTGGCCCACTAGGCCTCGTTTCGACTTTCTTCAAGCGGTTTCTGCCGTGCCAACCGCGCCGTAGGCGCAAAGTTTGTTAGCCCCGCGCTTCAGCGTGGGGAATGCAGCAAAGAATGCGCCCAAGTCCCGTTAGGGACGCGCTTTGAAGGACACGGATTTAGGACTACCGTGAGCAAAGTCGAAGGGTGCCGCAAGACGCCCATTCCATCGGCGCGGGTTTGGCCCAAGCCCTCACACAATGTATGCATTGTGGATTGCGGGCTCGCCGTGTAGTTTATTAGGCAATCCCGCAATACCGTTGCCGCTTAACCCCAGGCACTGAGAGTAGAGGACTTGCTGCATGACAACGAATTTGGTGATGAGCGAAGAAGATGAGGCCAGCGATAAGCTCTCACGGCAGGCATTCGCGTTCTTTCTGCACATGATGATCGGACTGGGCACGTGGGTAGTCTTGATGTTGATTGGTTACGCGATTCAGCCAAGGGTGCCGCAGCTTTTCATTTTGGCGCTCTCACTGATCGTGCCTGCGGCCGTAGGATTCCTTTATCTGCGCGCCCGGCCCGAGCCGATGGCGGGACACGTTTGGCTCGCCGGCCTTATCTGGCTGATGATCGTCAGCCTCTGGATTCTCGACATGCCCACGGGTCCCAACGCCTGCAACGAGTGCAGCGCCACCGAAAAGCTCTCCCGCACCCTCTTCAGCCTTCCCCGTCCCAGCGGCTTGATCGATGACAACGGTCCATTCCTCTGCACCTGGCCCGCGGCCGCCCTTGCCGGATACTCGATCGGCGCCCGCCTCGCCATGCGCCGCAAGAAGTCCGAAGAGTAGCAAACTCGACCACAACAAAGAACGCCGCATCATTTGCGAGAATGATGCGGCGTTTCCTGTTGGTTTGCTACGAGCCCCCTACCCCCGCGCCTCATGCAGCGTCTGCAGCGCAAACGCCGTAATCTGCCGCCGCTGCGTCGCCGCGATCCCCTCTGCCGCCGCCTGCGCCGCGGCAATCGTCGTAATCGTCGGAACCCGCGCCAGCACCGTCGCCCGCCGGATCGCCTTCTCGTCGAAGAACGTGTCTTGCCCGCGCGGCGTATTGATCACGAGCTGAATCCGCTCGCCCTTGATCAGGTCCACAACGTTGGGCCGGCCTTCCTTCACCTTGAACACGGTGTCCACAGCAAAGCCCAGTCCTGCCTGCAGAACCCGCGCCGTTCCCTCGGTTGCGATGATCTTGAATCCAAGCTCGACATAGCGCTTGGCGAGCTCCACCACCGCCGCCTTGTCATGATCGTTCACGCTGAAGAACACCGTGCCTTCGAGCGGCAGAATCTGCCCGGCTGAGAGCTGCGCCTTCGCAAATGCCTCGCCGAATGTCTCCGCCACGCCCATCACTTCGCCGGTCGACTTCATCTCCGGGCCCAGCACCGTATCGACGCCCGCAAACTTGTTCCACGGAAACACCGGCGACTTCACGTAGAAATGATCGCCCACGTCGAGATCCTTGCCGCCCGCCAGTTGCTCCGGCAGCAATTCGGCCAGCGTGCGTCCCGTCATCAGCCGCGCGGCCACCTTCGCCAGCGGAATCCCCGTCGCCTTCGACACGTACGGCACGGTCCGCGAGGCGCGCGGGTTCACTTCAATCACGTAGACGTGATCGTTGTCGTCCGCATCGCGCTGAATCGCGAACTGAATGTTGACCAGGCCCACGACCTTCAGCGCCATCGCCAGCTTGCGTGTGTATTCGCGAATGACTTTCAGCGTCTCCTCGCGAATGCTCACCGCGGGCAGCACGCAGCTCGAGTCGCCGGAGTGAATCCCGGCCTCTTCAATATGCTGCATGATTCCGGCGATGATCACGTCCTTCGAGTCGCACAGCGCATCAACGTCAACCTCCACCGCATTCTCGAGGAAGTGATCGACCAGCACCGGCCGTTCCTGCGAGTACTCGACTGCCTCGCGCATGTATTTCGCAACCGCCTCTGCGTCGTACGCGATCACCATCGCGCGTCCGCCCAGCACGTAGCTCGGCCGCACCAGCACCGGGTAGCCTATGCGATCGCCTACTGCGAGCGCCTCGTCAACACTCGTAGCGGTGCCGCCCTCGGGCTGCGGAATCTCCAGGTCTTCAAGCAGCTTGCCGAAGCGCTTGCGGTCTTCCGCCAGATCGATCGATTCCGGCGACGTTCCGATGATCGGCACTCCCGCCGCGCGCAGACGCTGCGCAAGATTGAGCGGCGTCTGCCCGCCATACTGCACGATCACGCCAATCTGCGCGCCGCTGCTCGCTTCGTGGTTGTAGATCGCCAGCACGTCTTCCAGCACCAGCGGCTCGAAGTAGAGCCGATCGCTGGTGTCGTAATCCGTAGAGACCGTCTCGGGATTGCAGTTCACCATGATCGTCTCGTAGCCGTCTTCCTTCAGCGCGAACGACGCGTGGCAGCAGCAGTAATCGAACTCGATTCCCTGCCCTATGCGGTTCGGACCCGAGCCGAGAATAATCACCTTTGGCTTGTCAGTCGGAGGCGCTTCATCCTCCTCGTCATAAGTCGAGTAGAGATACGGCGTCATCGATTCGAACTCGGCCGCGCACGTGTCCACCAGCTTGAACACCGGCCGGATGCCCTTCGATTCGCGCAGCTCGCGCACCAGCTTTACGCCGTCATTGCCTTCGAGATTCCACTCCGTTGCGATGCGCTCGTCGCTCAGCCCCATGCGCTTCAACCTGCGCAACTGCGTCTCGTCGATCGCCTCCGGCGTGGTCTTCGCAATCTTCTGCTGCTCCAGCGTGATCTCGCGAATCTGGTGCAGGAACCACGGATCCATGCCAGTCAGTCGCGCCACTTCCCTCACGCTCATTCCGCGTTCAAACGCAAAGCGAATATACGAAAGCCGCTCAGGCTTCGGCGTAACCAGCATCTGCGTCAGCCGCCGCGGCTCCAGCACAACTTCCGCGCCAGTCTTCTTGCCGGTCTCAAGCGCGCGCCACGCCTTCATCAGCGATTCCTTGAAGGTGCGCCCGATGGCCATGACTTCGCCCACGGATTTCATCTGCGGTCCAAGCGTGTCATCCGCGCCGGGAAACTTCTCAAACTGCCACTTGGGAATCTTCGTTACAACATAATCAATCGTCGGCTCAAAGCAGGCCGGCGTCTTCCTCGTAATGTCGTTGGGAATCTCGTCGAGCGTGTATCCCACTGCCAACTTCGCCGCGATCTTCGCAATCGGAAATCCCGTCGCCTTCGACGCCAGCGCCGACGACCGCGACACGCGCGGATTCATTTCGATCACCGTCATGCGGCCGTTCGCGGGGTTCACCGCGAATTGAACATTGGACCCGCCGGTCTCGACGCCGATCTCCCTCATCACGGCGATAGCGGCATCGCGCATCTTCTGATACTCGCGATCACTCAGCGTCTGTGCCGGCGCCACTGTAATCGAGTCGCCCGTGTGAACGCCCATGGGATCGAAATTCTCAATCGAGCAGATGATGATGACGTTGTCCGCCAGGTCGCGCATCACCTCGAGCTCGTACTCTTTCCAACCCAGCACGCTCTCTTCAATCAGGCACTCGTGCACCGGCGAGAGATCGAGTCCGCGCGCCAGAATCTCCATCAGCTCTTCGCGGTTATAAGCAATGCCGCCGCCCGATCCACCCAGCGTGAAGCTGGGACGAATCAGCACCGGAAATCCCAGCTTCCCTGCAAAATCAAGCCCATCGCGCAGATTGTTGACCAGCGCAGACTTCGACACCTCGAGCCCGATGCGCAGCATCGCATCCTTGAACAGCAGGCGGTCTTCGGCCTTCTTGATGGCCTCGAGCTTCGCGCCGATCAACTCAACGCCATACTTGTCGAGAATCCCCGCGTCCGCCAGGTCGACAGCAAGATTCAGCGCGGTCTGTCCACCCACGGTGGGCAGCAGCGCGAACTTACCCGCGCCCGCGCCCAGCATCTCGGCCTCGCGACGGATGATCTCTTCCACATAGGTCACCGTCAGCGGCTCGATGTACGTGCGATCGGCAAGCTCGGGATCGGTCATGATGGTGGCGGGGTTCGAGTTCACCAGCACCACTTCGTAACCCTCGGCCCGGAGAGCCTTGCAGGCCTGCGTACCCGAGTAGTCGAACTCGGCCGACTGCCCAATCACAATCGGCCCCGAGCCGATCACGAGAATTTTCTGAATGTCATTTCTGCGTGGCATTGTTTCCCTGACTCAATGTCTGTTCTTGTTCTTGATAGCTTTCTCAAACTCATGCTTGCTGGTAAACACCGACGAGCACGCATCCGCGCATGCCCCGGGCCCCACAATCACGTACAGCTTCTTGCGCTCCAGCGACGTTGCAATCTGGAAGTCGACAATCACTTCCTGCGCCGCCGGCGCATACTCCGTGCGCTTGACCTGAAACGTGTAACGCCCTGAGGCGTGATCGAAACGGAACCCGCCTCGATCATCCGTGTGCGTCGTCAACACAGCCTTCCCGTCCTGCGCCAGCACCACCTCTGCATGCGCCACCGGCTTACCCTGGGTGTTTACGACAACTCCCTCTGCCTTGCCAAGATGAACCGCCTTATCCACCTCGATCTGCGCATGCAACCCAACACCAGCCGCCGCAATCAACAACAGGATCGCCCATGCGCGACCCAAAAAACAGCGGAGCCAAAAGCCCCGCTGTCTTGAAATGCCGATCCTCTCGCTCGCTGCGAAGGTCATCCCTTCCACTCCTCCATCATCTGGCGGAAATCGCGAAACAAGTAATGCGAGTCATGCGGACCCGGCGCAGCCTCGGGGTGATACTGCACGCTGAACAGCGGCAGCGACTTGTGCCGCAGCCCTTCGAGCGTGTTGTCGTTCAGGTCCACGTGCGTCAGCTCCACCTCGTTCGCGTTCACCGAATCCGGATCAACCGCGAAGTTATGGTTGTGCGCCGTGATCTCCACCTTGCCCGTCACGTTGTTGCGCACCGGATGATTGCCGCCGTGATGCCCGAACTTCAGCTTGTAAGTCTTGCCGCCCAGCGCCAGCCCGCACAACTGGTGACCCAGACAGATGCCGAACACCGGCACGCGCCCCATCATTCCGCGGATCGCCTTCACGGCATAATCCACCGGCTCGGGATCGCCCGGCCCATTCGACAGAAACACGCCATCGGCCTTCAGCGCCAGCACATCTTCCGCGCTGGTCTCGGCTGGAACCACCGTCACCCTGCAGTTCTCGCGCGCCAGCATGCGCAGAATGTTCTGCTTGATGCCGAAGTCATACGCGACCACATGCAGCTGCGGCCTATCCACCATATTCGGAAGCAGCGGATCGCCCGCCTGGTAGCGCGGATCGTTCTCATCAAAGTGATAAATCGCCTTCGTCGAGACCACCTTCGCCAGATCAGTCCCATCCATCTTGCGAATCGCGCGCGCCTTCGCCACCAGCGCATCCACATCAGTCGACTGCGTCGAGATCACGCCCCGCATCACGCCGTTATTGCGCAGATGCCGCACCAGCGCGCGCGTGTCGATCTCCGCCAGCACCGGCACATGGAAACGCTCCATGTACTCGTCCGTGACCTGCTCCGAGCGCCAGTTCGAGCTCACGGCCGAGAACTCGCGCACGATCAGCCCCTCGATGTAGGGCTTCGAGGCCTCGTTGTCCGCCTGGTTTGTGCCGTAATTCCCGATCTGCGGGTTGGTGAGAACGACTATCTGGCCAGCATAGGAAGGATCGGTGGCGATTTCCTGATAGCCGGTTAGGGAAGTATTGAAAACTACCTCTCCCTGGCATTCGCCGGGGTGCCCGTAGCCTTCGCCGCGGAAGATGCGCCCGTCTTCGAGCGCAAGGAGTGCCTGCATTGCCTCTCCGAGGAGTGGATTCAATCGATTTTAGCAGCTTTTCCCGCCTCTGCCGACTCCGCCCCTTTGTGGACAGCAAGACACAGTGATTTTCCTCCGCACGCCGCATCCCCTCGGCGGCCAGACACCGCGAAAAAGGGCGCATCCCTCGCGCCCTCTTCCGCCCCATTTGCTTGATGGAATTTGCCCTACTGCTTCCCAACCACAACAATCTGGAACGTACCCGGTTTCGCCTTGGGCCGGCCTCCCCCCGTCGCCGCCTCAAACTCTGCCGTGGGCAAATAAATCTTCTCGTTCTCCTTATCAAGCCCCAGCGTGCGCGCGCCCAGCGGAGTCTTGACGGTCTGTTCCACCGCAAAGGCGCCGTCCTTCTCCCCCGCCACCGTCAGCGAACCATCGCGGCAGCTTGCAAAGGCCTTCCCTTTGTGGAACCCTGTCGCGTCCACGCCTGCGCCGATCGGCAACGAGGCCTCAATCTTCCCACTGTCCGCGTTCATCACCACCAGCTTCTGAGGATCGCGGCAGCCAATGAACAGCCGGCGCTTTGCGGCATCCATTGCCAATCCCACCGGCTTCCCGCCCGGTGCAACCGGCCAGCGATTCACCACCTGCCGCGAGTTCAGGTCCACCTCGGCCACAACGTTCTTGTCTTCCAGATTGACGTACACCTTGCCATGCCCGTCCGCCGCCAGAAACTCCGGGCCGCCTCCCAGCATGATGGGGGCATCCATCTTGCCGTTCTTCGGATCCACATCGGCCTTCACGACGACCAGCGCATTGCTGTCGCCCGCTGATGCCAGCACCAGGTTCGTTCCCGGGTCGTAGATGATCCCATCGGTATCCGGCAGCGTCTCCAGCCGGCCGAGCGTCGCGTACGTCGTCAAGTCGAAGACGATGATGGCTCCGCTGCCTCCGCCGTCGGTAATGAATCCGCGGTTCAGCCGCGGAACGATGGCTACGCCGTGCGCCGTCTTCTGCCCGGGAATATCGCCCAGCGTCTTGCCTGAATCCGCGTCGATCACCATGGTGTGAGTGGTCCGCGTAACAAACAGACGGTGGGTCGAAGCATCGACCGTCACGTAATCCCAGCCGCCCTCTCCGCCAATCGGGAGTGTCTTCATTACCTGCCACGACTGAGCTGAAACCGACAAGCCCCCGGCCACAAGCAGGAGGGCAAAAGCGCCTGCAAAACCACGAATCGATCGCATCCATTACTCCTTGGACAACCGAAGGCCGCCGCAATTCCTTTTGAGAGCACCGGTCGCCAATCTGAACCCTAGCGGCCCCACCTTAACCAACCATGAAGGTAGGGGCCCTCCGCCGCGCAATTTGTTCGTGGTTTTACAGTCGATCAAACAAGGCGTGCTTGTGGCGTATGAAGCGCAGGTCATCCGAGGCGGAAAGCGCCGGGAAATCCAGGTAGGCCCCGCGGGAAACTCGCTGGCTCACGCAGAATAGCCGTTAATTCACCGTGCCCGCATCCTTCGTCGGCCAATAAACAAACACGGCCTTGCCGTAGATCAGATCCCGATCCACCGGCCCGAATTCCCTGCTGTCCGACGAAATCGACCGATGATCGCCCATCATGAAGTACTCGTCGTCCTGCATCACGGTCTCCGGGTAAGACTTCATATCGCGATACTCGTCAGGCACATACGCTTCGAGCAGGTGCTTCTCGTTGACGTAGACCTCGCCGCGGTCAATGCGGAGCCGGTCGCCCGGCAGCGCGATCACCCGCTTGATGTAGCTCTTCTCAGGGTCGCGCGGATAGTGGAAGACCACCACATCGCCGCGATGGATGCCCTCGAAGTGATACACAAATTTGTTGATAAACAGCCTGTCCCTGTCTTCCAGCCGAGGCAGCATGCTGGTGCCTTCCACCTTTACCGGCTGATACAGAAACAAAACGATCAGCACCGACGCAGCAATCGCAATCGCAATATCGCGCAGCCAAAGCGTCAGTCCAAGGGTCCGGGCCGGCTCGGCAACCGGAGCAACAGGCAGAGCAGTAGCAGCCGGTTCCCGCGTCTCGTTCTGGGGAATGATGGAGGTCTGAGGGAGGTTTTCGTCTTCTGGCAACATGTTTCGGTAATTCCAGCTTACCCGGGTTTGGACCCGTGCATCATTGCCCGGGAGCTATATTGCTTCAAAAAAATCATTGGCAGCCAAGTCCTCCCGGAGGACACAGCACGTGCGCCCGCGGCTTCTCCATCGGCTTCGGCTGTTCGGCCGCCGGCACCAACGCCGGAGAACTCGTCGCGGAAAGGTTCTCTTCTTCCAGCATCAGCGGGCGCTGGAACACCATCTCCACCTGCGAGCCGGCCTCGATATCCACATCGGCGCCCCGCGTGAACAGCGCGACAATGCCCGCCGCCGCCAGCCCTCCCGCCATCCCGCCCAGTGTTCCCGCAACGGGATGTCCGCTGATACCGCCGCCGATGGCCCCGCCCGTCGTCCCGGCAGGAATCGTGATCGCGGCGATCTTGCCCATATTGCGAGCCTTGTCGCCTTCCTCCTCAATGGTGCCTTCGCCGTTGCCTTTCACCTTCTGCTTGCTCGCGCCCGGAAGGCTGTTTACCAGCCCCGGAATCTCCGCCACCGTGCCATTGGGAAAGATCATCGACGTAAAGTGCATGTCGAGCTGCGCATGGCCCTTCACATGCCCGGCCCTCTCCACGCGGTCCACCACGCCCTGCACATACACGCCCGCGGGAATCAGCACGTGATTGCCCACCACCACCGGAAAGGTCGAAGCCAGATACACCCCGTCCCCCGCCTTGGCGCTCTTTGTATTCACTGAGCTGCGCAGTTGCAGCAGCACCTTGGTTCCCGCCGGAACCAGGTAGATCTTCTTCACCGGCGCCGAAGCCCCACCCGCAACCCCAGCATGATCCGCATCCGCCGGCGCGCCGGCTGAAGGCTCCGCCGCGGGATCGGCAACTGCGGCCGGAGCCGATCGCCGGACCAGCACCGGCGCATTGTCCGCCTCCGCAGCCTGCGGCGGCAACTGCTGCGCGGGCTGTTGCGCAGCTTGCTGAGCCGGCTGCGAATCCTGGCCCATCGCCACGCACGAACCCGCTGCCAACAGACCCAACGCCACCGTCATCCACGGCCGAAACGGCATAGCTGCTCTCCTCCACCCCAATTCACACCAGTGCCCCTGTCCCGATAGACGGGCCATTCGACACCAAGGATAGCCCTAAATCATCCCCGCGTACTCAAATTCCGGACACTTGTCACATCCCTCGCGCCCCGATTCGCGATACGATGACCAATCATGGCATCCGAGATTGTTATGCCTGTCGCCGAGTCAGCCGCCCAATCCTCCCCCTTCGCCGATGCCCACCGCGTCCTTGAGGAAGCCATCGCCGCCCGCGCCTTTCCCGGCTGCGCCTTCGGCGTCCTCGCCGGCGGCCGCATCGTCGATCACGGCGCGCTCGGCCGCTTCATTTACGAAGCGGACAGCCCCGCCGTCGTGCCCGATACCGTCTTCGACGTCGCCAGCATCACCAAAGTCGCCGCCACCACCGCCGCTGCCATGCTCCTCTATCAGCGCGGCCTGCTCGATCCGGACACCCTCGTCGCCGACCTTCTCCCCGGCTTCATCGTCGGCCGCGGACACGACGCCGATGCCCGCCGCGTAACTCTGCGCCACCTGCTCGCGCACAACTCCGGCCTGCCCGGCTACGTCGAGTTCTTCCGCACCCTTTCCACCCCGGCCCGCCTCTTCCGCGCCTGTCTCGAACTGCCGCTCGAAGCCGTCCCCGGCACCCACGCCGAGTACTCCGATCCCGGCTTCATCCTCCTCGGCAAAGCCCTTGAAGTCGTCGCCGGCGAGTACCTCCCGCAGTTCGTCAACCGCGAAGTATTCGATCCCCTGGGCATGAGCTCCACCGGTTTCTGCCCGCGCCTCTCCGCGCGCCACGCCATCGCCCCCACTGAGATCGACAACAACCTGCGCTTCCGCACCATCCAGGGAGAAGTGCAGGACGAGAACGCCTGCATCCTCCAGGGAGCGGCAGGCCACGCCGGCCTGTT